>Ga0316231_1000287_pt1 | contig 77857 bp, 74 predicted proteins | sample TBH18027metaG_FD_206002 | JGI IMG/M metagenome (GOLD analysis project Ga0316231, IMG submission 206002) | Freshwater microbial communities from Trout Bog Lake, Wisconsin, USA - TBH18027 | ecosystem: Environmental > Aquatic > Freshwater > Lake > Hypolimnion/Profundal zone | place: USA: Wisconsin... | reverse complement strand
CTGGTTGCACAGCCGTTCCAACAATCGCTGGGTGAATGAGCTCTATCCCGTCGAAGTATTTATTAATCCCGCCGATGCCGCCAAGCGCGGGGTTGAGGCCGGAGATACCGTGCAGATATTTAATGACCGCGGCGTAATCGAGCGCAAGGCTAACGTCAGCGAGCGCGTACCCGCTGGTGTAATCGCCATGCATCAGGGCCCGTGGTACAAACCGGGGACGGATGGCGTCGATCGCGGCGGCGGCGTAAACACGCTGACCAATGACACCATCGATAGCGTCGGTGGCGCAGGCACCTATAACGGCGTGCTAGTGGAAGTGACGAAGGCGTAGGGGAGAGCGGAATGTCAACGACACAGTATGGATTTTATTACGATGCGGGCCGTTGCATTGGCTGCCGTGCCTGCGTGTTTGCCTGCAAGGACCGGAATGACAACGAGGCAGGAGGATCTCTCTATTGGCGCACGGTGACGACGGTGGAGTCCGGCAAGATCCCTAACCTTCGTCTGTCGAACCAATCCAGCTCTTGCAACCATTGCGCCGAACCTGCCTGCGTGGCGGCGTGCCCGTCCAAGGCCCTGTCTAAGCGTTCCGACGATGGCATTGTGGTAGTCGACAGCTCAAAGTGTATCGGCTGCAAAGCTTGCGGCGCGGCATGCCCCTATGGTGTTCCGCAGTACGGAGCGGACGGCAAGATGCAGAAGTGCGACTTATGCCTGGATGACGTCACGCGGGGCAGAAAGACCGCCTGCGATTCCGCATGTACAGGCGACGCCCTTTATGCAGGACCGCTGGACGAACTTGCCCATACCTGGGCGAAGAAGTCTCCGGTCCTGTTGGCCGGGACGACTCATCCATCCCTGCTAATTCCGAAGCCAAAGTAAGAGAAACTTAATTTCACTCGTCGGTTTGGAGTCACCTCCAATCCGGAGCTACACTGTGTACCGTCGTGGGAGGAAGCCAGCGGGGCGAGTGGCGCCTTCCAGGAGGTCCGCGCATGGTCCCGCCTGAGAATCCTTTGTCTGAGGGTGCCGCCAGACTCGTCCAGAACACCGCATTTCTGCGTAAGCCGGATCTGAACATCCGGTCAGACGCCGAGATCTACGCTCTGTCGCTGGCCTCCGGGTTTGCGGTCTTTCTAGGAGCGCTCGCACTCCAGTGGATCATCTACGACCGATTTCTGCATCAGGACGGATTGCGTTTGGTCGGCTCCATAATCTCTGGAGCGTTCGCCGCATTGCTGGTACATGGCATGAGTCTGCGAACAAGGCACGCCAGGCTATCGGAATTACGTAGGCTTGAGAGCATCGCGCTGATGAATCATCACATTCGCAATGCCCTGCAGGCGATTGTGTGCTGCTCGGGAACATCTGAGTCAGCCGAAATTATTCGCAATTCTGTAAATCGGATCGAATGGGTTCTGTCCGATGTATTGCCAGGCATTGAGGATGAACCGAAGGCCCATAGCGCGTCTCACGAGAACCAGAGATAACAACTGCGGTTGGATTTCGGCTCATCCCAAGGCAGAATCAATGTTGGCAATTGCAGAAGCCAGCGGGGGTAGCGGGTATTTTCCCGCTCATATAGATCGCAATGGCATCGTCTGCGGAGTACGCGCCCGGTATGACCATCGGCTTGATTCCATTCGCCGTCATCGCCTGCGCGGCACCGGCGCCCATGCCTCCGCAAAGCATCACTGTGCAATCACTCAAAAGGTCAAGAATGCCCCTTCCTTGTGTTCCCGGCTGTTTCTGACCGTGATTACAAATCCCGTCGTTATGCGGCGTGTTGTCGTTGGTCCGGAGTTCCCGGTTCTGCACGGTCACGCCGTCTATTTCAAACACCACAAATCCCTTGCTCTGGCCAAAATGCTGCGATAGGGAAACTCCGTCGGTTGTTGCTACTGCAATTTTCACATTTCCTCCTGTTTGCTCCCTACTAGTTGTAATATACATCTAGATGATACTTACAGGAACAAATTAAATGTTTGATTTAACATTCCGGGAGACTCTGGCGCGGTGGCGGCCATGACTAGAGGATTGTGTCCAAGGCATGGGAGCGGGCACCCTTGCACGTGCGCCATGGGCAACATCTACCGCTTCATCGAGCCGGTGCTGCTGCTCATGTTGAACGAAAAGGGGCATTCGTATGGGTATGAACTGTCCGAAACCCTCGGAGAGTACGCGTTGACGGATGCGCAAATCGAACGAGCGGCTTTGTACAGAGCCTTGCGCACGCTGGAAGAGAACGGCCATGTGACTTCGATTTGGGAGACGGACACCGCAGGACCCGCACGTAGAATGTATTCACTGACAACGTCGGGGCGTGCCCACCTGCAGGAATGGTCGGAAGTCATGAGCCGATTGGGAAATGCAATGGAAACATTCGCAGAGAGAGCTCGTGAGTCGAGCGTAGTGAAATTATGAATTGGACAATCTGTTTAGTCATAGCGATGGCTGTTGCGTTCATTTTCGCACCGAGACTCATCGGCCAGATCTCAGCCAAGGACGCACTCGCGCATTTGCAAAACGGAGCGCTCATGATTGACGTGCGTAGCACCGGCGAATTCAACTCCGGCCATTTACCGAGAGCCATCAACCTCCCGCTTGACGAGATTGAAACCGTTCTACCCCGCTGCATAAAGGAGAAGAGCCAGGTGCTACTGTTGCATTGCCATAGCGGCATGCGCAGCGGACTGGCGAAGAGGAAGTTGAGAGTCATGGGCTACGCCAACGCCTTCAACCTTGGCTCTTATTCCCGGGCTGCTAGACTTCTGCGCAATGCGAAAGATACGGCAAGCTTTGGGACCTAGCGGATATTCGTGTAATTCGGAGAACCCGCGAGGAGAACCTTCATCTCGGAAGCCAGGAATGGATAAATCAACGATGAACCATAATCCCGAAGATAAACCCAGTTCACAAAACTTTCCATTGGTGCCGATCGGGACCATCCATAGCCCATTTCACCAACCAGCAGGAACCCCTATTCAACCGTCTCGCGCGAGTGGAGCACTCGGTATCGTGAGCCTTGAAGCGCCCTTCCGGCCAGGGCTGCGGGACCTCGAAGGCTTTGAGCGAATTTGGCTGATCTATTACTTTCACGAAGCACCTCCGGGGCAACTCCTGGTTAGGCCGTTCCTGGACACAACGCAGCGCGGGGTATTTGCCACTCGCTCTCCGATGAGGCCCACTCCGCTCGGAATGTCGGCTGTGCGACTCCTGAGCGTCCATGATGACCGACTTGACGTGGCAGATATCGACGTTGTCGATGGAACCCCGCTGCTCGATATCAAGCCGTACGTCCCTGAATTCGACAGCTACCCCGGAAGCAAAGCTGGTTGGTTCGACGAGTCCAGAAGCCAGCTACAGTGCGCTGATGACCGCTTTCACTTGGACTGTCGAAAAGACGAGGCCTAGAGGTTCGCAGATGAACGCATATGACGAAATGAGTCGGGAAGAACTGAGCAGAGCCTTGGAGATGTTTGCCAAGAACTGGCTCGCCCATGATGGTTGTTGGTTCCTGGCAGTCGAGGAACAATTGGGTATGGCAACGGCCATCGAATTGGATGCAGGCTCCTGGGCCCGCTTCGCCGCGGTCGAGGCCCGTCGAATCATGGCAACGTTCAACATTGAGGAAGCTGGCGGACTTGCCGCCCTCGACAAGGCGCTTGGGTTGCGCATGTATAGCTTGATTAATGCGCAGCGCACGGAGTGGTCGGACGACCGGCGTTGCTTACGACTGATTGTGGATGTTTGCAGAGTGCAGGAGACTCGCCGCCGCAAAGGACTCCCAGACTTCCCTTGCGAGAGGGTTGGGAAGATCGAGTTCGATACCTTTGCGCGCACGGTTGACTCGCGAATCCAGACCCGATGCCTCCACTGCCCTCCCAATGCTGGCTCCACGCAGTACTGCGGCTGGGAGTTCACTCTCGATCTGTCGGCCGCCCGCTAGTTCACGTTGGTTGAGCACGTACCTGCTCAACGGCGACAAGTGGTCTAAACCTTTTTGAGGTCAGGATTTACTCTCACTGAGGGAGGCAATGGCGTCCATGCTGTTCGAATTTAGGCCTTTTTTAGGAAAAGTTTGATATTAATGACAGAAGCTGTCACGTAGCGGGGACATATGATCGAAAAACAACTAATCCCTCCTGCTCCCACCAATAGTTTTGGCCGTCACCAAACACAGTGGATTAAACAACATCTCGCGAGTACCCTTTACAACCTGTTCGGCGTTGTACTCTGCTTCACTGCTGCTCTGATTTCTGCGAAGGTCTTTGTACAATCCCCCTCGGCTCGATACGTGCCGCTTGGCTTCATGGTCGTCCTGCTGCTCATTGGCGGACGCTTCGGAGTTGTCGTGAGCGTTTTGGGGGCAGTTGTAGCCGCTTTGGTCTTTGCATATTCGCTTTACCCGCCACTCGGCAGCTTTCATGTGACTGATGGCAGCGCTCGAGAGAGCCTACTGTGGATGCTGCTGTGCGCTTTCGTGATTCCGTCCCTTCTATTTCCGCCGAACAAAGCAACCCGCCGCTGACGATTGCTCTTCGGCCTTTCTAACGGGGCTAAAGTCTCCCCTATCAATGGAGCCGGACAATGTGCACTGAGGTGCTACGGCATTCTATTGATCTGAGCGACACGGTAGAAGTGCTTCGGACAAGCTCGTCCATCTCTCACCATTCTGTTAGTCCAGAACCGTCCTCCCTCTATCTGTGCGCGATGAGCGCGCGCCCGGGGGGTGCGAACTGCGACGCGGGTCCCGAAGTCCGAATCGAGGAACCCAGCAGGCCCAAGCTTCCGAGAAGCCGGTATCAGGACCGCTGGCCGAGATGCACACTCTTGCTACCTGGGCTCGTGGATCATCTTCTCTGCCAGTGATTTTTGGCAGCGATGAAGCCTTCACATCACCGAGCGAGTCGTTGCACAAATTCCTGCAAGGCCTACGAATAGATCCCAGGCGCCTCATGTCCAAGCTTCTGCACGTACTCAACGTACGACCCAGGATAGACAGTGGGATTGCTGTCGGTGCCGCTCTCACCGCCTAGTTCCAACACACGTGAGCCGAGGCCGCGAAGGAACATGCGGTCATGCGATACAAAGATCATGGTGCCTTCAAAATCTTTGAGAGCTTCCACCAGCATTTCCTTGGTCGCAAGATCCAGGTGATTCGTCGGTTCGTCGAGCACCAGGAAGTTCGGCGGGTTGTAGAGCATGCGCGCTATTGCCAGCCGCGATTTTTCCCCACCGGAGAGTGCGCGGATCTTCTTATCCACGTCTTCGCCGGAGAATTGGAATGCTCCTGCCAGGTTCCGCAATGCCCCGAGACCATCTTGGGGGAAATCTCGTTGCAACTGTTCGATCACGGTGAGATCGGAATTGAGCACGTCCAGCGACTGTTGCGCAAAGTAGCCCATATACAGGCTGGCGCCGAGCCGCACGCTGCCGGCGTCCGGAGCACTGGCGCCGGCAATCATCTTGAGCAGCGTGGTCTTGCCCGCACCGTTTCTTCCCATGACGGCCCAGCGCTCCCCGCGACGGATGGTGAGGTTGAACCCCTCATAAATCACACGGGGGCCGTAGCTCTTATGCAGATTTTCGAGAACGGCCACCTGTTCGCCGGATCGCGGGGGGACACGAAAGTCAAACTTCACCACTTGGCGTTTCTTCGGCAGTTCGATCTTTTCTATCTTGTCCAAGGCCTTAATCCGGCTCTGCACCTGGGCCGCTTTTGCGGCATGCGTCTTGAAACGATCAATGAAGCGCTGCTCTTTGGCAAGCATGGACTGCTGCCGGGCAAATGCTGCTTGCTGGTTGCTCTCTCTCACTGCCCTTTCGCGCTCGTAGAAGTCATAGTCACCCGAGTAGGTGGTGATTTCGCCGCCATCGATCTCCGCGACCTTTGAGACCAGACGATTCATGAACTCGCGGTCGTGCGAAGTCATGAGCAGCGCGCCCGGAAATGACTTGAGGAACTGTTCGAGCCAAATGATGGATTCGATGTCGAGGTGGTTCGTCGGTTCGTCCATCAGCAATACATCCGGCATTCCGAGCAGGACCCGTGCCAGCGCAACCCGCATTTTCCATCCGCCCGAGAGAGCGCCCACGTCGTCGTCAATCTGATCATCTTTGAATCCCAGGCCGTGGAGCACTTCACGGGCTTGCGATTCGAGCGCGTAGCCGCCTAAATGCTCGTACTCCTCCTGAACATGACCGAAGCGATCAAGAATGCGGTCCATGTCATCAGCCTTGTCGGGGTCGGACATTTCCCGCTGCAAGGCTTCGAGCTCGTGGTGCAGATCGCCGACGCGTCCGCTGCCTGCGATCGCTTCATCCAGAACCGAACGACCCTGCATTTCCTCGACGTCCTGGCGAAAGTAGCCGATCGTCAACTTCTTGGGGACAGAGACCGCGCCCTCGTCGGGAGTTTCCTCGCCGACCACCATTCGGAAGAGCGTTGTCTTGCCCGCCCCGTTCGGGCCTACCAGTCCTACTTTTTCGCCGGGATTCAACTGAAACGAAGCGTCCACGAAGAGCAACTGCTTGCCATATTGCTTGTTGATGCTTGAGAAAGAGATCATTTTGAAGGAGCAACTTGCGGCACGCTGCCTCTTCCAGTATAGCCCGGCAAGAAAATTGCCGGCCAACGCTGACACGTTGGATTATTAAAGGTCTGCCTCATCCGCCCAGAATCCAGGCCAAGGGATCAGATCACTTTCCACTAGCCGACTTGAACGAAGCCGCTGGCGCGGCGGACGCATTCGCGTGCGGCGAGGCGAGCTGTAGCTGAGTTGCGATAAGTTGTGTCGCAGAGGAGGAACTCTCTGTGAACCAACTACGTAAGCTCATGCTTGAGGAGTTGCAGCGTCGCAACTTCGCCGCAACAACCATCCGCACCTACCTGCATGGTGTTGCCCACTTCAGCCGGTACTTTCGCCGTCCGCCCGATCAGCTTGGCCCGGAAGACATTCGCAAGTATCAGGCGATGCTCTTCACCAAGTTGAAGTTCAGTCCGAACACCGTCATCCTGCGGCTGGCGGCTCTGCGCTTCTTCTACATACACGTGCTGAAGCGCGGCTGGAGCATCGCCGAGACACCTTATCCGAAGAAGGTGCGTCACCTTCCAGGGGTACTCAGTCAGGAAGAAGTCGCACGACTGATTGAGGCGGCGGATACACCCTTTCATCGCATCCTGTTGATGACGATGTATGCCACTGGCGCTCGCCGCGCAGAAGCGGCTCATCTGAAGGTCAGTGACATCGACAGCAAGCGGATGGTGGTTCATATCCGAGAGGGCAAGGGCGGCAAGGACCGCGATGTCATGCTTAGCCCGATGCTGCTCGATGAACTTCGTATCCACTGGAGAGGCCTCCGGCGCAAGCCGAAGGAGTGGTTGTTTCCTGGCAACCGCTGGCACACATCCAGCCAACCTGTAACCACCAAGGTCCTATGGTCGGCCTGCCAGATCGCTGCTGAGCGCGCTGGACTTGAGAACAGGCGCATTCATCCACACACTTTGCGTCACTGCTTCGCCACACATCTTCTCGAAGCCGGCGCCGACCTGCGCACCATTCAGATACTGCTCGGCCATCGAGACCTTGAAGTTACTACGGTCTACCTTCATCTGTCCCAACGGCATCTGAGCGCAACCGCCAGCCCGCTCGATGCGCTCACATTCTCTTCGCAGGGAGGACACAAGCACAGTTGAACAACCGGCCTCTCGTGGAGATGGCCGACATTGTTCGCTGTGCCGGACAGACATTTGTCGAACACAGCCGCAGGTGGATCAACCGGCAACACCAGAAGGTGCTGATGGCCATTGCGCGCTGCCGCACTGCCGCGCTGGGCGGGCATCGCGATCGCTGCACAGGCTGCGGACACACGACCACCATCTCATACAACTCGTGTCGAAACAGGCATTGCCCAAGATGCCAGGGCAACGCGCGCCGACGCTGGCTCCAGGCGCGCGAACGGGAACTGCTGCCCACTCGCTATGTCCATGACGTCTTTACTCTGCCGCGCGAACTGGCCCCGCTTGCCTTGCAAAACAAGCGGCTGATCTACAAGCTGCTCTTTCACACCAGCGCTGAGACCCTGCTTGTAGTCGCCCGCGATCCACGGCATCTGGGAGCCGAGATCGGCTTTTTTAGCGTGCTCCATAGCTGGAATCAGCGCTTGCAGTTTCATCCTCACATCCACTGCGTACTTGCCGCCGGAGGCCTCGCGCCGGACCACTCAAGCTGGATCTCCGCCCGTCGCTCCTTCTTCCTGCCCATCGGCGTGCTCAGCCGCGTGTTCCGCGGCAAGTTCGTCGCCGGACTTCGCAACGCTTTCCATCGAGGTGAGCTTCAGTTTTACGGCGAGCTTCTGCCGCTAGCTCAACCGCGTGCCTTCGCTGCGTGGCTACGAGTACTGTTCCGCCATGACTGGGTCGTCTACTCCAAGAAGCCGTTCGGCGGACCGGAACATGTGCTGCGTTATCTCGGCGCCTACACCCATCGCGTCGCCATCTCGAACTCCAGGCTAGTCGCTCTCTCCGATGGCAACGTCACCTTCCGCTGGCGCGATTCCGCGCATGGCAACAAGAAGCGGTTCATGACTCTGGGCGTGGATGAGTTCCTGCGACGCTTCCTGCTCCATCTGCTGCCACCGGGGTTCGTGCGCATCCGCAACTTCGGATTCCTCGCGAACCGGAACCGCGCTACTCTGTTGCCTCTATGCCTGCGACTGCTCGGCAGATCACAGCAAGACACCGCTACGCCGGCATCACCGTCCACAGATCAGCCTCATTCGCTCTGGAACTGCCCAGTCTGCGGCGGAACCATGCACGTTGTCGAACGGCTCTCTGCCGCGCAACTCCTGCTTCGCTCGCCACCTCAAACAGACCGGCACGCAGCATGAAGCTCTATTCACATCCTCGGTCACTGCCCGTGCTTCGGCGCGTACCCAGATCCTTTGTCTTATCTGGTCCGAATTGCTCGGCCGACTGTCCATTCAGCCCTCGACTGAAGCCTCATTGCGGTGTTTCACCGAACCATCGCACCGTCAAAGCCGCACATTCTACCCAACTCGGCCGGTACCTGATCCCCCTGCACCCGCTCAGACCGATTCAAAGTACATAGCCTTCCATGAGGGCGGCTTCCTTCAAGTCGCTGTATCAGAAGCGCCCCCATGAGAGCGTGCAGATGCGCACGGCCGCACCGCGGGGCGCTCCAGATACAGCACTAAGACTTGCGGGGAGTAATCCGCAGGAGCTGATTCTTCTGAGCTTTCCCAAGCCTCATCGCTGTGCGGCAGACAGTCGCCAAGCTTTGGGCGCCCCCCCCCATCAATAGGGAGCGTCTTTCGAGCCACTAAAACTGGACGAGAGTTTCTGTGGGTTCGTTCGGCAGTACCAACGTCCGGTTCAAGTAAACAAATGTTGAATGACCGCAATTGGGGTCGTCGCATGTCTCGAATCTGTCCGTCCACTGAGACCGCAGCAGATCGTGAAGTTGACTCGGGACGGCGTTCGACGGAAGTTCTATTTTCCCCAAGTAGACACTGCGACGGCATCCACCGCAGCAGTATCCATAAGATTGCATCTGAACCATGACTACTCCCTTCTATTCCGTTCAAAATAGAATTGACAAATGGAACTCGTCGAAGTGACCAACAAGGAGCAGATTTCGAACACTCATATCCGAGACCAATTCGCGGCGAGCACACCAATGATATACTCGCGTCGCTTTCTTGCGATTGAATCTGGAGCGGAGGTCGGTTTCCTTGACGCCGAATTTTGGCCGGTGGAGGAGGACCGCTTTGTCATTTACGAATTGTTCGTGCCGGCTTCACTGCGCCGGCGCGGTATCGGCACTTGGCTGCTCGCCGCAGCTGAAGAGAAGGCGAGGGGCCTTGGTCACAGGTCAGTAATACTCATTCCAAGGACAATGGATACGACATTTGACCAACGAAGTTTGGAAGAGTGGTATGCCAGCAAGGGCTACGTTCCGCTTGAAGACGATGGGAATGGCGCTTACGTCAAGCAGGTAGGCTAATGAACATTCGCGCAATCGAGAGCATGCCTTCTAAATAATGTGGAGTGTGACCGGCCGGCTTTGCCGGTATTTCACCTTCTTGGAGTTCGCGATGAAGAAACCTCGGATGAAACCATATGCATGTGGCTTGACTTTAGCGGCAGTGCTTCTTGGCATTCCACTACTGGGATGGGCGCAACACACACAGCAAGATATCGATCACATTAATCACTGTACTGATTTGATGTCGAAGGATAACCATCTCTCCGACGGCATAAATTCCATAAACCAAATGATCTCCTACAAGAAGGGAAACCTGCGTTTCCCCTCGGGCATGGAAGACTTGAAGTCCCAAATGCTCCGCAAGGTCGAGGCTTTGGAATCGGAAAATGGGACCACCGACCTGGAGGCATTGAAGAGGACGCTGCTCACAAAGAGCTTGGGGATCCTTAGGACTGAAGAGGCGGAATGTTCTGATACCGATCAAAACAAATCGTGGCGATCCATGAGATTGGAAGAGATCGGTCACACTCTTGACTTGCTTGGACAAGCTGAAGACGCGATCCCCGTATTCCGACGGTGCATAGCGCTGGATCAAGACTTCGCACCTTGCTACGAAGCGATGGGACAGGCTTTCTTGAGTCTGAATCGAAAGCCAGAAGCTAGAGATGCGTTCAAGAAGACGATAGAAATAGGCGGTTTCAATGAACGGAATGCCAAGTACATCGAATTTGCAAGGCATAACCTTGCAATGTTAGACCGGGAAGACGCGGCCCGTGGGGAGGCTCCGGTAAAGGATGCAGCTAAACCTACTCAACATGCTTTTGGCACGGGGTTTTTCGTCAGCAGCGATGGGGAAATACTTACAAACAACCACGTCGTGGCAGGCTGCCGCAATCTCACGATCAAAGGGGGGCTCCCTGTGCAGGTGATCAGCAGGAACCCGGCATCCGACCTGGCCGTCGTGAAGGCAGAAATTAGACCAGACCAAATCGCCGTTTTCAGAAGCGGCCCCTCACCAAAACTCGGTGATACAGTTGTGACCTTCGGTTTCCCATTGCCAGGAGTCCTCTCTTCCGAGGGGAACGCTTCCACGGGGATTCTCAGCGCCACGGCTGGTCTACAAAATGATATTAGGTTTGTGCAGATCAGTGCGCCGGTGCAGCCGGGCAACAGTGGTGGTCCAGTCTTCGATACGAGTGGCCACGTGATTGGGGTCGTCGTAGCCAAACTCGATGCCATGCGGGTTGCACAATTCACCGGAGATATTCCGCAGAACGTGAATTTTGCAGTTCATTGGTCAGAGGTTCGTGCGCTACTGGACGAACAGGGCATCCGATACAAAAAACTTCCCTCTCAACAGCCCATTGGTACACGCGCGGTAGCCAAGATCGGTGCGCAAATCTCGGTCATGCTGGACTGCGTCCAATAGCACCGCGATGGACCTGCATGGGGAGAGTGCCCGCGTTCCGATACCTCAAACTCAGCTAAATCCATCCAGCCCGGCAGGCAGGATCGGTATCGGCAAACGCCGATTGGACGGGAAATCGCCGAAGCCCGTTGGGCACCGAATCCTGGCCAACCTGCGGGGACCTACTCATCCGTCCTCAATGAGCGACTCGGCGATAATGCGTAAACTGAGAATTGCGGCGCGGATTAATTCCGGTTTGGCGACAATACGCCCGGAAATCCCTTCTAGCGCTTGACCTTGGCTTTTTTCTTTCTTGCAGCTCGATCAACGCTCTTACGGACAACAAGAGTTTTGAGTTGATCAGCAAGGCTGCGCCGCGAAACAAGGTCTATCAAATTATTTCCAAGATCAACTTGCCAAGAGATCGAACCAGTCATTCCATCAATGCGTCCATATCCCGGAGCCATAGCAGGAACGCCATGCAGTTTTGGTACTTCGTGCTTGGCGAGGTTCATGCGCAGTGCCTCGATACGCTTGAACAGGGGATCCGTGAGATTCACCGCACGATCCATTTCCTTCGCGTATGCGGGCTTCCTCCGTAAATGGGCGAGTTGATCCTGATAATACATACCGGCAAGCTTCGAGTGGCCCGCCTGTTGCACCACTGGCTTCTGGGCATCGCGTTTTAAATCCTTAACGCGCTGACGCCAGGTCCGCAGTAGTTCGTAGACCGCGAAGATCCACATCTGGCTGAGGGCCGACACGATGAGCGTGGCAGGAAAGGGTGTGCGTTCGATCTCGATGAGTTCCCGTAAGAGATCGCGCTCCAAGTCTCGCAGATACATATCAACGAGCATCAGGTTCTGACCCTGCATCGAGAGAAACAGGTCATCGAATAAGGGCAGCTTCCATAGCAGCTCGGCAAACGAAATAGGTTCTTCGGCCATGATAGTTCGAAGTTTACGTCGATGTAAGAAAACCTGGGACTGCCCCTAGCCTCTTGCAATAGCATTGCTCTCTGTTCTACTTCTTCGAAGGTTTCACGCTGCACTCCTCGCAGAATGTGAGAAGGAATCCCTCAGCATCGAGATTAGCGTCTTTGCATTTTCGCAGAAGACTTCCCAAATGGGCCTCCCCTATTATCGCGAGAACGCGATCATGCTTAGCAATCTGAGATTGAATTTGAGCAAACATGTGGTCCTCGCGTTTGATGTGATGATTCAAACGGTAACGCCCCATAATCAACGTGGAGTTTTGTTCCCCGACCTTATCCCAAGCGTAATACTCAGGCGATGGTCGTCCAGCAAGAAAGGCTGTGAGATTTTCAGGCAGCGGAACAAGGCGTGCGCTGTCAAACTCTGCGGGGATCGGCGGATCAAACAGGATGTCTCCAAATGTTGGCGCGTCGTTCGGAAGACCAAGCTCCTCCCAATGGATTCCTTGCTTTTCGCAGACCATTTGTGTCGCCGACTTCAGAACGAAATTTCCGTAGTGGTCCCACTCCTCCAGAACCACCTCAACACCTTTGGCTAGGAGAAGCTGGAGAGCTTTGCGAAACTTATCCGCCCACTTGAACGTCGTCAACTGCTGACCGTGAGTAGTGCCACACAAAAAGAGAGTCTTGGACATGACTTATATATTGTCTACCAATGTCGTCGCTTCCCCAACGCTGCGAGAAGCTAACCGTTCGCAGTTTACCGCGAATGAGTAGGGCGTCCTAAGAATAAGTACCGGGACCTCGACCAGTGTGGCGTGATCGCCGAATTGTCCATTACACCCGGGTGAGGGGCTAACCGGAAGTATTTCTCAACTGTCGAGAACAGGGCAAACCACTTATCGACAATTAGTTATGAAGAATCGGTGAGATTACTCCCGGTAAACGCCGCAGGGTCTTAAAGTCATCGTTACGGGCGGATCGTCGCCAACTCGGCAGTTACTTTCGTTCAACAGATGCGGTGACCCCGCCCGTGCCTGCAGACAGGATGGGTAAACGGCGATTTCACCTTCTACGCGGTCCCGAACTCTCAATCTGGGAACCCAGCGTGGACAGGAGATCGTCTCCAGGAGTTCATTCCTTAACTGACGCAAAGCCGGTATCAGGACCGCTGACCGAAATTCAGATTCTTGTTCTACCCGACACTGTCGCGATGCCCCGCACTGCCTCCGCGCCACAACCGTGTGGGTAGTTTGGTTAGTACGCAAGTGGTATCTGACGTATGGCCCGTGACTCCGCCGGAACCCAGACCGGCCAGACCCGAATCGTGAGTTGTGATCGCCTGGTTTCGACAACTATCCATGCTATTTGGGGTCTGCCAATCAACGAGTTGTACACGTCAGGCCCTTGCCGCCCATTGATCCGATATCCGCCAGAGGCAAATCTTAGCGTGATTTTTTGGTCAAAAGTTGAGTAATCCGCCGGGGTTTGATCGTATACAGGATATATGTCGGCTCTTCCCATGACATTGAATACGACAGCCGAAACCGAAACGGCAAAGATTGCGCGAGGCTTACGTGAGAGGGATATGGAGCTTCTTGCAGACCTGGTGGAGCGCAGTCAGCATCGACTGGTGCGCTACCTGCTATACCTCACCGGGAGGCGAGAGTATGCGGAGGACCTTGCGCAGGAGACCTGGATTCGCGTGCTGCAACGGGGCAGCCAGTACAACGGGCGCCAGCGGTTTGATCCATGGCTATTCGCGATCGCCCGCAATTTGGCAATAGATTACCTCCGGAAAAAACGAAAAGCGGTGCAGACAGATTCCTTGCCAGATGATCCCGATGCAATGCTGCTGTTACCCTCTTCCGATCCTTCCCCGTTCGAAGCCGCGGCCCGAAGCGAAGACGCAATGCGTCTGGCCGGCCGTCTGCAGATTCTGCCACCGCTGTATCGCGAGGCTTTGCTGCTGAGGTTTCAAGAAGACCTGTCTCTTGCGGAGATGGCTCAGGTTTTGGGTGCCCCTGTAACAACGGTGACGTCCAGAATCTATCGCGGTCTTGCAGCACTGAGATCCGCATTTGAGGAAGGGGGTGATTCGCCTGGAGTGTGACAAGAGATTTCGCGAGCTTATCGACAGGTCTTTTGTAGAAGAGGTTTCAGAGGGCGAAAGACAGCTCATCCATGACCACATCCGCGACTGTGATGGCTGCAAGCGCTACGTCGAGCTAACTGCGCGTACGATTCGGGGGTTGCGGGAATTCACCTTTACCAGTGAACCAGATTCGAATGCCCAGGTCCGTGAGATTCTTGCGCATCATACCGAGACAATGCGCCAGCACAACGTGCAATTCAAGGTCTGGGTTGCATTCGCCGTAGCGCTCTCGATGTCCATTGTGGGATCGGCACTTGTCTACCAGGTGGCCAAGCTCCTGACGGTCCCAATGCATTTCGACACTGCTCAAGTCCAGGCAGGCGTGCTCGTCTTTTGGCTGCTGCCATCTTTTTGCTCGGCCTTATGTCTGCTCGCGGCGCCTGGTGAGAATAGAGGTATTGCATGACACAGCAATCGGCGGTGCTTTTGATAGCGTTCTTGGCCGGGCTTGTAGTTGCGGCTGTCTTGTTGGGAACCGCAAGACGGAAAGTTCTACCCAGGTCTGCAATGGTCATCGCAGCACTGGCGATCCCGATTTGGGTAGTCTATTTTGCTTCCAGCCAGAGCCGTTCCTTACTTGCTTCCAAAGGATTTCTCAGTACCATGCCAGAAGCGCTTTGGTTTGGCTTGACGTTTGGCGTCTTCACCGCGGCTTTTTTCCTTGCCCTCGGATATCTTTATGGGGACGCAAAAAGGCGTCAAATGCCTGCTTGGGCCTGGGTGATTGCCGCTTTCCTCATACCCAATTTGATTGGATTCATCCTTTTTTTTGTGTTCCGAGGGCCTCTCCTTGGGCCTTGCAGTTCCTGTGGCAAGCCTATTCGAGGGGGAGAAGCATTCTGCTCACACTGCGGATGCTCGCAGGGTTCCAGTATCGGACGCATCGCAGTCTGACAATCGCACAATCTGAAGTAAAAAAGGTGGTAACAACCTTGCATCGCACAAAACGGAGGACGGTATGAAGCGCGAGCGCGCCTTGCAGGTAGTGTTGGTGTTGGTGGGCTTGTTCTATTGCTTTTGGGGCTATCTCCTGTTCGACGATCTGTGGCACTCGAGGTGGCTTAGCGGGCATAACGATGTCATGCCGATGTTCCTGAGCCTTAACACGGCGCTCGGGCCCTGTCTGTTGCTGGCCGTTAAGCAGCCGGCCAAGCATCGCTTGATGATCGCCTATGGGGCGTGGTCAAGCCTTGCCCATGGGTTCACGATGACAATCATGTCGGCGCAGGCCGTGGCGCACGGGATGCACAGGAAAGATAGCCCCCAGGATATTGTGATCTTTGGCGTGATTGGAGTTACGCTGCTTGCACTCCTCCCGTCAAAACAACCATCGCCGGCCGGCGCGCCTATCAGTGAGCCGCACGTTGCCGAACGCTAGAGGACCTGGTTCACCGCCGCGCGATTCTTTACAATCTCTACCTGATCTGCGAGTTTAGCCAAATGGACGAAATTCGAAAAGCATACTTGGGAGAGTGCTGAAATCGCTAATCTTGAGATTTCAGCGGGACTGGCACCGACGAGCTAACCCGCAATGTCGGCGGATGGCGCGGGACTCAGCAAAACGGGAAGCCGCTCCCGGAGGCGCGGCTTCCCTGTACCGTTTCGTATTACCGAACTACTGCCGTCATGCTCACTGGCGTTGCATTAGTTAGTGTGACTGCTCCGGCCGGAGTCACCGTCCCTGTGGGAGTTACCAATACGGTGTACGTCCGTCCCGCAGACGACGAACCGCAAGCCATCGGGAAGCCCGCCATCGAGATCGCCAATGCTGTCAACAATATCGCACTTGTGCGTTGTTTCCGGCGGAAGGCAAACGGGCCACCTAGCAGCATCGCGCATAACATTACAGCTCCCCCGCCCTTCCAGGGAACTGCCGGAGCGTGGTTCGACGCACTGTTGGTTGTTGTGATCAGCAGGGTCGAAGTCCCGGTGCCTCCCGCTGTCAGCGTGACTGGGGCTGCCGTAGCGGTAACGGCCGAAGCCGTACCAGAAGTCGAACTGATGCTGGTCACGAAAGTAACTGTCCCAGCATAATTGGTTGAGGTCAGGGAAAGTGTGATTGCGTTGTTCGCTCCTCTGGTGATGTTAATCGGAGAGGGCGTACCCGCGGCAAGTGTGTAACTCGCCGTTTGCGGGTTCACCAGGAAGCTAACGCTAACCGGAGTGGCCGCGGAGTAGGTCCCGCTACCAGATTGAGAGGCCTGAACTACTACCGTTCCAGCCCCGGTAATCTTCAGTTGGTTGCCAGAGACCGTGGCGGGACCAGAGGTCACCGTGTAGTTGACGGGAAGCGATGAACTAGCGGTCGCATTCAATGTCATCGTGTCCACGCCGTAGGTCTGGGTTCCCGGATTCGGGAAAGTGATGGTCTGAGAACCCATGCCGTTCACTGTGACCGTGTGTGTGAGTCCGCTGGCACTGTTGTCAATGACCGCGATCTGGCCGCTGGCTGGACTGGACGTTGCTGGCGTGAACTCGATGCCGAGGATGCAACTTGCCCCCGCCACCAAGGATAGCCCGCTCCTGCACGTAGTATCGGCCCCACCGAGCGAGAAGCTCGCGGGAGTAAAGATCTGGTCAATCATCAAGGGTGTTGGAATCAGGGTTGCCGTCGGCGTCCCCCCGCTGCCAAAGTTCATTAGTGTGACATCCTGCGCAGCACTGGTTTGGCCAGGCGCGGCAGTAAAGTTGAGCATTAACGGCGCGCCGGTAAAACTGATCTTGCGAATTACAGAGTTCTTGGAATCGGCGATGTAGAGGTTGGCATATTCATCCAAACTCAATCCGTAGGTGTTATTTACTTGCCCCTTGGTGGAAGGACCGCCATCGCCACTATAGCCGCCCGTCCCGGTGCCCGCGATGGTCGATATGATTCCAGTCGCCGCATTCACCATACGAATTACCTGGTTATTGGAGTCGGCGATATAGATATTTCCAGCGGCATCCACTCTTACGCCAGTGGGGCCGTTGAGTTTGGCAGCAGTGGCAAGTCCACCATCGCCGGAATAGCCGGCTACACCAGGCGTTCCCGCAACTGTCGCAATAGGATTCGGGGTAGTCCCAGTCAGCAGGGTCTTACGAATAATGTTGTTGGCTGTGTCTGCGACATAGATGAAGTTCTTCGCATCCATGTCCATGCCCTTAGGGGCGTTAAGCTCAGCGGCGGTATTGAGCTCGCCGTCACCGTTGTACCCCGGTGTGCCGTTGCCCACTTGCGTGATAGTTGCCAGATTTGTTCTGAATACCGTACGCTCTCGGTGTTGTGCTGTGTCCAGAACATGAAGATTTCCAGCATGGCACATGATCAGGTCAACAGGCGTGTCAAATATGATCTGGTTGGCATAGCAGCCGTCGCCAACGGAATCAGCGTAGATATTCGGGTTGTAGGCCGCTGTTGCGGCGGAGCATACCGCCGGAGGGGTGGTGCCGGTGTAATACTGCCCTGCATACGTCGAAATAACTCCGAATGAATTCACCACACGAATTACGTGGTTTCCCGTATCCGCGATGAAGACCCATCCGCTTCCATCCACTAGAACCGCCATTGGATGGTTGAGTTGGGCGCTGGAGGCAGGGCCGTTGTCTCCACTAAACCCCGCCGTTCCGTTGCCGGCAAAAGTCGATATGACCCCGGTCGGAGTCACCTTGCGAACATTATTGTTAGTCGGGTCTGCTATGTAGATATTGCCGAATCCATCCACCGAAGTACTCGTGGGACCAGCCAGTTGCGCGCTGGTGGCCAGTCCGGCGTCGCCACTAAAGCCCGACGTGCCGTTGCCTGCGACCGTTGAAATAATGCCAGGGGCAAAGCCCGTCAGCGGCAGGATGCTCATGCCTATCATGTTCACGCTCAGCAGGGTATTACCACTCGAATCGTTGATCTGCAACGCCCCGATCCGTCTGCCAGAGGCCATCGGTTGGAACTGGACTAAAACCGTGCAAGTGCCGCCGACCACGTTCGGGCAGGTAGTGCCGGACGGAATCACGGTGAAGTCGAGGTTCGGCGCTCCCATAGTCAAAGCTAAGGGGGTACCCAGAGTAGTGCCCGCGGGAACTGTGATGGTAAATGTCGCCGTATACGGCGGGGCGTTGAAAATCTGGCCGGTAGGCGACGCGGTCACGGCGGCCGACATTGGCGACGCGATCAAAAAGAGGCTGACAAAGATACATAACAGAGTTGAGATTTGAAACTTAAACGAAGCGTGGGCATTTCTCGGTCGAATTCTATTTGGCGACATAATGGCACCTATCTAAGATTCGGTCAATTTTGAACCGCCGGAAGTATATTGTTGCCGAGCGGCTTTGCAACACCAAATCCGCATCTACAAACGAAAGCCGCGAGACGCCGTTCTGTTTTGGGATTCTGGGGACTTATGTGCTACAGCTATCTACATGCTATGTACATCCAGCTAAATGTCACACGGCAAATGAAAAAAAACCGAGTAAGCTCGGTTCTGTTCACCGATTTTGAGGGCCTGTCCATTTGTCAGCATGCAGCCAGCTTTGAGCACTGGATTGGTACCGAAAAACGCCGCAGAGTCTTGAAGTCGTCGTTACGGGCGGATCGTGGCCTACCGGCAGTTACTTTTCGTTCAACAGATGCGGTGAACCCGGCCGGTATGGGAGTCTGTGCCAGCACGCAGGACTGGCAAGTGGGACGACGATTTCACCTTCGATGCGGTCCCGAAGTCCGGATCTGGGAAGCCAGGGTGGACCGGGATCGCTCGCCTGGGGTTCGCTCTCCTGAATGATTAGGAGCCGGTTTCGGATGACACTAGCCGACTTGTCGGCGAGCGAGCCAATTGCGCCTTAAGTGGCCTGGGGGGACTTGGAAAAGGACGCAGCGTTCCTTCTTTTTCTGTGTTGCGCAGGTGCGTGCGAAACGGTATGCTGACCCATCATAAACAGCAGGCCTCCAACAAGATTAAGAAAAACATGAGCAGGAACTCTGACCTGTATAGCCTCCTGCCATGTGAATGTTTCGGTGCCGCGCAGCGGTGAACGAACTCCAGGTCTCACCCGCCTTCTTCATTGCTTGCTCGTGTTAGAAGAGCACGGATTACATTACAACCGTGCCGCTGCTGGACCTTGCCTCACTGCCACGTTGAACGATGACTCCACACAGGGCTCGTTTGGATCCTGCAATTTGAGCCATGTGTGCCATGAAGGCGGAGATGAGTGAGTGCGTTATGCTGGCTGCCGCCCTTCGGTGATCAGAGGCTCATACTGATGTTGCAGCAGGATCCGGAACGCGAGTCCGTGCGTGATCAGCAGGAGTGGCACGACGAGAGTCGGAATGAAATAGGTAGCCCCCAACTGTCCTGCCGCCAACTGGGCGTGATTGGCCTGATAGAAAGCATTCAGCAGGTCGGCTGTACCCCAGGCGTTGAAGATCCATGTGAGGACCACGCCAGTCCCGCTGGGCAGCGATGATAGTGAAAGCAAGGCGAGTACTGCTGCGATGATGTCCCCATAGGCAGCAGAATGCGCAAAGCTAGACGGCAGATCGGGTGACACAACGCCTGGAACCAGGAATGCCAGACCGATGAAGCGGAAGCTGTGCAGGACGAGCAAGGGGCGCAACGCTTCAGCCCGGTGCTTCAGGCGGAGCTCCGGCCAAATGTATTTTGATGTCACAATCCCCCACGCGACGAAGCTGAATGCGATGCTCACGAAAAAGCAGAGTTGCGGATGCATAACTGTCCTCCTATTGGAATTTCAGTGACTGTGTGTGGCTGTTGACCGCAGGACGGGCCGTGTCGCGGCCCGGCGCTGCGGCCTCGGTGACGGCGGAGACCGCATGTTCGCGCCGCCAAACTTCCGATTCGGGCGCGAACTGCGGTCGGGATGGCGAAGGACTGCGCAGTTCGCGGTCGTACCGGCGCAAATTGAAGCCTGGACTGAACGGCGTAATGATGAACTCGGCTAAGTTGCGAAACCAGTTGCCCAAGGTCCGCCGGTTGCCTGGCCGCGACGCATACCGGCGAGCGATGGTTTCGAAGTCTTCTGCGGGCCGTGCCGTTACATCGAGGACGTCCGTCGTTGGTGCGCCCAGTTCGAATGCGCCGAGTTTGTGATCGGCGATGTAATAACGCATGTTGCTCAGCACATCGATAGACAGGCCGGCCATCCGTGCGCCCTTCATGAAAAGCCACGCAGGCGTCGGCACAACTCTTACCGGTCTTCCAACAGCTCGGGCGATCGCCTTGGCCATGTCCTCCGCGCCGATGAGTTCCGGTCCAGTAGGCCGATAACTCTTACCGGCATGCCGGGTAGGATCGATCAGGGCGGCGACAGCGACTCGCGCAATATCTTCGCTTGAGGGTGGCGCATTGCGGCTGTTGCCATAAATCCAGGGAAACAGGCCGAAATGCGCGGCCAATCCAATTGTCTCCAGGTAGGCGTCAGCGAAAAACCCCGGGTTGACGATGGTATGCGTGAGTTCAGGGGTCATCGAGAACAGCCGGTCGACGAGCCAATGCTGGCGGGTCATCAGCGAGGGATGCGAGGGACTCGCCAGCCATTGGGTGATCCCGACGATGTGCTCGAGTCGGGCCTCGCGCGCAGCGACGGCGAAAGCGACCGCCCCCTGAATCATGAACGGGTCGAATGGCGGGCAATAATAAGCGCGCTGAACGTCGTGCAGAGCGTCGGCGACGCGCTCGACATCGCTCATTTCAGCGACCGCAATTTCGACACCTTGCGCTCTCAGCCATGCGCTGCGACCATCTTCGCGGTGTACCAAGGCGCGGATGGGATAGCCGCCCCTCAGCAGTTCGGCAACAACGACGCTGCCCGTCTTCCCGGTTGCGCCAGTCACGATGATTCTCGGCTTGATCATTTCATCTCCCCATTTTTATGCATGAGATTATGATCATGATCTTATGGTTGCAAAAAAATCAGAGACTCGACAACAAATGATCTCTGACAGTATCGAGAATGTTTTGTCGGACCTCCGGATCGACCATCGTGCGCGCAAAAGAAATGGCGCCTGACATCGCCGCCATTGCCACAATGAAGTTTGTTTCCTTCTCAGCGATATTTCGCCCTGGCACAAACGCCATGATTGCGCCGCGATGTTGTTTGAACAGGACCGCGACGTCCTTCTTCAAGGACGGCTTCGCCCGCGAGATATCCCCGGCGAGTGCGGCCAGAGGACAACCCTGCTCTGGGTGCTCACAGTGCTTCATGGAGAGATAGCCCGTTACAAACTCCTTCCAACCCTCCTCGACTGGAACTGCTTTGTCACGAGGAAGCAGCTTTTGACGAACGTCTTTGAGACTTTCCTCAATGGCTTCGACCAGTAGATTATCTTTACTACGGAAATGCTTATAGAAGCCGCCGACAGTCAGGCCGGATGCATGCATCACTTCGGCGACACCCGCTCCGCTCAGGCCTCGAGAACGAAACTGGCGAGAAGCGTGTTTAACGATCCGGCTATGAGTCTGGGCCTTGTGCTGGGGCGTATAACGCATATTCGTTATAGATTATCAGGATAATCCCCAAGATTCGGAAATCAGGCGGCACTGGAGCCCGAAGTGTATGTTTCATCCTCCGTGGTGAAGGCCAAACCAAAGCGACCTTTTTGGGGGATGCCGAACAATAGCAGCGCTATTATCCACCGATCCCGTACCGGGACAATCCCGTGACGGCCACCGCAGATTACCCGATAGCGAATCAGTCGCCCCCCGGAGCGCCGTCGGACCGTCGCCGGATTAACTCCTGACCCTAACTCCCAAGCAGTCGGGACGTGTGAAGTTAGAAGCTGGATGGGCGCTTTGCGTCGTGTTCCGGGTGGATGACCGGCTAGCAGGCGGTCACCTTTTCGTCAATATTTCCGCGCGCCTTCGGTGCGGATGATGCTGCGCATTCCTCTCAGGCTGACGGGGGCAGGATACTATGTACCAGGCAGCAGCAATGAAGTGTGGCGGTGTCTTTGGAGTCGCGTTGAGAAACTCATGATGACGGTGTTTCTTCACTGTCCGCTCCGCCATGGTCTTGATTTTCGCGAGTTTCCCCAATAACTGGAGACCCGCATGGTAGCCTATTGCAAGTGATGCGATCTGACCTTGCAAATGCCTTCGAATTGTTGCGATCTGGCAACTCCACGCATGTGGAACAGGCGCTGGAACTTCTTCAAAATACGGTGTTCTCGTTCAGCATGACCGTCTGCGGTCACCGTGAGGACGCCGAAGACACCATGCAAGATGTGCTGCTGAAGGCCATTCCATACCTTACAAAATTCGACAGCCAAAAAGCGCTCACTACGTGGCTCTACACGGTAGCAAGAAACCGCTGTTGGATGTCGAGACGCAAGAGTAAGTTCGCGCCAAAAGAGCATTTGTCGCTGGAAGAACTCATGCCCGATGCCATGGAACTCGATCATCTTGAGGCGATCGCTTCTACGGGACCGTCTCCAGAGAGATCAGCGATCGTGAGCCAGAACACACAACATCTGCAAGAGGCAATTTTGAAGGTACCCCCGCCGTACAGGCTCGTTCTGGTGCTGCACGATGTGGAGGAGCTCTCAACAGATGAGATCTCCCAAATCCTGAATCTGAAAGAAGGAAACGTGCGTGTGCGCCTGCACCGAGCACGACTGTTTGTACGTAAGGAGCTTTCGCAACTGGCTATAAGGCTGGTAGTTCAGGTTGCTGCGCAAGAGGTATCAAGTCCACGCTCTCCGCAACGAGCGAAGGGGAAGTTGGTTCGGTCAAGCCATTGCAAGCAGATCTTCGCCAATCTTTCAAACTACCTGGACGGAGCACTGGACGATACTCTATGCGAGGAACTGGAGCGGCACATGGGAGGATGTAAACCCTGTGAGGCTTTCCTTACTAGCTTGCGAAACACCATCGAGCAGACGCACTCGCTGCCCAGCCAGCGGCCTGATCCGCGGGCTGTCGCTCAAGTTCGCGCCCGATTTGCCATGCAATTAAAGACGGTAGCGGGCAGGGACAAATAGCTAACCATAATTAATTGCGCAAACGCGCCAGAACCGTGACTGCGAGCCGCGGGATCACTCGGGGCGACCTAATTCATGCACAGAGCTTGAAGTGTTGAAGAGTGCTGAGGGTGGAGCCCTTTGGAACTGGAAATCCTGGAGAGGTGAAGTAGCATGCAACCAGGAACGCTAGACTGGAATTGTGTGGAGATCCGATCACCCCGAGGGATATCATCGTCCGACTTCGCAGCCAGATTTGCCGGAACACTCGCGCTGGGACCGATTCCGAGAGTCACATTCCACAAACGATCCTTGGATCTGTTGCCAATTATGATTTTTCTTCCGGATTCGACGCCGGACTGGTAATCCGACTACGGCAGTCATGTGAACGACGTCGTCAACCCGGATCGGCCCGGAGAACCTAATAGCGGCAAGGCTGACGTTTGGTGTGCTCAGGAGGGTTTATTGTGCGGACGCTGGATTTTACGATGGCTAGGCTGGATCACTTGGAGTGGAAAAGAAAGCTCAAGTCATCCCTCGAAGACTGCGGAAAAACTTCGGAATGGCAAGAAATTTCACACGGGGACTGCGAGCTTGGCAAGTGGCTCTATTCGCGCGGATTGGAAAAATATGACCACTTTTCCTTGATGTGGGAATTGGAAAGAACGCATGAAGAATTGCATTCAATTGCGAAGAGCATCATAGAGATGAGGGATTCTGGAGATCGAGTTGGCGCCAAGCAAGAGTTCAGCAAGATGGGTCCGATCAGCGATAAGGTCATCGCTCTGTTGATGGAAGTGGAGAAGCAAGTCGCAGGCTCTTGACATACGAACGAGGAAAACGCGGCCGGTTCCCCGTGACGACAATACCGGAGAATGCCCGATGGGATGTAGTGAATATCCGTCAAGCTTGGCGCTGCCTCCGATCCCGAGGCTGAGACCGTTCAACGATGGATACTCCAGATTCGTCTCTGCCCTTGGCCTACCGCCCTGCCTCGAAACCAGTTGCAGGCATCCAGTGAAACTCAGCAATCTGCCTCGATAAATACCAATTCACCTGAATGTCGTTACGACCAAACGCACCAACAGTACACATAGACGTTAGCTACATCTATGCGTAGACTTACCTTATACCATGTCGTTTCCGAGGAGCGCGCCGTGAAGCATGAACTCTGTCCCCGTCACCCTAGTGGGTATCCGTGTACTTGCGCAATGGGCAATGTATACAGATTTCTGGAACCCGTAGTGCTCTATATGCTTCGGGAGAATGGAGAGACGCATGGCTACCAGCTCGCGAACAGCCTGCAAGAGCACGCTCTGACTGATGCGGAAATCGAAGGGGCCGCCATGTACCGGACCTTGCGTAGGCTTGAAGAACATGGTTACGTGTCATCGAAATGGGATATCCAGAGTAGAGGACCTGCCCGGCACATTTATTTGCTTACCAAGGATGGTGAGCAACATCTTGAGGAGTGGGCGCAGGTTCTCGAGAACCTATCGAAGTCGATGACGAAGTTTGTCAGGAAGACCCGGAAGCAGGCGGCTCCGAGGGTCGTCCGGGGCAAGCAGACAAGAGTCAGTTCTATTAAGTGACCTTGCGATATTGGATCCGCTTGCGACATTTTCTTTCGGAGAGGCGCAATCCTGAAAAATGATCGCGGTTGGAGGTGGTCAGTACGTCACCAGTCGTGGCTCGTTCCGCAGACGCCTGCCACCGCTCCGCACTTTCCACACACTCCTGGAGCTACACGAAGGTGATGCTGAAATTCCCAGGTGGGGGCAAGATTTCCTCGACCAATGAAGATGGCACTGATGGTGTTGGCGAGCGGCTGGTTGTGTGCTCAGGTCGAGTGGGGGATGATCGACCCTTGCAATCGGCGGTTACGTGGCTACCTCTTGGGTGCGCGGGGTTTCATAGAAGCGCCCTCGCAGGTCGGCGGAGCCTCCAGAAGCGCCTTGAGCATATCGTAGCGGTTTCGCACGCCGAGTTTGTCGTAGATCAGAACAACGCCATTCTTGATCACTTGTGCGGTCGTTCCGAATTGAACTGCGATTTCCTTGCACTGCTTGCCTTCCACCAGCAAAGCCGTTATATGTCTTTGTTTTGGGGTTAGCAGATCCCACTTGTCTGGCAGGGACGGTTTGTCGTCGTCAGGGTAATCTAGTGGCTGAATCCACGTCCGTCGCTCACGTAGTGCAGCAATACACGCCGCCAGATCTTCGGCTGTCGCTGTACGAAACATGATTCCGCGAATCGCAGGTTGATTGACTAAGGGCAGGTATTCATCTTTGCGCTCAGCAATCCAGACCACAGGGCAAGAAAACTGCCGCGCGAGGTTCATTGCTTCTGAACGCAATGATATTTGACCGAGAAATAGAGTAGCCCCTGGATTGTTGATTATGCGGCTTGCAAGCTCGGTCTCAGTGGCACAGTCAGATATCTGTGTGGATTCTGGAAGAAGTCGGCTAAGCCGGGTGAATATCGACGCCTGGTATAGCGATTGGCGGTCGAATATGAGGATGGTTACCACGCAATACCTCACAGAAGCTGCTTAGAATGTGCAATCTACCAAATGCCTGAGTTCTCCTTTCGCTAACAAGGCAGAGGGCTGTCGGTGATCACAATGGTTGCAATGTTGTGAGCAGAATAGAACACGGGAATGACAATGGACAGGTGCCTAAGGTAATCTATCGCCCCGGCTCAACGTTGCCGCGCGCGTTCCACCATCCCACGAAAACGTCCCTGGCCTCTACCGGCTGCTCACCGCATACGGAAATGCGATCCGTGCGCCACGCACGCCTTCCGCATCTGAAAGTCGAAGTGGCCGATCGCTGCCTGCTTGGTCTCGTTGCCGGCAAACCTTCCGACGAGGAGCCCTCAGTTAGAGGCCGCAACCGAGCCCACCACGCAGAAGCTTCCCCTTGCTGCATGTTATGGCGCAGGCGTTAGCCTGATAATTGGGAGTGCAGGTACATTCGATTGAGCTGCATCGCGGCGCTGCCAGCTTTCGTATTGCCAAGTGTACTGAGCACACAAACCCCCACGATCAGCATGCTCCATCTGCGTTGCCGCGCCAGTCGACGGATCATGAAGCTGAGAACGGCGCTCAGTATACTTCGACGGACATCGCAGGCAGCAATCATGGAGGGTCTCTGCCGCCGGAGCCGCGAAGGTACTCTCATAAGGAGCACATTCTTCAACTCATTTGGAGCCTGGAATCAGGTTTCGGATCTCTGTGAACCGACCCTCGAAAGCCTTAAACTGCTCGACTCGCGAGGAGCCCTTATCAATTTTTGCTAGGGATAATTGTGGATTTCTTGACCTGACCAACGGCAGCGAATTTGTTCTGGACTGCGTAGTAGGTGATCAAAACCCGCACGGCCTCGCTGCGATTATTGGAACTGAAGAGGTGTTTTGCGTAGATGAGCAGCAAAGCATTTTCCTCGGGAGTATAGTCAAGGATCAACTGCGAGAAGCGCTGTCCGCTCTCGAACGAAAGATTGCTCCAGACATCCTGGTAGAACTTTGTGACGTCCGTCAGTTTGATCTTCTTATCGAGGGCAAGCCCCATGATCATTTTCGATGCTTTTACTTTGGTCAGCTGGAACTTGTGTCTAATATTCTCAAGTAGCGTCAGTGTCAACTCATCCAGAGAGATACAAGCCCTGATGAGCTGCGGGGCGTCGGGATCTTTGGTTCTAGGCATTATGGCTTTCCTTACCGAGTTACTCCTACTCAGATCATACACACGATATGACAACTATATAAAGCATTATATGAACTTTGCGGCGCTTTTGCGTCAGAAGCCCATGGGGGGAGTCATGGGCTTGTGCCTGTCGCTAAAGTATTACTGCGGCTATAAATCCCACGCGGTTGGTGGCATGACCTTGTTCGCAATAGCTAAAGTCTGGAGGACGTCGAGGTCCGAAAGCCGAACAAGTGTACTCATGAGTTGCAGCAGATGGATTTCATCAGATGTAAACGTCAGCGTCTCCTTCGACCAGAGGGCCTGGAGCTTGGCAGTGAGCGGTGCGATCAGTGCATCACGCTGCTCTTGAACGGTGAGTTTCTTGCCTTGTATATGTTCGGAGATACACTGCGGATCATAAGACGTGCAAGGCGGTTTAGTCCTACTCATTCACAAAATCTCCCCTTTTCGCGAATCTGCCTGTAACGGTTGAAGGATTCACGTGCCGCAATTGTAAACAGGGGATGAATGCTGCATAAGTTACCCGCGTAATGGAAAATGAGAACATTACAATACTTTACATAGCGTTGCTATGATGCGTTCACTCGCAGGTATCACAACGATGGACGCCACCGCCTTGCCTCCGTCCGGCGATTGCCGCCGTCCGTAGACGGGAAGAGATGGATTGGCCAAGATGCTCATACAGATGCCACCGGCCGTCGACAGTTCGTTCAGGCGGCGCCTCAGTAGACACCTTTCGCGGCGATTCGGTGGCATTTGATAATGGTCCTGTTTCTCGCTCGATCGATGCGTGCCGAAAACCAGTTTAATGGTGTGAATTATGCGAGTGGTAAACTTGTAGTTTCCGAATCGCTAGGCCGGGCTATTCCGGTGCCAGACTTGATTTGAACTACCCCGACGAAAGCGCGAAGCAACCGCCCCGGACTCGCGCAGTCGCGAGCTACGAGTCGGTTGCCACTTAGGTTGTCAGTTGAGTGCCGGATGCGCCCGTGCAACCCCGAAACATGACTTGTCTACCGAATGTAAGTGATTGAATCCATGTGGCGGCCCTTCGGAAAGTACATCTCATAATCCGTAGGTCCGTGGTTCGAGTCCACGCGCCGCCACCAAAAGAATCTATCACTTGCAACCTTTTCGAGCGGCGCGTCGATGATGGCGGAGAACGTCGGCGCTGAGTTTAGAAATCCCGGCGACGATCAGTCTGCCTGAGTATCCACGTCATCGCTGTCCGCCTGCCCGAGCGCAGGCAGGTGCCTGCCAAAGTTCAGCTCGAAGTCGCTCGGAACGCCGTAACCCATGCTGCGGATCTTGGCACGGCGCGCCTGCTGACCCGGCCAGGCCAGGGCAGAAAAGAATATGTCAGTGCTCGATTTGAGTTCGGGAGCTGTCGGCGTCCCAAATCGATTGACCTGGGCCTTCACCGCGCCTAGCGCCTCACGGTCGAACGAGGCCAGACGCCGGGCAAGTGCATCCACAAACGAGTCGAGGTCGTTATCGTCCAGCGTGCGGTTCACCCAGCCATACCGTTCCGCTACGTCAGCATCGAAATCATCGCCGCTGAGCAAGAACTCCAGTGCGCGCGACCGGCCAACCAAGCGCGGGAGCCATTCAAGCGCTCCGCCGCCCGGGACGAGTCCAACGCCGATCTCGGGATTGCCGAAAAGGGCGCTTTGCCGGCTGGCGAAGCGCATGTCGCAGGCCAGCACGAACTCGTTCCCGATGCCGCGCGTGCGACCGCGAACCTTGGCGATGCTCACGACTGGCGTGGACGAGAGGCGCAGCACAAAGTCGCGCCAAAGGCCCAGCACCTCTGGCCGTCCAACTGCCTTTGCTACGTCGAGATGGGCGACGAAAAAATCGGGATTCGCCGACTGAAACACGACGACCTTCACGGACGGGTCCGCCTCGAGGTCGGTCATCAGCGCTCCCAATTCGACGATCGTTGCGGGAACAAACATATTGATCGGCGGGTTGCTGAAGGTGATCGTCCACCGGCCCGGATAGGTGCGGTCGGTGTTGAACTGCGCGTCCTTGGCAGCTGCCGGTTTGCTGCCTTGATGTGTAGTGCTACTCTCGGTCATTGCGTCCTCTTTTTTGGATTTATTTGTTCATGCTGCAGTTGATTTGTGTGGCCATCGTTTCCCGACGTGGTGCTGCGCTAGCAGGCTTCCGTCGAGTATTTCGACAATGACTGACATGATTTCTTTGCGAAGGAACTTACTGAGCCTTCACTGCCCCTTGAGCAGCAGCGCTGTGTTTTGCGAGCTTGCATAAACGATTCGCGACGTGGTGAAGGCGTTGTCCGAGGTCGGTCCTTTCGTCGTCAATGAATGTCAATTTACGGAGCTGGCTCGGGCTGCCAGTGTTGCTGCCCGATGAATTCAGGCGCTTTTGAGGCTGCTCGCATCCCAGCTGTGTGAAGTTGCCGGACAGTTCCTCGCAAAATCCTCTGTTGCAAGGAGTTGTAGCGGCATAGCAAGTACCAGCGCTCAGGGTTTTCAGGGTCAAGAAGGAAATTCCGGGTTAGTATTTGTAGAGTCGCTCGACCATTAGAAAGGACACAAGTGCTAGCGCCAAACGACTTCTTTCCACCGTTTTCAGAACAGGAATATGCAAACAGGCGACAGACGATCCGCGCCTCCATGAAGCAGAAGGGGCTCGATTGCCTGATCATCTATGGGGCCTACCATTGGGGAGGCACGGATACAGGACAGGTCAATGCAGTTTATTTGTCCAATTACACTGCGATTCCCCACAGTTATGTCGTTCTCCCGCTGACCGAGGACCCAAGCTTATTCATATCTTTTGCGCTCCATGCTGCGAATGCCAAAGAGTGCGGAGCCATTGAGGACGTGCGTGTCGGAGGATTCGATCTCATCACGTCAGTCGGTGCACGGCTGAAGGAACTCGGCCTGGAAAAGGGCAAAATCGGCATCGTCGGTCCGCTGCCAAGCTGGTGGACGATCACCCTTCCCCATGAGCATCATGAACACCTGACCAAAACGTTCCCCAACGCTTCCTTCGAGACGGTAACCGACTGGTACGAAGACTTCCGCCTGGCGAAGAGCGCGGAGGAAATCGCGCTTATGGAAAAGGCTGGGGCGCTGTGTGATGTTGGACATGAGGAGCTTTTTCTCGCCAGCAAAGTGGGAGCTCGCCATTCGGATCTGCGCGGAATTCTGGATGGGGTCGCCAACCGCTTCGGTGGCCGCTACCCCTTCTCGCACATCGGCTCGACATCGATGACCAATCCGGATCGCTTCTATCCCGATTTCTTTCCCACCCATCGCGCACTAAAGGCTGGAGAGGTCGTAACGACCGAGGTTGCGTTGGGCTACGGGTTGTATTTTGGAAAGATCTGGGGCTGCTTCTTCATCGGCGAGCCCACCCCCGAATATCGGAAGATGTTCGAAACGGCGGTCGCCGTTCACGACAAGGCCATTGCCGAAATCAAACCCGGTATGACCGGCAAGGACGTCAGCAAATTTCTGGAACCGTTCAGGTCGGCAGGGTATATCACCGGTCTGCCTTTGCTCAGTGGCTGGAGCACCTACAACCATCGCCCGCACGCAGGAGCGGTCGAAGACCCCAGTATTCCGAGCCGTATCACCCAGCGTGATCTGGACTGGGTTTACAAACCCGGACAGTGCGTAACTATCGTGGCTTTTCCCGTTATTCCCGGCACGAAAAAAGGTCTGTGGGTCGGAACAACTTGTGTTTTCACAAACGATGGACTCAAGAAACTCCATGAGTATCCGGTAACCAAGTTAAGGGTAGTTCCTGCATAGACTACGCTCGTCGGTCTTGATCTTTGCCGTCCGGGGGACTAGGTAACTCGTCCCCCGGGCGCTACCCCTTCAGTTCCGTGGTTCGAGTCCACGCGCCGCCATTCGACACCGAATTCACAATCGCTAACAAGCCGACCGAACCGCTCAATGCGTTCAAGAATAGGCGCTGCAGAAGTGCGCCCCCGCACTGTATCCAGCGCCAAGTGGGGTAGCAATCTTTCAGCGTAGCCCGCGCCAAGGACCGTTGTCGCCCAGAGAATTGACAACGTTTTACAAACGGTGCTGCAACCACCCTCCGCGCCTCAACATCTCGAACCAGAGCGGTGCACCCTCAGTGCTCTCCATGACCCTGCATTTCGAAAACCAATTCGGACGGAAGCGAACACCCTGCACGACCGGAGGTGGTTCCGGTGACCGATGGGCCACATACTCTCTGCGCCAGCAACCTGTAACGCTTCCAGCCCTTTACCAGTTCCTGGAGGTTCTTCATGACGCACACAAGAATTTTCGCGCGGGCACTTGCCTGCTTTCTGCTATTGGCTGGCTGCGCGGCGGCTGACGCACACCCTGGCTCGGCAAAAACGACTTCCGATAAAATTCCCATCACCACCTCATCGGAGGAAGCTCGGCAGTTGTATCTGAAGGGGCGTGACCTCAGTGAGAAACTCCGAGCCACCGACGCCCGAGTTCAATTCGAGAAGGCAATCGCGCTCGATCACAATTTCGCTCTTGCCTACGTTGGACTGGCCAACACGGCAGGAACGCCGAACGAGTTCTTTGACGCCGTTACCCATGCGGTCTCTCTCGCACCCAAGGTGACAGAAGGGGAGCGCCACCTCATCCTTGGACAGGAGGCCGGAATGAAAGGAGATCCGGCGGTAACACTCAGCCACTACACAACCCTCGTAAAGCTCTTTCCCAACGACGAGCGAGCTCAAATGGTGCTCGGCGTAACGTATTTCGGCCGGCAGGATTACCACACGGCGGTTCAATATTTTGAAAAGGCGATCCAGATCAACCCGTCTTACACTGCACCATACAATCAACTCGGCTACGCGTATCGCTTCCTGGGGCGCTACGATGACGCGGAAAAGACGTTCAAGAAATACACCGAGTTGATTCCCGACGATCCCAATCCCTACGACTCCTACGCCGAGCTGCTGATGAAAATGGGACGCTTCGATGACTCCATCAAGGCTTATCAAAAGGCCCTCTCGATAGACCCCAACTTCATCGCGTCCTACATAGGCATTGGCAACGATTTTCTCTATATGGGAGACACTGAAAAAGCACGAACCTCTTTCGCGAAAATCAACGACGTCGCGCGCAATACAGGTGAGCGTCGTGCCTCGCACCTCTGGATAGCCAACTCCTACGTGCACGACGGGAAGACCGACAAGGCAATCGAAGAGATTAAGGCTGGCTCAGCATTGGCCGAAAAGGAGCACGATGCTGCCGCTCAGTCCGTTGACCTGGCTCAGATCGGCGACATTTTGCGCGAGGCAGGCCGCTTCGATGAGGCTCGCGCGAGTTACAAGCTATCCGTTTCAACGCTTGAGAAGTCAAAGGTGCCGGAAGAGGTGAAGGCTGCCGCACGACGCAACCTGATCTTCGAGGAGGGCCGTGTCGCGGTCATGGGAAAGGACCTTGTGACAGCCAAGACGAAAGCCGCCGAATACGCCAGGCAAGTGGCCCTCAAAAACCGGCCCTTCGAGGTTAGGCAGCAGCACGAGTTGGCCGGAATGATCGCCCTCGCCGAAAAGCACGGAGACGCCGCAGTCGCTGAATTTAAGCAAGCTAATCAGCAGGATCCCCGGATTCTCTACATGACGTCGCAATCGTTGACGGTTGCTGGCAAGTCGAACGAAGCGGCAAAATTCGCTGACGAAGCCGAGAAGTTTAATGGACTCAGCTTCAACTATGCATACCTACGTAACAAGCCGGATAACAACGCAGTAGACGCCGCTAAATAATCGCGATTGGTGTGGACCAATCAGAAAACGCTGCTAGCTGGGTATTCTCCCAGTGAAAAGCGGAGGGTGGTGGCGTATTGCAGCGGGAGTGCGCCGCCACCCGATATCTCCTTCATGGTCAAAGTTTTCCTTAGCTCTCATGTGATACGGACTTTCAGTAAAGCAGTTTGACGAATGGCTGTAGGAACCTTCAGAGTAGATAGATGGATGCCATTCTAGTCGCCTGCTTCGACCGGGCGCAGTTCTTCGACTCCCTCCCGGGCACGCGCTCCATCGAGCTCTGATGCTCGAGATTATCTCCATCACCGGGCCCATCTATGTTGCCATCGCCTTGGGATTTTTGACCACTCGATTGGGGCTATTTGCTAAGCAGGATATGCGCGTGCTGGGCAAGTTTGTCGTGAATTTGGCCTTGCCCGCGCTGCTTTTCAGCGCCATTTCCCAGCGTCAAGTCAGAGAGATATTCAACGTAAGTTATCTGCTGATTTATATCACCGGGTCGCTTCTCGCACTCGGAATTGGCTACCAACTCAGTCGACGGATAGGGCACTGTGGCAAGACTGAGAGTGCGATCGTTGCCATGGGCATGTCATGTTCAAACAGCGGGTATGTTGGCTATCCAATCCTGCTCTTGACCATGCCCCACGTTGCTGCGGTGGCCGCCGCGCTGAACATGATGGTAGAAAATCTCATCATTCTGCCCCTTTCGTTCGTGTTAGCAGACCGGGAAGTTCATGCCCATCTGCCGCTGAAAGATATGCTGATCTCGTCCGGCTCCAGATTGGCACGCAATCCCATGATTCTAGCCATGATCGCCGGGACATTCGTATCATTCGCGGGGTGGCGGTTACCCGAAATTCTCACACGCACTACGGCGCTCTTCGCGTCCTCGAGCGGCGCCGTTTCGCTGTTCGTGGTCGGCGGCGTACTGGTCGGAAACTCACTGCATGGGATGGTGAGGTCAGCCGTTCCAATCACCGCCGGAAAACTAATTCTTCATCCCCTGGCAGTGTCTGGCATGGCATTCCTGGCATTTCGGATCGGGCTGCCACGGCTTGAGCCCAAACTCCTGACAGCGATCATGCTGTCGGCAGCAATGCCGATGTTGGGAATCTACACAATCCTGGCCCACCACTATGGGCAGGAGGCAAAAAGCGCCGCCGCGCTGCTGCTGGCCACGACGGTTTCGTTTTTCACCCTAAGCGGATTGCTTTGGATGCTAAAGGTCTCAGGCTGGCTCTGAAATTGAGACCGGAGAATTGCCTGCGCTTGATTCTGATTGCGCCCTCCCCACCGAGAGTAATATTCAAAGAGCACGGAAATCATCTGATTCGGGAGGTGTTGGCCAGTAGTTTCTCAGCACTTCACTGGTTAATGCCGCGCAGTTTCTTAAAGATGGAAAGGCCGGGAGATCTGGCCGGGAGGATCGGAAAATACTATGGGCACAGAAACGATTGCAATTGTTGGTTTTGGTCTTATGGGATGCGATGTCGGCGCGATTTTTATGGCGGCCGGATGGCACGTGCAAGCGGCAGAACCCGATACAACCAGTTGGGATTTGCGTCGTGAGAGAGTGCGCTCTTCCGTCGCACAACTTGAAGGAGAATTCCAAACGGAACGTCTTCACATCGTCAAGTCCATGGAAGAGATCGACTGGACGAATGTCAAACTTGTCCTCGAAGCTGCGCCCGAGCGGCTTGATTTGAAGCACAAGGTTTTCGCGAACCTAGATCATGTGGTGCCAGTTCACATTCCGATTGGCTCCAACGCATCTGGATTTCGCATCACCGACATCGCGCGAGATTGCAAAACGCGCAACCGCATGGCGAACCTGCACTTCTTCGCGCCCGCCCACCTGGTCCCCTGCGTCGAAGTTGTGCGTGGCGAGTTTACTGATACGGCTGCGATCGACACTCTCTACGACATTATGAAATCAGTCGGACGCATGCCGGTTCGGGTGAACCGTGATGTACCAGGATTTCTTGCCAACCGGATTCAGCATGCGCTCATGCGCGAAGCCTTCTCTGTAATCGAAGAAGGGCTGGGGACGCCTGAGGATGTTGATACCGCAGTTCGCTACGGCTTCGGGTTCAGATATGTCGCGGCAGGCCCGATACTACAAAAAGAGTTCGCCGGGTTGGACACACAGATTTCCGCCGCCCGATCGATCTATCCGTCGCTATCCACCAGCGCTGAGCCAATCCCCGTCTTGAAAAACCTCGTTGCCGAAGGTCGGCTGGGCATGAAATCTGGTCGCGGATTTTGGGAATGGTCGCCAGAACAGATTAAATCAGAACGCGAGCGGTTCGATCGCACTCTGCTGGCGGCTCTCAAGCTTCTACGTGAGTCGAAGGCGGCCACCGAAAAGTAGGCGCTGGAATAACAAAGATTGATCACAACCATAAATATTTTCGATTTCCGCCGGCACCGTATGTGCGTTAGGGTACTCGCACTTGCTTTTGCCGATAATTGGCGTCGGGAATGTGTACGGAGATTGGGCAGAGATATCGGAACAGAATGGAAATTGGGTGAGGACCGTACGCCAGTCGGTAGTGTATAAAGTGCAGGGCAAACGAACACCCGGAGAGAGGCATTAGAGCGAGAACGCCGAACTCACACCGAATAGCCACGCTGCTGGTCGGCTATTCGGTGTGAGTTTGTGGGCTATTTGCTCTCGCGACTCAGGTCGTCCATCGGACTCTCACGGTGCTCCGCAGATGCACGTCCAAAAACCTACCATCATCTTTTTCTGAGAATCGCCGTCAACGATGCTATTGTACGGGTGTCGTTTTTTCGCGTCGGCCCTGTACCGACGCTTGCCGTTTGGCGGTTTCCCTTGTTGAATTCAAAGAATTAACGATTCCCTTGCGGCCACAAAGAAGTTTCTGACGGTTGGCGAAACTACGTGAGCCGGTTCGGGTTTCTTATATTACCTGCGGTATATGTGCAGATCGACTGCGGCGCGTGTAAGGAGCAAAATTTATGAAACTCGATGAAATTGGCACGAAAAGTACCGGTTGGTTGGGAGATATGGCTCATGACATTCTTCAACCGAGACAGACCCCGGTTACGGCGGGCCAGAAACTTGGACAACTGTCCCGGCAGGGGTTGGCAGTATTACTGAGCGCACTGATGATTATGATTCCGATGGGGCAGAGTGGGGCATTCGCTCAATCTGCACCGCCGCCCGGCGCTGAACAGGCTCCTCCGCCAGATAATGGCCAGCAAGCACCGCAGGGACAGCCCCTGTCGGCCGCTCAGTTAGACCAACTTGTAGCGCCAATCGCGCTCTATCCTGACGCCTTGGTGGCACAGATTCTTGCGGCCGCTACGTATCCGACGCAGGTGGTCGAAGCAGATCGCTGGCGGCAGGCCCAGGGTAACGCTCCTGCGGAACAGATCGCTGCTGGCGCGGACGCGCGCAATTGGGACCCGAGCGTAAAGGCCCTGATCGCGTTTCCAACAGTGTTGGCTCAGCTTGACCGGAACCTTCAGTGGACTACGGATCTGGGTAATGCCTACTACAACCAGCCACAAGACGTGATGGATTCGGTACAGGCCATGCGCCAGAAGGCCCAGGCTGCCGGCCAGTTACGCAGCACGCCGCAGCAGACGGTCACCAATGATGCCGGCGCAATCGCAATTGCTCCTGCAAATCCGGCAGTGGTCTACGTCCCTGTCTACGATCCATGGGCGGTTTATGGAGCACCATTCCCAATGTATCCGGGCTACTATTACGGCCCGCCTCCCGGGATATTCTGGGGTGGTCTGGCGATCGGTTTTGGAGTTGGGATCGGCATCGGCGTCTTCTCACATTGGGGCTGGGGTTGGGGCCACTGGGGAATGGGTTGGCACGGTCCCTGGGGCGGCGGTCGTGGCGTTTTCTTCAACCACAACACCTACATTACGCGCAGCACGACGGTGATCAATCGTGGCTTTAGTCGTCCAGGCAGTCCGCCCAGGTCATTCGCTGGAACTCGCGGCTCCTACGCACGCGGCGGCGCTGGATTTAACCGTGGCGGTGCTGGATTCAACCGGGGCGGTGCAAACATTAATCGGGCAGGCGTGGGCAATCGCGGCGCTGCTGGCTTCAACCGGCAGGGTGGAGTGAGCAACAACGTACGCTCTGGAGGAACGGTCAATCGTCCGGGTGCTAGCGCCAGCCGGGCTCCGGGAAACTATAGCCGGGGACCGGGAGCAGGTGCTCCTCGAGCCTCCGCGAGCCGACCCGCTGGAGGAAGTCGCCCAAGTGGAGCCGCTAGCCGTCCAAGTGGCGCAAGCCACGCGAGCGGTGGGCATGCGAGCAGCGGCGGCCATGCAGGTGGTGGCGGTCACGAAGGACATGGCCGATAGCGGCCTTGGGACCCAGTAGCTGAAACATGGAAGGGAGGCCGAAACACGGCCTCCTTTTTGCATTGAACAAAACCCGCCCACTTCCTTGTCGCAGAACAGCAACTCTCGTGTTATTATCAGCCAAATCTCTGCACCTTTTTCCTCTGCGCGCCAAAAAATAAAACAAGGAGCCCGGCCAAGATGAGAAGCCGCTCAGTAGCTGTACTATTTGTTTTTTTCGCCATATTTGCATGTTGTGCTTTTGGACAGACTTTTCGCGGAAGCATACAGGGAACGGTAACGGATCCTACAGGGGCGGCGGTGGTTGGGGCGCATGTAAAAGTCTTCAACATTGGCACCGGATTGTCGCGCACCGTGGAAACCAATGATCAAGGCGGATACCAAACTTCCGAATTGCCACTGGGCACATACAGCGTCACCATCGAAAAAGAGGGCTTCCGGACCACCACGTTGAATCAGATTCCGGTGGGTGTTGGATCTCCCGCGCGTGCAGATGCAAAGCTTGTTACGGGTCAAGTCAAGGAATTGGTTGAAGTGAATGCCGACGTGCCTCTGGTCGAAACCAGCTCCAATACTACGGGCGGCATGATTGAGGCAGCCGAAGCCGCTGAGTTGCCGGTCAACGGCCGCGACTTTACCAAGCTTCTGGAACTGGTGCCGGGAGCTGCCAGTGATCCAGTGGGTTCCACGGAATCGGCAGGCTCCTATGGGCTATTCAGCCTGAATGGAAATCGCGGCCGTTCCAACAATTACCTGCTCGACGGCACGGACATGAATGACGGCTACCGCAACCTGCCAGCCATCAACCAGGCGGGTGTGTGGGGATGCCCATCGACCATCCTTCCCGTGGATGCGCTGGCCGAGATTCCAGTCACCGGCAGCCCGGAGGCCGAGTTCGGGCGCAGTTCTGGCGCTACGGTCAACATCGTCACCAAGTCCGGCTCCAACCAGATTCACGGCAGCGCCTTCGAGTACTTCCGCAATGACGCGCTGGGCGCACGCAACTTCTTCAACACCACGGATCAGCCGAAGAACGCATTCACCAACCATCAGTTCGGCGGCTCTATCGGTGGCCCGTTCGTGAAGGATAAGTCGTTCTGGTTTGCCTCCTACGAAGGTCAGCGTGAAAACGGCGGCCTGCCCCAGTTAGGCTACGTGCCCACTCAGGCCGACATCACGGCAGTAGGCGGAATCAATCCTGTAATCAAGAACTTGCTAGCCCGAAGTCCGTGGGGTGCTCTCCCGGCCACCGGCACCGGTCCAGCGCCGACGACCTTTACCACGCCATTCCTCAACAACAGCGACAATCTGATCCTGAAGCTTGACCAGCACCTGCATCTGTTCAGCCCGGGTGACCTCCTGACTGCACGCTATTTCTACAGCCATGGCACACAAAGCTTCCCATTGGGAATGCTCAACACGGGCGGCAGCGCGCCGGGCTTCAACACCGCGACCCCAACTCACGTGAACATCGCATCGATGTCTTACACTTCGGTTCCGAAGTCGAACGTAGTTGTCGAGCTGCGCGGCGGCTATAACCGCTTCCTCCAGGACTTCCTCCCGCAAGACGCCAAGTTTGACCCGAGAAGCATCGGATTGGATACTCTGCCACCAGGATTTAGTGCCTCGCGTGACTTCGGCCTGCCGACCATCAGCATTGCAGGCTACAGCCCAATCGGAACAACGAGCAGTGACTCCCGCGGACGGGTCGACACAAATTACCAGCTCTTTGGCAATGTCTCGATCACGAAGGGCAAGCACAACTACAAGATGGGCTACGAGTGGCGCCGCACGTTCATTAACAGCTTCATCGACTCCGGCCACCGTGGCAAACTGAGCTTTGTCGATACCTATCAGACCGACGCAAATGGAAACCAAATCCTGGATGCCAGTGGTAATCCGGTGATCCTCAATACTGCCCTTCAAAATTTCCTCCTTGGAAATATCAGCGGTGGCGGCTCCTCGGCTGACTGCGGCTCTTCGCCTAACTGCTCCAGCACGCGCTACACCCACCAGAACGGCACTGGCGCTTATTTCCAGGATTCATGGCGCGTGACCAACCGCTTGACTGCAAACTACGGCGTACGCTGGGATTATTTTGGTGTGGTGGGCGAACAGAACCATCAGTTCAGCCTGTTTAGCACGGCAAATGGCGGCGGGTTGGTACCTGTAGGCACCAACGGTGGACCAAGCGCGCTGTATCCGAAGGACTTCAAGAACTTTGGGCCGCGCTTCAGCCTGGTGGACGACGTGCTAGGCAACGGCAAGATGGTGGTTCGCACTGGCATCGGCGTTTTCTATGACGGCGCATCGCAGGACTTTTTTGTCGGCAACCAGCCATGGAATACGAATGCAGCAGAAGCAGGGCCAGCGTTTAACAACGTTGGATTCGCCGGATCGACGGTTTCGACTATCGTTTCCGGACAGCCGGTTTTCGGCGATTACAGTTCGAGCAGCGCGTTCACGGTTTCGCAGAAGCTGGTTACGCCAAGATACGTCTCCTACAACCTGAACATCGAGTCACAGGTAACCAGGAAGGTTGCGGTGCAGATTGGCTATGTGGGTTCGCAAGGACGCCACCTGTTCCACTTCCGCGACATCAACCAGATCGACCCGCGCAGCATTACCGCAGCAAACCCCAGCGGAACGACTCCCTACCCGAACTTTGTCTACGTCAATCAGATTGAAACCAGTGCACTTTCGAACTACAACTCATTGCAAGGAAGTTTGAAATTGCAGAACTGGCACGGCCTGACTTCGACATTGAACTACACTTGGGCTCACTCCATTGATACCGCCAGCGACGGTCTGGATTTCGTCCCCAACGCTGCGCAACCCGATAACAGCCTGAATCCGAGGGGTGAACGGGCTAGTTCCAACTTCGACGTGCGGCATCACATGCAGTGGTACTGGACCTACAACCTGCCGAAGTACAACTCCGCCAAATGGCTAACCAACGGATGGGCGCTGGACGGCATGTTCAACTTTGCTACCGGCCAGCCTTATACGGTCAGCTACCTGTTTGAAGGCGACTACAACGGCACTGGCGAGTGGTTTGGACGCCCGGACATCATCGGCAATCCGCAGGCCAAGCACAGCATCAATCCGGCGAACCATGGCGTGAACCTGCTGAACGCGGCAGCTTTCGCCGCACCCTGCACCTGGGATAACGACGCAGGTGGCTGCGTCGCCGGAACACAGCACATCGGCAACGAGGGCCGCAACGCCTTCAATGCGACCAACTTTACGAACTTTGACTTTTCGCTCACCAAGCTCTCACACCTGAGCGAAAAAGTGACGATGCAGCTTCGGGCCGATGTCTTCAACATCTTCAACCACGTGAACCTGAGCAACCCATTACTGCCGGGCTTCTCGGTCGATGCCTTTGGCAGCAGTCACTTTGTGGCGAATCCGGGCACTCCGAGCAAGGGACGGCTTGTGGGCGGCTCTGACCCGACCGCATTTGCGAACGGAACGAGCGGCGCTTTGAACGGACCTCAATTCGTGCAAACCACGGCGACTCCTGACGTGGGCAGCGGCAACCCGTACTTGGGCGGAGGTTGTCCGCGCACTGCGCAGTTAGCGGTTCGCGTCACCTTCTAGCTAACTCATCGTTAGAAACGATCAAATGAGAGGCTGCCCCAGGGCGGCCTCTCATGGTTTTGCGGGCAGATTGCCGCAAGGCGACTACGGTTTTCGACTTGCTTTTGTGGCGAAGATACCCCGTAAGGCAGGAATTCATGAGCATATTTGCGCTTCCCTGCTTTAAACTTCAGCTTTACAAGTAGTTCTACCGCCACCGTGCCGCATGCGGACACGACGAGCGCCAGGTTACGTCTAGCATTGGCAATTACGAGACGTGTGCCATTAGGGAGAGAAATACCTGAGATGAGAAAACTGATTCGTGCTTACTGGCTGGTGGGGCTCGCAGCAACTCTATGCGGCCAACCGCATGCCTTTGCTACGACGGTGACGCCTGAAAAACAAGACGTCGTCCTCGCAAGCATGGAGAAGGAACTGCTTCGCGCCAAGGGAGAGTTGGGCAAAGTAACTCCGGCAGCCTACTTCATCAGCTACACGGTCTATGACCAGCAGGTATCACTCGCAGTAGGAATGAATGGCAGTCTCGTCACCAGCACAACCGGGCGCAAACGGATGGCTGATGTGATCATGCGGGTTGGCACTCCTGCACTGGACAATGCGCACGGTCCGAATCGCCCTTCCGCAATCAACACCGAGACGCTTCCCCTCGATGACGATGCTGACGCGATTGCTCATGCCCTATGGCGACTGACTTTCAGCGAGTACCGCAAAGCATCAAGCGCCTTTCTCAATGTGCAGACCAAATCGCTTGTGAAGGCCAAGGAAGACGACCTGTCGGCGGACTTTAGTAAAGAGACCGCACAGGCGCATACCGATTACAAGGAAGTTGCCCCCGCCCCGGAACAGAAGGCAATGGAAGCCTTTGCCCGTCGCTTTTCTGCGGCCTTCGGCAAGTATTCATACATTTATTCTTCCGGCGTTATGGTGACCGGTGAGAAGACGCTGCAGCGCTTCGTGTCCAGCGAAGGTGGTCGCGTGGTGATGCCCGACACTACGATACGTGTCGCAATCCAGGCGCAGACCCGCGCTGAAGATGGAATGGAACTGATGAGGGTGGAGACTTTTCAGGCTGATTCAATGGACAAGTTGCCTCCCGCGGCAGAGATCGACGCAAGGGTAGAGCAAATGGCCAAGGATCTGAAGGCTCTGCGCGAAGCTCCAGTGGCCGAGCCCTACGATGGTCCCGCATTGCTTTCTGGCCGCGCCTCCGGGGTATTCTTCCACGAGGTGCTCGGTCACCGCTTAGAGGGCCAGCGGCAAAGGGGCGACGAAGAAGGACAGACCTTTACCAAGAAGTTGAATCAAGCTGTTTTGCCTGAATTCCTCTCCGTCACGGATGATCCGACGCTACGTTCATTGAACGGAACGCGGCTGGCTGGCTGGTACGAATATGACGATGAAGGCGTAGCAGCAACCAAGGTCGAAGTCATCAAGAATGGAATTCTGCGCAACTTTCTGATGTCGCGTATGCCGATTGCGAGTTTCGATCACTCCAACGGCCACGGGCGTTCGCAGGCAGGCTACATGCCGGTTGGTCGCCAGGGAAACCTGATCGTCAGTTCGACCAATACGGTGAAGGACTCTGAGCTTCGGCAGAGATTGCTCGACGAAGTAAAGAAGCAAGGCAAGCCCTATGGACTCTATTTCGAGGATATTCAGGGTGGGTTCACTCTGACTCAGCGTTCGGCGCCGCAGGCTTTTCAGGTTCTGCCTGTAATGGTCTGGCGAGTGTACGCGGACGGCCGCCCCGATGAACTGGTGCGCGGCGTGGACATTGTGGGAACGCCACTGGCAGCGATGAGCCGTATCCTGGTGACCGGCGATACGAGTTCGGTATTCAACGGTGTATGTGGCGCGGAGTCGGGCGGAGTAGCAGTTTCCGCGGCAGCTCCGGCGATCTTGTTTTCCGAAATTGAGGTACAGAAACGAGCCCATTCCAACGAACGGTTGCCAATCCTGCCGCCGCCCGGATTTGAAGACCAAGTCAAGAGACCGGCACGCGCTGGGGGCCAACAATGAAAACCATTCTGAAGAGATTGCCGCTTATCCTTGCAGTGCTGCTCGGAATAACCAGCGCATTTGCTGCTGAACCAAAGAGTACGCAGGGTGCGGAGGATCCAATTCTGCGCGATCTTCAGACAGAGATGGCACGCTCCAAAGCCCAACTCCGTCTGGCCGACATGTCGGTTCCATACTTTATCGATTATCGTGTGGTGGACGTTGACTCCTGGGAAGCTGACACCGCGCTGGGTGCAGTGCGCAGCGAAGTGCGCTCACGAATTCGCTTCCTGCTGGTGCGTGTGCGCCTGGGAGATTACAAGCAAGATAGTTCAAGCGCACGGGGCGAAGGCGCAATCGAAGTCGTTCCTCTCGATAACGATGCGCAGGCTTTCCGGTTCCAGGTGTGGAGTGCAACTGACAAGGCTTACAAGCACGCCGTAGAAGCTCTGACTGCCAAACAGGCGCGCTTGAAGCAGCTCACAATCGATCATCCAGTGGATGACTTTGCGCGCGCGGAAGCCGTGCAGTCGCTGAGGCCCGTGGTCGAACTGAAGATAGAGCGCGAACCCTGGCTAAAAATGCTGCGTGATGCTTCTGGCCTGTACAGTCATGACCCAAAGGTGCAGTTTCTGGGGGCTTCGTTGAGTTTTAAGGCGGTGAACCGCTATTACGTGAATTCCGAAGGAACCGTGGTGCGCAGCGGAGAAGAACTCTATCGCTTGATGTTTAACGGCAACACGCAAGCCGAAGATGGAATGCGCCTGGAGCGTTCTTCTGGATTCACCGCAGCATCGCTTCGAGATCTTCCCAAGGCGGCTGAGTTTCAGGCTCGTGCAACCGAACTCATGGCATCGTTGAAAGACCTCCGCGAAGCTCCGCTTGCGGACGAAGACTATCATGGCCCAGTCTTGCTCTCGGCAGATTCGGCTTCGGCGGTGTTTTCATCTCTCATTGGAGACAACTTGCTGGGAACGAGACCGGAGCTTGGGCAGAATGCCCGGACTCGGGGACTGTTTGCCAGCAGCTACAAGACTCGGGTCCTGCCGGAGTTTCTGACCCTGGTGGACGACCCGACCCTCGCTTCCATTGAGGGCACGGCGCTGCTCGGGCACTATGAAGTAGACGACGAAGGAGTGCAGGCAAAGAGAGTTCCGCTGATTGAAAAGGGCGTGCTGGTCAACTATCTGCTTGGGCGCCAACCGATTCGCGACTTCCCTTCCTCGAATGGCCATGGGCGCGCAAGTTTACCACTGAGTTGGCCTGCGCCAGGATTGGGGAATCTCTTAGTGCGCTCGAACGATGCGGTTGCTCCCCAGGCACTCAAGGAGAAGCTGATCGCAATCTGCAAAGACCGCGGTCTGGAATATGGCTACTATGCCACGACCATGGGTGGACCCCGCATGCCACGTTTGCTCTATCGCGTGTGGGTGAAGGACGGCCATGAAGAGTTGGTGCGCGGCGCACTGTTTGGCGATCTTGATCAGCGCTCCATGCGCAGCAATATTGTCGCGGCCGGGAACGATCAATTCATTGACAACGAACTCCTGCCGGTCCCCCACAGCCTGGTAGCCCCATCCATCTTGTTTGACGACCTGGAGGTAAAACGTCAAACATCGAACAAAGACAAACTGCCGGAGTATCCAGCGCCGGAGAAGGCGGGACGATAGAAATGCCGGGTGCCCCATGTTAGCCTTCTTTTGGCTAACATGGGATTGCAACGCCCTCCAAATCCGCAGTGGTGTTGTTCCTGAAGTCGGAGTTGCGTTTGTTCTTTCCACCCCGTCAAGAGGCATCAAGAATCCAACCCAGATGGACACCAGATGACCAGTAAACTACAGCAACCGGACACGTCTCCCGCATCAATGATCGTGCGTCCATGGTTCGACCAATTGCGGGTAGTGCTGGTGCGTTCGCGCAATCCTCTTAACATTGGCGCGGCGGCGCGCGCCATGAGCAACTTCGGTTTTCAGAATCTTCGACTGGTCACTCCATGGGAACCTTCCTATCTTGGTGCGCGCTCAGCTGTTGGAGCCTCGCAGGTGCTGCTGAACTCACAGGTCTTCAGCAGCGTGGCCGAAGCGGTGGCTGACTGCAGTTTGGTGGTGGGAACTTCCGCAGTGGGCGAACGAGAATTACATCATCCGCTCCACGTCCTTGAGCAAGGCGCGGAGATGATGCGACGAGGTCTTGCCACAGCTCCTGTTGCCCTGTTGTTCGGGTCTGAAAAGTTCGGGCTCTCCAACGAAGACTTGAGCCACTGCCATTGGCTGATCCACATTCCAACGAGAACTGAGCACATCTCGATGAATCTTGGGCAGGCAGTTGCGGTATGTCTCTATGAGCTCGCGCGCGGACAGGCGAATGACTCGCAGCCAGCAGAACAGAAATCCGCCAGTGCAGAGGAAGTGGAGCGAATCTCACAAGTACTGTTAGAGGCTCTGTGCATCAGCGGATACGTGCAATCACCGGGAGAGCCTGCGGCCCTGGACAAAGTTCGCCGGTTGCTGAGGCGTTTGAATCCCGAACAAAACGATGCCTTGGTCCTGCTCGGCATGATGCGTCAGATTCTCTGGAAAACAAAACATCCCAGCGAAAAGTGTTGATCCTTCCACGCGTGTAGCATAAGAAACGTCGGGTGCCCCAAGTTCGCGCCGCTGTATTTGCGGCGATAACCTGGGAATCTCTGCCCTCCACCTCTGCAGGCCCTTGTAGTTGCGGTTGCTCTATTTTCCGCGCGCAGACCTCTGCGGTTGCGGAGACGGATAGCGCCGCTTTCCACCCTATCCGCGCAAGAGCAGCAAGGCGAAGGTGGGCACCCCTCCTTGGCGTCCACCCCTGCGATCAATCTGCACGAAGCAGCGTTACAGAAAACCAACCACGCTCATCGCTCCAACTTTGCTCGATGCTAAACCCACCATTCGCTGCCAACGCTTCAATCATCGCCGGCGTGAACTTGTAGCTGTTCTCCGTGTGAATTGTTTCTCCCTCGGCAAATGGGACGGAGATATCCAATGCATCGATGTTCACGATCTGGCTTGTGCGGCTCTCCAAATGCATTTCAATACGGGAGTCGCGCTCATTCCAAATCACACAGTGCGAGAACGCATCAAGATCGAAGTCCGCATCGAACTCACGGTTGATGCGCGCCAGAACATTCAGGTTAAACTGCGCCGTAACTCCGGCAGAGTCGTCATACGCAGGTAGCAGCACTTCGACAGGTTTGCGCATGTCGGTGCCCAGCAAAAGCGAGTCCCCGCAACCAAGCGACGAGCGCAGATGCCGTAGCAGGGCGCTGGCTGCCATGGGTTCAAAGTTTCCAATGCTGGAACCAATGTATAAAACAAGCTTGCGTCCGGAAAGATGAGCCAGAGCGGACGAGCGTTGCGTGTAATCCAGCACCAGTGGGTGCACAGCGACTTGTGGCAACTCGGAGCGCACACGATGATGGGCTACTTCCAGCGCGTAGCTGGATAGATCGACAGGTATAAATGTAACCGCACGATGCAGTTCAAGCGCAGCACGAAGAACCAGCATCGTCTTTTTGGCCGTACCTGCACCAAGTTCAATGATGGTGGAAGCGCCTCCGGAGGCGCGAACCATGTCAGGCGCATAGAGCTCAAAGATGGCTTGCTCTGTCGCCGTGAGGTAATACTCCGGCAGTTCGGTAATCTGCTCGAATAGCGCCGATCCCGCGGCGTCGTAGAACAATTTCGGAGGCAGTTTCTTGGGCCGTGAGGTGAGCCCATGGAGCACCTCGCGTGCATTGCCATCCAGAGGCAGTACAAGTGGCTTAACGCTCATGATTTGCTAGCCTGATCCCCATGAATTGCCAACGCACATGGGGTGGGAAGAAGTTACGGTAAGTAGCTCGAATGTGCGAGGCCGAGGTGGCAAATGATCCCCCGCGGAGCACGAATTGATTGCACATGAATTTTCCGTTGTACTCGCCGACCGCGCCCGCCGCCGGACAGAATCCCGGGTAGGGCAGGTAGGCACTAGCCGTCCACTCCCACAGGTCTCCGAATAGTTGATCCTCCTCTGGTGAGTTACTTTGTGCCGTGGCATTGGCGGGGCGAGTGCCAAGCAACCATCTCTCAAGTAAATTTCCGGCGACGGTGCGCCCTTTTGCCGCCTGCTCCCATTCGCCTTCTAGTGGAAGCCGAGCATTCGACCATCTTGCAAAAGCGTCTGCCTCGTAGTAGCTGACGTGGTCAACGGGAGCTGCGGGGTTGAGCGGATTCCAGCCACGCAAACTGAACTCCTTCCATCCTTCCCCATCTTTCACCCAATAAAGTGGAGCGTCCCAACGCTCGCGGCAAACTGTGTCCCATCCGTCTGAAAGCCACAGCTCTGGGCGTTGATAACCTTTGTCGCGAATGAAACTGAGATACTCGGCGTTCGTCGCAAGACGCGACGCTAATTTGTAGGGTGACAGCAGCACAGCGTGACGGGGCCGTTCATTGTCGAATGCAAATCCTTCAGACGGCGCACCGATCTCCACCGCACCCCCGGAATGCGAGATCCAGCGCAGGGGTTCGGTCGAAGGTGTTTGGTCTGAGTCAGATGGAGGCGCGTAGGCAGGCCGCAAAGGTTGAGTCCAGAATGCGTGCAGAATATCGGTAAGCAACAGTTCCTGGTGCTGTTGCTCGTGGTGCATGCCAAGTTCGACGAGTGCGAGAATCTCCGGCTGCAAATCACGTCCAAGCAGGCGATGCATGGCTTCGTCAACGTGCTCGCGATAACGCAGAACATTGCTGAGAGATGGCCGCGAGAAGGTTCCGCGCTGCTGGCGCACTGGATGGCTACCCAGCGACTTGTAATACGAGTTGAACAGCAGTCGGTACTCGGGATTGAAGATGCGATAACCGGCGAGTTGCTCTGTAAGAATGAAGGTTTCGAAGAACCAGGTCGTATGAGCCATGTGCCATTTCGTCGGACTCGCATCCGGCATTGACTGCACCATGGCATCTTCTGCAGAGAGCGGGTCGGCAAGCCGCAATGTAGTTGAACGTACCTGTCGGAATTGTTGCAGCAGAGATGCGCCAGAATGGATCGGCGTCATACCGGAAGTGATGGTAGCCAAACCGAACCCTCCCCCCGACGTGGTCGTACTCGGGGCTTTTTGTCTGATGCGCACTGGCACCTGATGGTTAACAAATTTCCAGCGCCGAAGCTGCGTGTTATGGCCCACAAGGTGCGGGGCAACATGCCACTGGCTAATCCTCATCTGTTTCAAGACGTGTAATTAAAACAAACGAAAGTCAAAAGCAGGGAGTTGTATGCGCAGCTTTGTATTGGTCGTTGGTCTTTCACTTTGCACCCTCACGCTGGCCGCACAGGATATCCAGCAAAACGATGTGGTGGTAACTCCTATGGAAAAAACTCCTGTCTACCGGATTAAGGTAGTGGCCCGAACGGTGCAGGCAGTTAACTATCGCCACCGGAATGGCTCTACAAAGGTCGATTTCCGGGGAACCAGCCTGATGCCGGATGGTGCCGGAGAAGCAAAAGTGGACAGCAAAGCGGGCCGGATTGAGATCAACGCCGAGTTCAAGAATATACGCGACGCAAACTACTACGGACCGGAATACCTGACCTATGTCTTGTGGGCGATAACACCAGAAGGCCGCCCGGTGAATCTCGGCGAGGTTGTGCCGAATGACAAACACGAAGTTCGGATCCATGTGACCGCCAATCTGCAGGCCTTCGGAATGATAGTTACTGCCGAGCCCTATTTCGCAGTGACTCGCCCCAGCAATTTCACGGTGCTCGAAAACGAAATCCGCAAAGACACGAAGGGCTGGGAACAACCCGTGAGCGCGCGCTACGAGGCCACGGAAAAGGGTGAATACACAGTAGATTTGGCCAGCAATCAGCTTCCGGCTTCTGAAATAACTCGCGAACAAGCCAAACGCGTGCCGTTGACGTTGTTGGAAGCCCGCAACGCGATGGCGATTGCACAGGCAACCGGAGCCGAGCAATATGCGCCGGATGCACTGGCTCAGGCCCAGACATCTCTGGACCGGGCCGAGGATTACTTACGTCGGAAACAGTCGAGTTCAGCCATTGGAACCGTAGCCCGGGGCGCCACGCAGGCGGCTGAGGACGCTCGCGTTCTGACGATCCGCAGAAAAGAAGACGAGCGGATTGCGGCCGAGCAGAGGGCTGCGGAGGATCGTACCCTGCAAGCGCAGCAACAAGCGGTGGTAGAGCAGGAACGTGCGCAGAACGCGCGCGAGCAAACCATACAGGCCCAACAAGCAGCACAGCAGGCCCAGGAGGAACGTCGGGCAGCGGAGCAGGCAAAGGCTGAGGCCCTGCAAGCGCAGCAGCAAGCCGAAGCCGCTCGTCAGGAGGCGCTGGCTCAGCAGCAGGCATTAGCCGCGCAGGCGCAAACCGCACAAGCACAGGCGGATACCGCGGAGCAACGAGCCCGGGCTGCCGAGCAGGAAAAGGAAGAGATGCGACAACGGCTTCTAACGCAGTTGAACCAGGTGCTTCAGACACGTGATAGCGCCCGCGGACTGATCGTAAATATGAGCGATGTGCTCTTTGACCTGAACCAGTCCACGCTGAAACCGGGCGCAAAAGTTCGCCTCGCCAAGGTTGCCGGTATCATTCAGGCCTACCCCGATCTTAGATTGCAGATCGAGGGCTACACGGATTCAACTGGCACGGTCGAACACAACCAGCAACTTTCAGAACGCCGTGCAGCGGCAGTGCGCGATTTCCTTATAGCGCAGGGCGTAAGCCGTGAAAACGTTAGCGCCCAAGGCCTCGGGCCCACGAACCCTGTTGCCAGCAACAGCACGCCGCAAGGACGGCAGATGAATCGTCGTGTGGACCTGGTAGTGAACGGCGAATCCATCGCGGCGCAAAGAACAACGACGAACCCAAATGGGGCTCCGGCGATGGCGTCTCCTTCTTCCTCCGACCCGCGACAAACCGCACCTTCGCCCGACAATGATGGGCAGCGTTAGAACCACGTACGATGGCCCATTCAAGCCTTCTTTTGGCTTGAGTGGGAAGCAACGCCCTCTATCCCTGCGGTTTTTGAAGTTGCTTTTGTAATTCGGGTTACACCTTCTCCAAACCGACCTCAAAACGCTGACAGATTCACTTTGTCCAGCCACACTGTGTAAGGCTGCTGGGCAAAATTCCCATCCATTTGGAAGGCTACGTCAATGTCTTCCATCGTCCATGTCGGCTGGTTGGATCGATAGATGTCGAGGTTGTAAGTCTGGTCATTCACCGCCAGACTCACGTAGTGCACCTGGTTTCCGACCCGCTCAAAGTTCCATACCAGGTGCACCCATGTGTTTGCCGGAAACGGAGTGCATGGCACCGAGGTCGGTTGCCATCCGGCCACGCCGTCCCACACATCCCATACGCCGTCGCCCTTGAAGTTGCACTCCGTACCAAACACCCATCGCGTATTGTTAATGGTCTGGTTGACGTCAAACTCCAGTGCCTGCGGCAGGTCGGGCTGATCAACCATGAAATTTAAATCATAAGTGAAGTGCGAGACGTTGCTGCCTCCGCCGAGAAACTTCGTATACAGCTCATTTGAATACGCAGTTGGCCCACCCATAGTTAGTTTGGCCGATGATCCGCTGAGCGAAGGCGTGCTCTGCCCTTCAGTCATGCTTGAAACAGCCGTGCCCAGTCCAGCCGCGCAGATCTGACCTGCTCGTGGATGGCCCGGCGAAAATACAGCGGAACACGGCTCCCAATTTGGCAGGCTCTGAATGTTGCTGATTGTCATTGCTTGCGGGCGCGACTACATTGAGTTGGAAACTCGTACTCACGTCATTTCCGTTTTTGTCGGTCCCAATCACCTCGAGCGCGTGGGATCCTGGATCCATCCACAGCAGCGCATCCACCGTGTTATAGAACGTGAAGTACTCCGCTGTCCCGTCCACGTACACTCGCATGTGGTCGATTGGATTCACCAGGCTCTCGGCAGCCACAATGTGCACCGGTGAGGTCACAGTTGCATTGTCCGCCGGAGTTGACACACACACCGATCCTTGGCTGGTTGTTCCTGGATCGGGCGGCGGTAGAGGTGCCGGTAATGGAAATGGCGCCACACCAGAAGTCGGGCCCACACTCTCTGCCACAGTAACCACAGGACACGACGAGTTCGATGTCGGCGATGGCGATTGGGGCGGGTTTCCCTTACCACCACCGCTGCTACCACCGCTACCACAGGAGGTGATCGTTATCAGCGTAATCAACGCAATTCCAACCAACCGGACAGAACACCACAAACGCGAAAACTGTTCCACGCGGGAACTCCTGTTTTCCTTCAAAATCTCCCAGCACACTTCCATTAACATTCTCCAAAACTGGGCAAAGCGGGACACCTCAGCTCGCCTATTCTTCATGTGATCGTTACAGATGCGCGTGGAAAGCATGCGGGATAGCAAGTTCGGTGCGGGGCTCTGGAATTCCAGGAACTCGCGGGAGTTTGGCCTTTAACACAATCTGGCGTGAACAGATTCCGCCGCACATATCTTGCTTGCGACCAACACCGTCACGCGTCCGCACATCACAACAGTTACGTGAATGCCGAGGTTTACGATGTCTGAAGCTTTGCCTGAAGACCCTCAAAAACCATCAATTCCGGAGCCTGAAGCACGCTCTCCAGTTTCACCTCCTGTTCAGAACACCGCACCCACAACGGACGACACTGCCGGGCACTCTTCAGACGCAGAGCCGCTCGCACAAGATGTTGTCGGAACGCAGACGCGGGGTTTCACCGTGCAGCGTGGTGGTCGAATGGCTGGCACTGCAGAACGTATTGGCATTGCTGTGGGCACTGCGAAACGCGAAGTGCGACGCCGGTTGGAGTTGGTACGCCGTCCGCAGGATCCGATTCTATTCCCGGCTGGCGCTGAGGTTTCTGCCGAGACACGCGCCCACCAACTCACTGATGAAGATGTCGACCGTGGCTCCAGAATGGTCCAGGAGATCGAGGATGAAGTCACCAGACTCCGCGACACGACCGCGCACAAAATGGAAGATTGGCTTGTAATGGCCGAAAGGAGCGTCATGCAACTTCGCCATGACGCCAGGCGCGCAATTGTTGAGGTGCGCAAAACTGCTGACAAGTTCCCACTGCAAACCATCGGCGCGATATCAGGGGTTTGCTTTGCCCTAGGCTTCGCGCTCAGATTCAGGAGGCCTCGCCATGGCTAGCCGTATGTATCCTTTTCCGGAAAAATCTCTGGCACAGGTTCTCACCGAATTCAAGGACGAGTTCAAGGAATTTGCCGCAACCCGCGCCGAGATGCTACGTGCAGAAATGCGCGAAAAGCTCACCGTCGCCAGCGCGGCGTTCCCGGCGATCGCCGTGGGGGCAGTACTCGTGCTACTTGCATCAGTCTTTATCAGCGTCGCGCTGGTCGCACTGGTGGCGATGCTGTTAGGCGGCAGCACGGGAGCTTGGGCTGGCGCCTTTGCCATTGTTGCTGGCATCTTTCTGCTCGTCGGTGGCGTGGCCATCGCTCTTGGGGTAAGGAAATTGAAATCGTGCAGTCTGAAGCCCGAGCGCACCTTACGTGTCCTGAAGCAGGACCAGATCTGGCTTCAGCATGAAACGAGGAACGAACCATGACCAATCCTTTTTCCGCCGATGATCTTGAACAGCGTGCCGCCAGTCAGCGCCAGCGCCTGCACGCGTCCGTAACTGAACTACGAAGCAACGTGCGTGAACGCCTCGACGTACAGAAGGTCGCGCGAAACTATGTCTGGAAGGCAGCGGCTGCCGCTGGTCTTCTGGCCATGGCATTAGGACACACTATCGCCGGGGCCTTCAGGGACTAAATGCGCATGTTGGTTTGTCCGACCGGACAGAGCTATTTGAGCAATTGGCCAACCGCCGACCGCCAGGCGCACGCGCTGCCAGTCCGTCTCCTGATAAACCATTGATTCCCTGAGCGCTAGGGTGAACTCCGCACTATCGCAACGGTTACGATTCGTGACATAATTCTATTTCTGCATCATTTAAGTCATCAACTAAGTCATCGGCAGTAACTTTGCGGGGGCGAACGTGGACAACACTCGTACGAGCAGACGATTCCCAGTGCAACTGCCTCTCAAAGTACTGGGAAATCAGAATGTACCAACCGGAACCACAGCGAACATCAGTGCTGCTGGAGTTTATCTCTGGGTGGAGGGTGGGCTGGAAGTCGGTTCCGCCATCGAGTTTGAGATCATCATTCCGGGAGAATCGATAGGCTCCGGCAAAGATGTTCCTGTTCACTGCCAGGGTCGCGTCGTTCGCTGTGACACTGACCCTGAAATCGGACGCACAGGCGTTGCTTGCGTCATTGAACAATATGAATTTGTGCGCACTGCTGAAGTTGGAGGCTAATAGATGTTGAAGATTATTCTGGCTGATAATCAAGCAATTTTTCGTGCGGGCATAGCTAAAGTTCTCGCGGTGGAAGATCACGTCAGAATCGTTGCCCAGGCTCAGAGCGTAGAGCAGGCCATGATCGCGGTCGAGAAGTTCCGCGGCTCAGTCATGATTTATGCTTCCAGTTTTCTCCCTGATACCGAACGCATAGCAGCGTTGGCGCGCGAGTCTGGGATTCAGCTTGTAGTGATTGCTGAAAACAGCGAGTTGCCGGATCGCTACCTCAACGCCGGGATTCTCGGCTTGATTTTTCGCTCCGTCGATGCCGTTGAATTGTTGAAATGCGTGCGAAAAGTGAGTGTGGGCGAGGTTTACCTGCAGGATTTGCGAGCCGTGCCACACAATGCAGAGACCGATGACTTTGTCGGTGCCCGCGTGCGAGATCGGCTTACCCCGAAGGAATTGAAGATCGTTGCCCTCATTGTGCAGGGCTTCAAGAACAAGGAAATTGCAAATCTTCTCGGCACCACTGAGCAGGTCGTGAAGAATTACCTGCGCAACGTATATGACAAAATCGGCGTCTCAGACCGTCTGGAACTTGCCCTGTTCACCATCCACCACAGGATTTTAGCGGAAGCCGCGGCAGCCAGCGCCGCTACCATGCGGGCCATGCCCATTCCGGTCAATCCGGGCAGCACGCAATAATCACTGGTTTGAAATGGATTCAGAAAAGCGCGGCTTACCAAGCCGCGCTTTGTCGTCTAATTCGTTCCAGGTAGGTGGCTAACGATGGGATGCCCGTTCACTCGCCTTGAGCAACTCATTCACAATGGTCACTAATTCCTCTGGATTCACTGGCTTCTCCAGGTAGAGGTCAGCCAGTGGCTCCGCCGATTGGTAGGCCTCCGCGACATAGCCAGAGACTACGACTACAGGCATGGTGGAATGGGTCTTCGCGGTCTGCACCACGGCGCGCCCGTTTCCATCACCTAGGCGCCAGTCTGTCACAACCGCGTCATAATCGTTAATGTTCAACAGGTCGATCGCCTGGCGCGCCGAGGTTGCGCACGTCACGTCGTGTCCCGCCTGTTCAAGGATTGCGCACTTCAGTTTTACGACGTGCGGCTCATCGTCAATGCAGAGAATTCGCGCCATGTGGCATCCTTAATGACTAAAAGAAAAGGCTGCGCCCGTGCTGCCAAAGAACAAGGCGGCACCCTTTCGTGTATTTGGCTCGCAGTAATTGTCTGCAGGTACTGCCTGCTTGTCAAATGGTAACCGAGATACCGCTCAGCGGTTCCGCAACAAACGGGGCCGCAGTCAGCTGCCAGTTACCGGTTTTACAGCTTTCGGGCAATCGATTTCGCCTGCGTGAACAACAGCAGGTAGTCCGGGCCGCCCGCTTTGGAATCCGTACCGGACATGTTAAAACCGCCGAACGGATGCGCGCCTACCATCGCCCCCGTGCATTTACGGTTGATGTAAAGGTTGCCGACGTTGAATTCCTGCCGTGCGTGTTCAATTCTTTCTTCTGAATTGGTGTAAACCGCACCGGTAAGGCCAAACTCAGTGTCATTGGCAATGCGCATCCCATCATAGAAATCCTTGCAGCGAATCACCGCCAGCACTGGTCCGAACACCTCTTTTTGTTCCAGGGTATCGCCAGGCTTCACCTCCGAGATGATCGTAGGCTCCACAAAATAGCCGTCTAAGCCTTCCACGGCGCGTCCGCCGGTAATCACCCGGCCGCCTTCCAGCTTAGCCTGTTCAACAAAACCCAGAATCGACTTTCTGGCCGCCTCGTTGACCACAGGACCCATATTAGGATTGTCCTCGGTTGGGCCTACTGTCAGCTTCTCTGCCCGATCCTTCAGACGCTCCACAAACTTGTCGTAAACCCGGTTGTCCACAATCGCCCGCGAGCAGGCTGAGCACTTCTGCCCGCTGAATCCGAAGGCCGAAGCTATCACCCCCGAAACCGCCTCATCCAGATCCGAGTCGGCATCCACCAGAATCGCGTCCTTGCCGCCCATTTCCAGCACCGTACGCTTGATCCAGATTTGCCCTGGCTGCGCTTTTGCCGCCAGCTCGTGAATGTGTAGTCCCACCTCTTTGGAGCCCGTAAACGCAATGAAGCGGGTCTTCGGATGCTTCACAAGTTCATTGCCGAAGCTGCTGCCACTACCTGTGACAAAATTCACCACACCATCAGGAATACCGCATTGCTCGAGCACCTCAAAGAACTTTGCGGCAATCGCCATCGCGTCACCGCTCGGCTTCAGTACCACGGTGTTGCCGCTCACAATCGCCGCCAAGGTCATCCCAGCCATGATCGCCGAAGGAAAATTCCACGGCGGAATCACCGCCCCAACGCCGAGCGGTATGTAACGTAATTCGTCGCGCTCGCCCGGTAATTGAATCGGAGTTTCGGCTGTGTCCAGGCGCAACGCCTCGCGTGCGTAGAACTCCGCAAAATCGATGGTTTCGGCTAGGTCGGCGTCGGCCTCGGCCCAATTTTTGCCTACCTCAAACACCATCCATGCAGACCACTCGAACTTGCGCTCGCGCAAAATGTGCGCCACTCGGAAGAGTAAATCCGCGCGCTCTTTTACAGGGGTGCGGCTCCAGCTTTCAAAGGCATCCTGCGCGGCTTGCACCGCCGCTGGGACGTCCGCCGCACCTGCCTTCTGGAAGATTCCCACGACCTGCTCGGGATGCGAAGGATTGATTGACTGTATCTTCGCCTCTGTCTGTACGCGATGGCCTCCGATCACATTTTCATACTCGCGGCCAAGCTGCCTGCGTACCTTGTCCAGCGCCTCGCGCATCGCCCTTACATTGTCCAAACGAGTGAAGTCCACGAGAGGTTCATTCTTGAACTTAGTAAGCACGGAACTTTCGACGGTGGTCGCCGCCACACTACTTTGCACGGTTGCCATAATATCCCCTTTTAAGAATGCCAATCCGCGCAAATCCAGAGCTGTTCACCAGTAGAGATCGACAGCGCTGCCAGCGGAACATTTGATATTAACATTTCGACACCGGGTAAACAGCTTGACGGTTCTTTCCTCGTCCAAAAACAGTCAACTCCGATACATCCATTTCGCAACTCTCCGAATCTGTTCCCCGGGGCCGGGAGACTAGGGCGGATTCTGCTTAGTCTATTTGGCGCTGCTCCGCGCTCCTGGTTCGCTCTTCCGTCGCAAGCTTGCGAGACAACCCTGAATGAACCGGCACGTATTGAACCCAATCGAGGAGTACATATGGCCACAATTTCTGCATCTGCTGCATCGCAGCTCGATCAATCAGCCCTGAAGTTTCTCGAACACGGTCACCGATTGCTAATCAACGGCAAGTGGGTGAAAGCTGAATCGGGACGGACATTCCCAACCTATAATCCCGCCAACGGAGAGGTACTCTCAAACGTTGCAGAGGGCGACAAGGCCGACGTTGACGCTGCGGTAAAGGCAGCTCGTGAAGCCTTCGACCACGGTCCCTGGCGTAAGTTCACCGCCTCCGAACGCGGAAGAATGATCTGGAAGCTTGCTGATCTTCTCGAACAGCACACCGAAGAACTCGCAACCCTGGAAAGTCTGGATAACGGGAAACCGCTCACCATTGCCCGTGCCGCCGATATTCCTCTAGCCGTGGATATGTTGCGCTACATGGCGGGATGGACCACCAAGATCGAGGGCAATACAATTCCGATCTCCGTACCGTACACGCCGGGTGCCCGCTACCACGCCTTCACTCTTCGCGAACCCGTCGGGGTGGTCGCGCAGGTGATTCCATGGAACTTTCCTCTACTGATGGCTTGCTGGAAGATCGGCCCCGCACTCGCCGCCGGTTGCACCATCATCCTCAAACCTGCCGAGCAAACCCCGCTCACCGCTATTCGTCTGGGTGAATTGATCCAGGAAGCGGGATTCCCGGCAGGTGTGGTAAACATCGTGACCGGCTTCGGCGAAACTGCGGGCGCGGCCCTGGCGGCCCACCCAGAGGTAGATAAGATCGCTTTTACCGGATCCACCGAGGTCGGCAAGTTGATCGTGCATGCCGCCACCGGCAACCTTAAAAAGGTAACGCTCGAACTCGGCGGCAAATCCCCCAACGTCGTTATGAAAGATGCCGATCTGGACATCGCCATCCCCGGCGCAGCCAGCGCCATCTTCTTCAACCACGGACAGTGCTGCTGTGCCGGTTCCCGCCTCTACGTTCACAAATCGATTTTTGACAGGGTGGTGGAGGGTATCTCAACTGAAGCAAAGAATATCTGCGTCGGCCCGGGCTGGGAATCCGCTTCGCAGCTTGGACCATTAGTCTCCGAGGAGCAGTTGAACCGCGTGAAGGGCTACATTGACGCCGGATTGATCGAAGGTGCGTGCGCACTGACAGGCGGGAAACAGATCGGAGAAAAAGGCTACTTTGTCGAACCCACGGTACTGGTGAAAACAACCAAGAACATGAAGGTCGTCCGCGAGGAGATTTTCGGGCCGGTCGTTGCCGCCATGCCTTATGACACGCTGGACGAGGTGGCGGAAGAGGCAAACGATTCATCCTACGGGTTGGCCGCCGGCATCTGGACCAACAACCTGGCCAAGGCGCACTCGCTAGCCGCAGCCCTTCGGGCCGGCACCGTCTGGGTCAATTGCTATAACATCTTCGACGCGGCGCTTCCCTTCGGCGGATACAAGGAGAGTGGTTGGGGTCGTGAGATGGGCCACAACGCCGTCGATGCCTACACTGAAACCAAGTCCGTGTGCATGAAGGTCGCGTGACCAGTTAGAGAAAGTTACAGGGTGCCCCGTTCTAGCCATCTTTTGGCTAGGGCGGGGTTTTAAATTTTGCCTCTGATTTTGCCTCTGATCTTGCCTCTGGTTTTTTGATCTCGCCTATTGGGTTTTGATCTTGCCCCTGCGGTGCAACCCCACGCGCAGTTCCGGATTCCAAACACACTTGGCTTGATCGGCTCGAAGGAGGGCACCATGGCATTTTGCTCAAATTGCGGCGCGCAAGTCGAAGGACAATTCTGTCAAAAGTGCGGGAAGGCCGTTGCAGCTTCCGCGCCCGGCGGCGCGTATACACCGCCATCGTATCCTGCAAACACGCAACCGGGGCTCAGCATTAACGCGGCTTCTGCTTTGTGCTATTTGTTTGGCTTCATCACGGGAATCGTCTTCCTCGTGCTTTCCCCATATAACCAGGATAGGCGCGTACGCTTCCATGCCTTTCAATCCATCTTTCTGAACGTGGGGGTCATCGTGGTGCACATTGGCATCACAATCCTTTCGCTGATGTTCCACGCCGTCAGCTTCTCGCTCGGCCTGTTGATGAGTTCCCTTCATCTGCTCGTGAGCCTGGGATTCTTCCTGGTTTGGCTTTACATGATGTGGAAGAGTTATGAGGGTGAGAAAATCGTGTTACCGATCATAGGACCATTGGCAGAGAGCCAGGCTGGCCAGGGGCCGCCAATCGACACGATAGGCAGAGCCGCATAACGCTGTTTTCGTTTTGCACAAAAAAGGACTACGCTCCTCGCGCAGCCTTTTTCGTCTCTCAGAGCAGTCTCGACGACCAGGCGGCAGACAAAACACGCGGCAAGGGACGAGGATGCACGCTCGCCCCATGCCGCGATCTTTTCATCACAACTTTCCTTAATCGCGCGAACTTACTTTACGCGATCAACTTCCTTCAACCTTGCTGCCTTGCCGCGCAGTGCGCGCAGATAGTAAAGCTTGGCGCGGCGCACCTTGGCGGAGCGAACCACTTCCAGCTTTTCGATGATGCGGCTGCCGAGCGGGAAGATACGTTCCACGCCCTGCCCGAAGCTCATCTTGCGAACCGTGAAGCTCGGCTGCTGGCCGTTGGCCTTCTTGATTACGATTCCCTCGAAGATCTGGGTGCGCTCTTTGTCGCCTTCCTTGATCTTCACGTGAACCTTCAGAGTGTCACCCACCGCGAAGCTCGGCAGGTCCGTGCGCTGCACTTTCGCAAGCATCCGGGTAATGATGGGAGATGACGACATAACGATTTCCTCTTCTCTTCTCGGGAACCTGGGCAAGCTGCCCCGGTCAATCCCGTAATCTTCTAATTTTCTTCGGCCTCGCGTTTTAATTCGCGAAGCAGAGCTTTATCTTCAGCGCTGAGCGCCACCTTCTGCAGAAGGTCAGGACGGTTTCTCAACGTTTTTTCCAGTGCGCGACGCCGTCGCCAGCGTCGAATCTCTTCATGGTTCCCATTCATCAGCACATCGGGAACCGGTATCCCGCGAAATTCTGCAGGGCGTGTGTAGTGCGGAGAATCCAGCAGGCCACCGGTTGCAACTGTTGAATCCGGCTCCAGCCTTCCGCGATCGTCAAACCTTGCTTCGGCCTCCACTCCGCTGAAGCTCTCGGTTTTATTCGAAGCTTCATTGCCCAGTGCTCCGGGCAACAGACGCGTCACGCAGTCCAATATGAGCGCGGCTCCAAGCTCTCCGCCGCTCATCACAAAGTCGCCAACCGATACCTCGCGATCGGCAAGATGTTCGGTCACACGCTCATCCACGCCCTCGTAGCGCCCACACAGAAACGTAATGCGCTCCAACCCGGATAACTCCTGCGCCATCGCCTGGGTAAACATCTTCCCTGACGCTGACAGCATGATCACTGTTTCCGTGGCTGCACCGCTTACGCGCTCTGCCCGTGGCGCAACGCCCAGCGACTCGACACATTCAAACAGCGGATTGGGTTTCAGTAGCATTCCCTCGCCGCCGCCAAATGGACGATCATCCACCGTGCGATGTCGATCCTCGGTAAACGCCCTGAGGTCGTGAATTCCGATTTCAATGAGCCCGGCGTTGCGCGCCCTGCGCACAATGCCGTAATCCAAGGGACCACGGAAGAAGTCCGGAAAGATGGTAACGATCTCGAACCGCACTTCCAGCCCTCTAATTCGTTTAGCGCTTCACCGGGGGCTGCTTCGGTTCTTTCTTCCCCGCACTGAGCGGAGCGTCCAGTTCCAGCATGCCTTCCGGCAGTTGCATCTCAATCCGTTTGTCCTTCAAGTCCAGCTTCTTTGTGAAGCTTTCCACGAAGGGAATCATGAACTCTTTGCCACTGTCGTTGTTCACGATCAGCAACGGGGCTGTTCCCGCCCCAAAATTTACATCCACAACGGTGCCAATGCTTCTCGCCGCTTCCGCCTGGCTCGTTTCCACAACCAGGCATCCCAGCAGTTCGCTTACGTAGAACGCGCCTTCTTCCAACTCCGCGCGCTCCCGGGCAGGAATCTGAATTTCTGATCCGAGTAGCTTTTCAGCTTCTTCGATCGAATCCACGCCCTCGAACTTGAATACCATTCCACCCTTGTGAGGCCAGAATTCATCCAAGTGCAACTCGCGGCGTTGATTGCTGCCTGCACTCCACGCATAAAGCGTTCGCCGCTGCTCAAATCGCTCAGGAAAATCCGTGTGCAGTTCCGCTGCGACTTCTCCAACGCGGCCTTGCACTTTTGCCACGCGCGCAATCGTAACGAAAGCGCCATTTCCGGATTCTTCAGTCATACCGCTTACCCGACCCTGGCTACTCAACAATGTCGAGCGAGCATCGCTGCCCGTTCTTTTCCGCAGCAGCGGAGAGCACGGTGCGCAATGCGCGGGCGGTTCGACCGGAGCGGCCAATCACGCGGCCCAGGTCTTCTTCTGCGACTTCGAGTTCCAGCCTTACGTATCCGCTGTCACCAGAAGCCACAACTGTAACCTCATCGGGAGAATCCACGAGAGCCTTGGCCAGCTCTTTGGCTAGTGCGGGTAAATTGGCGGGCATTGACGTCTGCTCCTCTTACGCTTCCGGCTCGGCCGGAGTTTCAACTGGAGCTACTGGCTCACCCACGGAGGCCGGAGTAAGCGGTGCAGCCGAAACGGCTGGCGTTACCGGGGCATTCTTGTAAAGACGGGCAAGTGTCGGCGAAAACTGCGCGCCCTTGCCGAGCCAGTACTCGATGCGTTCCCTCTTGAAGTCTACCGTTGCAGGGTTGGTGCGCGGATTGTAGAGACCTACAACTTCAATCGAACGGCCGTCGCGCGCGCGGTCCTTTTCGATGACAACAATGCGATAAACAGGCTGCTTACGCGCACCACGGCGCGAAAGACGTATCATCAACACAGGCTTATTTCCTCTCTTCGTTTTAACTCCAGCGCTCGACATCCCCAGAAATCTGTCCCGGAGACCGGAAATCGCAACCGGCTACGCCAGCCTTGATTCGAACGCTGTGATGCCCGCTGCGCCTCGGCACAATCGGCAGACGAACCTGCCACGGGCTCCAACCACAAAGGAATCGCCAGACACACGTCCGGCAAACACTTGCAGCAACATGTATTATCGCGGAAGTTAGGCGCAGTGGCAAGCGCCAGTCTTTTTAGTTTGATCTTTCGAGCGGAAACCAGCTTACTTGCGCGAAGCGCGATAATCAGAGATCGAGGGAAGGTCCGCGAGACCTCGTCCAGCAAAAATCTCGCGAAAGTTCTTGAGCAGTTCTTCGTGGATGAGAGTGTTTGAGGCGACAGTCTCCCGGCTGTCGATGCGGAACGGCGTGCCATCCAAGCGAGTAACCGTGCCTCCGGCTTCGTGCACCAGTAAGACTCCGGCGGCGGTGTCCCAGGGGTTCAGGTTGAACTCCCAGAAGCCGTCATAGCGCCCAGAGGCCACGTTTGCAAGGTCCAGTGCGGCGGAACCTGCGCGACGAACGCCATGGGAACGGAGAGTGATCTGGTGGTAGAAGTGGATGTTCGGATTCTTGTGACGCTTAAAACTGGGAAAGCCGGTGCCAAGCATCGATTCGGACAGCGTCGCTGTGGTCGAGACATGGATGGGCCGCGCATTGAGGGTCGCGCCAATTCCCTTCTCGGCCGCAAATAGTTCGTCGCGGGTCGGATCGTAGAGCACGCCCAAGATGAGTTCACCTTCAAATTCCAGACCCATTGAAACGCAGAAGACCGGGTATCCATGAGCAAAATTTGTAGTGCCATCAAGCGGGTCCACATACCAGCGGAAGCCACCGCCATGAGTGTCGCGCGTACCTTCTTCTCCAACGATGTCATGCTCAGGCCAGGCGGCACGCAGTCGAGAGACAATGAGACGCTCGCTTTCCCGGTCGGCCTCGGTGACCAGATCGACGTCGCCCTTGTACTCGAATCCAATACGCCGGTCAAAGAACGGCATAAGGAGCTTGCCGGCTTCCTGTGCGATGGCCGTGGCCTCAGCGAGAAAGCCCGACCCGGCGTGAGCAGTCATATTATTCGGTGCCCGAGGATTCTGGCGTCAAGGGCGCGACCGGCCCTTCCGAGGCCGCTTTCACCGTCCGTGGACGACGGACACGGGGAGTGGTGATCTCGCCCTCGGCAATGTAGAGAATCTCGGTCTTGTAGATGAAAAGATTGGGTGCGCCATCGCGTGTAAGGCGAAGCATGTTGCGGTCGTAGTACTCAATCCAACCGCGAACCACCTCGCCGCCATTCAACTTGATGCTGACGAGCTTCTGCTTTTCGCCAAGTGATTTCAGATAGGCAGCTTCTTCAAAAGTCTCTTCCGGCGGAGGTGTCTTGCCCTTATTAGTTGGACGTGGAGGCATGAACCATTCTAACCGAATTGCGGTATGCCGATTGGAAAAGGCGTGAAGCCCAGCAAAGAAATCGGGGAGCTTTAGCAGCTCCCCGGGAACACATCGAGTGACGCAAGCTAGAAGCTGTAGTGAATACTCACGCGCATTGTTCGGCCAAGCTGGCGACGGAACGGCTGACCGTACCAACTGCTCAGAGTAACGGGAGAGTCTGGGCTGTTGATAAAGCCCTGGACGCTGTATCCAGTCTCATACACTTGATAGGCGGCAGCTCCGCTCCCCGTAAGCGCAATTCCCGGGGTCAGGAAAGTTCCAAGCTGCCACGAGTTAATGCTTCCGGAGATCGCCGTCACTTTTCGCTGATTGAACAAATTCGTGGCATCAAAAGCAGCACCGAACACGCGACGCTCGTTGTTCTTGTCAACCTTTATGTCGTGCGCAACGTTCAGGTCGCTCTGGATGAACCACGGGGTGCGCCTGGTGTACGGGGTGCCGAGAGTGATATTTCCAAGCGCATCTGTAGTTGCATTGACATACTTGCCGCGGTTGAATGGATAAACAGCGTACCCCGGCTGGAAGAACGTTGCACCAACGTCGATGAACGAACTGACAGGCGCACCCTGATAGGCAGTCTGGAATAAACCGAAGGTGGTGGTGTTCCGTTTACCTTCACTCAACGTGTAGTAGACGTACCCCTTGAAGGTGTTGGGTCTGTCGGTGGGCAGCGGGCCGCTGGAGGATTTCCCGAAGCTGTTGAAATAGAAATACGGCTCGTCAAAGGCACGGCTGGTGTCGGGTGAGTTGCGCCCCGGCTCGGCACCGTCGGTCTCCTCCGTAGAGGTCAAGCCGGTGTAGTTACCACGCAGTTTGCTGTATGTGTAGCTGAACATACCAGCATAGTGGCGGCTGTTAGCTTTGGTCAGACGGAGTTCAATGCCGTCATAGCTACGCGCTGCCTTGATGTTGTTAGGGCAGCCTGTGCAGGTTCCAAACAGGGCCGAGTTGAAGAAGTAGGTGGGGATTCCTGCTTCGAAGACTGGTCCGAGCGAGCCCAGGAACGCAGCATAACCGTTAATGGTCTTGTTCACACCTTCGCCGGGGTTGACGATGGTGTAGATCTCATTGTTATTGACATCCGTCAGAGAGGCATCCTCCAGGATGTGATCCAGGCGGCGACGGTCCCAACGCGCTTCGAAGGCCCAGTTCTTGGAGAGTGCATAGTCGATGCCGAAAACTGACTCGTGCTGGCGATAAGGATTCACCCCTGGAGCAACCGGCTCAAAGGGACGTTCGTTGGTGTTCTCAATCAGCGTCATGCCCGCAGGCGTAACTCCGCCAGCAAAATTAGCACCGGTGCTTGGAAGTCCGCTGGGGCAGGCGCGACCGTTGACGAAGACCGGATTGATCGCCGCTGGATCAAATCCCCCTGCACCGTTCGGGCTGAGCGCATATTCGCACTGCTCGAAGACCTGTCCGCCCCAGGAAGTTTCAGCGAGGAGCAACTTCATGACGTCGTTGGTGACGCCGTAGCTGCCAAACACTTTCATCTTGCCATCGCGGAAGACGTCCCAAGCCGCGCCTAGACGAGGAGCAATCTTTTTACTCCAAGGGAAGTTGATGGTATGCCCAGCAAGCAGGCCGGGTGATCCGGCAAGAGGCGGTGGAGGCAAGGTCTCTTTTTCTATGCGAAGGCCAGCGTTGATGGTGATGCCCTTGCCGATCGTCCAGGAGTCCTGGAAGAAGAGGCCGTGGTTCGTATCTGTGGACGTGCCGACCGTGGCGAAGTCTTGAATATTGAGCCAGCCATACTGGCCCCCGCACTGGCCAAATGCCGCCGTGAGGGTAGCGCAATTAGTCAATCCAAAGGTGGTAAGCGCGGAGTAGCCTGGCTTGGAAGTCGAGTAGGGGTTCACGAAGACCTGCGGGACATTGCCGTTCTGGTTGACGCTGAGAGCCAGATGATTGTACTGGTAGCCAAACTTGAAGTTGTGCGTGCCCCACCATCCACTCTTGAAGTACGCAATGTCCTGATCAAACTGGAAGTGCTTGCCGGCATTGAGGCGAGTGTATTGTGGCTTGTAGGCAAATGCCGTTTGGGTACCACCGGGTTGCTGCAGCCCCGCAGGTACTGGGGCGCCGGTGGAGTCGGTTGCCGGCCCAGATGAGGTGAGCCCGGCATTGTTCCAGTCAAGGTTCACACCGGTGGTCGGCCATCCGAAGTCATGATAGTTCTGGAAGAAATATCCGTAACGGGTGGTGGAAACCAGGCGCGGAGTGATCGTGATATCGGCTCCGGTGTTGAAAGTTGCGTTAGGGGCGCTAAAACCAAGCCCATGTCCGAACGCTGTAATTGGAACGTTGGTGGAGGTGTTCAACAATCCTGGATGCTGGGGGTCTGGATGCGGTAAGTTGGCGCCGCTTTCGCGAGCGTACTGATAGAGCCACGAGCCGAAGACGCGGATCTTCTGGGTCACCGTGGCGTCCAGACGTACGTTCGAAAAGTACTGCTGCTCGTCCTGGTTAAAGGTCTGAGGTCCAGCGACGGCGAGAGCAGGATTCGACGATGTGCTGTAGTCGATGGTTCTGGCCCGCGAGTTGTACTGCGGAGCAAATCCCGCAAAGAACCAGAGGCGATCCCTCATGATCGGGCCGCCAATCGTCACGCCGGGGTTCAGGATGCGGAAAGTGTCCTTCTTGGGGGAGAATTGATTCGAGCCTTGATCTGTCCTTCCGACGGGGCCGCTGGTCGGATCGTAGCGCAGGAAGGTCGGACTGGGAGTATCCAGGGCGCTCGATTCATAGGAAGCGAACAACTCGCCATGCCAGGCGTTGCTGCCCTTCTTCATGATCACGTTGACCACGCCGCCAAGCGCTCCGCCGTGCTCGGCTTCAACGCCGGAGCTCTTAACCTGCACTTCCTGAATAAACTGGAAAGGCACATTGGCGTTGGAGTATCCGCCGGAGATGTTCTCTGTATCCTGCCCTTCGATGAGGTAGGAGTTCTCGGAATCTGCCCCGCCGGCCACGGAATAACCAAATTGCTGACCGTTGCCGCTGCTGCCCGGCAGCGAGCCGCCGTTACCGCCGAGTGTGCCACCGCTGGTGGTACTCGTCGCTCCTGCCAGTGGCTCATTGCGCGCCGCAGGGGCAAACTGGATTACCGACTGGAAGGAATATCCATGCGGAATGTTGTTGACAACTTCCGGGCTGATGTTGGTGTTGTTGCTGTTGGTGGTGACGTCGATCAGCGGAGCCTCGGCTGTTACCTCGACGACCGTGGACTCGCTGCCGACCTTCAAGGTGAGGTCCAGTGACGGCAGACGCCCGACCTCCAGATGTATGCCCTCACGCTTCACCGATGCGAATCCCGGAGCCGTAACGGTGACCGCGTAAGTGCCCGGCGGAAGGTTGGCGAAACGGTAGTATCCTGAGTTATCGGTCTGTTGTGTTTTATTACCCGCCTGGTTGTTGCCGGTCAACTCGACTGTAGCTTTCGGCACCACGGCTCCGTTCGCATCCTTCACCGTGCCCTGCAGCCCACCTGTCGTCTCCTGGGCTTGCATGCCGGAGGACAAGACGACGAGAGTTGCGAGAACAACAAGAAGCACCCATAAACGGGTGCCAAGAAAACGCCTTCCACACACCATAGATCCTCCCGCGGTTGCCAATACGCAACCTGAATGACTGCGTAACTTTGCAATCAGGAAGCCAATGTTGCTCGCGAGCAAGTCAGGGCCAAATGGGCCAGAAACACCACAAACCCGCAGCTCTGGCTACAAGAAAAAGAACAAGCGGCAGCTCACGTTTCAAAAAATTGAAGAGGATTTATTCGATCTTGCTGTTAAGCGGCCCGGTGGCGGAGGCAGTGCTCACGCTAGTTTTGGAAGGCATGGGCAGAATGAAAAAAGCCCGGAGTGACCCGGGCTAAATGGAAGGATAAGACCCGTCTATTCGTTTTCCTGAAATGTATTCAGGTGCTGCTCCAGGGCTTTTGAATATTCTCTTTCGGCAACCAATTCCAACTCAAGCTTCTTGATTTGGCTGTGCAGGCGCAATATGTCCAGACGCATTCTCCCTGCGTCCGTACTGGTCCCGGCAATTGGAGGAGGAGGAACTCGTCCTGGCTGCGGAGGCGGCACTTGCATCTGCGCCGAGCCGGTAATCTGTACTCCGGGAATGGATACCGGAGGCGCTACGACAGGCGGAGTGAGCGCCGCGGCCACCGTGGCGGCAATCGATGGTGAGGAGACACGCGATACGTTGCGTGGAACTGGAACCGGTCCCCCCATACGTGGTTGGCCATGCCCAGGACGCGATGGCATGGGACCGCTGAAAATGCTGTTCAGTACGGCAGCGGCGTCTTCGGGCACGTGCTCGTTCTCCGAAATCACTTCTACCGGGGTTGTCAGCAGATGACGTACCCGCGCGATCAGGTCCTGCGGTTGGAAGGGTTTGCGGATCAATTCATTGGCATGAACTGCGAAGGCCCGCTCTGCCACTCCCTTGTTTACCACGCCTGACATCAAAATCACGGGCGTCTGCCCGAAACGCGGATGCTGTTTGATGTACTGGCACACATCATATCCATCGCGGCCCGGCATAATCACGTCGGTGATGACCACGTCAGGCGCGCTATGGTCCATCAGGTCCATGGCACTGCTGGCATCGTGGCAGGTAATCACCTCGAGGTCTTCGCGGCGAAAGGCGATTTTAATCACCTCGCGCATCGTTGCGCTGTCGTCGATGAAATAGACCACCGGCTTTGCGCTCATTGTTATCCTCCGTCGCTGGCTGCGCGCTCTTCGTCGATTTCGCGCAATGATTCCAGCATCAGTTCCGTCACAGAACGAAATACCGTCCGGGTTGCGGCCAATGAACCCGGCACAAACTTGTACACGCCGCGATCCAGGCCATTGCAATTCTTAATGATGCGAATGACTGCGTCGTTGCCGATAATCTCGCCAACTTCCGCGTGCAGCACCTCGCCCCGGTTGAAAAAAATAGTGCCGTCCAGCAATCCCGCATTGATGTAGAGCACGCCCGACTGCCTTGAGTGCGCGAGCATCTGGATGACGCCTGGCAGATCGAGATGCGAGAGACTGCCTTCCAGCACGGTCTGCTCCGACTCGAGCATCTGCGTGGGATGAAAGCCCTCCATGCGGCTAAGCAGAAAAGTTCGCACTTGCGCGGCGATGTTTTCCGGGCCGCGACGGCGATCCAGGTAATCGTCACATCCGGCGCGGAAAGCCTCCATCAGCGCCTGCTCGCCCCCGTCGCCCATGGCAAGAATCGGAATGTTCGTGGTGGCAGCGTCGTTATGCAAGATTCGGGGAAGATCGAAGACATTGATCTCGCGCAAATTGGTGGCGCACAGGATGGCAGTTGGCGCATCCCACTCCAACATGGTGAGCGCGTAAGTAGCTTGCGTCGTATGGATAACGTCGAATTCATGCGCCTTGAGGGCCGCAGTCAGGCGCTTGGCAAAAAACACATTGCTGTCAATCACCAGGATCTTCTGATTGAAAGCTCCATTTGTGCTCATCGCTGCGCCTCGCTGGCCAACCCAATGGCCGGTTGAATGCAGTGTGCCATAACTTGGTCCAGGTTCAGTAGTGGAACCGTCTTTCCTCCGGTATGCAACAGACCAGCAACGAAAGTTACTTCGCTGGGCACTTCTTCGCGCTCGCCTTGCACTAATTCGCAGTCTCCGCTCACGGGAATCGCAACGGTTTCAGCACGTCCGGCGTAGTTGCACCGTGCAATTACATACAGGTTGCGCTCCGCGCCATGGCCAAAAGCTCCGCGCAAGTCGCACACTGGAATCACCGTCCCGCGCCGTATCAGAACCCCTTCCAGCGAGTGCATGGCGTGCGGAAACGAGTAGACTCGGCTCGGCATTAACAATTCCTTCACCTGGCTGGAGTCCAGCGCATAGCGTTCGTCCCCTAACGGAAATGTCACAAATCTCGTCGTGTCGTTCATGCGCCACTCCCGGTTTCTCGCGTCGAGGCACCGGCCATTCGCCAATACTCGGTTCTTACGAGTGGAATCACGTCGTTCTCCATCACAAGGAGGCCGCGATACCACTGTCGCTCCGCTCCCCGGAATAACCCCGGAAGAGGTACCACTTTGGGAAGAATCGTCATGCGCTCTACTTCGGTCACCCCCAGAGACACCTCTCCGGGCTTTAGCACCACGAATCTTTCCAGTATCCCGGCCCCTAAGCCCACGTGCAAAGCAAAATCGATTGGCTCGGGACCCTTTAGTTTCCGAATTGCAGTACGATCGTCACGATCGCGGATCTCTTCGACCTCACTGGCTTGAACGGCAAACCGCTTTCCTCCGGCGGTAAACAGAATCACCGGACCGGGTGTGGCCGCAACCGGTTTGGCCGAACGCGAGACAAACAATGGGCGCCGTTCGATCTCTTTCAATGCTTCCACCTGGCGTTTTCGCCTATTTCGCTGGCCCTGACAAGCTTGCTACCCGCGGAACCCCTAGTTGCGGGCCGATCCGCTGAGAAATCGCCATGGCAATCTGCTCCAATGGGAGAACCTTGCCCACTGCACCGCTCCTGATCGCCTCGGCGGGCATCCCGAAGATCACCGAGGTCGCCTCATCCTGTGCAATCACCAACCCACCATTTTCCTGAATCGCCATCACGCCGCGCGCGCCGTCGTTGCCCATTCCTGTAAGGATTGCGGCCACTGCGTTGGCTCCAGCCAAGGCCGCTACCGACTCGAGGGTAACGTCGATGCTGGGACGGTAGCCGGCAATGCGTGGGCCATCGTCTAGCACAATACGCCCCGAAGCCACCCGAAGATGGCAATCGCCCGGACATACATAGGCTTGGCCTGCTCGCAAAACATCGCCCTGGGCGGCATGCTTCACCGGCAGTCGTGATACTGCGCCAAGTTGTTCGGCAAACTGTGCGGTAAAGGCCCCCGGCATATGCTGCACGATCAGCAGCGCGGCCGGAAAGTCTTCCGAAAATGCGGGCATCAACTTCATCAACGTCGCTGGACCTCCCGTGGAGGCCGCAAGCACCGCCACCGGCAGTCGCGTCCCTGTCACCAGTGTCGAGGAGGTTGCCGGAAACGCAGGGTCAACGTGTGCAACTTTGGCCGGAGTCGAGCGTAACAGGTTCCGTATGACGCGAACCTTTGAGGCGATGCGCAACTTGCGCACCAGTTCCTCGCGAACACTCGACATGTCCAGGTCAATTCCTCCGCTGGGTTTGGCTACAAAGTCGATGGCTCCCAGTTCCAGAGCGCGTAGCGTCGCGTCGGCTCCGTCCTTGGATTCCGCGCTCACGATCAGAATTGGCCGCGGTTCGGTAGACATAATGATTTCAGTCGCCCGAAGCCCATCCATGTGCGGCATATTGATGTCCATGGTGATGACGTGTGGCTTGAGTTTGGCAGCCTTCTCAACCGTCTCGCGTCCATCCCGCGACTCTCCTACAACCTCGAATGAGCCGTCGGAGTCGAGGATGCTGACCAGCACTTTTCGCATGAACGCCGAGTCGTCGGCAACCAACACACGGATTTTTTCACCATTTGTCATAGGTCTGTCTCTAGTGAATCACGGGCGGGGCTATTACCTGTCCCGACGGTCCGATCAAGTCCAACACTTGTGTGATGAACGATTCTTCCTGCACTGGCTTCACCATGAACGCAGCGGCGCCTTCCTTCAATGCGCGCTCGCGATGCTTAGCCCCGGCGCGCGAGGTCACCACCATCACCGGAACCTTGCTGGTACTCGGCGTTTGCCGTAGATGAAGCATCAACTCATAGCCGTTGGTTCTCGGCATCTCAAGATCTGTAATCACCAGGTCGCAATGGTTTGAAGTGGCAATCTCCAGGGCCTCCAGACCATCGCAAGCGAGTTTGACGCGGTATCCCGCCTTCTCTAACATGCGTCCCACGAACTTGCGCACGGAGATCGAGTCGTCGGCCAGCACCACCAGCTTTTCCTTCCCTACCGTATCCACGGCGGCAGCAGGAATTTCACCGCGAGCTACAGCGGTTGCACCCGGCATGAAGAGTCGCGAGGCGTTCATCGCCGTGGTCAGCGGACGGCGCTCAATCGATTCACCCATGATCAGGCGGCTGACATCGACCAGCAGAATCAGACTGCCATCGGGCGCGATCGTTGCGCCGGGAAACAGCTTCACATTCCGCAGATACTCGCCAAGGCTCTTGATAACGATTTCATCTTTACGAAGGACCTCTTCCACCACAACGCCCACCTGCCGGCCACCGACATTTACCAGAACCAAGCGGAAATAGCCGTTGATTGGCTGAAGACGCGGGAGTTGCAGGGCCTCGTCAAAGCGCACCACTTCGGTCAGTACGTCGCGAACCTTGGTAATGAGTTTGCCGCCTACTTCTTCAATTTCGGTGGGTCGAATCCGGCGGATCTCCTCTACAAAGCCCAGTGGGAACGCAAACGTCTGTTCGCCGCACTGCACAAATAATGCCTGCGAAATAATGAGTGTCAGTGGAACCTTCAAAGTGAAACGCGAGCCGATACCCTTCTCGGTCTCGACCTCGATTTCACCGTTGAGGTTGTCCACGTTCGAACGCACTACGTCGAGCCCTACTCCCCTGCCCGCCAGTTCGGTTCTACGCGGCGCCGTGGAGAAGCCCGGGCGGAAAAGCAGGTCCGTCAGTTCACGGCGGCTGAGGCGATCGGCGTCATCGGCGGAGAGGAAACCGCTCTCGATCGCCGTGGATTTCACGCGGTCGAAATCGACTCCGCGACCGTCGTCCTCCACCTCAATGTAAATGTGATTGCCCTTGTGATAAGCGCGGACGGCGATGTTTCCCTGATCGGACTTGCCCGACTCATAGCGCTCGTCAACCCGCTCGATGCCGTGCGCCACGGCGTTGCGAACAAGGTGCAGCAACGGGTCGGCAATCTGCTGAATGATGTTGTTATCGAGTTCGGTTTCGGCTCCAGCCAGGGTCAACTCAACTTGCTTATTGCTGGCCTTGGCGGCGTCACGCACGGTGCGGGCGATGCGGGTGAAGAGGTTGCCGATAGGCACCATGCGCGCTTGCGTGATCTCATCCTGCAGACGGTGCGCGAGCTTGGTGAATTCGTCGATATCGCCGTCCACCCTGCGCACGAATCCGTCGAGTTGCGTGAGTACTTCCGTGATGTCGTTTGAAATTTCAGTGAGCGAGCGCGAGAGGATACCGAAGTCATCGTAGCGATCCATCTCAAGCTCGCTGAACTCCGACGGGCTCGAATCAAACGAGCTGCGATATCCTTGGCTTCCGTAGGGGCTCCCATAATTCTGATTACCAAAAGCAGGGTTGCCAATGCCGGGCTTGGAGAAGCCTTCATAAGGCACCACGTTGTAGCCGCCCCCATGATGCATCTCAAGAACTGAACCAGGCCATTGTGTCGAACTTAGCAGGGGCACGGAGTTGACCCGGCTGAACTCATATTTGTCCTGAAACTCCGTAACTTTGTCGCTCATGCGCCCCTTGGAAAAGTTCAGTACTTCGGCCAACTTCTCCAACTCCGCCAGGCGACCCAGCATTCGGGTGCGGTTGATGACCAGTTCGCCCACCGCGTTCATCATGCGGTCCAGACGCTCAAGCGCAATGCGCACTGACTTCGATTGCGCCATGCCCACCGGCGGACGAAGGGCGGGCACCGGCTCCGGCATCTCGAATTTCGCTACCGCCTCGGAAAGAGGCGTGTTTTCCGTCGCGGTCGTTATCTCCTGGGGCGCGGCCAGAGGTTCAGCATCAGCAGGGGTACTACTCACCTCAACCGGTGCAGGGGCAACGCCCTCCAACCGTGCAATCAGGCTGCGTGCCGCAAGTTGGAAAGCCGCATCGTCATCCCACTGCCGGTAGATCAGCTTCTTGAGGACATCAACCGATTCCAGACATAGGTCAACGATAGTCGCGCTGGGCTTCAGTTCCTTATCGCGCAGGCGTCCAACCAGTTCCTCTGCCCGATGCGCGATGCTGGCAATGCGGTGTGCACCCACCTGCGCGGCTGATCCCTTGATGGTGTGCATGGCGCGGAAGAGGCGATGAATGTCCTCTTCATTGGGGTTGGCTTCCAGCGCCAGTAGAGAATCCGTGATTGCCTGAAGATGTTCTTCGACCTCTGGAATAAAGAACTCAAGCACTTCGGCGGGAAGTTCGTCGTCCGGACCCAACTCACGTACGCCAGTGATTGAAATGTTAGCCACGGGCGCCTTTGGCTGTTCCGCAGGAAGTTCCGTAACCGGCACAACCGATGGTACCGATAGCGCAGGGTGTGTGACTGGCGACGCGGGCTGTGGCGCGATTGGCGCAAGTCGCACAGTAGCCGCCGACCTCAATGGCGCAACGGAGGGTACAGGGGGCGCTGCAGAGGGCCGTGTAGGCTTCGGTGGTCGAGCAGGCGGCGCGGGTGCCGCGGCGGGTGGCGTCCCCGGCGCGGGTGACGTTACAGGAGATGGAGCAGGGGGCGCGGAGAAATTTGCTGGCAGATCTAAGACCGGTGCCGCAGGTGGCTGAACAGGAACCGGCGCAACCGGAGGCGACGGTAACGCAGCAGACAGCGTAGCGGGTGATTCTTCTGGTGGTGCTTCTAGTGGTTTCGTATCAACCGAGTTGACTAAAGTTGCGACTGGCGCTTCGGCAGTTGGCTGCGAAGCGACACTGGCAGGGGCAGTCGGCGCAACGGTCTGCTCTTCCTCTATTTCCGCATCGGGGATTTCTGCATCGGGCGCATGCGGTTGTTCCGTGGGAGCGTCGGCACCCACCGGCGGTGGCCCCTGGAAAGCGAATGGATATCGCAGTTTGAACGAGGCGATATCATCCACGGACTCCATGGAGTTCGCGCTGATCATAATCAGGTCGCTCTCCAACACCGCAATGGCTTCGTAGATGAACTCGACCAGCGGGGCCGTTGCCTCCGGACTGACCGATGCATTCATCGCATACTGGAAGATGTGGGCTAGTTTGCTGGCAACTTCATTGAAATGTGCATAGCCATAGGTACCGCCCGTGCCTGCAACACCGTGAGCCGAGATGTAGAGCCGCTCGATATCCTCGTAGAGCGGATATGGATCCTGCAGAATGCCTGAGTACTCGCGGAGAAACTGGAGATGCTCACTGGCTTCCTGGAGGAAAAGTTCAACCATTTCCGGGCTGGGTCCGTTCATGCTTCGTCCCCCGCGGTCCGCAACTGGGCGGAGCCATTCAGCGGCTTCTGCAGCAGCCGGGCACCATTCATGAACGTCTGGTTAAACTTCACAGGAACGTTCGCCACGGATTCAGCATGGCCCAGGAAAAGATAGCCACCCGGCTCAAGGTATTCGTAAAAACGCTGAATCAGCTTAGAGCGCAACGCCTCCCCGAAATAAATCAACACGTTCATGCAAAAAATACAGTCAAAACGTCCCAGGTACACCTGTTGCGCCAGGTTCATGGGCGCTAACTTCACCATCTCCCGCAGCATCGGCTTTACCTTGTAGTTCTCACCGACCTGGGTAAAATACTTCGTAATCTGCACCTCTGTAAGATTCTCCAGCACGCGCTTGCTATACACTCCACGGTCGGCGCGCTCCAGCGCCTCGCGACTGATGTCGGTGGCCGTGATGCAGCCTCCCAGACCGCTCTGGGGACCGAACGCTTCGCTCATGCTTAGCGCAATCGAATAAGGCTCTTCGCCGCTGGCACAGCCTGCACTCCAGATGCGCAGCGAAAATTCCTTCTCCCAGAATTTCTGGTACAGCGCAGGCAGCACATGCTGTTCAAACGCAAGAAACAGGCCGGGATAGCGCATAAAACGCGTTTCCTGGGTTAAAAGCCTCTCCAGCATGCTGTCGTATTCCACGTTGGAGGCGCGCAACATTCGCAGCAATTCCATGCCGTAGGTCAGGCGTTTGCGCTGCATGTGCTCGATGACCCGGGAGGTCAGAAAACGCTCGCGCGACTCGTCAAACACGATGCCGGAGCGCTGCTCGATGAGCAATTGCAACTCCCGGACTTCGTGGTCAGTCAGCACCGGATTTGTGCCTGTTTCCATCATCCGCGCCTGCTACGTGTTCGCCCTTGCTTCCCTGAATTCTCAGCTACGCGATATGCCTGCCTGCAATTCTTTTCGTGGCGGCAGTTGCTGTAGCGCTGCCGCTTGCACCCGGAACTGAGATAGTGCCTCGTTCAGCTGTTCACTCATCTTCACCATCTGCTCCATACTGTGCGCCGTCTGGCGTGCGCCCTGGGAAGTTTGGCGCGTGATGTTGGAGATGATCTGCATGGCGTTGGCAACACCCTCGGTGCCGCGCACCTGCTGCTTGCTGGCGAGCGAAATTTCCTGCACGAGTTCTGCCGACTGGCGTACCACGGCGGAGATGGCCTCCAGAGCCTTGCCCGCCTGATCGGCCAACCGCGCGCCCACTTCCACTTCGCGCGTGCCCTCTTCCATCACAACCACTGCCTCGTTGGTCTCGGCCTGAATGGCCTTGATCAACGCTGCAATATCCTTGGTCGCGGTGCGGGAGTGTTCTGCAAGCTTGCGGACTTCATCGGCAACCACGGCAAAACCTCGTCCCGCTTCACCTGCGCGCGCCGCTTCAATCGCGGCGTTCAACGCCAGCAGGTTCGTCTGTTCGGTGATGTCATTGATCACGTTGATGATTTCGCTGATTTCCAGCGAGCGGTCACCCAGTGACTTGATCTTCTTTGCCGTCGCCTGCACGCTCGCACGGATGCGTTGCATTCCCTCCAGCGTGTCGCGTACCGAGCGGTTCCCCTGTTCAGCGGCATCAAGTGCCCGGCGTGCCGCCTCGGCGCTGGCTTCGGCGTTGTTGCTCACCTGCTTCATGGAGACCGTCAGTTCTTCAACGGCCGACGAGGTATTGGTGATCTCATGATCCTGCTGGGTCGCGCCCGTCGCCATGGTTTCCGAGGCGCTCAGAATCTGGTTTGCGCTGCTTGAAACGTCGTTGGCAGCATCGCGCACCCGGCGCAGTACCTGGGTAAAGTTGTCGAGCATGTAGTTGACGGAATCCACCACATTGCCAAGCGCATCCGTCGTCACGACTCCGCGTAGGGTTAAGTCACCGCGCGCAATCTGGCTAACAATGGTCAGGAACTCGGTTACCGAGCGCTGCAGATTTCGCTGCGCTTCCTCGTCCTGCATCGCTTTGGCGGCCTTTTCCGCGGCCTGGTTCAAGTTCAAGGCAATGTAGCCGAAGTCGTCGTCGCCACCTTCCTGCAACCGCGCCTTGAATTCACTCGGCCCCACCCGCTCGGCAAACAAGGCCAGAGCTTTCACAGGCTCACAAACCTTGTTGGAGAGACGGAAGAGCACGAACAGCGAGCCGCCAGCAAGAAACGTGATCGCTCCCAGCAGCCTGTACAAAGCATCCGGCGGCAGCGAGCCGATATCAAAAAGCGACTTGCCACCGGACCGAGCGCCAGCCCCGAAGGCCAACGCAAACACCGCCATGGTAGCAATCAAGTTGATCACCACGAGCGCGATGATTGTCGAATTCAGACGACCCTTCATAGGACCTCCAGGACAACGCGACGGCCTCGTACAATCGTGCGTCGCCTTACTATCAAGCGCGATTGCGCCCTATAACTTTCACCCGGCTGGAATCCCAGTCGGCCCAACCTAAATCTTCCGCCTCAAACTGCGCCAACCGGAAACGACGCCAGCACGCGCTTGAGATCCAGCGCCAATGCCAGGCGATCCCCGTGTCGCAGCATTCCCGCGCAATGAGGAACATCGCGGGGCGCTTCGTCCTGCATTAACGGCTCACTGGTGCTGTAGGTGCCAATGACCTCGTCCACCGCGATTCCTAAACGCACATCCGGCGCGCCGGCTCCGCCGCGAAGGCAGGCCACCACCACTTGCTTTGGCGGCAGATCCGCCCGCCGCACTTCCGTAAACGCAATGTCCACAACCGGTACTATGGTTCCACGCAGATTGAAGACGCCCATCAAGAACGGTGGAGAGAGCGGTAGACGCGTAAGGCGCGGCCACTCCAGCACCTCGTCCACTTCCAACACGTGCAGGCAAAATCGCTCGCGTCCCGCCCGGAAGATGCAGTACTGCTGCTCCGGGAGCGATGGCTGACCGACGAGTTCCTCTTCCTCTAAATCGAACTCGGGATCGAGCGGAAAAGGATTCTGCTCCATGTTGGGCGGGTCGGCCATCGGTTATCCGATCACCCTCTGGACTTCAGTCACCAATTCTTCGCCGGTAAACGGCTTGATCACATATCCATCAGCGCCCTGCTGCAAACCCCAGAACTTATCGCTCTCACCATTCTTCGAACTCACCAGCACGATGGGGATCCTGCCGTACTCCTGACTGTTCTTCAACTCCCGACAGGCCTGAAAGCCGTTTCGCCCAGGCATCACCACATCCAGAAGAATCAGATTCGGTTGCTCGGAGGCCAACATCTGCTCAATGCGTAAGGGGTCGCTCAATGAAACGGCAGAGTAGCCCGCGCCCTGCAATAGCGACTGCATCAATCGGCTTTCCGCCTGCGAATCATCAACAATCAAAATCTTCTTCAGCATGGTGTACCTCACTCCTATTACCGTCTATACCGTCTACTTCAGCGCCCATCAGCCCAGACACACCCCGAGCCGAAGCTTAAAGTGCAACTTAACACTCACCCACGGGTCAGCGTAAGTGACTGAAAGAAGACGTCCCCCCTATCGTTGGTACCCCCACCGTCTCAACCTTGAGACTTACAACTTTGAGACAAGAGTATCATCCGCTCCTCAGCTTCGCGAGCTTCCTTCTTCGGAGTCCGTCGCCTCGCCTTTATCCCATAACGCTTGATCTTTCGATACAGCGTAGCCCGCGAGATTCCCAGCAGTTTCTGCGCCTGCTCCTTATTCCCGTGGACCTGCTCGAACACCCTTCGTACCGTCAACCGCTCCAACTCTTCCAGGTCCGTGCACAACGGCGCGGAGGTGGGTCTCAATTGTGCCTTGCCTTGCAGACGATTGCGCAGGTACTCATTTTCCCGAACGAGGCA
>Ga0316231_1000285_pt1 | contig 78000 bp, 71 predicted proteins | sample TBH18027metaG_FD_206002 | JGI IMG/M metagenome (GOLD analysis project Ga0316231, IMG submission 206002) | Freshwater microbial communities from Trout Bog Lake, Wisconsin, USA - TBH18027 | ecosystem: Environmental > Aquatic > Freshwater > Lake > Hypolimnion/Profundal zone | place: USA: Wisconsin... | reverse complement strand
GTGAAGCAGACTGAGAAGATCCAGATCGAAAGTGTTCTGGTGAACCCGAAATTGGATGATGCTCTGTTCACCAAACCCACCTTATAAGGAAGCGGGTTCGCGCATCGCCCGATGGGCGAACCCATGCCTTGCCGGTGAAACTCGATGGCGAGTACTAACATCGTTTGCGAACAAAGTCCTGTCGCAAGACATTGGGTAGAGTGAGGCGGCACCCCCGAATACCTCGGTGCCCCCGTAAAGAATAATCAAGAGTTACCATTCCCAGAACCTGCCAGGCTCACGGAACAGCAACGGCGCAAAGTCGTTAAGATTGTGGCGCCACACATTCCAGGTTGGATTTGTACTGCTGATTCCATTGATCGGCGATTCGCGCGGGATTTACCTCGGTGATGTTCGATGGATCCAGCTTGCCGTTTGAAGAGAACATAAAGAGACCGCCGAGGTGGTTGCGATTGCCCACGCCGTGGATGTCAGTGTTGAGGCGGAACTGGAGGCACTCGCCGGTAGTGAGTTCTCGAACGAAGAATCTGGCCAAGAAGTCTATACTAATCCTCGCCAAGCCAGACACTTTGTGGAGAAGACCGGAATCGATGCTCTCGCGGTCTCCATTGGCACAGTGCATGGAATGTACAAGGGCACACCTCGGGTTGACGTTGATGTGTTGAAGAAGATCGCGGCCTGTAACCAGGTACGCCAGCATCTTTCGTTCCGCTTGACTTTTCTTATTCGACGCGATACCGAGGCCAACTGTCACTAAAGGTTGGCCTTGTGACAGGACCTGAAAGGAAACTGTGGACCACATACTCATTATTGACGTTGGCACATCCAGTCTAAAGGCCATGCTTTACGACAGCGCGGGCAACATGCTCAACCGCGCATCGCAGGAATATCACTCGGAGTTCTTTAGCAATAATCGTGTCGAGCAGGATCCTCTCACATGGAAAAGTGCACTCCTGTCTACGCTCAAGAAATCGAGTGAATTCACCCATGCCAGGAACATCAGCATTGCTGCGATTGCAGTCACCTCGCAGCGCGCATCCGTGATCCCCGTAGACGACCATGGCGAATGTCTCCACAATGCCATGATGTGGCAGGACAAAAGAAGTCGAGTACAGTGCGGAAGACTCCTTGAACAGCTTTCGCTGCGAGACATCTATTGCCGTACTGGTTTGCGGATAGATCCCTATTTCTCTGCACCGAAGATGATGTGGCTGCGAGACGAATGCCCTGAACTTTACGATAAGGCCCACAAACTAATCGGAGTCCAGGACTATGTCGTTCATCTCTTAACCGGGTTATTTGTGACCGATTGGACGCAAGCCTGCCGGACAATGCTAATGAACATCAACAGTTTCTCCTGGGATGAGGAGCTGTTGGCAATTGCGGGGATACCAAAAGCGAAACTCCCTGAGCTTTACCCTCCAGGGTCGCAGCCAGGAGTTCTGACCTCTGCGATGGCATCCGCGACCGGACTGCCTTCGGGAATACCGGTTGTAGTCTGCGGAGGAGATCAACAGTGCGCGGCCCTTGCGCTGAACATTTTGCAACCAGGAGACGCGGCGGCCAATACGGGAACTGGGTCTTTTGTTATTGCCTACGCGGAAAAGCCGATGTTCGACGAGGAGTGTCGAACGCTGTGCAGCGCGTCGGCAGTAGCCGGAAAGTGGATTGCAGAAGCCGGAATCTATAACACTGGCTCTGTCTATCGCTGGTTCAGGGAGCAGTTTTATCCGGCGGGAGAACATGCCTTCGATCTAATGAACGAAGAGGCATCCAAGTCTCCGATTGGAGCCAATGGGGTCATGATGCTTCCTCATTTCGAAGGTAGCGCTGCACCCTACTGGAATCCGCTTGCCAAGGGGGTGTTCTTCAATCTAAATCTCGGACACGTTAGGGGCGACTTGAGCCGCGCCATCCTCGAAGGCATCGCTCTGGAGATTGCTCACGACCTCTTCTTGATCGAACATTTGGTAAAGAACATCTCGACCGTCAATGTTGCAGGGGGCTTAGTAGCTCTCGATTTCTTCAACCAGATGCAGGCGGACGCATTCAATAAGACCGTTAAGCGCAACGATAACAGCGAAGCCTCATCCCTTGGTGCATTGATGGGCGCGGCAGTCAAACTGGGTATATATCGAGATCACACTGAAGCGTTTCGTGCAGTATGCCCTACGCAGTCCATCTCATTTAAACCGGACCCCGCGAACGCGGCAAAGTACCGTGTCTTATTCGAACGTAAGAATGATTTGTACCAGGCACTGACTCATTTCAAAGGGTACTCGGCGGTCTAGGAGTCATGTTTAACTCCGGCAGTGTGCACGAAGCTCCAACCATTGTTATCGTCCTGTATCGCAAAGTCCCTGATAGCAACAGTCGTGAGTTTCTACGCATCCATCGATAGGAATGAACAGGCCGCTGCCGCGGTAATCGCTCTGTCAACGTGGGGTGTTGTCATGCGATGGAATATCGCTCTTCTGCTGATCCTGCTCTCATCCTGCTCTCGATTACGTCCCGCTCAGGTGAGCCCATCAGCAGAAAACAACGAACTCAGGTCGTTTATGGCACAATTGCGAGGTGCATCGGAGAAGCATGATGCGACATTGTACGCAGCTAGTTTTGCAAACGATGCTTCTTGGGAAGGGCCGTCTGGTGAGAGTGCGTTGGGACGTCGGAACATCGAGAACGCGATGCGACTTGTTTTCCAATCTGTCGGATCGCTCCAATTTGACGAATGTGACATACGCATCCTCTCACCAACGTTAGCTCTTTTAGAGTTGCATCAAACTGCGCCATTGCGCTCGGGTGCAAACGTCGCAACCGCATCCGGTTCAATTCAAGTTAAAGGGAACCTACGTACTACACTTCTCCTGAGACGCAATGGTGAACATTGGCAAATTGTGTTTGCGCGGCTTGCGTATCTGGGCGGCCACATAGACAGAGCAAATGAATTGTAAGCCGGTTTTTTTGCCTACGAACGGAACAACTCCTGGAGTAGCTGCTTTCGTCCGGTGTTACACTGGCCGCCACGGAGATTTTCAATGGCACGTGTGACTGGAATCGGCGGCATCTTCCTCAAAGCGCAGGATCCCAAAGCCCTCAGCGCCTGGTACGCCAAACACCTCGGCATCCAGCTCTCGGAGTACGGCGGGGCGACCATGATGTGGACCGACGAAATTCCTGCAGGCACCGGCCAGACCGTTTGGTCGCTCTTTGCGGACGATGCGCCTTACTTTGGCCCCGGACCGCAGCGGAGCATGGTCAACTATCGCGTCGATGACCTCGACGGGCTGCTCGATCAACTCCGCGCGGCTAACATTCCCATCGACCCGAAGCGCGAAGACTATTCCTATGGCCGATTCGCGTGGATCACCGACCCAGAGGGCAACCGTCTCGAACTGTGGCAGCCGCTTGTCGACGCCGAAGCAACGTAGAAGACTTGATCGCCACTGCGTTGAGCCTGACCGCCGCCTGACACACGGATCACCGAGTTGAATGAACCGCTGACGCTTGGGTGTCATAAGCCACCTGAGCCCACTTCAGATTCCTTGGACAGAATGGTGTGAGCACCTTATACTAGCGCGCAGATAAGGCCCTGCGTTTTGTTAGCATCAGGTGACTTTCGGCAGCATAGCCGAAAGGCGGGCCTCGTCTGCAGATAAACACAGGGACAAGGAGCAGAGATGACAGTGCCCGGCGTTGAGAAGGCTGCGATTCCTAATAAGGTTGACGGCAGCAAGAAATTTTCGTTCGAGTTGTGGGGCAAGAAGTACGGTCTCATGATTGCCCTCGCTCTTGGCGTTTTGATCTGGCTGCTGCCCACGCCTGCCGGAATGACTTTGACTCAGCACAAGTTGCTGACGCTGTTTGCGGTTGCCGTGGTCTTGTGGATCACGCTGGCCGTGAACTTTGCTGCTTCAGCATTTTTCGTTGTCTCAGTCCTCTACTTCTGGATCGGCAATCCGACAGGGTTGATGAAGGGTGGGAGGTTGGTCCGGGACGCAAACTTTGCGGTGAGCGGGTACGGATCGCCCGCCCTCTATCTGTTGATTACGGGGTTCGTCATTGCGATTGCGATGACGAACAGCGGCGTTGCGCGGCGGACTGCGCTGCTGATGATGAAGGCGCTCGGACGAACTCCCCGCGGCGCAGTTGGCGCCTCGATGATGGCAAACTTTGTGCTTGCTCCGGTGACCCCTTCGAACACTGCCCGTACCGCCGCGATGCTTCCCATCATCCAGGGAATCGGCCAAGCCTATAAGATCGAGCCCGGCAAGAGCAACTTCGGGCGAGCCCTGGCGCTATCGCAGGCCTTTGCTGGAAACATCACGGGCTCCGCTTTCCTCACCGGAACGATCCCAAACCCTATCGCAATCGGCATGATGCTGACTGCGGTAGGTGCCACCTCGGCCAAACTCACATGGGGCTACTGGGCTCTTGCGGCCGTGCCCACCAATCTGCTTGTCCTGCTATTCACCGGGTGGCTGTGCCTAAAAATGTTTCCGCCCGAGATGAAGGAGATCCCCGGGGGCATGGACTACATCACGAACGAGCTTGCGGCGATGGGTAAGATGTCAGCCAGGGAAAAGAAGGCGGTCTTGTGGTTCGTCGTGGCACTCGCTTTCTGGTCGACCGACTTCTACCACGGCTTCAATTCGACCATGGTCGCGTTCGGCGCATCGACCATGATCTTTGCTCCGAAGATTGGCGTGCTTGAGTGGAAGGAAGCAGAGAAGTTGATCCCCTGGGAGATGTTCATGTATTTCGGCGGGGTGATCACCCTCTCCGACGTGCTGACCAAAACGAAGGCATTCGAGTGGATTATCAGGGCCGCGCTCAATGGACTTGGTGTGCAGTCCCTTCCGCTGATCCCGCTGGTAATCCTGCTGATGGGTTTTACGATCTTCTCGCACGCGATCTGGTCCACTACTACCGCGATGGGCGGAGTGATGATTCCGATCTACATCGGCATTGCGCAAACGCTCCATCTTGACATCATTGGCTTCACTCTGCCCATGGCCATCCTGATGGCCTACGCTCTCTTTTTCCCGTTCAACACGATGGGCAACATCATCATCTTTGGCGCGGGTTACTACTCGGTGGAGAACCAGGTGAAGTCCTCTCTGCTCGTCGGGCTTGGCTCATGGATATTATGGACAATCACCGCCCTCACCTGGTGGCGGTTCATTGGACTTTTGTAGATCACTACGAATCGACATTTGCGTCCCACATCTGCTAAAAACGGCAGATGTGGGGCACCAACAAGGTGCCTTGTTACAACTCTTCGCGCGAGATGCCCAGCTTGCGAATGCGTGCGTTCAGCGTAGTGCGCTTCAATCCCAGCCGGGCAGATGCGCCGTAGAGGCCACCGATGACGCCGCGGCATTCACGCAGTACCTTCACAATGTACTCACGCTCCATGGCCTGCAGCGTGTCTGGATTGCCCCTCGGGGCGTTGCGCAGTTCCGTAAGCGGCACTTGCAAGGTTGTGCCCCGCGTGAGGATGACCGAGCGCTCAATGAAATTTTCTAATTCGCGGATGTTGCCCGGCCACTCGCATTGAGTGAGGGAGTTCATTACATCCGCGGGAACCACGTCGATTGTTCTGCGTAAACGCGCCGCGTACTTTTTTACGAAATGGTTCACCAGCAATGGGATGTCGGAGCGCCGCTCGCGCAATGCAGGAACCATGATGGGGAAGACGTTCAGGCGATAGTAAAGGTCTTGGCGGAATTGCCGCTGCTCCAGTAGCTCAGACAGGTTGCGATTGGTTACCGCGATCACACGCACGTCTACCTTGATTGTGTGCGAGCTTCCCAGTCGCTCGAATTGCTGCTCCTGCAGCGCGCGTAAGAGTTTTGGCTGCAGTTCCAAGGGGACGTCTCCTATTTCATCGAGCAGCAGAGTTCCCTTGTGGGCCAACTCAAACCGGCCGGTCCGCTGGGCAATTGCGCCGGTGAATGCACCTTTTTCATGTCCGAAAAGCTCACTCTCTAAAAGCCCGGCGGGTACCGCAGCGCAATTTACTTTGACGAATGTATTGGTTCGCCTTCGGCTTTTCTCGTGGATGGCGCGAGCCACCAACTCTTTTCCCGTCCCGGTCTCACCCGTGATGAGCACGCCGGCCGATGTCGGCGCCACAATTTCAATCTGCTCCAGCACCTGCCTCCACTCCGTGCTGTTCCCAACGATCTCTCTCGGATCGTGCTCGGCGCGAATCTCACCCTCGAGGTACGTCTTCTCCTTCGCCAATTGATCTTTCAATTCGCGGATCTCTTTGAACGCCAGCGCGTTTTCCACGGCAATCGCGACCTGATTGCCAATACTAAGCAATGCCGCCACGATTTCGTGGTCGAAGCTCACGGAGGAATGGCAATTACCAACGCACAGCACGCCAATGCAGCGCTTACCGCGCAGCAGTGGCACCCAGCAGGCAGATTTGATTCCCTCAGCGAGAAGCCAGCTCGTCACGTCGTTGTGAAACCGCTTTTCGTCGAGATTGTCGATCACGAGCGGCGTGCGATCTGTGAATGCCTGTCCTGTCGGCGAGCCCTTCCGCTTGAACACAACCTGCTCGTGCAGTAGTCCCGTGCCGCCAGGAAAATGGAGGGCCTGCATCACAAACTCATCGCGCGCTTCGTCATACAGACACAGGCTGGAGTAATCGTGCCGTACTACCCGCCCGATGGCGGCAGAGATGGCGTGAAGCAATGGGTGCAGTTCGAGGTTCGAGACCAACGCGTTATTTACTTCCAGAAGCAACCGAAGCTGCTCGCGATCACGCGAGAGGTTTTCAGCTTCCATCGACTCCCGCACTGCCTGCTTGCCTGGCGTTTCCATGGGCCACCTGGGACATGCATGTTTTCAGAGCTACTGACGTTATGTTGTCAGTATATGACAATAAGTTGTCACTTCGCCCTGCGATATTACTTTTTTCACTTTGCCTGAGCACCTGTTTTGTTCGACTTGCCTCCCTGATTTTGTTCCCCATAGGTTGGAGATAGACGTGCGACATTCTTGGTAAGCGCGAGTGCAACAAAAGCCGGAGGAGGATGTTATGCCCTTCAGAATCATGCCGCGATGCTCGGGTAAAGAGACGATCTGTGAGGATGCGTGTTCCTACAACTGCATCCAGACAGTCGCTGCCAACGGTAGACACCACTTTCAGATTGACGAACAGTTCTGTGTTGATTGCGGTGCCTGTGCGGTCGCATGCCCGGAGAAAGCCATCGTTTATGCCGGTGCCTACAATCCCATGACTCTCGTCGCACTGGGGCAGGCCATCAGGCTACGCCCGTCCGCAAAGCACCCGCTTTCTATTTAACGCCAAGGAGAGAAGTATGCCCTATAAAATCGCATCGCAATGCTCTGGTACAGAGACCATCTGTGAGGATGTATGTGCCTATGACTGTATCCAGCCGGCCAATGCTGCAGCGGCCGACGAAGGCCCGCATTTCCAGATCGACGCGCAACTATGCACTGATTGCGGTGCCTGTGCCTTGGCTTGCCCCGAAGGGGCCATCGTGAATACCGCGGTGTTCACGCGCGGCCCGGTAGGCTTCGCCCCCAAAGCTCGCACGGTTGGATTTGTTGCGGGTGCGGCGAGGGAAGACGCTCCGGCTCACGCGAATACCGAGGTGCCGGAGGGCTACGTGGTTCTGGACGGGAAAGTCGAGTCTTGGGCGCGCCTAATGGCCGCCTCCAGCGACTAAGCTTCTGTAGTTAGAACATTTCGCTCAGTAATTGGAAGCGCTCAAGAGTCAGTAACCTCTGAGGTGGCGGCGCGGTGCAAAGTTCCGCATGCTCCAGAATCCAGGTGTCGGCATGCGGGATGAACACCGCGTTCAATCCCGCGGCGATCGCGGGGTTGATGTCAGACTTTGGACTGTTGCCCACCATCCAGGTTGTGCTCCGCTCCAACCGGTATTTTTCAACGATGGCAAGGTAGGATTCCTCGTTCTTTTCCGGCACCACTTCCACCGCCTCAAAATATGGTTTCAGCCCCGAGCGTTCCACTTTTCCGGTCTGTTCATTAAAGTTGCCCTTCGTCACCAGCAGTAGCCGATGACGCGTGCGAAGCTCTCTCAGAGTTGGGGAGACATGCTTGAGGAGTTCAATCGGTTGCTCGGCAATGGTCTGCGCAAAGCCGTGAATCGTCTCCCGCAGAGCCGGCGTTAAGGGCTCAACCGAAAGATGCTCGAAGGTATCTACCAGAGCCGCCGCAAAGCTGTTTAGTCCATAACCCCGCTTCAAAACGTTCAGATGTTCCACCTCGTTTAGTTTCTGCCGCACCTGCGCGGCAGTGAAGTGGCTATGGTTCAGGAACGAGATAAAATTTGCGATAGCCCGCTCAAAGTAGATGTTGTTTTCCCACAGGGTGTCGTCAGCATCGATCATCAGCGTCTGGCGCGTTGTTTTAAGGCCATCTGTCAGAGGCATACGAAATCAGTTTAACGGAAGGAAAATAGATTGGCTAAAAAGAAGAAGCCCCGCGATTGCGCGGAGCTTTTCTAAGTAGAGCCGCCGGGTTGCTAAACCTTGTTTGCAGAAGCCGACTCGCCCACCCACTCCAGCTTGATTGCCGGTGGGATGATGCCTTTGTCATGGCCCATATTGAGCAGTTTGGCGACGGCTTCACGGCCATCGTTGCCATAGTCCAGGGTGCGCTCGTTGACGTACATTCCCACGAACTTGTCGGCGTCGCGCGCATCCAGATCGCGAGCAAACTGCATGGCATACTGGAGAGCCTGTTCACGGTTATCGAGCGCATGCTGAATGCTGTCGCGCAGAGCTTTGCAAACCTTGGCGATCGTCTCTGCACCGAGATCTTTGCGGATCGCGTTGGCTCCCAGCGGGAGTGGCAGTCCGGTGAGTTCACGCCACCACTTGCCAAGGTCCAGAATGCGGTTCAATCCACACTTGTCGTACGTAAGCTGGCCCTCGTGGATGATCAATCCGGCATCGTACTTGCCATCCAGCACGGCGGGAATGATCTTATCGAACGGGACAACCTCGGTCTGAATGTCAGGAGCGAAGAGTTTGAGCGCGAGCACGGCAGTGGTCAGGGTGCCGGGGATAGCGATCTTGAGCTTCTTCACTTCATCCAGCGTGTAGGACTTGGGGGCAACGATCATCGGGCCGTAACCATCGCCAACGCTGCCGCCACTCGGCATCAGCGCGTACCGGTCTTGCAGGTACGGATACGCATGAAAGGAGATCGCGGTTACGTCGTAATAGGCTTCCGCAATCGCCTTATGGTTGAGCGTTTCGATATCGCACAGGACGTGGGTGAACTTGAAACCTGGCACCCGAATCTTGTTGGTTGCCAACCCATAGAACATGAACGCGTCGTCCGAATCAGGACTGTGCGCAATTTTGATCTCAATTGTTTCAGAACCGCTGGTGCTCATAAGTCTTTTCCGGGGCCAATTGGCCCGCCTATTTAGGAATATTTCAGGATCCCTACGACAAGTCTTCTTGTTGCCTATCTGGTGCCGCTTCCGCCGAAACCTTCGCCTTTGCCCGCCGGGACTTTAGATGCCGCCTGACGCGAACATACACGGCGATGGCGACTCCAATCAGAACGGCTGCCGACAACACCAGGACCACAAAAAGAACCTTGATAATCACAGAGCTCTAGCATACCAGAGTAGAGGCCTGCCAGCCCCACGTTTCGAGCCTTACCTGTGCATTGCCGCCTCTACTTCTTCCGCTGTGTGGGGCAGTTCGGCGGTCAGATTCACCAGCTTACCGCTCTCATCCAGCATCACGATATCCTCAATCCGCACCCCAATTTTTTCCTCAGGAATGTAGATTCCCGGTTCCACCGTGAACACGTCGCCCTTGTCGACCGGTCCTGAGCCCACGTCGTGCACTTCCAGACCCACGCGATGGCCTAATCCGTGAATGAAATACTTGCCCAGTGGCTGACCGTGCAGGTCTTTGCCATGGCTGTTGATGTACTCGTAGGCGACCTTGTAGAGCGAATTGTCTTCGTATTTGGTCAAAGTGCTTTTGCCCGCCACAACTGCTTTCATCACCGCTTGTTGTGCCCCCAGGACGACGTTGTAAATTTCCCGCTGGCGACTTGTGAAGTGTCCATTTGCAGGCAGGGTGCGTGTGATGTCGCTGGCATACATGCCATATTCGCCTGCTACATCCATCACCACGACATCCCCGTCATGGATTTCATGGGAGTTTTCCGAGTAATGCAGCACGGTCGAATAGATCCCTGATCCGACGATCGACGCATAGGCGGGACGCTCGCAGCCGAGGTCTTGAAACTTGTACTGCATCAGTGCCGCAATCTGGTATTCGAACAGCCCCGGACGCATCAGTTGCATCGCCGCGCGATGGCCTGCAATCGACGCCTGGGTGGCGTGGCGAATCCGTTCAATTTCGCCGCGGTCCTTATGTTTGCGTAATTCAGCGAGGGTCTCTTCAATGCCCAGGTACGTTACATAGTTTGGAAATGCGTTGGCCCGCTTCAGCCACTCCAAGGGAAGGGTCGAGGGAGTGGTTTCGGGCGAATCCGCCATGGCAGTGTAAATCACTGCACGGGGCTGCGGAACAATCTGTGTCAACAACTCAGACATCTGGCTGAGAGTGGCCACGCGATCGAACCCGGTGATTGCCGTGATTTCCGGATCATCTGCGCCTAACTTCGGTCCGGTCCACCGTTCCTGCGTCAGGTTGTGTGCAGGAAGAAAGAGCATCTCCGTGTAAGGTCGCGCCGGAGTGTCGCCACTGGCTTTCATGGCGGGCGCAATCACTACGGCTGCGCCTGGCTCAGCCCAGCCTGTCAGGTAGTAGAAATTGTTATCTTGCCGAAAGCCATAAAGCGCGTTCGGACCTTCCGACTCCGTCGCGGCAAACAAAACAGCTACGCCGCTATTGTTGTCTGATACCAGCTTCCTGGAGAGTGCCACCCGACGTGCGTGGTAGTCTGCCGGGGACTGACGGTCGAGAGCATACGAAGGGATGGCGAGAGAAAAAACGCCCAGGAAGACGATGAGCAGCAACCATGCAACGAGAAAAATCTTCGGAACCTTCATTGACCCAACAGCGCTCCAATCGCGCGCTAAACTCCAACCGGAAAGGGTTTCACATGTTCTTCCGAACTGCCTGAGCCCTGCCCAAACAGCTCAAATCGTCCCTGCAAAAGCGACATCAGTCCCGTATACCAGTAGCCATAGACAAACAGAATCAGGAAGGGAACCGTGATGTAGTTTTCGTTTGCAACGGCATACCACACCGTCATTGCAAAGTAGGAGCCTACTGCGAGTTCGATCCATGGAATCAGCCCCAGGCGTTTGCGATATTTTCTAGCCGCCTGTACCGCCAGATTCTTCTGCCCCTTTGTCTGAACGCTGTATTTTGGAGTGCGCGCGAATGCCGATTGCTTCCCGAGCAACGCTTCGATTACCCCTTTAGAGTTTGTAATCGTCAAGCCGATTCCGAGCGCCATCAAGAAAGGCAGATAGAAGAAGGTTCGCCACCATCGCGCAGGGAAGAGTTCCTTCTGCGAAACCAGGTAGAAGCTCGAAATGGAAAACGTTGAGGCAAGAAAGAGCGGCACGTCGATATACATCATCTGGAACCAGCCCTGGTAGAAGCGAATCACCATTGCCGGCAGCAGCAGCACCGAGAGCATGATCATCAGCGGATAGCTAAGATTAGCCGTCAGGTGATACCACGCCTCAACCTTCTCCCTGGTGCTGACTTTCGATTTCATTACCCTTGGCAGATCTTTTATCGCGCATTGGATCAAGCCCTTGGCCCAGCGCACCTGTTGCGTCTTGAACGCCGTCATCTCGATTGGCAGTTCCGCCGGACACTCTACGTCCTGCAGGTAGAGGAACCGCCAGCCTTTCAACTGGCAGCGATAACTCAGATCGGTGTCTTCAGTGAGCGTGTCGTGTTGCCATCCGCCTGCTTCTTCGATGGCGCGGATGCGCCACATGCCGGCGGTGCCGTTGAAGTTGAAGAAAACACCGGCGCGCGAACGTCCACCGTGTTCCAGAATAAAATGTCCATCCAGCAGAATCGCTTCGACCTCGGTGAGGAACGAATAATGCCGGTTGATGTGGGTCCAACGGGTTTGCACCATGCCGATGTTGGGCTCTGCGAAGTGGTGGATTACTTTCATAATCCAGTCGCTGGGCGGGGTGAAGTCGGCATCAAAGATTGCGACAAACTTACCTTTGGCGGTCTTCAGTCCGTGTTCGAGTGCGCCGGCTTTAAACCCGGTCCGATCGGTACGGTGGATATGAACAATGTCATTTCCCAGGGCTCGGAACCGCTCCACGACTTCGGCGGCTACGCCCACGGTTTCATCGGTCGAGTCATCCAATACCTGGATATCAAGCAGATCGCGCGGGTAGTCCAGTTTGCAGATCGACTCCACCAGCCGGTCCACCACGAACTGCTCATTAAAGATGGGCAACTGGATGGTGACCCTCGGCAGTCGGGTAAATGTCGATTTTGGAGTGGTTGTCTTGTTCTTACGATGCTTGTAGTACATCCAAACAAGCTGATAGCGATGAAATCCGTACGAGGCCAGAATTATCAACACGATGAAGTAGGGAATCAGCAACGCCATGTCGAAGCCGTTGGCGTGATACAGCCCCTTGAACGTGGCGTTGGTCTGTTTCTGCAGGAATTGCACCACCGGATTCGCCCGTGGGGCAAGCGCGATCATAGCCGCAAACTGAATAGTCAAGGCAGATCCCAAAATACTGGATTAAGCCGGATGCTAAAATTTCCCGGAAAACCTGATTGTACCCGAATCAGTACCCGCCACCGAAGTAGAGCCACCCAGATTATTTTGATCGTAACCTTTCTTGGCGTGCTTCGCTCCGTCGCACCGGCGCAGACCTCTAATGCGTCGACGAGGTATCCGGAGGTTGCATGGCTCGGACGATCCACTTATTGCAATCCTTACCTTGGCTTTCGTTTTGTGCTGCCCGCCGAATTCAAGCCCGAGCCGGTCTATCTCCCCGTGCAGCCACCTGGGCGGCATATGTTGCTGGACATGCACCTCCAGCGCCTTGATCGTTCCGCCGAACTGTTGATTTCGGCCTTTGAGGACAGTTCGGAAAAACCAGCGCATCTTGCCGCCAAAGCGCGAGTAAAGCAGGCTCATGCGGCGGGCCTTGTCTCCGGCAGTCCTCACTTAATTCAGCTCCACGGACATGAGTTCTATCGCCTCCACATTGCCAGCGACGCGCCAAGTTCCGGCAATGAGAGCAGTTATTACTTTACGGCGCGCGGTTATGTAGTGCACATTGCGATCTTTTCTCATGAGCGCGATCTTGCTGCAATGCTCGAATCCAGCATGGAGCATCTGGAGTTCGTTGAACTCGACGATGCCGCGTGCACCCCGGCCTCCAGCAGTAATTCTTCGCTCGCATTAAACCCCAAACCCGCTGCCCTTTATTACGGTCCCGCCTTGCCCACCGAACTGGTTGAGTCCACGGTGCGGGAGTCGCCAGGGCGCTCCATTCCGTCGGGCCAATTTTCCCATCAAATTTTCACGGATCCACAACTCGGGGTTCGTATTGAGTTGCCGCCCAACTGGAAGGCGTTACCGACCGACGAGGCCTACCAGGTGACAGAGTTGATGCGCGATCCCACCGCCGATCCCGGCCTCACCGACCGCCGACGCGCCCTGTTCCGAGCCTGTTCGCGCGTCGTGTTTACCGCCGCTGATCCCAAAACGGAGATGATCTCCGAAGTTCATCCGGGGTTTGCGGTTGTCGCCATGCGCCAGGGATGTATCCCCGACCTGGTATTACCCGCGACGCCCGATGACCGCCCAGCCTCCGAGAATTTTGCCACTGTGCTGGTACGCTCGCTCGGGCTGCCGCTACTGGTGCACGGGAGCAGTCATTCCAACTCCGACGGCCGCCTGACGTTCGACCTCGATGGCACGCTTCCCTATACCCTTAACGGCGAGAAGCTTTCGCGTCGTCTCAGCCTGCGCGTTTCTGCCAGCGCCAGTGGCAATTGGCTCATCTTTGTGTATTCTGTGACGCCAGCTCCCGCCGCGCAGCGAGAACTGGAATCGCACATCATAATCGGAAATCCGGCCCCAGGCGTAGAGCAGTGACGATCTTCACTACTATTTTGAAGCTTCCTGGTTCCCAGCGCCCTGCTTCTCAGCAACCCAGTGATCCGTCCTGCCGCGAAGTTTGTCTTCGAACGCGATGTTAAGTGAGTTGCCATCCGGTGAAACCTTGATTTGCGCACTGCCCACAACCTTGTCATTGCGCTTGTAAGTTTCCTGGAAGGTGTGGTCATCAATTTTCGTCAACTCAACTGCGGTGGTGCCTGGATCGCCCTGGTAGGGGTAGTCTTTGCCATCGAATTGGGCGGTGTAAGACTCCCCCGTGTTTGCCTTATATGCCAGACCGTTGCCGCTAGCCGCGTACGTAAACGTCAGTGCGTTGCTGGACATGGTTGCGACCTTATCTGTCTTCCACTGACCTGAAACTGCATGGGCTCCAGCCTCTGGCTCGCCGACCCGCGAATACACTGCGCTGCCGTTCGCGGTCTCGTCACTGTCTGCAGGGTGCCATTCGAACTTTTCGGTCAGCTTTTTGCCATCAGGAGAGACCGTGAACGTGGAACGGAAATTCACTTTTCCGTTCTTCTTTCCAACTCTTTCGATGGTGCTGCCACTCACCACGGACACTCTCATGGTGTCTACGTACGGATCGCCAGTCACTTTGTGATCTTGCCCATCGGCCTTTATCTTGTCTCTGGATTCGCAGGTAGCGCAGCTATAGGTGCCCCCTTTCAACTCAAGAGCCATTGGCTTAGGGTCCATTTGCGCTTTGTTGAGGTCGATCCGCCAAGTGCCGTCGATCCCGCTCTGTGCGGCTGCAAACAGTGGAATCAAAAACAGCAGAATCCCTGCGAGTTTTTTCATGGTCATTCCTCCTCGAACTGAAGATGTTTGTGGGTGGAGTGAGCCGGTGGTATGCAATCCGGCTTCGGTACAACGAAAGAGAGAACGTCATGAATGGATGCAGGTCGTTTTGCGGGGGTTGCCGTCTCGGGTCCACCCAAGAACACAGTTGGCGCGGAATTACAGTTCGCTTGTGGGAATTTTTCGCCCTGAGCTCAAGCTCCTCACGTCTCTTTGTGAGTTAAATCACAGCCGAATGAAGCAAGGCGTAGTCCAATGCATGCAGGGGATCACGTCACGCAAAACCGCAATTCGCGGTAGTTGGGAACCCATCCTAGTTTGCGTCCCCGCCCCATTCCCTGGAGGACCGATAAAATGAGTCGGATCAAAGTCACTGTTGACGGCAATGAAGCTGCCGCCTACGTCGCATACCGGACTAATGAAGTCATATCCATATATCCCATTACTCCTTCCTCACCAATGGCTGAATTCAGCGACCAATGGTCTTCGGACGGCAAGCCCAATATTTGGGGTTCACTTCCTCAGATCATGGAAATGCAGAGTGAAGGTGGCGCGGTAGCTGCGCTCCACGGAGCTCTGCAAGGTGGAAGCCTCGGGACAACGTTCACCTCGTCCCAGGGTCTGCTGCTCATGATTCCCAACATGTACAAAATCGCAGGCGAGCTTACGCCTTGCGTCATCCATGTCGCTGCCCGCTCCATCGCCGCCCAGGGATTGTCGATCTTCGGCGATCACCAGGACGTAATGGCCGTACGCCAGACCGGATGGGCACTGCTGGCCTCCAACAATGTCCAAGAGGTTATGGACACAGCTCTCATCGCGCAGGCCGCAACCCTGGAATCGCGTGTACCGTTCGTACATTTCTTTGACGGCTTCCGTACTTCGCACGAGGTTGGCAAGGTTGAGCAGCTTACTCTTGACGATATGCGCGCATTGTTGCCTGAGGAGTTCGTCAGCCAGCACCGCCTGCGTTCGCTCTCGCCCGACCGTCCTGTTCTTCGTGGTACCGCTCAGAATCCCGATGTCTACTTCCAGGCTCGCGAGACGGTGAACCCCTATGTCTCTGCTGTGCCTGCCATTCTGCAGAAGGCCATGGATCTCTTCGCCAAAGTCGTTGGACGTCAGTATCACCTCTTCGACTACGTGGGCGCTCCGGATGCTGAACGTGTTGCCATCCTCATGGGCTCTGGTTGCGATGTTGCCGAAGAGACGGTGGAAAATCTGGTGGCTAAGGGTGAGAAGATTGGTCTCCTCAAAGTTCGCCTGTTCCGCCCATTTTCCTGCGAGCACTTCCTTGCTGCGCTTCCGAAGACCGTTCGTTCCATCTCTGTGCTTGACCGCACGAAGGAACCTGGCGCCCTCGGCGAACCGCTGTATCAGGAAATCCTGACCGCGCTGGCCGAGAGTCTGGCCGCCGGAAAGATTTCCGCGATGCCGCGCGTCTATGGCGGCCGCTACGGCCTCTCCTCCAAGGAGTTCACTCCCGCAATGGTTAAGGCCGTCTTTGACGACCTCGCGGCTGCGGTTCCCCACAATCACTTCACCGTCGGCATCAATGACGACGTGACCCACAACTCACTCACCTTCGATCCCAAGTTCTCTACCGAGGACGCACGCACAGTTCGCGCGCTCTTCTACGGACTTGGCGCCGATGGCACCGTGGGCGCCAATAAGAATTCCATCAAGATCATCGGCGAAGACACGGAAAACTACGCACAGGGCTACTTCGTTTACGACTCGAAGAAATCCGGCTCAATTACCACGTCGCATCTTCGCTTTGGCCCCAAGCCCATTCGTTCCAGCTACCTGATCACTCGCGCAAACTTCGTTGCCTGTCACCAGTTCAGCTTCCTCGAGCGGGTTGATGTTCTCAAACATGCCGACGAAGGCGCGGTTTTCCTGCTCAACAGCCAGTTCAACAAAGAAGAGATTTGGGATCAACTGCCGCGTCCCGTGCAGCAGCAGATCATCAGCAAGAAATTGAAGTTCTACGTAATTGATGGTTACAGCGTTGCCAAGGATACCGGCATGGGGCAGCGCATCAACACCATCATGCAGACATGCTTCTTCGCCATTAGCGGTGTACTGCCGCGCGATGAGGCCATTGACGCCATCAAGAAATCGATCAAGAAGACATACGGCAAACGCGGCGACGCAGTAGTTAAGAAGAATTTCGCCGCCGTCGATCAGACCCTGGAAAACCTTCACCAGGTCACGGTTCCTGCCAAGGCCACAAGCACCGTCGAACTTCGTCCGCCGGTCCCGGCCCAGGCTCCTGCCTTTGTTCAGGATGTCCTGGCACCGATGATCTTCGGCGATGGCGACGATTTGCCGATCAGCAAGATGCCGGTTGATGGCACCTATCCTACCGGCACCGCGCAGTGGGAAAAGCGCAACATCGCACTCGAAATTCCCACATGGGATGAGGCCCTCTGCATCCAGTGCGGCAAGTGCGTCCTGGTCTGCCCGCACGCGGTCATCCGCGCCAAGGTGTATCCGAGCGATCTGCTAGCCGCGGCGCCAGAGACTTTCAAGTCTGCCGAACCCAAGTGGAAGAACTTCGCTTCATTCAAATACACTCTGCAGGTTGCTCCTGAAGACTGCACGGGTTGTGCTCTCTGCATTGAGGCGTGCCCGGTGAAGTCCAAGAGCGAAGCCAAGCACAAGGCCATCAACATGGTTCCGCAGCCTGCGCTTCGTGAGAGCGAAGCACGCAACTGGGACTTCTTCCTCGGCCTCCCAGAGATTCCACGCGAGCAGCTTTCGCTCTCGCAGGTTAAGGACGTGCAACTCCTGCAGCCTCTCTTTGAGTTCTCCGGTGCCTGCTCGGGTTGCGGTGAAACTCCCTATATCAAACTGCTTTCGCAGCTTTACGGCGACCGCACGGTCATTGCCAACGCCACCGGATGCTCTTCGATCTACGGCGGCAATCTACCCACGACGCCTTACACCTTTAACAAGGATGGACGCGGTATTGCCTGGTCAAACTCACTGTTTGAAGACAACGCCGAATTCGGTCTTGGCCTTCGCCTCTCGCTTGACAAGAATCACGACTACGCTCGCGAATTGCTCGTCCGCCTCGCCGCAAAGCTGCCCGAAGAACTGGTGAAAGCCATCCTCGGCGCATCGCAGCGCGGAGAATCAGCGATTGCCGAGCAGCGTGCGCGCGTCGCGCAGCTCAAGCAGGCATTGATGAGCATGAATCTACCGGAAGCCCGCGCTCTGCTGAATATTGCGGATAATCTGGTGGACAAGGCAGTCTGGATCGTCGGTGGCGACGGCTGGGCTTATGACATCGGTTACGGCGGCCTTGATCACATCATGGCCTCTGGCCGCAACGTGAACGTCCTCGTCCTTGACACTGAGGTTTACTCCAACACCGGTGGCCAGATGTCGAAATCGACCCCGCGTGGCGCGGTAGCCAAGTTCGCCGCTGGAGGCAAATCGCGTCCCAAGAAGGACCTCGCACTCATCGCCATGTGCTACCCGGCATATGTGGCGCGCGTCGCCATGGGCTCCAGCGACATGCAGACCCTGAAGGCCTTCAACGAAGCGGAAGCCTACAACGGCCCATCGCTCATTCTTGCCTACAGCCATTGCATCGCCCACGGTTATGATCTGGTTCACGGACTCGATCAGCAGAAGCTTGCGGTGCAGAGCGGTCACTGGCCGCTGTTCCGCTACAATCCCGAAGCCCCCGCTGGCCAGGCGAACTTTGTTCTGGATAGCAAGGCTCCCAGCGTTCCGTTGGAGCAGTACATCTACAACGAAACCCGTTACACCATGTTGCGTCAGAGCAATCCGGAAGAAGCAAAACTTCTACTTGCCGAAGGCCAACAGGATGTAAACGACCGCTGGAAGCGCTACGAAGCGCTGGCGCAAACTTCCACGGCAGCAGCGGCAGAAGCCGTTGTGGCAGCCGCCGCAAAAGGAGGTCAGTGATGACCGATCTATCTACGCAGTATCTCGGACTCAAGCTGCGCAATCCGCTCGTCGTCGCTGCTTCGCCGCTGTCTAAGGAAATCTCGAACCTGCGCTTAATGGAAGACTCCGGTGCATCCGCCATCGTCCTCCACTCGCTCTTCGAGGAGCAGATCAACCTTGAGGCCAACGAACTCGATCGTTTCCTCTGGGATGGTTCCGACGTAAGCGCTGAGAGCACCTCCATCTTCCCTGATCTCGGCAGCTACAAGATCGGACCGGATGGCTACCTGGAGCACATTCGTCAGGCCAAGCAAACCGTCTCCATCCCGGTAATCGCCTCGCTCAACGGCGTTTCCCGCGGAGGTTGGGTTAGCTACGCCCGCGAAATGCAGCAGGCGGGCGCAGACGCAATTGAACTGAACGTGTACTTCATCCCGGCTGATCCCGGTTCTACTTCGGATGAAATCGAGAAGCTCTATCTCGACCTCGTCACCGAAATCCGCAACACCGTCTCTATTCCAGTTGCGGTAAAGATCGGTCCATACTTCAGTGCCTTCGCCAATATGGCGCAGCGCCTGGAGGCGGCCGGAGCGAACGGTATCGTCCTATTCAATCGCTTCTATCAGCCTGATTTTGACCTTGATGCGCTTGAGGTCAAGCCTTCGCTCAGCCTGTCCAATAGCAGCGAGTTGCTGCTCCGTCTGCATTGGGCCGCCATGCTCAGCAGTCACCTGCACGCGGACATTGCCATCACCGGCGGTGTCCACACGGCAGAGGACGTGGTTAAGTCCATGATGTCGGGTGCCAAGGTCACCATGCTCGCGTCAGCACTCCTGCAAAACGGCATCGGCTACCTGAAACCGCTCGGCCATCAACTCGAAGCCTGGCTTGAAAAGCATGAGTACACAAGCATCAAACAAATGCAGGGCAGCATGAATCAGAAGAACGTTCCTAACCCGAAGGCTTTGCAGCGCGCCAATTATATGAAGGTGCTCTCGAGCTACTCGGCTAGCTAAAACAAATAAGTGCAATAAACAATGGAGCGGCCCTGTGCCGCTCCATTGTCGTTCCCGGAAGAGTCAAGCCCTGTTTTCGACAAAGCCGCCAGCGGTTGCTGCTTACTGCGTGGCACTGCAACTTGTAGCAACATGCTTGAACGAAGTGACATTGAATGTTGGCTGTGCCTCAGAAGGAGCACTCATGGAGCCGGATGACTGTCCTGTTGCGGATGCTGAACCCTGGCTCGACGTAGTTGTGCCGGTGACCTTGATCGTGTGACCGACATGGGCCTGCAGTTTTGCTGTGTCTCCGGTGAGTTGATAGGTGGTGCCCGATTTATCGGTCAAGCTGTAGTTTCCAGCGGAGCCGGCAAGACATCCTTGAACGGTGGTTTTGCCCATGTCAGAACTGTTCGAGTCGGACGACGGCCGCTCATATTGTGCCACCGCCCAAACCGCTGACAGCAGCAGGATTGAGCCGAGCATAAATACTTTCTTCATAGTCGTTTCCTCCACCTACTGGGGAGGCGCATCCGATGGAATGAGTTGTACCGCTTGCTCTCAATAAATCAAGTTCTTCTCAACGTCTGCGCACGTATTTTCATTCAATGTGAGTCAGTAAGAGACGCCCGCCAAAGGGTGGATGCTGTACTCAGAGTGCTTTATGGCATAGACTCGGCGGATACCGAATCGTATTTTCTGCACAGAAGGAGAGTGCCCAATGGGTTCACAAGACGTACCGAAGCCGGAGCCATCTCAGACTATCGCGGCAGAGCACGTCGCGGACGCTCACAAGATGTTGAAGTCTCTGCGGGAGGAGTTAGGACATCACCCCGAGTTGGAGGAAGCCATCCTCAAATTGGAACTGGCGCTCAGCGCGCTGACCTTACAGACCGGCGGATTACTGTAGTGCAGTAACCGGCGGATTACTGTAGTGCAGTAAAGGAATGCCCCGTCGGCCAGATTGACCGACAGGGGCAAGACCGAATCCACCCCGGGATCGATATTAGCGGCGACCGCCGCGCCCACTAAATCCGCGTCCGCCAAAACCGCGACCTCCATAACCTCCTCGCCCAGCGAACCGATATCCGTTGCCACGCCACCCGTAACCTCCGCCGTATCTGTAGCCTCCGCCATACCAACCACCGCCAAAGCCAAATACTGCATAGGGGTAGGGTGCGGCGTAAGCGTATGGATACACATAGTCAGGCGGATAAGCCACGTAGGGTGCAGGCGCATACACGTAAGCAGGAGGGGCAACGTACCCGTAAACCGGGCGGCCAACGCCGATTCCGATTGCCACCTGCGCATTTGCCTTGGGTGGTGCGACCAACCCGAGTGCAATAACAAGACCGAACAACGCGAGTATCATTTTCTTATTCATGTTCCAGACCTCAAACGTTCATTACCAATTTGAAACCCACACGCCCGAAAAAGTTTCGCGCAAAACGTCTGGCCGGGAAGTGCCAAATGTCCTATGGGAAAGCCGAGCCAGGCATTAAAGTTATATTGAGCTTCTGGCAATCAGAGGGGCCGCCATTCCTGGCAGACCGTTTTCAGGAGTTTTTCATGGGAACATTCCTGAGCTTCGACGACTTGAACCAGGTTCTCTTCATCAGATTCGAGGGAATTGTCACCGACGAGATTTTGTTGGGCCGCTATCGGCGAGTTCGGGAGTGGGTGGCCACCCACGGATACTATTCCAGTATTTCCGATTTCAGCGAAGTGGCTTCCTTTGAAGTGACTACGGAGGGAGTAAGTCTGCTGGCAGCCAACGCGCCGCTGGTCCCTGATGGCTACATGCGAGTGGTGGTCGCTCCTCAAGATGAAGTGTTCGGGATGACACGCATGTTCGAAGCGCTGGGAAACTCGACCCGCAGTCAAGTGCACATTGTTCGAGACCTTTCTGTGGCATACCACCTTCTGGGTATTATGGAACCGCAGTTTCGCCAGTTGCTTGAGTGGTAGCCAAGTTGCCGCGGGCTATTTCGGACATTGCGAGCAATCCTGCGCCTTACGACTTCGTACATTTGCGAAATACGAAATCGCGAGGAAGGAATACAATGGATAGGGACGACGCATTCGGGTTTAGACATCCGGCTTCGGTGCATTGCTTCGGATCCCTTCGCAGGACGATGCCGCGCAAGATTGTGCACATCGAAACGTGAGCGACGGAGTGGCAGGGACTGTAACCCTTTGTCGCATGCTACCGGTGAGCTACGAGTGAAAATTTCGAGCCGATTTTAACGGGTTCGGAATAAATATCTACGATTGGAGTCTTAATGGCAGGAAACTCAAGAACTACATTCACAAAACGCTCAAAAGAGCGGGCTCGCCAGGAAAAACGGCAAGAGAAATCCCAGAAAATGGAACAGAGAAAACTGGATAAGCCGGCAGAACCGGTTGAACGCAATGGCGAACCGGTCATTCAATACGACGAGGATGGTCAGCCGATCGCGTTGGATTTCAACGATTTTTAGGCAGGCAATTACGGGGCACGCTCCACCGCCGGGTAAATTCAGAACCCGCTCGCGCGATTCGTTGAATTCAGCGCTGGCCAAAAATAGCTGACAAGGTCCCACTTCTTTTAGCCCCACATTTCTTTGCGAATGTGGGGCTTTGTCATGCTCGCTCGATGGTTTCGAATTGGCGTCCGCGCCCGAAAGCGCGTGCCTCTGGCAACACGGGACGCATCTAAAGCTAGCGAATCCCAATTAATCGGAGGCTGTCAATGTACGTAGTTACGGGCGCAACCGGAAACACCGGAAGTGTGGTTGCAAATCACTTGCTTGCTGCTGGGAAGAAGGTGCGGGGAATCAGCCGGAGTGGCTCGCATTTGCAATCGCTGGTGCAGCAGGGAGGCGAATCATTCATAGGTGATCTCACGAACAGGGAAGCGCTGGCAGAGGCGTTCACGGGGGCCGAAGCAGTGTACGTCATGATCCCTCCCGATCCCTCGCGTGCCGATTTTCGTGCGCACCAGGACGCGGTGACCGAAGCTGTTGCATCGGCGTTGGAACGCGCTAAGGTAACGCACGCGGTCACGCTCAGTAGTGTTGGTGCCGACAAGGCGGAGAAAACCGGACCAGTTGTGGGCCTGCATCGCATGGAGGAGAGGCTTAATCGCATCGCCGGGCTCAACGTACTCCACTTGCGCGCTGGATACTTCATGGAGAACACACTGATGCAGGCTGAGATGATTCAAAAAATGGGCATGGCGATTGGTCCCGTGCTGCCGGAATTGAAACTTCCCATGATCGCCGCCCGAGACATCGGCGCGGCTGCGGCTGCGGCACTGCTGAAGTTGGATTTCAATTCGCACCAAACACGCGAACTGCTTGGCCCGCGTGACGTGACAATGCATGAGGTCGCCACCGCGATCGGAAAAGCAATCGGAATGGGCGATCTCAAGTATATGCAACTGCCGGAGGATCAGATTTTCGCAGGGATGCAACAAATGGGCATGTCGAAGGATCTGGCGAAACTAATCCTGGAGATGGCCACCGCATTGAACAATGGGCACATGAAGGCGTTGGAGTCGCGCGGTCCTGGTAACACTACGCCAACGACTTATGAGACCTTCGTTCAGCAGCAATTCCTGCCGTATTACGAAAAAAGGAAGGCAGCGTAGCCTCGTAATCACAACGAAGCTCTTACTGGGTTCCACCCCGCTGCTGCTTTATGGCGGAGGTGGACCCTGGCACGCATGCGAACTGAAATCCTCCTCAGTGTGGTGCAAGTTTAAGGAGCCGATCAGCAGCCGCGGTGAGGGTTTCAGCGCGCTTGCAGAAGGCGAAGCGGACTTGGTGCGAGCCCAGCGTGCTGTTATAAAAGCTGGAGCCTGGGACGGCAGCTACGCCGATATCGGCGATCAGGTGGCGGATAAACTCGAGGTCGTTGGGGAAGTTGAAGGCAGCTACGTTGGTCATGATGTAGTACGCCCCGCGCGGGCGATAAGCAATCAGTCCGGCGGCGCGAAGTGCTGAAAGTAGTTGGTCCCGCCGGACGAGATAGTCGTCCGCAAGGTGCTGGTAGTAGCTGGCGGGCAGTGCCAGTGCAACAGCTCCGGCGGCCTGTAGTGGAGCTGCCGCTCCCACGGTAAGGAAGTCATGTACCTTGCGAATCGCTGAAGTCAGGTCTGCAGGCGCTATCGTCCAGCCGACACGCCATCCAGTGACGCTGTAAGTCTTCGACATACCATTGATAGTCACCGTGCGTTCGGCCATGCCTTCAATGGTGGCGGGGGAAATATGCTGGGCACCGTCATACAGAATGTGTTCGTAGATTTCGTCGGTGATGGCGACGGCGTCGAACTCCACGCAGAGATCGCGAATGGATTCCAATTCGGCGCGAGTAAAAACTTTGCCGGTTGGGTTGTTCGGCGTGTTGATGATGATAGCTCGGGTGTGTCCATTGAACGCTGCGCGAAGTTCAGCCCGATCGAACCACCAATCGCCGTCGGGCGTGTCAGGCGGACGCAGCGAAACATACCGCGGCGTGGCTCCGGAGAGTATTGCATCGGCTCCGTAATTTTCGTAGAACGGCTCGAAGACGATGACCTCATCACCAGGATTCACGATGGCGAGCAGCGTGGCAATCATCGCCTCGGTCGCGCCGCAGCAGACCGTGATTTCCGTTTCAGGATCGACCGTGAGACCTTGCCACAACGCGGTTTTGGCGGCAATGCCCTCACGAAGGTCACGTGATCCCCAGGTGATTGCGTACTGGTTGATGTCTGAGGCGATGGCCTGTTGCGCAGCACGCTTGAGTTCTTCCGGTGCGGGGAAATCCGGAAATCCTTGCGCCAGGTTGATGGCGTTGTGGCGAATCGCCTGACGCGTCATTTCGCGAATGACGCTCTCGGTAAATTGTGCGGCTTTGTTGCTGATACGGCTCCCGGCTCGCAGATTCATATTCAGTATCGTACCTCGGGAACTGGAAGCCCTGCTCCAGGCGTCTCCAGCGGGATTTCTCCCCTGTGTTGACTCCTGGACTGGAATCGAGCTATAAACGGAGTTGTTATGATTCTCTGTTGCCAGAGCTGTCGCGCATCTGCCTGCTGTTGTCGCGGGATGCTGCCCTCTGGCGAAAATGAGATCGTGAAAGAGTAGTTTTGTTCAAGAGAATTCACGAACCCACCGCCAGTGATCAAGGGCGGTGGGTTTTTTATTTTGATCGTAATGCGGTTGGGCGCATCGGAAGAAGTGAGGCTCTGGTGCAAATTCCCTGCCGGCGTCATGCAAACGGAGACGCCTCAGGTGCAGTGAAACTTTAGCGGTTCGCTGATCGCGGGCCAGATGGAGAAGAAATGCCAATTGCAAACAGCATTACCGAGTTGATCGGAAAAACTCCGCTACTCTACCTGAACAAGATCACCAAGGGCGCCGCAGCGCGAGTAGCGGTAAAACTGGAGAGCCAGAATCCTCTGGCCAGCGTCAAAGACCGTATCGGCGTTGCGCTGATTGAGGCGGCAGAGCGCGATGGAAAGATCACGCCGGGCAAGACCGTTCTGATTGAGCCGACCAGCGGCAATACTGGAATCGCGCTGGCTTTCGTCGCGGCGGTCAAGGGATATGAATTAATTCTCACCATGCCGGAAACGATGAGCCAGGAACGGCGCGTGCTTCTGCTGGCGTTCGGCGCCAAGATTGTGCTGACGCCGGGTCCCAAAGGAATGAATGGAGCAATCGCAAAGGCCGAAGAAATTCTCGCCAGCACTCCGAACGGCTACATCCTGCAACAGTTCAACAATCCCGCAAATCCGCAGATTCACTACGAGACCACCGGCCCCGAGATTTGGAATGACACAGATGGCAAGGTTGACATTCTGATCTCCGGCGTAGGCACGGGCGGAACTCTGACCGGCGTTGCACGCTATATCAAGGAGAGAAAGCCAGGGTTCAAGGCAATTGCGGTCGAACCCGCCGACAGCCCAGTGCTCTCAGGCGGCAAGCCGGGGCCGCACAAAATCCAGGGAATTGGAGCTGGCTTTGTGCCCGGTGTGCTTGACACAAAATTGATCGACGAGGTCGTCCAGGTCACCAACGATGAGGCCCTCGAATTTGCACGGCGTCTGCCCCACGAGGAAGGCCTCCTGGTCGGCATCTCGGCGGGAGCCGCTGTTTGTGCGGCGCTCAAGGTGGCCAAACGCCCGGAAAACGCAGGCAAGCTGATTGTTGCCATTATTCCCAGCTTTGGCGAACGCTACCTGAGTACGGTCCTTTTCGAAGAGTTGCGCAAAGAGGCCCTGGCCCTGCCTACCACTCCGATTGGCGAGCCCGCGAAGGCATAGCCACAAACCGCGTAGGGCAAAAAGAAGTCCCAAGAGCCTGGGCTCGCGGGACTTTTTCTTTTCGCAACTTTCAGGTGAACTAAGAAATTAATTGCGCGAGATGCGCATTCCACCCCAGGCCAGCCCCGATCCCACGACAGCCATGTGAATGACGCAGTTGTGCAGGTCGTCCCAGTGCTGCGAGAGCACTGTGGGCGCACCCGCGGCGCCGCAGTTGCCAAACATCGCGATGTTCGAGTAGTGATCTTTCTTGTGGATACCAGTGCGCTTGCAGACGTTCTCAAGCATGCGCAAGTTCGCTTGGTGGCCAATAAAAACCTGGCGGCGGGTTTCCTCGGGAGGCAGCGAGGTCTGCAATGTTTTCAGCACGTCGGTTGTGGTGCGGATAGCGAAGACCTGTACTGCGTGGCCCTCCTGCGCGAAGTGCCCGCCGGTGGGAATGGTGATCTGGTGCTGCCCTCCGGGATCGCTGTTGAAACTGGTATCGGAAATTACTGAAGCCGAAGGGATGCGTGACGAGACGATGGCTGCGGAAGCCGCATCGCCGAATAACACCGCTTGGCCGCGGTCGCTGTAATTGATGCTGCGCGTGAAAGTCTCACTGTTGACCACCAACACGTAGTCTGGCAGTGCCTCTGGCCGCATCAGGTCAAGAAAGTGAATCTGCGACGCAAAGCTCGAACATGCCGATTGCAAATCGAAACAGGTCGCGGCGATGCCCAGAGCGTTTGCAATGCGGCAGGAATCAGCCGGAATCTGCATCTCAGGCGAGCATCCACCGGAGACGATCATTCCAATTTGCGAGACTTCAATCCCCGCACGTTTTAGCGCCAGTTCTGTAGCGCGGACAGACATCTGCGTGGGTGTGGTGTGGGCCGCTTCAGCGGCTGCGCGAGGGTCGCGGTTGTGCGTTTCGCGCAGATAGTCCAACGGCAGAGTGGTATGCCGTTCAACGATACCGACTCGATCCTCGATCCATTGCACGTCTACCCCTATGTCAAGGGATGACAGGAAGTGATTGTCAAGCACCGTCTCGGGATGAAAGTGTCCAAGAGCATGGAGGTACAGCAAAAAGCATCTCCTGTGTGTTCCCTGGAAATCCCGCTCGCAATCATCAGCGAACCTCCAGCCCGCCATTCTCATTCCGGCTATTTACGCAGGGAATTTGACAGGATAGGGTTCTTAGATCCGGCAGGTTGCAACGGGTCAATACCACGAAGTTTATATGGATTAACTTGCTCGGAGCAATGCCTACACCCGCTTTGTGGAAGCTGCGAGCGGTTGTGACAGAACTATTACTTTCTTCGCGACTCATCTATTCGGTAATTGGTTGCCTGTCAAGACGAAAAAAAGCGAACTTCGGCGACGTTTTCAACATGAATGTGGAAATGGGGCGCAAAAAGGGACAGTGAACCCACTACAACCGCGGTTTTATGGGCAGTTCTCCACCTTGCACAAAACCCAGTGCGATTTAGAAAATACCGGGCTTTCAGCTGTCATACATTAGAAGCATGAAAAAGATGTATGTAGCCCTGCCGATTCTGGTCTTGGCAGTCATATTCATCTCCGCTCGCGCCGTCGAGCACTCTCACCAGGCGGAGACCTACCTTGGGTTCGATCGCAATGATTATCCCGGCGATGAGAATCTACCGGCTCTGCGTAAGACATTTGCCTTTACTGGCTACTGGCTTAATAATCCGCCGGGCACGAATGCAAACAGTTGGCGCGGCAAGCGCGAGACGGTTAGGCGTGCGGGATTCGGCTTCCTCCTACTCTTTAACGGTCGCGCTTACGCGGAGTTGAAATCTGCTCCGAATCCAGGCGCAGCCGATGGATCGGCGGCGGCGCAGTCCGCAAAACTTGAAGGATTCCGGCGCGGAAGTGTCATCTTTCTCGATCAGGAGGAAGGTGGTCGAATGCTGGATGAGCAGAAGCAATATGTTTTTGCCTGGGCCGATGCTGTAAAGCAGGCTGGGTATCGTCCTGGAGTCTATTGCTCGGGGATCGAAATTCCCGATCCGGCGGGAGGTTCTATCAGTACGGCACGCGACCTCCATGACTCCGCCCAGGGACGCGAACTTGTATTCTGGGTAGCCAATGACGCCTGTCCACCATCGCCCGGTTGTAGTTTTTCCAAGGCTCCACCTTCGGAAGGGAGTGGAGCGCCTTTTGCCGAGGTTTGGCAATTTGCACAATCGCCCTTGCGCCAACAATTTGCTGCTGCCTGCGCCCAGAGCTACGATACCGATAAGAACTGCTATCCGCCCGGCGTAAATGCAGGACTGAAACTGCATCTCGACCTGAATGCTTCGCACAAGGCAGACCCGTCGCGGTGACAGAACTCGGCAGGAAAGCAGGGATAGAGTTTCGGGGGTTCCCAATGGAAGGACCCCTACGCCGCTCGATTCCCTCGTGCACCCCTAAGCTTTTACCCCTGAATCGATTTGGACGCTCCGATAGTGAGACGAAAGGCCCGTGCCGCGCTAGTCTGCGGAGTCCCTGGCGAGGTCGCGTGTCCCATTCAAACCGTCAATTCTCTCTCTGTCTCACCCAAGGGGGTCACCCCAAGCTGTGTCAAGCAAAAATTCTTGCCAATTCCTCCCAACCATCTGATTCCACACAAAATAGAGTTTTCCCGAAAATGAGGGGATGCCGCGACGAATTTGATATCCTGAAAGTAGAGCAGAATGTGGAATTTCCTCCCATCTAATCCTTTTGTTTTCAGATTTTTGCGGGGAAATATAGGAGGGTAGGCAGCCAACGATCGCCTCGTATCCAACGATCCCGAACGGATGCCTGAGGTGCGCCCATTTTGACGAGAAAATACGCACTTGCCAAATATCTTGCCGTTGCTTATCGATGAAATTCTGCTGCTTTCCATGGTGATGTCTGCTTCTAAAACCATCCTGCGGTATGCTGGAATAGTGAGCGGCTGTTCTCCTCCATGGGCAAATCCAAAATTTAACTAAGGAATGGGAATGAAGGCTACATCAAAGATCGCGGTGTTTGATACCACTTTAAGAGATGGCGAACAGGCAGCAGGAACCCGTTTAGGGAGTCGCGAGAAGATCACAATTGCGCGCCAGTTGGCCAGGTTGAAGGTGGATATCATCGAGGCCGGTTTCCCGGCGTCATCTCCTGAAGATTTCGATGCGGTGAAGAAGATCGCAGAGGAGATCGAGGGGCCTACGATCTGCGCGCTATCCCGTGCGGTTGCCGCCGACATTGAATCCTGCGGCAAGGCGCTCGCCAAAGCCAAGCGCCCGCGCATTCACACCGGCATCGGCGTCTCCGACATTCACATCATGGGGAAATTCTGCGACGATCGCTACGGCAAGACCCTTGCCGCAAAAAAGGCGAAGCTGATAGCCCTGGCCGTGGATTCCGTAAAGCGTGCGCGCAATTGCGTTGGCGACGTTCAGTTCTATGCCGAGGATGCAGGCCGCGCCGAACCAGCATACCTTTTCGAGATGCTGGAAGCCGCTATCGACGCCGGGGCAACGGTCGTCAATATTCCTGATACCACTGGCTATGCCGTTCCCGAGCAATACGGTGAACTGATTCGCAGCATTCGCGACAAGGTTCCGAACATCGCGCGCGCGACCATCAGCGTGCATTGCCATGACGACCTCGGCTTGGCCGTGGCTAATTCCCTCGCAGGCATTCGCAACGGTGCGCGGCAGGTGGAGGGCACGATCAACGGAATCGGCGAAAGAGCTGGGAACGCCGCCCTGGAAGAAGTTGTCATGGGCATCCGCACCCGGGCTGAGTACTACGGAGTAAGCACTGGGCTGGAGCCGCGCGAGTTCTTCCGCACCAGTCGCATGGTGGCTGACATGCTCGGAATGCCAGTTCCGGCCAACAAGGCGATCATTGGCTCGAATGCGTTTGCGCATAGTTCAGGCATCCACGTTGACGGATTTCTGAAGGACCGGCAGACCTACGAAATCATGCGTCCTGCGGACGTAGGATTCAACGAAAGCAAGGTTGTCCTCACGGCGCGTACTGGACGTGCTGGCCTTCGCTCAAGGCTTGGGAAGCTCGGATACGAACTCTCCGTAGAGGAACTTGACGCCGTCTACCAGCGCTTCATCGCCGTAGCCGATAAAAAGCAGGAGGTCCTCGACGAAGACCTGGTCGCGCTGATTCACGACGAACTGCCCCCGGTAGAGCAGACCCTGAAGTTGGAGTACCTGCACTGTTACAGCGGAACCACCGCGATTCCAACCGCTACCGTGCGTCTGCTGGTCAAAGGGAAGACGAAGGAAGGGGCTTCGATTGGCGATGGCCCGGTCGATGCCGTCTACAAGGCAATCGCCGGACTTACAGGCAAGAATGCGAAGCTATTGCGCTACGATATCCGGGCCATAACCGAAGGTACGGAAGCCATGGGAGAAGTCACCGTACACCTTGAGATCGGCGACCGGCGAGTGATGGGTCGCGGTGCTTCCACGGACATTATCGAGGCCAGTGCCAAAGCCTACGTGGATGGACTGAACCGGCTCGGCTGATTCGGAAGGGTGGGCGCAAGTGTGGAGTTGTGAGCGCGCGATCGTTTCCAGTTCGCGCGTTTTCACATTGGGTGTCTCTGTAATTGAGCTTACAATGGAGGTATTCGTTCTCTGGAGGATGCCTTCATGTCAACACCTGCGGTTCAAATTTACGAACAAACACTTAAAAACCTTTTAGCGGCTTTTAACGGCGAGTCGAATGCCGCTGCCCGCTACGCCGCCTTCGCAGTCAAAGCCGACGAAGAGGGATACCTCAAGGTAGGAAGTCTCTTCCGCGCCGCCTCACGAGCCGAGCAGATCCATGCGGCCAATCACTCGGTAGTAATCCAGAAACTGGGCGGCACGCCTGTAGCTACAATCGAGCCGACCGTAGCGCAGACAACGGAGGAGAACCTCAAGGCTGCCATCGCCGGAGAACTCTACGAGGTCAACGTGATGTATCCGGAGTTCATTCAAGAGGCCGAGGCACAGAAAATCTCGGCTGCTCGCCGCACCTTCAGGTTCGCCATCGAGGCGGAAAAGGAGCACGCGCAACTCTTTGCCAGCGCGCTCGAGCATCTCCAGAAATGCGTGGATAAAACATGCGTAAAGCTTTCAAATAAGGCAACTTACTATGTTTGTCCGATTTGCGGTTTTACCGCTGACAAGGCCGAGTTCGACAAGTGCCCGGTATGCGGGCACGCCAAGGAAAAGTTCGAACTAGTCAACTAAATGTGACGACTCTATAGGTCCATTCGATCTTGCCGCGAAAGCTGATTGCGATGAGCAATTTGCGTTCTGCGAAGATCGAATGGACTTTTGGCGTTTAGTGTAGCTATGGGAAAAACTAGCGGAAAACACCGACCTGCTCCGCTTTTCAATTGCTTCCGTCGAGGAATGGTGCCTTAAATTGTCCCCGTCGTCCGGGCTGGTTCCTTTTATACCCTCAGGAGGCAGTCATGATTACCATCAATACAGTTGACCGCTACTACATCCACATTCCAATCATGGAGATACTTGACCAGCAGCATTCAGAGATGAGGTGCATGCTGCAGGACCTCCGGCGATCCATCCTCGAAAAGCGAGATCTGGACCAGATAATTGCGTGCTCCAAGGATCTCGTTGATTCCATAATCGAGCACGTCTACTCGGAAGAGAATGCGATGGCGGCAAATAATTTTGCTGACCTTGACGCGCATAGGCGTCTCCATGTCGAGATCATCGATAGCGCAATCAAGATTTGGAATGATCTGGAACACTGGAGAATCAGCGACGCCACGGAACACATCAACTTCCTTGACGTGCGCATCGCGTACCATCTGGGCTATGAAGACGGCAATTTTGGCCGGAATCTAAGAGGCGAAGAGTAGCAAGGATCATCACTCGGATACGAAGCGGCGGAGACAGGTTCCGCCGCTTTAGTTTTGTTCCAGGGTAGGATCACCGTCAGAGGCGAACTGTCGAAACAGGAAAAATGGCGAATCTCGTGGTTTTACGCTTGCTTCCTGCACACAAAGGTGCCTAAATTGTCTCCGCTGTTGGGGCGGTTACGTCAACAACCTCAGGAGGCAGCCATGATTAATACAATTGAGCGCTACTACGTTCACGGAGTACCGATAGCGGAGATACTTGATCGACAGCATTCAGAAATCAAGTGCAAGGTGCAAAACCTGAGGCGATCCATTGTCGGAGGGATGGAAATGGATCAGATCATCTCGAGGTCCAGAGACCTCATCGACACCACGCTCGCCCACTTCGAATCGGAAGAGAGTGCGATGGAGGCCTGCCATTTCGAGGGTCTCGATGCGCATAAGAGTCTCCACGCCGAGATGGTCGAAAGCTTGACAAAGATTTGGAGTGATCTGGGGCACCGTCAAATTAGCAATGCGATGGAATTGATGAGCTTTTTTGACGTGAGACTCGAGTACCACTTGGATTGCGAAGACGGCACATTTGGGCGCGAACTGAGAGACGGAAAGTAAGAGAAGATCAGCTTTTCAGCTGCGCCGGAGGAGAATCTCCGGCGCTTTACACCTTGCGCTCACCTGGCGCGGATTGCTGAGTAGAGTCTTTCGGCTACACCAATCGTCCCGAGAGCGAAAATAATGTGCATCACCTGGATAGCTCCCAGGGTGTGGAAGGTGAGCGGTAGCTGCATAAACCCAATCACCGGCAGAAGGCACGCGAGCACGATGCCCAAAATCCCCGGCATAACCGCCTTCTTCGTCAGTGCGAATACGGCCAGCACCAACACCACGATGGCAACAACGAAGCCCCCTCCTATGTGCGGAGCCAGATACTCCTTGTGCCCAGACCACAGTAGCGCTCCCAGAATAATCGCCACCAGACCTAATATCCTTACCAGCATGATGAGAGCTTTTGCCAAGAAATCACTCCTTACGGGAAGATGTGAACGCGTATCCTACTCTGCTTAGATTCAAGCCTGCAGGATTCGACTCGCCGGGCCTTCGCTTTTAGCCATCGAGAGTTTGCGGAATTCACGATACACTCTGCCATGCGCTTTCAGTGCCAACCCGGATGTATTCGATGTTGCGAGCAGAAGGGCTTTGTCTACCTCACCCGTGAAGATATCGCACGCCTCGCCGTGCACCTCAAAATCACCGGCGCCGAATTCAAGCGGCGCTACCTATGTGGCACTCCACCCCTGTTGCGCTTCCGGAAACCCCGGCACAAGCAGTGCCCATTTTTACTCTCGGACGGTTGCTCCGTGCATGCTATCAAACCGCTGCAGTGCAGTTCCTTCCCTTACTGGCCTGAACTTCTTGATCAGGCCAGCGAGCGCCGCGAGGTTGCTGCTTACTGTCCTGGGATGAATCAGGGCCCGCTGGTGAACATTGATCTCGCCCGTGAAGTCGCAGATCAGGTGCAGCGGGAATTTCCCCAACTCTACGACGGGGAAGACTAGCGCTTCACCCCAGTTTACTGCCGGTCGGGATGATCCCAGCGTTCTCTACCACGAGGATCACGGTGCGCCGTGAGTGTCTGCGAGCCGGGATCAGGGGGGCCTGATTTGTTCCAAAAGAAACTTATTACACCTGAATTTTCATCAGTTTGTATCCCCGGACACAATCAGAGTATCTAAGGGAGAGTACCTGACTTGGAGCTTGTCATCCTGTGAGGTCCACAAATTGAGGGCAGTTTCGCTACGGCATTTACTATTGCAAATTTCGTGTCCAGCATCGCATTCCCTTGTCGGCTTTCCTACAAATCTAATTCTTGACGGAGGACACTTGTGCTTGTTGCAATTTTGAAGGAAGCGAGGCAGGACGAAACTCGGGTGGCGCTTACGCCGGATGCGGTGAAGGGGCTCACTGGAAAAGGTTTCGCGGTCGCCGTGGAAAGCGGTGCTGGTGTTCAGTCTGGAGCTAGCGATCAGGACTATGAGGCCGCCGGGGCCACCATCTCCGGCAATCGCGCTGAGCTACTGGCCACCGTAGACATGGTTCCAGTCGTAAACGCCTTGCCCGCCGCCGACCAGGAGAAACTCAAATCCGGCAGCGTGATGATCGGCTTCCTCCGTCCGCTGGACGACCCTGCCTCGCTCGCCGCTGCCATAAAGCGAGGGGTTACGCTGTTCTCGATGGAACTGGTGCCGCGGATCACGCGGGCGCAGTCCATGGACGCGCTCTCATCGATGGCGACCGTGGCTGGATACAAGGCGGTAATCGTGGCTGCCGATCATCTTCCGAAGCTCTTTCCCCTGCTGATGACCGCTGCCGGAACCATTCCGCCGGCCAAGGTTCTGGTGCTCGGTGCAGGCGTCGCCGGATTGCAGGCCATTGCCACCGCACGCCGCCTGGGGGCGGTCGTGGAAGCCTATGACGTGCGCGCCGCCGCCGGTGAACAGGTTAAGTCGCTGGGTGCCAAGTTCATCGAAGTCGATCTTGGCGGACTTCAGACCGAAGACAAGGGCGGCTATGCCAAGGAACTAAGCCCGGAGGCGCTGGAACTGGGCCGTCAGGCGATTGCCAAGGCGGCAAAAACCTCAGACATCGTCATCACCACCGCCCAGGTTCCAGGACGCGCCGCGCCATTGATGATTCCTGCTGCGGCGGTCGAAGAGATGCGTCCAGGATCGATCATTTTTGATCTGGCTGCACCCGCCGGGGGAAATTGCGAGGTCACCAAGCCTGGCGAGACCATCGTTTATCACGGCGTCACCGTTTTCGGCCCCATGAATCTGGCGGCTGAAATGCCGGTGCACGCCAGCATGCTTTACTCGCGAAATCTTAGCAACTTCCTGCAATTGATTCTCAAGAATGGCGAACTGCACATCGACCGAGCCGACGATATCCTCGCGGGTTCTTGCGTCGCTTTTGGCGGAGAGATTGTCAACGAACGTGTAGCGGCCGCAGCCGCACGGCAGGCATAGGAGCCCCATGGAAGCTATCAATCCCGCTGTACTGATCGCATCGCTTTCCGTCTTTGTGTTGGCGGCCTTTCTCGGCTACCAGTTGATTTCTCGCGTTCCGCCTCTTCTGCACACGCCGCTGATGTCGGCCACCAACGCCATTTCCGGCATTTCCCTGATCGGTTCGCTGGTGATCGCCGGAATGCACAAGGTCGATTTCCATGCCCTGATGGCTGGCGGAGCGGCGGCCAAGCCATCGATTGCAACGCTGCTCGGTTTTGTTGCCGTTATCACTGCCACCACCAACGTTGTCGGCGGCTTCGGAATTACTGACCGAATGTTGAAAATGTTCCAGCAACGCAAAAAAGGCGCGAAGGGAGAAAGCAAGTAATGGAGACCGGCGTAAATTACCTGCTTGAGTTCACCTACCTCATCGCCTCGATACTTTTTGTCCTTGGCATTAAGGGCCTGAGTCACCCTGAAACCGCGCGTCGCGGCATGTTTCTGGCCGAAGCCGGAATGGCCGCCGCCATTATCGGCACTCTCTTCCACCGCGGCATTATCACCTACGAGTGGATCGCCGCCGGATTGATCATCGGCTCCATAGTCGGCGCGCTCATGGCCATCTGGGTTCCCATGACTGCCATGCCGCAGCGGACCGCGCTATCGCACGCCTTCGGCGCGTTTGCCGCAGCCCTTGTCGGCATCGCTGAATACACCCTGCACGGCGGCCTCTCCATGCCTGGCTTTACCCGAGGTGCACTCGGCTTTGAAGTCATGCTCGGAGCCCTCACCACCACCGGCTCGCTCATCGCGGCAGGCAAACTCCAGGGCGTGATTCGCGGGACGCCGGTTCAATTCAAAGGTCAGCAGTTTCTGAATCTGCTGCTCTTCGGAGGTATGGTCGGCTGCTTCATCTATTCCGTTGTGAATCCCACGGCCTCGCTCTTTTTCTACGCCATGGTCGCCCTAGGATTCTTCTTTGGAATTATGCTGGTCATCCCCATCGGTTCCGCGGACATGCCGGTTGTGATGTCGTTGTTGAACAGCTATGCCGGACTGGCCGCCGCAGCCACCGGATTCGTCCTCGGCAACAACGTCCTCATCATCGCCGGCACCCTGGACGGCTTCTCCGGTCTGATCCTCTCGATCCTGATGTGCAAGGCCATGAACCGCTCCATTACCAACGTTCTCTTCGGAGGCTTCGGTGCGATCATCCATGCCGCGGGCCTCGACGCAGTTGGCGAAATGCGCGAGATATCGCTGGACGACGCCGCGGTTCGTCTTGCCTACGCCAGCAAGGTCGTCTTCGTTCCCGGCTACGGACTGGCAACCGCGCAGGCCCAGCACGCCGTACGCGAACTTGCCAACGCTCTCGAAGAGCGCGGCGTAACCGTGAAATATGGCATTCACCCCGTTGCCGGACGAATGCCCGGACACATGAACGTACTGCTTGCCGAAGCTAATGTCCCCTACGGCGAACTCTACGAGATGGAGCAGATTAATCCTGAGTTCCCATCGACCGACGTAGCCGTCGTAATCGGCGCCAATGACGTTGTAAACCCCGATGCGCGCGACAATCCCGATAGCCCTATCGCCGGAATGCCGATCCTCGAAGTGGATAAGTCGAAATCCGTCATTGTCCTCAAGCGCGGGCAGGGACGCGGATTTTCTGGTCTGGAGAATCCTCTCTTCTTCAAGCCCGTCACCAGCATGCTCTACGGTGACGCGAAAGCCTCGCTCTCCCAACTTGCGCAGGAGGTAAAGAACGTTTAGGAATACGTCGGCTCGAATTTCCACAGGCTGGAATGCCGCAAGATCGGAGTAAGCTTAGGCATGGCAAACAAAAACGCTCCAAAACGTGAAGTCAAGAAGCCCAAGAAAAAGGGCAAGTAATCAGCTTCTAGAGTGTAGCCGGACAATAACTCTCGGGTGCCCCACCTTCGCCGCGCCTTTGCTTCTCGCGGCTAAGGTGGGAAGCAGCCCCCTTCCCCTCTGCGCTGATGTTGCCTCTGCCATTGCAATTGCTCTTCTGCCATTGCTCTTCCTTTAGCTCCCGCCTGTCCGCCGGATACAACCTGCCCGAAATTGCCACAGAGTAAAGCTCTTTTTTGCCACCAATCACGCTTTGGCATAATCTATTCTCGTGCACCGCCCGAGGTGGATCATGTCCAACTTCAAGTTTGCGTTGCTCCTTACGCTGCTCCTAACCCTCGCGCTCAGCGGAATCTGCCAGCCTTCCCCGGCTACAGACCCAAACGAACTGGTCACCGCAGCCCGTCCCTTCGACTCGGTTGACGAGCGCACCATGGTGCTCGGCCTGCTTGAAAAGGCGCGCCAAAACAGCTCGCTGCACGGGCCCGGAAACCCTCCCTATACCATCCGCGTCTCCTTCACCGCCCAGGGACCGGTCTCCTACATCGGTGCCGGCGAGATGCAGGAAATCTACATTGCCATGGGCCGGGTTCGCTGGACGGCGCGCCTTGCGGGCTATTCGCTGGATCGGCTGTTTCAGGACATGAAGTACTTCGATCAGACGCCGGGACCGATGCCTTTGCGATTGCAGATGGCACGCGGCGCAGTCTTCAATCCCATGCCCGGCAACTGGGCCCATCGCGCCCTTCGCGTCGCCAGCGTCGCGACCGGCGGAGAGCACCTCATCTGCGTCCTGCTGGGCGGAATGAACACGAGTACCGACACCGGTTCACGGCGCTGGAATGAGGCCGAGTATTGTGTCGATACCGCCTCGGGACTATTGCAGAGGTATTCGCCCGCGCCCGGCCTCTACGCTTCCTACGACTATCGCAACGCGGTGCAATTCGGCGGACGCACGCTGCCCCGCACCATCACTTTTACGCAGGGCAGCGAGTCACCGCTGCAGATTAAGATCGAAAGCCTCACCGACCCTACCGCTGACGAGAAGGGAGCATTCTCGCCCACTCCGGAGATGCTATCGCACGCACCGGGACCACTTGTGATGGGACCCATCGATCGATTCTCGCAGTTGGAGCATTCCGCAACGCAGTCCGTGAAACCGGTCATCGTTCACGCCAGCATTGACGCCACCGGCAAGGTGCTCGAAGCCGAGGCGCTGACATCGGGAGGCTCCCCATTTGCTCAGGCTGCGGTGAACGCTGTGAAGCAGACGGATTATTCGCGCCTTACCACCGATGCTCCCAACGTGCAGCACGAAGCCTTCATTCACGTACAGTTAGCTCCTGGACCCTAAGCAGGCAGCGTCCAACTAGAGGGGAACGTGAGTGCTTAAGCCCTTGTCCGCTGTTGCTGCGGACAGGGGCGATAGTGTATGCCTTGGCGATGATCAGGAAAATTTACGAGTTGAATTTATTGGGACGGACTGCGATTGGCATTCCAGATGTCTCGATGTAACTTCCACCTTCCGTCTTCCCGCCGCCAAACGACCAGATATTTTCCTGTGTTAACTATCCCTGCTCCCACAATAAGGTTGTACTCGCCGACTTCCACGGCGCCAGCGCCGAGCCCTTCAACGGAGGAAGTCTTGAGCACAACCTCAGTAATGCCCATATCCATAGCACCTTTCCAGAATCGGATGATCGCTTCTGTTCCCTGAAGCATATTGGTATCGGGCGGAAGCAGCAGTGCCTCGGCTGAGTAAAGGCTGCCAACCTGAGCGGCGTCTCTTTGCTGAAAAGCATTCATGAATTGCTGATTGGTCTCTCTGATTTCAGCAGCCAAATCGTTGCCCGTCGAACAGGTTGTGATGGCGCTTTCAGTCATGTTTCCTCCGTGGTTGTACATCGTGCGGAGATTATGCCATAGCGGCAAGAACTGATAGATAACAATCTGGGAGCGACACGTTACCCGTCACGACGTGGGTCGAATCTAAGAACAACCCACGGATGCCAATCGCAATCGGGGATTAACTAGCTAGCGACACTCTCATCCCACCTGCACCGCCAGCATTGAGATCGATCCGCCATCAATTCCCTCGACCGGAAAGCTCACAGAGTCAGAAGCATTGCGGCTGCCGATCACATAAAGCAGTGGCAGGTAGTGCTCGGGTGTAGGTACCGAGAGCAGAGCCTCTTTGCCAAGCTTGTGTTCGTAATCGAGCAGCGGCGCGCTCTCATCCGCCACCAGCAACTCTCGCACTCGCCTTTCGAAGGAAACCGCCCAATCATACGGCTCGGCCTTTTCGCCCCACGTGTACGTGCGAAGGTTATGGACGAGGTTTCCGCTGCCCACGATGAGTATTCCTTCCTCGCGCAGGACCGCGAGACGTTTCCCAATTTCGTAGTGGAATGACGGCGGCCGAGTCGCATCGATGCTGAGTTGCACCACCGGTATATCCGCTTTGGGATACACATGGCATAGCACCGACCATGTCCCGTGGTCGAGTCCCCAGCTCTCATCGGATCTCACAGACAATGGAGCCAGCAGCTTCTGTACCCGCGCCGCAAACTCAGGGTCGCCAGGTGCGGGATACTGCACTTGAAACAACTCCTGCGGGAATCCGCCGAAGTCGTGAATCGTCCGAGGAGCGGTGCTGACGGTAACGGCTGCATCTGCTATGTACCAATGAGCCGAGATGCAAAGAACGGCTCTGGGCCGGGGGAGACTCGCACCGATCTCCGTCCAGTGCTGGGTGTAAGGATTCTGCTGCAGCGCATTCATCGGGTTACCGTGCCCGAAGAAAATGGCTGGCATGTTTAAAGACATCTGCGGTTCCTCCTCCTTCTATTCTCGCGCATTAGACTCGTTTGCACCCTGTTGTTCTCACGGCAGACAATTCGCGCCTCGAAACGCCCGTTCGAACACCTGGTTTGCGTTGTCAAGTCGGATTTTTCGCAAATTCCTCGCAACCCAACGAATTCATGCGACATAGAGTTTATCTCTAGGTGAGGGGATCACCTCTCGAAGTTGCTATTCTGAGAGTAGAGGGGAATCTCGAGATTTTGAGCTTCAACCTTGTAACCTCGTAACCTTGCGAAACCTTGAAACCTCGCCTATAACCCCTCTGTTTTCAAATTTTTGGCGGGAAATATAGGGGTAGGGGGTGACGCAAATTGATTGACAGTGACTTACAAAGCTCCTAGAGTCATTTCATCGGCTGCAAATTTTGCCGTCTCTCGAAGTAGAAGCAATCTCTCCTGCCTTGTGAGTCGCCAATTGCTCTAAATTGAAGCCGTGTTCTTTGCCAATTCAGCGTTCGCGCGCCTGAGGCTCTCGCCTTGGGCAGGGAAGCGGGTGAGAATCCCGCGCTGCCGCGCAACTGTAAGTCGGGGAGACTGGCCGCATAGCCACTGTGCAAAATGCATGGGAAGGCATGTGGTGGAAGAGTCCCGGAACCACCCCGAATAGCCAGGAGACCGGCGCGAACACACCCACAACCCCTTTCGCGTGTAAGGGAGGATGTATGCGAGTTTTCCGCCTCGTAGTTTTTTGTTCGATTGCAATCTTACTTTCAATCTCTGCTTTTGCCCTGGACTTAAAGGTCCGTGTTGCCGACCCGTCTGCTGCCGTTGTAAGTGGTGCGCGGGTCGCTGTCTATGCTGAAAATTCGCGCCAACCGCTGGCGCTGGGTGAGAGCGACGCTCAGGGTGTCGCTGCTTTCCACAATCTGAAAGCTTCTGCATTGCGGGTTGAAGTGCAGGCTCCGGGCTTTGCTCCGCTGACGATTGCAGTGGATCACAGTGGCGATGTAACTGCGCAACTTAAACTCGCTCCGCAGTCGGAGACCGTGGTGGTTTTGGCAACGCCCTCGCCAGTTGAAGCAGGGCTTACCGGGTTGAACGTTTCCACCCTGGATTCGGCAACGCTCACGACTCTTCAGCCAGTTGCCGCTTCGGATGCGATTCGCTTTCTGCCAGGCGTGATCCTGAGTGACTCGGGGAATCGCGGCGGCCAGACTTCGTTGTTTGTGCGTGGCGGCGACTCAGACTACAACAAGATTCTGGTCGATGGCGTGCCGGTCGGCGACCCGGGGGGATACTACGACTTCGGCACAGTATCTATGACCGGGGTGAACCGGTTGGAGTTCATGCGCGGTTCAGAGAGTGTGCTGTATGGATCCGATGCGATGAGCAGTGTGCTGCAGTTTCACACGGAGATTGGGCACACGAAAACTCCGGAACTGCGTTTTGGAGCTGATGGCGGAAATTTTGGTACCGCACATGGCTTTGCTTCATTGGCTGGAGCGCGTAGCCGCTATGACTACAATTTCTTTGGCGACCAGTTCAACTCCAACGGACAGGGCGCAAATGATTACTATGAGAATTCAACCCAAGGCGTGAATCTAGGAATGCAACTTGCACCGAATGCGTCGGTGCGGCTGCATGTCAGGCACAACGACTCGAACTCGGGAGTGCCGGGCCAGACCGATCTGATGGGATTCCGTCCACCAACTCTGGCACCCGCTACAGACGCTTGGGCTCACCAGAACAATCTACTGGGATCGTTGGAGCTCAATCTGACTGCTCCGGCCAAGTGGCAACACCTGCTGACGGTGTACAACTACAACCACCAGCGGCATGACACTGATCTCGGTACCGACTTGTGGCGCCAGGGAGTGTGTCCGGTTGATCCCATCTTCTGTCCAACGGGCTTCTATCCGCTCGACAATTATCCTTTTGCGGATAAGGCAAACTTCAATCACTTTGGCGTGCGCTACAACGGCGAATTCTGGGAGTCAAAGCAGGCACGGACGAGCTTTGGCTATGAGTTTGAAGACGAGAACGGGTTTGCGGGCTATCTGAACGCGCCGCCTCTCGACCATGGGTTGAGGTTGAACCATGCGGTCTATGGCGAGCAATTTGTAGAACTAGGGCACCTGACGGTGATCGCGGGTGCGCGGTTTGTTCACAACCAGAGCTTTGGCAACCGGGTGGTCCCGCGCGCCTCACTTACTTACAAGGTGTGGAACGGTAACCAGATATTCCGGGGAACGCGACTGAAGGGGAGCTATAGCGAGGGAATCAAGGAGCCGAGTTTCGAGCAATCATTTGGATTGACCGGATACGGGGTTCATCCTAATCCAAATTTAAAGGCCGAGGAGGCACGCAGCCTGGAGGCCGGGGTGGAGCAGAAGTTTGGCTCGCGCATTGGGATGACGGCAACGTATTTCAATACTCTCTTTCACAATCAGATTGAGGACAACAGCAGCTACACGCGATTTATCAACCTGAACAAGTCGCTGGCGCACGGGGCCGAACTGAATTTGAGCGAGAGAATCAATCAGGCGCTTCAACTACAAGGCTCCTACGTTTACACCTCGACGCAAATTCTGTACGCCCCACTGGGCTACGATCCCTACGCTGCCGGAGAGCCGCTGCTGCGGCGTCCTAAGCATGCAGGAACACTGCTGCTGGCCTATCACCGGCAACGCTACGGAGCCACGCTCGGCGGAACGTTTATCGGGCAGCGGCCGGATCGGGACTTTCTGGGTTACACCTATAAGTACACTGCCGGTTATGCACGGGTAGATGCGGGAGGTTGGTACCAGCTCGAACATCATGTAACCCTGTACGCTAACGCTGAGAACCTGTTGAATAACCACTATCAGGAAGTTTTGGGCTATCCAGCTCTTACTGCGAGTTTCCGGGCTGGCATGCGATTTCGTTTTGGCGGCGAGTAGGCCGCGAGCTCATTCCTCATACGCAGGCCGGTTCCCAACCGGCCTGCGTTGGTTTTTGTGCACGTGTGCGAGGTGATGTTGGACACAGGACGGCAGTGTTTCGCGCGGTATGCTCAAAGCAGGGATTTGACGGAGGAGAAGTTTCGGATGGAATTCAAAGAGCTACTGCGGGCGCGGCACTCGGTGCGCAGATTTCGTGGAGAGCAGGTTCCGCGGGAACTGGTTGCTATGATATTGGAAGCGGTGCAGACAGCACCCTCGGCAGGAAATTTTCAGGCCTATGAGATCTACGTTGTAAACGGTGCCAAAGGGATGCAGGCACTGGCGGACGCCTCATTTAATCATGGGTGGATCGCGCAGGCTCCAATGGCGTTGGTTGTGTGTACGAACGCCGTGCGGTGTGAGTACGACGGTAAAGAACACTGGGCACTGCAGGATGCCAGCATCGCTGCGACGCTGGCACACTTGGCGATTGTGGACCTCGGACTGGCTACCTGTTGGGTAGGTGCATTTCCTCCGGCGAAGGTTGGAGAATTGATTGGGGTCGCGGACGGACATGTTCCAATGGCGGTGCTGCCGTTTGGATATGCGGATGAAGTTCCAGAACAGAGCACCCGGCGTGCGCTAGCGGAGTTCGTATATACACGCGATTAGCTGAGCAACCTAGGCGCGGGAGCGTAGTTCGGACTTGTAGCTCTGAATGCGCTGCCGCATTTCGTCGAGTTTGCTGACCTGCTCGGCGGGCAGAGGATTCGCGCAGCCGAGTTGCTTCACCACAAGCGCAATCTTGGCAAAGTGCTCGACAGTTTCCATATTCATGTAAGCCTGTTCAAGGTTGCATCCATAGGTGACAACGCCATGGTTGGCCATGAGTACGGCATCATGATGGGGGATCAACGGCACCAGGACTTCCGAGAGTTCGGAGGTCCCTGGCGTAGCGTAACGAGCCAGCGGAACGGCGCCGAGTGAGAGCAGAACTTCACTGATTAATGCCTGGTCAAGGGCGAGTCCACAGGCGGCAAAGCCAGTTGCAGTGGGGGGATGAGCGTGCACAACGGCGTTAATGTCAGGACGCATGCGGTAGATGGTCATGTGCATGTCGATTTCGCTGCTGACGTCGCGAAATCCTAAGAGTTTGCGCCCCCACATGTCCACCACAACGAGGTCCTCAGCGTTGAGCATGCCCTTGCAGAGGCAGGTGGGCGTGATCATTACCGAGACTTTATTGATGCGCACAGAGACGTTACCGTCCGTGGCAGCAATAAGACCGCGCTCATGCAGCATTTTGCCGAAGCGCAGAATTTCCAGCCGGGATTCGTGTTCGCTCATTGCAAAACCCAATCCAAGTGAAAAATTACCCTCACCGCATAGTACCGTAGCATCGGGCAGTTCGCCACTTTTTCTGTGAATCTTCGGCCAATCCCTTGCAGACACTATAATATTCCCGTGCTGGTTTCCGATTTTGATTTTTTCCTGCCCCCGGAGTTGATCGCGCAGCACCCGCCAGCGGAGCGTGCAGCTTCGCGGATGTTGCATCTGAAAAGAAGCTCGTTTGAAGACAGGCTTTTCGTTGAGTTCCCCGCATTGCTGCGGAGCTCCGACTTGGTGGTATTCAATGACACCCGGGTACTTCCGGCGCGGTTATTTGGGCATCGCAGCGGGAGACGGGCGCAGAAGTTGAGCCCTGCCAATCCCGCCTCCCGAGACTTTCTGCGGGGTCGGGTGGAGGTCTTACTGACACGCCGCTTGCCGGGCGATGAGCAGATCTGGGAGGCGCTGGTGCGTCCGGGGAAGAAGATCATGCCGGGTGAGAGGCTGTACTTTGGGGGAGCAGTCCCTGACAGCCCGGAAGGCGGCACGCCGCTGCTGGAGGCCGAAGTGCTGACCAGGGGCGAGTTTGGGGAACGGACTCTGCGCTTTGCGCCTGTGCCGGATTTCTTCGTTCGATTGGAACAACTCGGGCACATTCCACTGCCACCCTATATCGACCGCGATGACACGCCGGAGGACCGCACCCGCTACCAGACGGTTTATGCGCGCGACCCGGGTTCGGTGGCGGCACCTACGGCTGGGCTCCACTTTACCGAAGAGATTCTGGAGAAGCTGAGGGACCGCGGAATCGAGACCGCTTCGGTGACACTGCATGTAGGACTCGGGACGTTTTCGCCGATCCGGACCGAGGTGGTAGAGCAGCACAAGATTCACACGGAGTGGTACCAGATTCCGGAAGAAACTGCCGAAAAGATCGCCCGGGCTAAACAAGCGGGGCGGCGCGTGGTAGCCATTGGGACCACGACCGTACGAAGCCTTGAATACGCCGCTGGTGGTGCTCAAGAGCAGGATCGAGAACAGAGTCAACTACCCCACCCTAGCCAACTACCGGCTAGGACGGGGCACCCGGAAAAGTTAGTTGAGCCACCGGGACCGGGTGGCCCACATCCGCCCTCGGTTGGCGGATGTGGGGCAGCGATCACGGCCCATAGCGGAGAGGCGGATATCTTCATCTATCCCGGGTACCGCTTCCGGGTTGTAGATGCGATGCTGACGAATTTCCACCTACCGAAAAGCACTTTGCTGATGCTTGTGTCGGCCTTTGCCGGACGCGAAAACGTGCTAGCCGCCTACAACCACGCGGTGCGGGAACGGTATCGGTTTTTCAGTTACGGCGACTGTATGTTCATCGAGTAGCGCCGAGAGGCCAGGTATTTGGTAGCATTTCCCTGTGCCTGCCAAGAAGAAATTCGCTGATTCTGACGCCGTAGTTGAAGCCACCGCTCCCATTCTTCCCCCTTCCGGCAAGGGGCGCGTCTTTCTGATCGATGCGTACTCGTTTGTCTTCCGCGCTTATCACGCAATGGCGCGCCAGCGTCCGATGTCAACGCGCACGGGGCTGCCCACGGCAGCGACATTCGTATTTGTAAATATGTTGAACAAACTGCGCAAGGATTTTTCGCCTGAGTATATCGCCGCGGTTTTCGACATGGGGCCGAGTTTCCGCGAAGCCCAGGGCGCAGCGATGCCGTCATTCAAAAAGCGCGATAAAGAGACGGGCGAGATCGTCGAGGTGGCGTACACCGGCTACAAGGCGAACCGCGTTGAGATGCCTGAGGATTTGCGCCAACAAATTCCGTACATTCATCGTTCGCTCGAAGCCTACCGAATTCCAATTCTGGGACGCACGGGATTTGAAGCCGATGATGTGATCGGTACATTGGCGCGGCGCGCGGCTGAGGCCGGCTACGCGGTCTATGTGGTGAGCAGCGACAAAGACATGCTGCAACTGGTGGACGAAAACGTTTGCGTGCTGAATCCTCCCAAAGACAACCTGATCTGTGATCGTGCGAAGGTGGAAGAGTTGCTGGGAGTGAAGCCTGAGCAGGTCATAGACCTGATGGCTCTGCGCGGCGATTCGATTGACAACGTACCTGGCGCTCCAGGGATCGGCGACAAGGGATCGGTGGAGCTGATCCAGCAATTTGGAACGCTGGATGCGTTGCTGGAGCGAGCCGATGAAGTGCCGAAGAAGACTTATCGCGAATCGCTGCAACAGAATCGCGAGATGATTCTGCTTAGCAAAGAACTGGTCAGGATAGACTGCAATGTCGCGATTCCATTTGAGCCGGAACTGATGCGGGCGCAGGAGCCTGACATACCGGCGGCGCGTGATTTATTCGGCGAGTTGGAATTTACAACGCTGCAGAAGGAGTTTCTCTCGACGGGCGAGGCGGTTGGGGAAACCGAGTATAGCGAGCTTACAACTACAGCGCTGGAGAAGTTCGACAAGGCGAAGACAGTGGCAATTGCGCTGAGCGCGGCGGTGAGGCTGACCGAAGCTGGTGTGAGTGAGGTAGACGCATCGCAAGCGGAACCGGCAGAGGATGACCTGCCAGAGCAGGGCTCGCTGGCCTTGGGTGAAGAGATCGCCGCGCCGGTGACAGTGGAAGACGCGGTAGCGCCTGAGCGGCAGCAGATCGCGCTCTCAATCACACAGTCGGAGAGCTACACAGCGGATCTTATCGGCGCGCATGGTCCGGCAATTGCGGGTTTGCTGGCCGACGCCAAAGTGGCGAAAGCCGTACACGATGCGAAATCCACACTGCACGCCCTGACCGACACGGGCCTGTCCCTGGCAGGGGTGGAGCATGACACCATGCTCTACTCGTACCTGCTGGATCCTACTTACAGCGCGCACACGCTGCCTGAGGTTGCACTGAGGCGGCTTGGGTTAAAGCTTTCTGGGTCGCTGGCTGAGGCGGCTGACATGACATTGCGGTTGGCCGGGGCGCTACGCACGGAAGTGGAGGCCGAATCGGAACTGGCAAAACTCTATCGCGAAATCGACCTGCCTCTAGCGTTTGTGCTGCACGGCATGGAGCGGGCAGGGGTGCAACTCGATTGCAACGTGCTGGAGGAAATGTCGGGAAAATTAGCGGGCGACATTCGGCGGCTAGAGCGCACAATTCACGAAAAAGCAGGCGAGGAGTTCAATGTGAACTCGCCAAAGAAACTTGGGGACGTGCTGTTCAACAAACTGGCGCTACCCAAACCGGTTAAGTATGGGAAGGGCAAGGCAATTTCCACGGCGCAGGACGTGCTGGAAGGTCTGGCCGGAGAGTACGAAATTGTAAGGCTGGTGTTGGAGTTCCGACAGCTCACAAAGCTTAAATCGACATATATCGATTCGTTGCCCCGCCTTTGCCACAATGGGCGTTTGCACACCAGCTTCAACCAAGCCGCTACCGCTACCGGACGGCTGAGTTCGACGAATCCCAATCTGCAGAATATTCCAATTCGGACTGAGTTGGGCAGGGAGATTCGCGCGGCATTTGTTGCCGCTCCGGGAAAGCTGCTGGTGGGGGCCGATTACTCTCAGATTGAATTGCGATTGCTGGCTCACTACTCGCAAGACCCATTGCTATTGGAGGCTTATCGAACCGGAAAAGACATTCATACGCTGACTGCGGCGGAGGTCTTTGGCGTTCCTCCAATGCTGATCGACGCGGAGCATCGCCGCAGGGCAAAGGCAGTGAATTTCGGAATTGTGTATGGGCTGTCTCCGTTTGGATTGGCACAACAGTTGGGGATTGAGCAGAAAGAGGCCAAGAGATTCATCGAAGCCTATTTTGAGCGCTATGCCGGGGTGCGAGGATTCATCGACCGGACTCTGGAACAAGCGCGGAAGGACGGATTTGTGCGCAATCTATTTGGGCGTAAGCGTCCGATTCCTGACCTGCTGAGTAAGAATCCGAATCTGCGCGGATTTGCCGAAAGGACCGCGGTAAATACTCCGCTGCAGGGCACGGCGGCAGATCTGATAAAGGTTGCAATGCTGCGGCTCGACCACAAGATCCGAGAACGTGGGTTGAATGCAAAGCTGCTGCTGCAGGTACATGATGAACTCGTGCTGGAGGTTCCCGAAGCAGAGGTCGAAATTGTGAAATCTCTGGTAAAGGAGTGCATGGAAGGCGCTCATGAGTTGAGCGTTCCTCTCGAGGTAGAGGTTTGCGCAGGCGGGAACTGGCGGGATATGAACTGATGTGTTCAAAGCCGGCACTCACTTGGAAACCGGCGCGACCTGTTTCGAGATGCTGCGAATGTACAGCACCAATTGCCAGCGTTGCGTTTCTGGAATATTACTGAAAGACGGCATGGCCCGGCGCGAGTTGCCCTGACTGATGCGCCAGAAGAGCGACCCGTCTGTTTCACTTTGCACGGCGGGCGAAGAAAGGTCCGGTGCATTGTTCGTTCGCGGATGGGTAGCATCGCCGTGGCACTCGATGCACGTGTGTTCAAAGATTTTACGTCCACCTAAGAATGCACTGGGCTTGTCGCGCATCGGGTTCTGGCGTTCGATCGCCTTGGGAGGCACAACCCAGGAAGGATCAATGATTGCGTTCTGAGCCAGCAAGGTAGCTCCGGAAACGATCATCAGGAACAGGTAAATTCGGTTTTCAAGTGTCGTTCGACTCAATTGAGTTTGTCGCCTTTGTTGGTTTTTCCCGACAGCATCTGGCGAACCTTGTGTCCAAAGCCCTGAATTTCGTAGGTGTAACCGACCCGGAACAATGTACGCTCGCTTGCGCTGGTCAGTCCGAATGCGGTGGAGGCCTTGAGCGAATTTGCTGCGTTAAGTTGCCACACGATTCCTGGAGCGATGAATTGCGCCGTGTGCGGCAATCCAAACACTTCGGTGTTGCCCAAACCGCCGTAGAACTCCAGGGCCGCCCTGAAGTTCTCCCGGCAGAGCTTACAGTCCGTTCCAGAGGCCATCGTTGCCAGAGGTCGTGATATCCCGACAGCATAGCCGAATTCGGTTGCTTCACTACTCGATGTGTTCTTCTCGACGATAAAGTTTTCCGAAATATTCCAGCTATGCACGTTGCTCGAGAGAATCAGCTTGCCTTCCAATTCGCGAGCCTTGCTCTGCCGCAGAAGAGAGAGTGACTCGGTAACCGGCTCATCGTGTCCAACAATCTCTTTGCGAATGTGGCTGGCTTCATTGACGTCTTCGAATTCGAAGTACAGCACGGGATTGATCCAGTGTTCACGTTGCAAAACCTTGAAACGATTTTCCAGACGCCAACCCGCAAAGACCGCGCTGTCGTGCATCTGCGACGAGCCCTCCAGATACAGTTCGGAGGTCCACCATCCATTCCATCCGTACTCCAACTCCAACAGGGGCGCCACCAGGGTTGGGAGGTCGTGTTTCTGCATGGCGATGGTTCCCTGAGTGCTGATCTCAAGGTTTCCCGTCTCTTCCATATGGTGATCGTAGGTGACGAAGTAGGGGTTCTCCTGCGCGATGGAACGAATCGCAGGTGCGAGAAGGAGAGTGACCACGATCAAGAAATGGCGCAAATCACTTCCTCCCGTCGCGCATGGTCTGTAAAGGACATAACCGTACCCCTCCGCATTGCTGTGTCCGGCAAAGTCTGTTTTATGAACATGAATATCATGTTCATAAAACAAAGTGTAACTCACAAAAGAGGAGGCCAAGAGCGTAAATGACAGAAATATGACGCAAAGATTACAGCAGGTTGAAAATGGAATGGGCAGCGTGAAAGACGCTGCCCATTGTGGTCACTTGGAGGCTTAGAAGTGGAAGCGGGCTCCTAACTGTATTTCGCGCTCACGATAGACGGTGTTGGCGGCGGCCGTAGGCATGCCGAAGCCTGAGGAGTACTCCAGAGTGCTGTTGTAAACGCTGTAATAGCTGTCGCTTCGGTCGGTAACGATCTGGTGGTTAAACAAGTTAAAGGCTTCGGCAAGAAACTCCAGGTTCTTGCGCTCGCCCATAGGAAAGTGACGCGAAAGGCGGAGATCCACATTATAGAGATTGCCGTACCGGAAGGTGTTTCGCCCGATAAAAGGCAAACGTGTATTGCCGCCGGTCCCCATGAGTCCGAGGCATCCTTCACAAGTGGTGATGGGGGTAGTCTTACCTCCGACCACGACCGTCGCATTGCCGTCTGCGTCTCCGCTGACATAGTCGCTAAAGGGGCGACCGGTAGCGATGTGGACGACGGGAGCGATCATCCAGCGGTCAAGTGCGGCGTGCAGGATTCCATGTGATTGCCTGAACACTCGGGGAGCCCAGTGAAGGCTTGCGACAAAACGATGACGGACGTCGTAGTTTGAGGTGCCGTAGTCGGGATGGGCGACGTAGTGTGGAACACCGTCATACAGGTAGGTGAATGGGATGGGACTGAGCGTGTTGTTGTAGGTGGTGAAGGTTTGTGAGTTCTGATTGAAGTCCAGCGCGTGCGACCAGGTGTAATTGAACCTGAAACCCAAGCCCGAGTAGACGTTGCGATTGAATTGCAGCACCATGGCGTTGTACGAGGAGTTCACATTGGACCGGATCTCGGTGATGGTTTGGAAATTTGGGTTGATTCGCGCGGTAAAAACAGGGACAGTCAGCGTGTGTCCATTATATGGGCCAGCCACGCCTGTGTAGTAATCCGGAGCGAAGGTATAGGTCACATTGGTGCGGCTGTTGGGATCGAGATTGGTGTCAACGAAGTTCGGCAATTCGCGCCCGAGGCTAAGAAGGTAGGAAACGGAGATCACAGTGTTGCGGGCGACCTGCCGCTCGAGGATGAGGTCAGCCTGGTGAATTTGCGGATTCTGCATGTTACGCGCGAAAGCCGCGACGTTGCCGCCTTGGTAATTGGAGCTGCTGACCGGGGCTAAAGAGATTGGATCCTGCGGACTCATGTTGGGGAAGACTGGCCCTACGAGGGAACAATACGTGGTGACCGCATAACAAAAACTATAGCTGCGCTGCGAAGATTGGGTCCCCGTATTTGTGATCGCCGATGAGATTGTGGAGTTGCTGATGCGTCCATAGTAGACGCCGTAGCCACCGCGTAGAGACGTCTTGCCGTCACCCATCAGATCCCAGGCAAAACCGAAGCGTGGACCGAAGTTGTTGCCATCCGAAGGGAATGATTTGGTCGCGGCAAGCATTGGGTTGGGTGTCTGAGGGTCTGGCAAGGTCTCGTGCTCATAGCGCAATCCGAAGCTCAAGGTGAGCCGTCGCAGGGGACGCCACTCATCCTGCACGAAGAACGCTCCATCAAAAGTATTGAAAGAGAATGCTGAATTGCCAAAGCCCTGGGTGTAGCTGCTGTAACCGTGATAGCCGGTTCCAGTGTTGTTCTGCCATTGGTAGAGATCGGCCATGAAGTAGTCGCGCGAATTGTAGTTGTAACTGCCATTGGCGGCGTAGAGGTTGTTCATCTCGTCGTGTACGCGGTTAGCGTCGAAGCCGAACTTGAGCATGTGGCGGCCATGCATCCAGGTGACGGATTCCGCGAGTTGATTACGATACTCATCAGGGAATGCTCGTCGCGGCATTGTGGGCGGGGTTCCGAAGGTAAATCCGGACGAATCGGAGAGTACGGATACGGAGGGAGTAAATCCGTTGGCGCCTACGGGTTCTCCCGGCGCAGGCCGCTGCGGAACCTGGTATTCGAAGTCACGTCCCCATGAGTAGCGCAACTCACTGGTCATGTGTTTGCCCAGGGTTGAGGCGAGCCGCGCGGTCAACATATCCACCTTGACCCCATCAAATCCAAAGCTGGCGACGCCGCGCTTAACGACGGGATCGCTCTGTACCCCGCCGGGTGAGCTCCATCGCAGGCGGTTAAAGCTGAGTGCAAGGGCATTGCGACGGTTGATGTGATAGTCGATCTTGGAAAAGTAAATCTGATGGTCGGCTGTCCGTGGCACCGACCCAAGCAGGCTTGCCAAATAGTGGATGCCACCTTGGAATGCCAATAGGGCCGCGTGGTCCGCGCTACCTTTCGGCATGACGTGAGTGAGCAGCGTGTTCAATTCGTCGCGGCTCGTGCAAATCTGCACAAGGGATTGATCGGCGGCGGTGAGTTTTCCATAGTGCGTCTGCGTCACGCAGGGCGGAGCGAAAAGTTCATCGGGGTAAGCTGCCGCTGCGATCCCCGGATAATCGCGGCGCTGCGCATCGGCGGTGACGAAGTAGAACAGCTTGTCTTTCACAATCGGCCCACCTATGGACGCGCCAAACTGCTGACGGCGATCGAGAGGCTTGATAGTCTTGGTGCCCCACGTTCCGTCCGGCGCTTGGATGGGGACGACGGTGAATGCATTGGTGGCTCCGAGTGCATTGTCACGGTCGAAATAGAAGACTTGGCCATGCACGTGGTTTCCGCCGCTGCGCGTGACAGAGTTGACGACCGCTCCGGCGGCCCGTCCATACTCGGCTGAGAAGTTCGAGGTGTTTACCTGGAACTCTCGCACCGACGCCTGGCTGATGACGTAGCTGATTCGGGTCCGTCCGCGCTCTTCGCTGAAGAATGCCTGGTTGTTATCGACACCATCCACGGTGCTGTTATTCATCAACCCGCTGATTCCGCGAAAGCTAATGAGGCCGAAGTTTCCATCGAGCGTGGCTCCGGGAGTGAGCAGTGCAAAGTTAGACCAGCGGCGGCCATTGATAGGCAGGTTGTCGATCTCCGCGTCAGTTATGTTGCTGGCAAAATCCGGCTGAGAGGTGTTCATCGCCGGAGACTCGTCGGGGACTTCCACGACCTCAGGCTTGGAAGCCACCGCGAGTGCAATTTTCACCTCGGTGGTGCGTCCCACTTCGACGATGACATGCAAAATCTCAAAATCGGCAAAACCGCTACTCATGGCCTTCAGCGAGTAACTGCCAGGCATGAGTTCGATGATACGGAATACCCCGATTGCTCCACTTCGGGCATCAAAGCGTGCGCCTGTGTCTGCATTTTGCAGGGTGATTTGCGCTCCAGAGACTGCGGCGTTATCCGCGTCCAGGACTCTACCTCCGATGGCGCCGGAAAGCGAGCTTTGTGCGAAAGCAAAACATGGAAGGATGAACACAAGGATGCAGAGAAACATAAGAGAGCGGTGTTTGGACACTTCGACCTTTCAGGAACGGGCACTCCCCCGTGGTGTGCCCGCGCGTTCCACGCAGGACTGACAGGAACTTGCCTGAAAAAAAGATGCGCTGATTAAAACATCATTCAGCAACATAGTCACCACATAAAGTATTGCCGAAAGTTATTAGGTGAAATTTGTTTGGGAAACGCCACCAAAGATGAAGGCGTTCCACTGTTCTACGCCTCTGAATTCCGTACTGCGGCTCGTGATAGCCTTAGCTCAAGCGCTTATTCGGTCATTTGGTTACTTTCGTTTGACACGAACCTGGGCGCAACTTCCATATGGGACGCATTCACGTTCTCTCCGAACATGTCGCGAACAAAATCGCCGCCGGCGAAGTGGTCGAACGTCCGGCTTCGGTAGTCAAAGAACTGATCGAGAATTCTTTGGACGCGGGCGCTATGCGCATTCGCGTCGACATTGAGGCCGGAGGCCGCAAACTCATCCATGTGACCGACAATGGTTGTGGAATGGTACGCGATGATGCGCTGCTTGCCTTTGAACGCCATGCCACCAGTAAGCTGAAGAACGACGACGATTTGCTCTCAATTTCAACATTAGGTTTTCGCGGTGAAGCTCTGCCCTCCATTGCCGCCGTGAGCCGGTTGCGCCTGGAGACCCGCGATGCCACCGAGGCAAGCGGTACGGTGGTGGAAATCGCAGGGGGAAGAATTCTTACGGTCGAGGAGGCGGGCCTGCCCGCCGGAACCTCGATCACCATTCGCGACCTATTTTTCAATACCCCGGCTCGCCGAAAATTTCTTAAGGCGGAGTCCACTGAGCTGTCGCACATTGCCTCGCTTGTAACTCATTACGCGCTGGCCCATCCGGAAATGCATTGGGAGTTGCACTCCACAACCAATGCAATGCTGGTAGCTCCGCCGGTCGCCACCCATGCCGAGCGTATTTACCAGGTGTTTGGCAAGGAGACGCTGGAAGAGTTGGTCCCGCTGGCTGCGCAAATGCCGCTTGAGCGAGTAGGCTTGCCGGAGCCACCACCCTGGCGACGCGAGCCGGAGTACGAATCGCCCACCCCTGGCGATCTACGAATTCACGGCTTCACCAGCAAGCCGGAGATACAGAAGCTGAACCGCAATTCGATCTTCATTTTTGTAAATGGGCGGCTGATACGTGACAAAGTTGTGATGCATGGCATCTTGGAGGGATATCGCAACATAATTCCCCCGACGGTGTACCCTGTCGTGCTGCTATTTCTTGAAATGCCCTGCACCGAGGTCGATGTCAACGTGCATCCCTCGAAGACCGAGGTTCGTTTCCGCCAGCAGAGCTTTGTGCACGATTTTGTTCGCGATTCGATTCGCTCGGCGCTGATGGCCGCACGTCCGGCACCCGCCTTCGCGAGTGAAATTCACATGTCTCCCTCGGCGCGGGTCGCGCTGACACCTGCACTCCCCAGCAGTGCCGCAGGAGCTGTCGCAGTGTCAGGGGATATTGTTGCAGAGGAAACAACCGCTCCGGGCGAGTTTTCTGTTTTCTCCCTGATCTCGCAGCAGCTTCCGTTACGAGATGAGGCGCTGCCCTTTGCAGGGTCGATTTCGGTGGAAGGCAACGGTGCGTTCGGCGCTGCGAGAATGGTTCCACAAGGATTCGGCACGAATGTTGCCGACCAGAACGCGCCGCAATACCAACCTCAGGAGGCTGTCCCGGAGACTGCCTCTTCATGCGCGCTGCCTCTGGATGGATTTGATGAGGCCATGGATCTCTCGATGCTGGGCACCCTGAAGCCGCTCGGGCAGATTCGTGACTCGTTTATTCTCGCCATCAACCCGCAGGGGCTGTGGATCATCGATCAACATGTGGCGCACGAGCGTGTGCTGTTCGAAAAGATATTGGAAGAGCGCGGACGCCGACAGGTGGAAGCGCAGCGGCTCCTGATGCCGATCATTGTGGAGTTGAAGCCGGCTCAGCAGGCCATCTTTGCTGAAATCGCCGAGGAACTAAGGCGTAATGGTTTCGAAGCAGAGCCCTTTGGAATCAGGACGATCGCCATTCAATCGGCTCCCGCTGGAATTACGGCCGACGATGTGGCCGACATGCTGCAGGAATTGCTGGAGCAATTTGAGCGCGAGGAGCAGGCGCTGAATCTGGAAAAGATTCGTACCCGGATCGCGGCTTCTATTGCGTGTCACGCGGCAATCAAGGTTAATATGCCTCTGGATACGGCCAAAATGGAGTGGTTGCTCGCGGAACTTGCAAAAACCAAGTATCCAATGAGTTGTCCCCATGGCAGACCCGTTGTGCTGCGGTATTCTGTAAAGGACATTCAGAAAGCTTTTAAGCGAATTTAAGCGAATCGCGCGCAACGCGGTCGCACTTCCTCAGTAGGTATCAATGATAGAGCAGGAATTACAGGAACTACGCGACGCCAAGTGGCGCACCAACGGCCAACCGATTCGCACGCAGGACGACGCGCGCGAATTCATTGAAAGCGTGGGCTTTTGCCTAATGTATCCGCTGCGCCCCGCAGTGCTGGTGCCGACCTTTATCGGAGCCTGGACCGGCGCCAATGAGAATCTCCCGACATGGCAGCATGCCTACGCCGATCCTCGGGCCAAGGATGCCACCGAAGTTATGGTGCGTACCCTGCGCCAGAAGTTTGCATTTGAGGCACCGCTATTTGGCGACACAGATTTTCTGGTCTCAGCCTCGGTGTTCCCGTACTTCTACGGTCTGGTGGGTGATCGCAATCCCCGCGCAGCCATTAAGACCGGCAATCGCTCGGAGTACTCACCATTGGCGGCGCACGTTTTTCAGGTCATTCAGAAAGATGGTCCCATAACCAAAAGCCGAATGCGCGAGATACTCGGCGGAGAACTATCGGAAGCGGCCATCGACCGCGCCCTGGCAGAGCTTTCCCTTAAGTTGCGCATCACCCGGGTGGATTATCGCGCGGAACAGGGCGCGTATTGGGATGTGCTGTTGCGCTGGTGTCCCGACGAAGTCCACGAAGGCATGAATATGTCCATCGCGGAGGCACTTACCGCGCTGGTCTCGAAATACCTGGAATGCGTAGTTGCGGCTGAGCAATTGGAAGTGGAGGAGTTCTTCAGCACTTTTATCGGCCGTGGCCGGGTGCGGGAGGCGATCAACGCACTGCTGGCGGCAAGGGAATTCCAATTTACCCACATTGGCACGCGTTCCATGTTGCATATTCCTCCACCGAAGCCAGTGATGGCAACTCCACGGAAGCTGGTGCGCCCCGGACAGCCGATCGCACGGAGACCCCAACGCGGTAGCGCGCCACGTCCGCTCTCGCCGGTTTCTGCGAAAGCGGCGGAGCCAACTCCTGAGCCCAAGCTCGCCGAAACTCCTCACAGAACGAACTCAGAACCGGAATGAGCCAAGACACTCCCGCACTGGTAATCGCTATCGATGGTCCCGCAGGGGCAGGCAAAAGCACCATTGCCTCCCGACTCGCCAAGACTCTCGGCTACATCAACCTGGAATCCGGCGCGATGTACCGAGCTCTGGGTCTGAAGTCGATTGAGTCCGGAGTTTCGATGGAGGACGGTTCTGCGCTGTTGGGCCTGGCCAATCAATCCACCATCGAGTTGGAGCCCACCGCAGAGGGCAACCGTGTGCTGCTGGACGGGCGCGATGTCTCGGCGCGAATTCGTGAGCGCGATGTAACCGACGCAGCTTCCCGAGTCTCGACTCACCCAGAAGTCCGCGAGTGGATGGTAAGCCGCCAGCGCGAGATGGGAGTCAAGGGAGGAGTCATCATGGAAGGCCGCGACATCGGCACGGTCGTGTTCCCCAATGCTCAAGTCAAAATTTTTCTCGATGCTGATTCCGGTGTCCGCGAACGGCGGAGGGTGACACAAGCCAACGCCCAGGATGATCCTGCCCGTGCAGAGAAACTCAAACAAGACTTGCGTGATCGCGACCGTCGTGACTCAACCCGCGCAACTGCTCCGCTGATCGCCGCTGCTGATGCCGTGCACATCGACTCCAGTTCAATGACCATAGAGGAAGTGATTGCCCGCGCTGAGCAAATTGTGGCGGAAAGACTGAAGCAATTCAGCTCTTAATCGCTAATTATTTCTGCGGCCAGCTGACCACCTGTGGAAAAGTCGCCATGAGCCGATGCAAACCACAACAGTGTAACGAAACCCCGCACACCTTCCAACCAACATCTAAGTTGTTGATTCTGCAGCCAGGCGCTACCTATTCGCTGCCGCGTCGCCGTTTGGTCATGTTGCATTACACAACACATCAGCCCTGAGTCCATACTTCCGCTCGATTGGGATTTGTCATATAACTGTCGCGTTTTCTGCTATTTACCAACTTCACCTCAAGACGGCCACCAGAGTGCTTTATAGAGGGCGTACGCGGAGCCAAGAAGAAGAAAGCGGAAGCCGCGAAAATTCAAACCAGAGCCCCAAGTAAGGGGCGGAGGATCAGACAATGACAGTTATCCTAGTTCTCGCACTCTTCGTGACCTTCCTGGTAATCGAACGCTTTACCAACAAAAAAGCTCCCGAATTCGTTCTTCAGACTGCTCCCCGCGCCGAAGCCGGTGCCCGTAAAATGCAGCCCTTCGTGGCCGGTTTTGAGGTTCCCGAACACCTTCGCTTCCATCAGGGGCATGCCTGGGCATTGGGCGAGAGCCCGAACCTGATCCGCGCCGGCATCGACGATTTTGCCGCCAAGTTGATTGGCAGCGCCGAGGAAGTCATCCTGCCTAAACGTGGCCAGTGGGTTCGTCAGGGACAAAAGGTATGGAGCTTCCGCGTCAACGGTGAACTGGTCGAGATGGTTTCCCCGATCGAAGGTACGGTAAGCGATGTGAACGACGAAGTGGTTCGCCACCCTGACACGCTGACCTCAGATCCTTATGGCAATAGCTGGCTGATGACCGTGCAGAGTCCAGACGCGAAGACCAACTTCCGCAACCTTCTAACCGGAAACATGGCGCGCAACCTGATGAACGACAGTTCCAGGAAACTGGCCCAGTACCTTCCGTCGACGTCCGGTAATCTGGCCCTGGCGCAGGACGGGGGCAAGGCCCACGACGATATCGCCAAACAGCTTCCGGCCGATAAGTACATCGCCATCACCAAAGAATTCTTCATGGCATAAACCTCAAACTGTTGACTTCTGGTTTTAACAGCGGTCTTGAACAACTCGCCCGGGAGGTTTCAATCTCCCGGGTTTTTTCGTGCGCTGTATGATGATCAGTAGAGACATGAAATCAGGGATGAAAAAGTTTTATAAGTTGCTGACCACGAGTGGTTTAGGCGGTGACAATAATCACAAGTGGGGGTGACTGGAATCACGGCTAGAGCCATTGGAAACGGACAGACTATACGGTCCTGCGGAGCGTTTTAAGGCTTCAGAGGGCCAGGGTTGCATTCACCAGAATTAACGAAAGGCGGAGGTTGCAATGACGATCCTAGCTCACAGACTGATGCGATTGATTGAGACGCATGCAGATGCGCTGGCAGACACATTGGACGCGCGAATCGCGGGTTCGGAGCGTTGCGCGGATTACAACCGCCTTACATCCGGCGAGTTGAAAACGCTGGTCGCTGGTATTTACGGGCAACTCGGCCAATGGCTGCTGACCAAGACAGAGGAAGATATTGAGCGCCGCTACACCATGATCGGAATTCGGCGCGCCGAGCAATGTGTGCCTGTCAGCCAGCTACTCTGGTGCATTGTCCTGGTAAAAGAAAACCTCTGGGAGTATTTGAGGAAGAACGAAACGGTTGAAGACACCGCGCAGATTTTCGGAGAACTGGAGTTGACCCAGATGGTGGAACAGTTCTTTGACCGCGCGATGTATTTTGCCGTGCGCGGACATGAGCAGGTACGGGAAGCGCGTCTCGGAGAGATGAACAAATAAGAAGCCTGTCCGGGTTAGGAAAAGGGAAGTTCATTTTTAGTGAGGATGTTTTATTTATGGGTTGGCAAGCCGAATACCAGAAGAAATTGATGACGGCCGATGTGGCCTTACGGGCGGTCCAGAGCGATATGCGCGTTTATGTGCATGCGAATGCGGCATTTCCACCTACATTGCTGGAGGCGCTGACACGCCGCTCGGGGCAGGTGCGAAATGTCGAAATGATGCACCTGCTGGGTTTCGGGGAGGCCTATTACAATCGCCCTCAATTTGCCGAGAGTTTCCGGCACAACGCATTGTTCATCGGCATCAACATGCGCAAGACGGTGCACGAGGGGCTTGCGGATTACATTCCTGTTCACTTGAGCGAGGTTGAAGGTCTCTTCCTCAACAAGGATGTGGAGCTTGATGTCGCATTGCTGCATGTGTCCACGCCAGACCGCCATGGTTATTGCAGCCTCGGCGTCGCAGTAGAGACAACACTGGCGGCGGCCCGCTGCGCGCGTATCAGGATTGCGCAGGTCAATGACCGGATGCCTCGCACCTTCGGCAATACCTTCATGCACATCAGTGAGTTCGATGCCATTGTGGAGTGTTCGGACGCGCTGCCTGAAATACTCCAGGAACCGGTCAGCGAAGAGCAAAGACAGATCGCGCGCCACGTGGCGACACTCATCGAGGACGGAGCCTGTTTGCAGATCGGCATCGGTGGAATTCCCAACGCAATTCTGCCTTTCCTCAGTGATCGCAAGAACCTCGGCGTTCACACTGAGACGCTGACAGAAAGCGCGATTCCGTTGATCGAAAAAGGGGTGATCACCGGAGCTAAGAAGCAGATCAACCCAAACAAGATTGTATTAGGCTTCGCGCTGGGTACTCGCGAATGGTACGAGTATCTGGACGACAACCCGACCTTCGACTTCCAGCCCAGCAGTTATTGCAACGACCCGTTTGTCATTGCGCAGAACGAAAACGTGGTTGCGATCAATTCCGCAGTCGAGATCGATATCACGGGGCAGGTTGTGTCAGACTCGGTAGGTGCCAGGTTCATCAGCGGCTTTGGTGGACAGGTGGATTTTATGCGCGGTGCCGCGCGCAGTCGAGGCGGCAAGCCAGTCATCGCCATGACATCCACGCTGAAGAACGGTATGGTCTCGCGGATCGTTCCGCGAATCAAGAACGGTGCCGGAGTGGTGACAACGCGTGCCGATGTGCATTACGTGGTGACCGAATATGGCGTAGCTTATCTGCATGGAAAGAACGTGCGGCAACGCGCCGAAGCACTCATTGAAATAGCCCACCCCAAGTTTCGCGAAGAACTGAATGAACACTTGCGCGAGATGGGATGGGGGCCAAAGGTTCTTAGCGACACGGTGAGGTGAAAGATGGCTCCAGCCAAAGGCAAAGTTGACGTGAATCGAGAGGAATGCAAGGGCTGCGGCCTTTGCGTCGAGTCCTGTCCGCCGAAGGCAATCACGTTGAGCGCAGATCTAAATCATTACGGAGTGCACCCAGCGCAATACTTGGGCGAAGTATGTTCTGGCTGCGGGATTTGTTACTTCGTCTGTCCCGAGCCAGGAGCAATCACGGTGTACCGGATGGCAGCGCAGGAGAAGGAGATGGCTCATGCGGCAGCTGTGTAAGGGAAATGTGGCGGTGGTAAAAGCGGCGATCCTGGCAGGCTGCCGTGCTTTCTACGGCTACCCAATCACGCCCGCCAGCGAAATTGCTGAGTATGCGGCACTTCTGATTCCGCAGGCGGGTGGAACTTTTCTGCAGGCGGAAAGTGAGATCTCGGCAATCAATATGGTGTATGGCGCGGCCTCCGCGGGCCAACGCGTGATGACCGCTTCAAGCGGTCCGGGTATCAGCCTGATGCAAGAGGGGATCAGCTACCTGGCAGGGGCTGAACTGCCGTGCGTAATTGCTGACGTGATGCGTGCAGGGCCTGGCCTCGGCAACCTTGGAGCGGAGCAGAGCGACTACTTTGCCATGACCAAGGGTGGCGGGCATGGCTGCTATCGCAACATCGTGCTGGCTCCATCCAGCGTGCAGGAGATGGCTCAACTGACGTCGCTGGCTTTCGAGTTGGCTGACAAGTATCGCAATCCTGTAGTGCTGCTGGCAGATGGCGTAGTAGGGCAGATGATGGAACCGCTCGAACTGGAGCTAGTTGAGTCCGTGCTTCCGGAAAAGCCATGGGCGGTGAAGGGAACGGTCGAGACCCGTAAGAATGTCATTTCCTCCATCGAAATTACGCATGACAAGATGGAAGCTCATGAGCGTCATCTTGAGGAAAAGTACAAGGAGTGCGAGCGTAACGAGTGCCGTTCGGAGAGCTATCTAACGGAAGATGCCGAGGTACTGGTGGTAGGTTACGGCATTGTGTCACGCGTGTTGCGCTCTACGGTTGACATGGCGCGCCAGCACGGCGTGAAGGCAGGAATGTTCCGACCGATCTCGCTGTGGCCGTTCCCCTCGAAGGCACTGGTTGAGGCGGCCAAATCTGCGACCAGGGTTATGGTGGTTGAACTCTCCACAGGACAGATGATAGAAGACGTGAAGCTGGCTCTCAACGGAAGCAAGCCCGTAGAACTGTTCGGGCGTTTGGGCGGCAATGTACCTTCAGCGGAAGATTGCCTGGCGCAGTTGTACACGCACATGGAAGTACTGGTATAGGGGGCGGCGATGAGTGAATACAACGTTGTGCAAGGTAAGTCGCCGGTCTTCTTTCAAAGCTATGAACGCAAGGAAGAAAACCAGCACCAGACGCACTATTGCCCTGGCTGCGGCCATGGCATAGTTCACAAGATGATTGCCGAAGTTCTGCACGGATTAGACGTGCAAGACCGTACGATCATGGTCAGCCCGGTGGGCTGTTCTGTATTCGCGTACTACTATTTTGATACCGGAAACGTACAGGCTTCACATGGCCGCGCCCCTGCGGTGGCAACGGCTCTGAAGCGCTCGAATCCCGAGGCCATGGTCATCAGCTATCAGGGAGACGGCGATCTCGCCGCGATTGGCACGGCGGAAATCATCCACGCCGCAAATCGCGGAGAAAACATCACCGTGATCTTCGTGAATAACTCGGTCTACGGCATGACCGGTGGCCAGATGGCTCCAACTACGCTGATAGGCCAGATGAGCACGACGACTCCACGGGGACGCTGTGCCGGTAACGACGGCTTCCCGATCAAGATGGCCGAGATGATTGCAACGCTTGAGGCGCCTGTCTACATCGAGCGCGTCGCCCTTAGCGACACCAAGCACATACTGCAAGCTCGCAAGGCGGTGAAGAAAGCGCTGGAACTCCAGAAGCAGGGCGCTGGATTCACCATGGTCGAGATTCTTTCACCGTGTCCGACCATCCTGAAAAAGGAACCGGTGGCAGCCTGCCGCTGGGTCGGCGAGGTTTTGGCCAAGCAGTTCCCGCTCGGCGTGTTTCGCGACCGCAAGCCTGAGTTCACGTCTGTCGCAGTGCCACAGAAAAACATGGCAGAGCTCCTCGGTGTTACAGGCGAGGCGGCCACGGACGAAGAGCGCCATGCGCGAAGGAAACGTACCAGCGCCAAGACCATCAAGGTTGCCGGATTTGGCGGACAAGGCGTTCTGCTGCTCGGCCAGTTAATCGCCGAAATGGGGATGCGGGAGCATATGGAAGTTAGCTGGCTGCCGAGCTATGGTCCGGAGATGCGCTCGGGTAGCGCGCACTGCCATGTAACACTCTCGCACCAACGCATCGGTACGCCGCTGATCACAAATCCTGAAGTGCTGGTGGCGATGAATGAGCCATCGCTGCGCAAGTTCGGTCCGCAGGTCAAGGTTGGCGGAGTCATTCTTTACAACGCACGATGTCTGCCCGAAGATTTGAAGTTCGAAGGCAGGACCGTAGCATGTGTTCCGGCCAATGAGATCGCAGACGAGATTGGTTCTCCGAAGGTGGCAAACATCGTAATGATGGGTGCAGTGCTGGAGGCGACCGACTGCTTGCCGTTCACAACAGCACAGGAAGTGTTGAGCGGTATGGTAAAGAATCGTAAGCTTGCCGAAATGAACGAAAAAGCGCTGGCAGCAGGACGGAATTATCTAGACACTGAAGTTCTGGTTGGCGCGGTTGCCGGGCCGGACGGCTGCGGAGAATAACGCGAACACATCAGAGCAAGCACAACTGCGCCCTCCACACCGTTGCCGGGGTGGAGGGCGCTGCATCCCACATCTGCTAACTGCGGCAGATATGGGGCACCCGGCTTCTTCAGGCAGGCCAAAGGCCCCACTCAAGCCAACAACGGGCTTGAATGGGCCACCCGCCGAAAGCGTAGTGCCGAAAGCTGCTCCACGGCCAATCTTCGGGTTTTTCGCAGAGGCCTCGTTTGACCGGGTTGCGATGAATGTAGCGTAGCTTCTCCGTGAAGTCGGAGTAGCCACGAAGGTTGCGGTCATAGTAGCGCTTCTGCCAGAAATGTCCGCTGTCAGCGTGCCCCCCGGAAATGGATTGTCTTTGTTTGGCAGATGACAGTTTCAAGAAATGAATGGCATCGGCCAACGTGCCGGAGCCGGGTTCGCTAACGAGCAGATGGATGTGCTCGGGCATGACAACGTAGCCGTAGACGAACAGAGAGAATTGTTCGCGGGACCTCTCAAGAGCTTCCAGGAACAGCGTGCGAATCGCTGGGGTATTCAACCCTGTCTGCCTCCGATAACAACTGAAGGTTACGAAATGAGACTGCCCCGAGTGCTGCAGCCGTATCAACCCTTGCGTCATGAGATTCACTTTACGGCAAGAGTTAATGAATGCAAAAGGCAAACCGGGAACCCTGAGGGATGGAGGGTACTGCTTCCCACCTTAACGCCGAAACCCACGGCGTGAAGGTGGGGCACCCGAGGTTTTTTGTTCTTCTAACTTTGAACACCTGAAGGCAGGCAGGGGGCGGAGTTGGTGCGGTTCCATCTCTGGGGGCTTTTGTGCGCTGTCACGCTTATACTGGTGTATTCATTTATTGAGATTTATAGGACACGGAAGGAACAGTGATGACACTTTCAAGCAAAGTCGCCCTGGTTACCGGAGCAGGTAGTGGTATAGGCAAAGCTGCGGCGTTAGCACTTTCAAATGCTGGATACAGTGTTGTGCTTGCCGGACGCCGTATCGAGCGGTTGCAAGAAACAGCGAGCGAGATGGGGGCTGGCAAGGTCGTGCTGGCCGTTCAGACCGATGTCAGCAAGCCGGATTCGGTGAACGCACTCTTCGCTCAGATCAAGGAAAAGTTTGGCCGTCTCGACGTTCTGTTCAACAATGCCGGAACCAATGTTAAAGGGACATTGTTCGAGGACCTGACCTACGAACAATGGACATCAGTAGTCGACGTCAACTTCACGGGGATGTTCCTTTGTGCGCAGGGGGCGTTTCGACTGATGAAGGACCAGACTCCGCGCGGAGGAAGAATCATCAACAACGGGTCCATATCAGCCCACGCTCCACGCCCTGACTCAGCGCCCTATACTTCGACAAAGCACGCAGTGACAGGACTGACGAAAGCCATTTCGCTTGATGGGCGCAAATACGATATCGCCTGCGGCCAGATTGACATTGGCAATGCGCTGACCGAATTTTCTGCACGCCTCGCAACTGGTACAAAGCAGGCAAACGGTGAAATAGCTGCTGAAGCGATGATGGACGTAGGGCAGGTCGCAAATGCAATTGTGCATATGGCGAGCCTGCCTCTGGAGACCAACGTTCAGTTCATGACCATCATGGCAACTAAAATGCCATTTGTCGGTCGCGGCTGAAGAGCAGGTTTCAAATAACAGGTTTCAAAGTTTCAAGGTTTCGCAAGGTTTCAAAGTTGAAAGCCGCGGGTGCTTGCATTTGGTCTTACCTTGAAACCTTGAAACCTGCGAAACTTTGAAACCTTGCTTATAGAGCCTGCAGTGCGTCCAGCGCGGCGGCTGTGCCGTGCACGACGGCGGCGATGCGTACTCCGGCAAGAATGAGTTCTTCGCTGACACCCTTTTCCAGCAGGGTTTTCTCATGCGCGCTGACGCATTTGCCGCAGCCGTTTATGGCCGACACCACCAGCGCCCAAAGTTCGAAATCCGTGTGATCAGCGCCGTGCGTACGCATGATATTCATGCGCAGTCGTGCGGGCAAGGTCGAGTACTTTTCATTGCTGCTGAGGTGATGGAAGCGGTAGTAAATGTTATTCATGCCCATGATGGCGGCTGCGCCCTTGGCGGCCGTGATGACCTCGGGCGAGACATGGGCGGCAGCCTCGGCTTCCACCGCGGAGAGCAGTTGAGGGCTCCGCGCTCCATAAGCGGCGGCGATGAACGAACCCCACTTCTGGTTTTCAGTTAACTCTGTTGCATTGGCCAAGGCTGACCAGTTGAGGCGGAGGTCTTTGGCGTAGTCGGGAAGCGTGTCAAGAATTGCATCGATCGTTAAGATTTCCGAAGCTAACATTTGATTCTCCAAGCTCTCAAGGAATGAAGTCTGGGCGCGGCATTGGAACCGCGCCCAGCTTGGGGTGAAGCAATGAGCATGATTAAACGTGAAGAACTTCTTCGCCCTTCTGCCAGCCGCAGGGGCAGAGTTCGTCGGTCTGTAGCGCATCGAGTACGCGAAGGACTTCCTTGGGCTCGCGACCTACGGAGAGGTCGGTGACATAGACAAAGCGGATTATGCCTTCGGGATCGACGATGTAAGCAGCGCGCTGTGCCACACCGGCGGCGGGGTCAAGAATTCCAAGCTCGCCGGTAAGGTCGCGCTTGATGTCGGCCAGCATTGGGAAGGGCAGATTCTTGAGGTCAGCATGATGGGTGCGCCACGCCAGGTGGACCCATTCAGAGTCGATTGAGCCGCCGAGCAACTGTGCATCGCGATCCTTGAATTCCTTGTCGTGCTTGCCGAAGCCGGCAATTTCAGTAGGGCAGACAAACGTGAAATCCTTGGGCCAGAAGAAGTAAACCTTCCACTTGCCCTCGTAGCTCTCATTCGTGATGGTGGTGAATTCCTTGCCCTTTTCGAGGCTGACGACTGCGGAAAGTGAATAAGTAGGGAACTTTTCTCCGACACCTAGCATTATGTGTAATCTCCTTTAGAAATTGTTGTGTGTAAGACGCGTTCAGGCGCATTTCAGGCGCGCAGCGGAAATCTTTTCGTCTGCACAGCGCCCGCATAAACCCCGGACTTCCATCGAGACTTGCTCGACCTGAAAACCATCGGGGACAGAATTTTTCAGTGGCGACACATCGACTTCGCTCGGTGCGAGATCCGTGATGGTGTGACACTGATGGCAGATGAAATGATGATGCTGTGTTGAATTGGGCTCAATACGAAGCGAACCATGGTGAGGGCTCACTTCGCGGATGATTCCGGATTGCAGAAAGACGTGCAGCGTCTTGTAAACCGTGGCGAGCGAAATCGAGGGTAGCTCGACGCGGACGCGTTCGAAGATCTGCTCCGGATTGGGGTGATCCTGCATATTCATCAGCGTGCGGTAGAGCACGAGCCTCTGGTGGGTCACGGCTAGTTGCTTTTCACGACAGAGCTGTTGAAAACTGGCTTCGAGGGAATGCCCCATAGTTCTTAGATGTGAGCTGAATCAGAATGGTTCATTTTTGAGAAAAGTTATTATCAAAGAATATTTATCGCAGTATGCAGGCCTCACGGCCCACTGCAGTTCGAAACAAGAAAGAGGAAAAGATGGTGCGCAAGAAAGAAGTATTCAGTAAGGTGAAAGCTGTTAAGAGTGCAGCCCGCGCAAATATCGGCGAGCCCAAATCAACGCGCGCGATTCCGGATGCGAAGACCAAGGCGGAGATGCGGGGCGGGAAGCACAAGAAGCCAATTGCGTTGGAGGAAGAGTAGCGCTGGGGAGAGACACCGAGTGGCCCATTCAAGCCCTCTTTTGGCTTGAGTGGGAGGCAGCGAAATCGTGTTAGCGCTGAGGAGAAATGTCGGCTGCGATGGTGGTCGGACCCTCCAGAAAATCGCGGCCTACGCGCAGTCCGTGGAACCAGGCATCGGGCGCACTTACGGCCAAGGTGAGTCCGAGAATTGCGTGCATGATGGCTACCACATAGAGATTACGCTTGCGAGCGTAGATCATGGTGAAAGCGATCCCAGCGAAAAAGGTGATTAGCGTGAGACTGGGATTGGGCAAGTGAGCCATCGAGAAAACTACTCCCGAGAGCAACAACGAACCAGCCCGCGAGGCCAACGCGCTCAACACGCGTACAAAGAAACACTGCAACATGAATTCCTGCACAAGCGCCCAACAGGCATAGCCAACAATTGCGTACCAGGGATTCTGGAGTCCCCAGAGTCGGTGCAGCGAACCGGCAAAATAGGCCGTAGCCAGTGCCGCCATTGCAAACGCAACGGTGGCGCCCAGCAGCCACGATTCGCGCAACAGTCCGCGGAGTTCAAGTCCAACGGCGCGAGCGTTGCCGGTTGTTCCCTGCAACGTATGCCAAACCATGTAACTAAGAGCGCAGATGCCACAGAGAATTGCCAGCGGGAGGGGAGTCCACAGCGCCGCCTCAAGCAGAGCGAGAGGAAATAGTAGACGCAGCGTAATGGCCAACCGGCTCCCAGACGCTGCGTCAACTGCCCTGATCGCCGCGTTTGGATAGCCAATATCCATTGCGGGATAGATGCCGAAATTTTCACGAAAGATTCACACACTATGTGCAGGAACGCGCATTATTGAGCGCGTTGTTAGCCACGGCTTCGAGAATGAGACAAAGGTGGTGCGTGTTACTACTTCTGCAGCGACGTAATCTGCTGGGCCACCTCCGAAGGCCGCCATTGGTTGCCGCGATAAGACTCGGCGATCTTGCCGTCGGCATCCACTAGCGCCGTGCGAAGATCGTGAATGATCTGCCCGTTTTGCTTCTCGTAGGAGAGGCCAAAGTATTCGGCAGACTTGCGGATATCGCCAGGCTTGCCGGTAGCAAAGCTCCAGTGTTTGAAATTCGGGTCCACACGTCCGGCGTAATTTTTGCCATAGGCGCGCAGCACTTTGGGGTCATCGAATTCCGGGTCGATGCTGATCGAGAGCATCTGCAACTTTGTGAATGCCGCAGGATTGATCTTCTGCAAGTCATCTGCGACCTCGGCAAAGTTGTTGCTCATGCGAATGCAGTAGTCCGGCAGAGGGCAGCGTGAATAGATAAACGTAATCAGCAGCGGCTGTCCGCGGAACTGCGCCAGGTGAATCGGACGCCCCTCCTGGTTGACGAAATGAAAGTCGGGAACCCTCTCGCCCTTCTGCGGAAGGTGCATCGGCGAGGTAGTGGACACATCGGACGCGCCTCGCGCCTCGGTCACCGAGATGTTTTCAAGACGCGCATCGTCGGAGACCACCAGTGTTGCCTGAAGCGTGTCTCCGGGATGCACAACCTTGAAGACCCACGCATCGCGCACGCCAAAGCTCATGGTCATCGCCTTCATGTATCCCACGACCTCATGGTGATCGAGCGTGATGGTGTGCTCAGCGGGATTGACGGCGACCACACGTCCTTCGATCGGGAAACGGCGCTCGGCGGGCGCAGGCTTTTGGGACGTACAACCAAAGATGCACAGCAGCAACAAAGCAGATAGAAGAATGCGAAAACGCAAGTTGCACCTCCGCAAACAGTGTAAACGTCCGTTATTGGGCGTGCGAGATTTCAGACTCTAGTGCTTGGCGACACAGGAGGGCGTGTGAGGGAGTCCGGGCGGACGCGCCAAGTAGAGAATGGCGGCAAAGTCATAACCGTATTGGTCGGGCCAGAGGGCAATTCCTCGTGCCGGATATAGAGTGAGTTCGATTGCTCCGCGTGGATCGCGATAGAGAGCGTCAGCCGCGCATTTTGCTTTTGAAAAATGCGCAGTCATCGCATCCTTGCCAAACTCCTTGTAGATTTGTGTTCGCGGGATTGCGACCGGGAGCGCTTCCTGAATCTCCGTTATGACGCCTGCGCGGTCGAGGCGGACCGAGAGGTCGCCCTTATAGTCGCCGCGCGCTCTGTAACTAAGCTCTTCGCCACTCTCCGTGGCTTTGGCGGCGTCCGGAGTGCCCAGTACTCGCACCACGTCATCGCGATGCGCGCGCCCAGTCCTTAGTCCACGAAAATTGGCGGGCGTCCAAGGCGCAGTCGCGGCCAACAGGCTGGCGGTCAATAGAAAGATTGCGGCAGACAATCGCATAAACATTGTTATGTACACTCGGGAGCACGCAAGCCGCTTCGGGTCTCCAGTCCACTTCGCCACGCCCAAGCCATCCGAGGCGTGTTGTGCGCCAGTCCGACACGTCCTAGCCGGTCAAGCAAAATGATTCCACCCTGACCGTTGAGGCGCTGGAACAAATATTGAATTGCCGATGGCGCGACCTGCGCTGGTCCAACTTCGGCAGTTACGTGATCGGTAGCCCACTTGGCGAAGACCAATTTCATCATCGGCTCGCCCCATCCGGTGGTGGAAGCCGCTGCGGTCTCGTTGTCCGCGTAGCAACCACAGCCAATTAGCGAGGAGTCACCCACGCGTCCCGGAGCCTTGTTCAAGGTGCCGCCGGTAGAGGTAGCCGCTGCGATGTTGCCATGACGATCAAGTGCCAGCGCGCCCACCGTGTCATGTGAATCGAGTTTGCCGCTGAATTCGGCGGGAACGCTCAGGTAGCGCTGCTCGGCAGCGTTCTTCCAGCGCTCGATCTCGCGCGGCAGAACCAGTTCACTGTTGTCGATGAGAGGGATTCCATTCTCGTGGGCAAAGCGCTCGGCACCCTCGGCGACAAAATAAATATGCGGACTCTTTTCGAGCACGACCCTGGCGGCGCGTACAGGATTCAACAAGCGCTCGACACAGCCGACGCCTCCCGCTTTGAGGGTTGCGCCGTCCATGATGAGTGCGTCCAACTGTACCCGGCCATCGCGATTCAGGAAAGCTCCGCGCCCGGCGTCGAAGGTCTCGTCATTTTCAAGGGTGGCAACTGCTTCTTCGACTGCATCCAGCGACGAAGCTCCGCGCTCAAGTGCTTTCCATCCCGCGGCAGCAGCTTTCTCAACACCCGATTGATGGGCATTGCATGCCTCGTCTGGAATGGCCCATGCGCCACCTTGCACAACAATAATGGGAGAGAACACAAATCACCTCAACTGAGTAGATGGGACGATACAGGATAGCACCGGCGCAGGTGATAATCGCAGGACTGGACTGGAGGGTCATTCATGCTACCGCGGAAGGCTCGCTTCTGCTGGCAGCGTACGCGTTTTTCCGTTGCGGTCGCACATTTTAGAGAGTATTTCGCGGCGGTGCTCGCCGTTTTGGATGTCTGTGTTCGGAGGCAGATTCAGAGTGATGTTTTCGGGCCGGCAACTCAGGTTCATCTTGAGAAGGGAGTTGGTTAGCGCATCGCGCTCCAACTCCAGGGTCCACATCGAGCGGTTTCCGTGAAAATACTCCTCGCGGAATTCATAGCCGTCGGGATTGAAAGAGTACCTCACCCGGCCGTTTGGTGCTGTAACGGTGTTGACACGACTGAGGTCGCTGGCAGCAGTGCCGTATTCAACCGTCCATTGCTGGCCAGTACTTGTTTCCTGAAACCTGAGACGATCATGCTCGTCGTAGTCGTTGCGGAGGGTGAAATCGTACGCGTCAATAAAAGCATTCTGCACGCCGGTTTCATGGACCGAGATCATGTTGAAGTGTTCGTCGTAGCCGAATTCCTGTTTCTCGCCGGTGGAACTCCATGTTTCTCTGAGACAGCCGTTCGGGTAGTACTTATAGATTACCCAGTGGTTGCCGGTGTCATCCTGGATGCGCTTGATGCGTCCCGCGGCATCGACTGCAACGGCGACAGATCGGCCGTGAGGAGACGTGATCCGCTGGATATTTCCGTCACGGTCGCGGCGGATGATGAGATGCTCCCCTCGTGGGCTGCTTTTCTCGGTCATCGCACATTGGCCGGGCTTGCTGTTCGCGCTGCATCCTTGAATGGTGAATCTGCTGCCATCGCGCATCTGGACGATCCAACTTCCACGGCCATCCCAGGAGATGCGTGACCCGAAGAACTCGTCCGGGCTGGTCTTGTTTTCAAAAACGCCATCCGCATAGCCGGTGCCAGAGGATATCCGTGCATAAGTCTCCTTAGATCCGTCTCCCATCACTAGCGCGACCCAGGTGAAATCGTTGGTGTCGCCAACGATGAACATGTCATACGAGGTGCTTGACCCAATGCCAAAAGAGCGCGAACGAGAATCCATATTTCGCTGGGTACGAATGAAGTCGATCGGAATGCTGTCTTTGATGAACAGATCGTGGTAGACGCGAATGTAGATACCGGTTTCCACGTCGAACGGGTCGGCCGCGATGGCGTTCATGGTCAGCGGAGAGGGCGTCAGTTTAGCCGAATTGATAACCTGGGCGACAAGCCAGCTAGAACACAGAACCGAGAATATGCATGCGAATCGCGCGAGCCGACAGTAGTTCGAGTGCACCAGTGCTCCTCTCTTGCCAAGCGACGTGGTGTTTCTCGTGTTCTAGTTGGAGTCGCTCGTTGTCCCGGACCAGAGCAAGATATACCTCAGTCAGTTTAACGGCTTCTGAGTAGCTGGATAACGACCTTGGAGGACTTCATTGCGGATATGAACCAGGATTTCCCGGAACGGGATGCAAATGAGAACTGTTCTCAGACTCCAAACCGGGGCGTTTGTAGATAGCTCAGGAGACGGAGGCAGTCTGGCGCGCGGCGGCTTCCTGCGCAGTGCTCTGCACGTATGTGTAACGGATGCGGTGGATCACGGTGATCGTTGAAAGTACGGCCAACACCCACAGTACGGGTCCCATTCGGTTGAAGAGGGCGCCGATAATCACCAGCACGATTCGTTCTGGACGCTCCATGAACCCAACCTTGCAGAGCGGAATCAGGGATTCGGCGCGGGCGCGGGTGTAGCTGACCATTACGGACGTGGTCATTACGAACGCAACCAGTACCACATAGAAGAAGCGATTGGCGCGAGCATAGTAGACGAGCAGTCCGAAGAAGATTGCCACGTCTGAGTAGCGGTCGATGACAGAGTCGAAGAATCCGCCGAACACAGTGACCTGATTGGTAGCGCGCGCCACCCGTCCATCCACCATGTCGAAGATGCCTGCCCCGATAATCACCAGGCCGGCATAGATAAACCTGCGCGGTTGATTGTTGTCTGCGCTGGCAAAACCAAAAAACAACGCCGCCACAACATTGATGACCAATCCTACAAAGGTCAGCATGTTGGGGGATATGCGGGTAAGGGCAAGACCATCTACGATCTTGTAGAGCACGACTCCGCAATATTTTCCGACGGCGCTGGTCCAGGTCATGCTTTTGATTCCGCTTCGTTTTCCGCGGCCTCGTGCATTGTGATCAGTTTCAGAACTTCAAGCTCGCGAGTTCCGCCGGGAGTTACAACCGTCGTGACGTCTCCGACCTTTTTGCCCATAAGCGAGCGGCCGATGGGCGAAGTTGTGGACACCATTCCCTTGGTGACGTCGCTTTCCTCGCTGGTCACCAGCTTGTAGTGGATCTCTTCGTCCTTTGTGGAGTCAAAGACAACCAGGGTTGAGCCCAGTGCTGCCCGGTCTCGCGGAATATTAGCGAGATTCATGAGCGACAGTTCGGCCATGCGTTTTTTCATCATTCCGAGCCGGGCGCGGACGAATTCCTGACGCTGTTTTGCCATGTGGTACTCGGCATTTTCAGACAGGTCACCCATGGCTACGGCCTTCTTCAACTCGAGGGGAAGTTCATGATTCAGCTCATGTTCGAGCACATCGATTTCTTCCTGGAGCTTCTTCTTAATATGTTCAGGCATTTCCTAAAAACCTTTGTGCGCGGCGAGCCGCGCACGGGAGGGAGATACAGTTTGTAATTATAACCTGCCCCGCAAATGCAGGCACATTCTGCTTTCACACGTTTGACCGGGTTTCCTGTCGCAACGTATAATCAAGAGGCAACCTGCCCGTTTGCCGGGCCTATGAATGAATCCAACACCATTTAGCGTCGGCGAGAAGGTCGTCTATCCCAACCATGGGGTAGGAATTATTGAACAGATTTCCAGCCGCACGATCGGCAGTTCGGTCGAGCGCTTTTACCTGCTTCGCATTCGTTCCAGCTCCCTTAAAGTGATGGTTCCGTTTCACAATGCCGAGGCCGTAGGGCTGCGTCGCATTGTAAAGGACTCGGAAGCTCAGAGGATCCTGGAGTACTTGTCAGACGGCAAGTGTGAAAGCAGTTCGGATTGGAAGAACCGCTTCAAGGAAAACTCAGACAAGATGCGGACCGGTTCGTTGCTGGAGGTGGCTGTTGTGCTGAAGGGTTTGCTGATTCTGGCCGCCCAGAAGCCGCTCAGCTTCCGCGAAAAGAAAATGCTCGAACGGGCGCGCTTCCTTCTTATAAGCGAAATGGCAATGGCCCGGAGCCTCGATGAGGAAGAGGTTGAAGAGGAACTCCGCAAGGCGTTATGTAAGTGCAAGCTACGCTGGCCGGAGGCCGCAAGTATAGAAGTCTAAAATGATTTGTTTCATCGGAAGCGCAGCCTGAGGGCTGCGTAATTTTTTGCGGTCGCTTTACTCCCCGAGCCAATTCCCCCAGGAGCGCAGACCCTTCACGTGGTCTAGGATGATCTTGATAGCTGCCGTGAGTGGCACGGCCATGATCAGGCCCATCGCCCCCCAGAGCCATCCCCAGAACAGCAGGGCCAAGGTCACCGCCAAGGGATTCAGTTGCACGCGGCGGCCAATAATCTTGGGATAAAGCAGATTCAACGCGATCACGTGACTGATTGCGACCACTGCGACGATCGCCAGGAAACCCGGGAGCGTCAGTGTCCTCATGCTGACCACAACCGGGGGCACGATCGCAAGCACGATACCCAAATAGGGCAGCAGACTGACGACGCCGCTGATCATGCCAATCACGTAGAAATACGGAACTCCCATAATCCAGAATGCGATTGTGCTGGTAACTCCGAGGATCAATCCAATGACCACATTTCCCACGATAAACCCGCGAATCATCTGAGAAATAAGCCCCAGGGTGACATATGCGGTGTTCCGGTTTTCCATGGAGAAGAGCATTACCGTCGAGGCTCGAACATGCTCCTGCCAACTCAGCATGAAGAAAACCAGGAATGGGACAAAGGCTCCCAGCAGCACCACTTCGGATGCTCCCATGGCTCCGGTTGTCAGGTCCTCCATCCAATTGGACGATTGGCGAACCGTGAGTGTACCTTTTTCGGGTTTGTCCTCCGGCAACACGTCCTGCGTTGTTTGGCGGACACGTTCGGCGCGGAGTCTAACCTGGTTGAGCACTGCGCGGATGCGCTCGGAGTACGTGGGCAGTTTTGAGACGAATTCATCCGCCTGGCTGTAGGAACCATAGAAGATTCCATAGAGCACCGAACACATCACCAGCACTGCAATCAATGAACCAAAAGACCTGGGCAGATGCATTCGCTGGCAGAGTTCCACGATGGGCGCCAGCATGAACGCGATCAGGACGGACACAAGAGTGAGGATGAGCACAGCTTTGGCCAAGTACATCATCGTGAGTACGCAGCCGATGGCGATGACCGCTACCGAACCACTCTGGATACGAGCGTGGCGCCGTTTTTCGGCATCGCTCATGATGGCGAACTTCGCCGTACTCTCAACAACGGGAGGGACCAGGACTCGCAAGTCTTTGGTTTCTGCGGCTTCGTCGCTGATTGTTCCCGTTATTTCCTCCATAGTCATCCTCTCTCGGCCTAGAGCTCTGACTGTGCAATCCTGCTATTCAACTATACTTGCGTTATGCCACCCAATGAAGCTGAAAACGGACGCATCATGGCCCTCGACGTTGGTTCCCGAACCATCGGCCTGGCCGTGACCGACCCGCTGGGCTTCACCGCCCAGGGCCTCCTGACGATTCGCCGGAAGAACAAACGAACAGATCTAGCTGCACTGGAAGAAGTTATCCGCAGTTACGGCGTGGTGGAATTGGTGGTCGGCCTACCCTTACGAATGAGTGGCGCGGAGGGCCGGCAGTCGGAAAAAATGCGCGAATTCGTGGCCGTTCTCCAACAACGCTTTGAACTTCCGATTCACCTCTGGGACGAGCGGCTCACGTCGGTCGAAGCCAACCGTGTTTTGCGCGAAACCGATATGTCGATCAAGAAACGCGCCGCCGTGGTTGACCAGTTGGCAGCCGTCCTTATTCTCCAGAATTGGATGGAGGCGCGCCATCATCCTCTGGAACCATGAGGTGGTGTCCTTTTGTTGTATGACACTGCCGCGACTGGTGTTATTCTGGCCCTGATCCTCACCTGAAATGACCACCATATCCAACAAACAGGCGACGCCGATTTTTAACGCGGAACGCACGCGCATGGTGCATCGTGTGATTTTCGGGCTGGCAATTATTGCAGCAGCGCTGTTCGGCACGCTTGCGGGACTTCTGTTTGTCTACTCAACGGATCTACCCCAGGTAAACGACCTTGAGCGGTATCGTCCCAGTTCGGTCACCGAACTGTACGACCAAAAGGGCAGTGTCATTGGATCCTTTGCCCTGCAACGCCGGGTAATCGCCAAGTATGAGGACTATCCCAAGGTTCTGCGCGACGCCGTCATCTCAATTGAAGACAAGGATTTTGAGCGGCACTGGGGAATTGATTTCTGGCGCATCCTGGGCGCGGCCTACCGCGACCTAGCCAGTGGATCCCGCGCCCAGGGTGCATCGACGCTTACCATGCAACTCTCGCGCAACCTGTTCCTCACTCCAGACCGCAAGTTTGGACGCAAGGTGCAGGAAATCATGATGGCGATCCAGATCGAACGCCGCTTCACCAAGCCACAGATATTTACTCTGTATGCCAACCAGATATTTCTCGGGCACAGCGTGTACGGATTCGAAGGGGGCTCCGAATTCTACTTCAGCAAGCCCGCCAAGGATCTCACGATTGAAGAAGCGGCTCTGCTTGCGGGCTTGCCCAAAGGCCCCAGCGCCTACTCTCCGATCAACAATCCAGAACGCGCGTTGCGCCGTCGCAATCTGGTCATCAACAGCATGATGGAGGATGGCCGCATCACGGCGGAGCAGGCACGAGAGGCCAAAGGCCGGCCCCTTGGGTTGCATCTCCAGAGCGATCCCAACAGCGTGGCGCCATATTTCATCGAGGAAACGCGACGTTATCTCGAGAAGAAGTTTGGGACCGATCAGGTACACGAAGGCGGGTTGCGGGTTTACACCTCGCTCGACATGGAGTTACAGAAGACGGCTAACCGCGCCTTGCTGGATGGGTTGGCGGTGTATGAGCGCCGTCACGGATGGAAAGGACACGTCCGAAACGTGTTTGCAGCAGGTGATGATCTTTCGCTCTATGAGCACCCCGGTTGGAATCACGTACCCATGCCCGGCAGCTATTTTCATGCCCTGGTAACCGGCGTGAACCAGTCTGAGGCTGAGATCAAGATTGGCAAATATCACGGGCAGATTCGTCCTGCCGATATGGCTTGGACACACCACAAGTCGCCGCTGGAAATTCTTGCCACCGGCGACATCATCTATGTTCGGGTTGTATCCGTAGAGCCGGACCACAAGTTACAACTTGCGCTGGAACAGGATTCGGGGGCCCAGGGCGCACTCGTCGCCATCGACAACAACACTGGAGAAATTCGAGCGATGGTCGGTGGGCGCGACTTCGATGAATCAAAGTTCAATCGCGCGACTCAGGCTCTCCGCCAGACGGGATCGTCGTTCAAGCCTTACGTGTACGCGGCAGCGGTCGAACAGGGCGCTATGCCCGATGACACTATTGTGGATGCCCCCATCAGTTTTCCTAGTGTCGCGGGGACCTGGTCGCCTCACAACTATGATGGCAAGTACGAAGGGACTATCTCGCTGCGCCACGCCTTGGCGGACTCGCGCAATATTCCGGCTATCAAGCTTGCGCAGCGTGTAGGCATCAAGACGGTCATAGAGTACGCCCACAAATTTGGAATTACGTCGGAGATTCAACCATTCCTACCGGTCGCGCTGGGCTCCGCCGAAGTTACATTGATAGAGCACACGGCGGCTTACTCGACGTTTGCAAACGATGGGGTACGGCTCAGTCCGCATGCCATCCGCAAGGTTACTGATTACGACGGACATATCATGGAACAGAATTTCCCGGATGTACGCGACGTGATCAGTGCTCATTCGGCGCGTGTAATGGTTGAGTTGCTGCAGGGCGTGGTGTTGCATGGCACCGGGTTTGCCGCCAGCAAATTAAACCACCCTCTGGCAGGAAAAACAGGCACGACGAATGACTTTACAGATGCATGGTTTATGGGTTTCTCGCCTTCTATCACCTGCGGCGTGTGGGTCGGATTCGATGAGAAAAAGACCTTGGGCAACAAGGAGACCGGAGCCCAGGCCGCATTACCAATCTGGTTGGAATTCATGAAGACCGCGATTGCAGATAAGAAAGACGAGCAGTTTCCGGGGCGTCCGGTTGATGTGCCTGCCCTGAGCAAGGTCTCTGGAAAGGGTTCTGATAGCGAGTCTCACTGATTCCATCCTGCTCATTCTGCGTTAAAACGGCTCTAAGGCATGTTCAGGCAGGATTGCGCACCGGAACTCACTCAATTTGCGCACCTGCCTATATACTGAATTTTAGTTCAAATGGGAGTAGAGTTCGTCTGCAATGGAACGAGTCCGACCGATAGCTGTTCTGCTGGCCCTTTGCCTGTGTACGAGCGGTTGCCTGTTCCGCTCGCACCGAGTGGAAGCAACGCGCTCCCCAGTGCCTTTAAAGACTGCCACACAGGAAGAACTGGTGGCCAAAATTGCCGAGATGGCAAACAGCGTTCGAACTATGAATGCGACGGTCGATATTGACACCACGGTGGGGGGCGAGAAAAAAGGCAAGGTAACTGAGTACCAGCAAATCCGGGGTTACATCCTGGTCCAGAAACCGACGATGCTTCGCATGATTGGGTTGCTGCCCATCGTGCGTAACCGCGCCTTCGATATGGTGACGGATGGCAACCACTTCAAATTGTCAATTCCGCCCAAAAATCGCTTCATCACT
>Ga0316231_1000281_pt1 | contig 78677 bp, 58 predicted proteins | sample TBH18027metaG_FD_206002 | JGI IMG/M metagenome (GOLD analysis project Ga0316231, IMG submission 206002) | Freshwater microbial communities from Trout Bog Lake, Wisconsin, USA - TBH18027 | ecosystem: Environmental > Aquatic > Freshwater > Lake > Hypolimnion/Profundal zone | place: USA: Wisconsin... | reverse complement strand
GTGAAATCCGCGGTGGTGCCGGTGCTGTCGTCGGCGATGGGCGCGGTGAGCGTGCCGTCGCGCAGGACGTAGATCCACTTCACCGGCATGGGGGCGGGGTTCGGGGTTGTCCCGGTGGCCGTCGGGGCGCCGGTGATCGAGAACCCCTCGACCATCGGATACCCCGAAACCAGATTGGCCGCCGCCGGATCCATGATCGGGTAAGTTGTCCCGGTCGAGCCGGTGACCGGCGCGTTCAGATCCGTGAAGAGCGCCGGGTTCGAATACCAGTTCGCAGGCACGTCGCTTGATGGATCAAAGCTCGTAAGATCCCCCTGCGTGTCCACGACCATGTTATCCGAGCTGTAGAGCTTGTAATAGTAGAGCGGGCTGGATGAGGCTTTGTAGGTGTACGGGAGCCCGTAGGTGCGGATCATCCCCGGCTGCGAGGCCCAGGCCACGTTCGGTCCCAGGGAGGAGGCCTGGCGGATCTGGCCCATGACCAGCTGCACGCTGGCCTCGGCGAGTTCCCTGCCGGTCGAGCCGGCCGCCGCGCTCGTGGCGCTCGAGTATTCCGTGGTGACGCTCGAGAAAAACGCGACGATGAGGATGGTGATCAGCACGAGAAACCCCAGGACAATCACCAGCGCGGCACCGCGCGAGGAGCGGCAGGCGGAGCGGAGAGGCGGGGCAAACGGACGAGCCGTCCCTACCGGGCAGGGACGATGCGCCAGCGTTTCATTGGTAGGGGCGCATCGCCGAGGTGCCCCATTATTTTCTGTGGCGTCTGCCGCGCCCAATCCGAGAAGTCGGACGGCTCGGCGAGCCATCCCTACCAATGATCGTCTCACCAGCTTTCCCAGCACGTCAGGATGTCTGAACTCAAGAGCGGTTTGGGATGTAGAAGCGGCATCTTGCCGCTTGCTTTGCTCTGAGGAAAGCGGCGGGACGCCGCTTCTACGTTCGCTGAACTTCCCGCCCGACCACGCATTGGCAGGGCGCGGTCGCCGGACGCGACGGCTCTTCCCCCTGTTTCGAAACAGCGTGCCCATCCTCGGCACAATCGCAGAGTTACCGGCTGCTGTCAAACGGTTGGCGCAGGGGCTGATCCGCGCGTCAGCGCAATCAATGGAGGGATGTCGCCCCCGGCATCCGCTCTGCCACAGCAAGGGCACCGAGGGCGATGCCCCTCCCTTTATCTATCGTTTCGCCGCTACGGTTGTGCCCCGAATTGGGTTTGCGCGCCAATTGACCCGCGGGCTGAGGGCTGATAAACATGAAGGTTTTCCATGAGCGGATACAAACAGACGATCAGGCTGCCGAAGACGGATTTTCCCATGAAGGCGGGGCTGCCCCAGCGCGAGCCGGAGATGCTCGCGAAGTGGGAGCGCGCGGGGCTTTACGAGAAAATCCAAGAGGCCCGGAAAGATCGGCCGCTCTATGTCCTGCACGACGGGCCGCCGTTCGCGAACGGCGATGTCCACATGGGGACGGCTCTGAACAAGATCCTCAAGGATTTCGTGGTGAAGTCGCGTTCGATGGCGGGGTATCGGGCTCCGTTCATCCCGGGCTGGGATTGCCACGGGCTGCCGATCGAGTTCCGCGTGGTGAAATCTTCCGCCGGGCTCACCCCGGTCGAGGTCCGCCGCCGGTCCGAGGAATACGCCCGCAAATTCATCGGCATCCAGCGCGCGCAGTTCCGCCGGCTCGGGGTGCTGGGGGATTGGGAGCACCCCTACCTGACCCTCGATCCCGCGTATGAGGCGGACATCATCCGGTCCTTCGGTCGTTTTGTGGAAGCAGGGCTTGTCTATCGCAAGAAGAAGCCCGTGCTTTGGAGCACCGGAGCCCAGACCGCGCTGGCCGAGGCGGAGGTGGAATATCAGGACAAAATTTCCCCGGCGGTTCACGTGATGTTCCCGCTCGTGAGCGGCGATCTGGCCGGCAGGGCATCGGTCGTCATCTGGACGACTACCCCCTGGACGCTTCCGGCCAACCTGGCGATTGCGGTTCACGCGAAGCACACGTATGCCGCCGTGCGGGTGAAGCTCGACGGTTCGGAGAAAACGCTGGTGATGGCGGAGGCGCTTGCGGATGGTTTTTGCGCGGCAACCGGCGCGGAAAAGATCGCGATCGAGAAGAGGTTTCCGGGAACCGAGCTCGAGGGGCACCTCGCGCGGCACCCGTTTCTCGACCGCACCTCGACGATCTACGCGGCGGATTTCGTGACCCTCGATACCGGCACAGGCTGTGTCCATGTCGCGCCCGGACACGGCGAGGACGACTACAAACTCGGCCTGGAGCACAACCTCCCGCTGCTCTCCCCGGTCGATGACAACGGCCGCTTCACCGAGGAGTGCGGGCTGCCGGATTTTGTCGGGAAAAATGTCTTCGAAGCCAACGAAGGCATCATCGCCCTGCTCCAGGAAAAAGGTGCGCTCGCCGGGCGCGAACCCTACCAGCACAGCTACCCGCATTGCTGGCGCTCCAAGACGCCGGTCATCTTCCGCGCGGTGGAGCAGTTTTTCATCCGGATCGATTCGATCCGCGCGGAGGCGCTCGCGGAGATCGACTCGGCAAAATGGCTCCCGCACTGGGGCCGCAACCGGATCCGGGGCACGGTCGAGTCGCGCCCGGACTGGTGCATTTCGCGCCAGCGCACGTGGGGGGTTCCTCTGCCGGTTTTCTACGACGGGAACGGCGACCCGGTCCTCGACCACGAAACGATCGCGAAGGTGGCGGATATTTTTGCCGAGCGCGGAACAAATTCCTGGTTCGAACTCGGCGACGAAGAATGGGCGAAGCTCGTCGGGCTTCCGGCCGGGGTCACGCGCCGGCACGACACGCTCGACGTGTGGATCGATTCCGGGCTCAGCCACGAGGCGGTCCTGCGCCGCCGGCCCGAGCTCGCGTTCCCCGCCGACCTTTATCTCGAGGCGACCGACCAGCACCGCGGGTGGTTCCAAAGCTCGCTCATGACCTCGGTGGCCATGAACAAGGTCGCGCCGTATCGGGCGGTCCTCACGCACGGGTTCGTCGTGGACATGGACACGAAGAAAAAAATTTCGAAGTCCGCGCAGGGCGGATACCAGAAGCCGACGGAAGCCGACCACTACGTCGGAAAATACGGGGCCGACCTGCTCCGCCTCTGGGTCAGCAGCGTCAATTTCACCGACGACGTGCCGTTCTCGGAGGAGATCTTCACCCGGCTGTCCGACGCCTACCGACGGATCCGGAACACGCTCCGGATCCTGCTCGCGAACCTGCATGATTACGACGCCGTGCAGCCGCCCGCTCCGGGCGACCTCACGTTTGTGGACCGCTGGATTCTCGCGCGCCTGCAGGAAGTTGTCGCGACGTGTGCCGACGGCTACGAGAGCCTCGAATTCCACCGCGTTTACCACACGATCAACCAGTTCTGCGCGGTCGATCTGAGCAGCCTCTACGTCGATATCACGAAGGACCGGCTCTATTGCGACAAGGGGGATTCGCCGCGCCGTCGCGCCACGCAGTTCGCGATGCACAAGGTTCTGGATGCGCTCATCCGCCTGCTCGCGCCGATCCTGGCATTCACCGCCGAGGAGGCCTGGGGGTATTTCCAAAAAGACTCGTCCGTCCATTTGCAGTTGTTTCCCGAACCCGATCCGGCATGGACAAACCCGGATGCGGTCCGCGACATGGACCGCCTGATCGGGATTCGCGCGCGGATTTCCCAGACCGTCGAGAAGATCCAGAAGGCCGGCGGGATCGGGAGCGCGCTCGAAGCGAAAGTCGTCCTCACCGCACCGCCGTCCGAAATGCCTTTGCTGGAGTCGCTCCGCGGGGAATTGGAAGAACTGTTCATCCTCAGCGACCTCACGGTCGTTTCCGGCGACGAGGCCGCGGTGACGGCGGAAAAAACTTCCGCAGCCCGCTGCGAGCGCTGCTGGCGCCACCGGGAGGAGGTCGGTTCGAGCGCCGCGCATCCGACTTTGTGTTCGAGATGCGAAGAAGCCGTTGCGGCGGCGACCCCATGAAATCCGCCCTCCGCTGGCTCCTTTTCCTGACCCTCCCGCTTTATGTGGCCGACCAGGCGACGAAGTGGCTCGTTCTGCGAAACATCGAAATGAGCGAGGTCATTCAAATTCTCCCCGGATTTCTGAATATCGTCCACGTCCACAACACGGGCGCTGCCTTCGGCATGCTGAAAGACAGCAACGTCTTTTTCGTGTTGCTCGCCGGTGCCGCTTTGGCCGTCGTCGGAGTGCTGGCATGGAAGGGAGCTTTTGCGGGGACTCCCACAAAAATCGGGGCCGCGCTGCTCGTCTCCGGGATTCTCGGGAATCTCACCGACCGGCTGCTTCACGGCCATGTTGTGGATTTTCTCGATGTGATCCTGCCGTGGTATGGGCACTGGCCGGCGTTCAACATCGCCGACTCCTGCATCTGCATCGCCGCGGGGCTTTTTATTCTCGATGGTTTGGTTTCAAAGAAAATCGTTCCCTGCAGCGATGAAGGTTGAGGAAAATGGGAGTGATGGAAAGTATGGGAAGGATGGCCTTGCGGCGGGGCATTCTTCCCATAATTCGCATCCCTCCCATGACCCCGCCACTTTCGGGCTTCCGCACCGGAAACCGTTTTTGTTCGTGGACCGGGTCACCGGGCATGTCCCGGGCGTCGAGGCGTTGGGCGAGGTGACGTTTGCGGCCGAAGACCCGATGTTTTCCGGGCATTTTCCGGGAAACCCGATCGTGCCCGGCGTGATCCTCGCCGAGGCCCTGGCGCAGATCGCCGGGATCGCCGGCTCCTCGGAAAACGGGTTCCTCCTCTCGGCGATCCGTGCGATGAAGTTTCCTTCTCCGGCGAGGCCCGGCGAAAAAATCCTGCTGCGGGCGGAAAAAACCGGATCGCTCGGCGGGCTCTTCCAGTTTTCCGTCTCCGCCGATGTGGGCGGCCGGATTGTCGCGGAAGGGCAGATTGTGCTGAACGGGCTATAGCTCCACGGGTCCCGGGTCCGGCTTCGGAGGCTTTCCGAGCAGGAACAACCGTGCCGGGATGACCTGGTTCAACCAGTCCAGATGCGGGGGGAGGACTCTCTGGCGGTCCTTCCATTCCGCTTCGACGAGCAAAAAATCCGGGGCGGCTTCCTGGACGATATCGCAAAGCGTGAACCCCGTGTTCGATTCCACCGTGCGCAGGTCCACATTATCCGCGATCTCCTCCAGCGCCTCGCAGAGATTGTCGAGGGCGGAGAGGTCTTCCTCGTGACCGAGCGCCGCCTCCAGCGCATGGGCAAACGGGCTGTCGGCGGCGAGGATCGAGATGCTCGCCGGGGCGAGCGATTCGAGTGCCGTCCGGGCGAGCTGCCAGCGCGGGCGGTGCGCTTCGATCATCAGGCAGCAGGCCGCGGTCTGGCCGCCGGGGTCTTCCGCGACGGGATAGGGGATCAGGAGGAGGTCGCACGGCGCCCGCTGGAGGAGCTCTCGCACCACATCGCCTGTAAAATTCCGGATATCGTTCCGGTGGTCCACGGCTCCGGCGATGACGAGATCGAAATATTCGCTCGAGGCCGCATCGACGAGCGCGTCCGCCGGCGTGTCGCCCGCGCACCAGTAAATATCCACCTCGTCGCGGCCCAACTCGGCGAACGCATCGTGGAATTTTCTCACTTTTTCATCCGACCGCTCGCCCGCATGGAGCACGCTGAGGCGGGCGCCGAATTTGTGCGCGATCCGGTCGGCCTCCGCGATCACCGCATGGAATCGTGGAGAGAAGGTGGCGGCAACGGCGAAGTGGAGTTCGGGCATGCTCTGGGTGGGAATTTCGCGTGAATCCTTCCCGGCTTCCAGCGGAAAAGCAAGCTTTCGAAAGATTTGTGGCGGTTTGGGAAGTTTTCTCGGGAACACGCCGTGGGCTCGTGTTTCACGAGCCGGCAGTTCACGGGTTTTGGGCGAAGTAATTGAGGATGTTTTCTGCGGTGGTATTGCTGATGAATTCCCGCGACTCGTCGCTGTTGTAGGCGTTGTGCGGGGTAAAAACCACCTTGGCCCTCCGGAGCAGGGCGTTGCTGGCGATGTAGCGCGAAATTTCCTTCATCCGTCCGGCGGGCAGCGAGATGCGGTCGTTGTCCATCCCCGCCCCCCGCACCCTGTCGGCAATCTGCGCGCCAAGCAGGGCGGTGGCTCCCCCGTGGAAGACGCCTTCCTCCTCGATGACATCGAGCCCGGCCCCCCCGACCTGCCCGTTGTCGAGCGCTTCGATGAGCGCCTCGGAATCGATAAGCCTCCCGCGGGCGGTGTTCACGATCAGCACGCCCGGGCGGCAGCGGGCAAGGGTTTCCCGGTTGAGGATGTGGTGGGTTTCCTGGTTGAGCGGGATGTGGAGGGTGATGACGTGGGACTCGCGGATGAGGTGGTCGAACGAGGTGTATTTGAAATCGAGGAGCTCGGTGTGGAGCGGGTTGGGGTGGGCGTCATAGGCGAGGACTTTCATGCCGAACGCCCCGGCGATGCGGATCACGTGCAGCCCGACCCGGCCCGCTCCGACAACGCCCAGAGTGCTCCCGCGAAGGTCCATGCCCCGGAATTTTTCGTGGGTGAATTTTCCCGCGAGCGCGGCCTCGGTGGACTCGCGGATCCGCCGCGAGAGGGCGAGCATGAGGGCGAACGTGTGCTCGGCCACCGTGTTTTCGCCATAGCCGCTGACGTGGGTGACTACGATCTGCCGCTCCGCGCAGGCTTCCAGGTCGATGTGGTCGCACCCCATCGAGCGCGTGGCGATCATCCGCAGTGCGGGATGGCCGGCCAGGAACTTCTCGGTGATCCGGTCGTTGATGAAAATCGAGGCGACCTCGACATCCTCCGGCACATCGCGCAGCCCCCGCTCGAAGAAGACATCGAAGCCGGCGAACTTCTCGGAAAAATACCCCTCCTCCTCCGGCTCGGTGCCCACGAAACAAATTTTCCTGCTTTTCATAGACGTGAATCCCAGCCCATTATGGACGTTCGCCCGATGGAAACAAGCACGGCCAGCAAAGGACTTTTCCTGACCTTCGAAGGTTCGGAGGGATGCGGGAAGTCCACCCAGATCCGGCTCCTTGCGGAAGCCCTGCGGTCGAGGGGGCAGGATCCGCTGCTGGTGCGTGAGCCCGGAGGGACGCCTTCCGGCGAGGTGATCCGTCACCTCCTCCAGCATTCCCCCGACGGCGCGGCGCTGACCCCCGAAGCCGAGCTTCTCCTCTTCGCGGCCAGCCGGGCCCAACTCGTCCGGGAAGTGATCCGCCCCGCGCTGGATGCGGGGCGCACCGTGATCTCCGACCGGTTTCTCGATTCGACGGCCGTTTACCAGGGGGGCGCCCGGATGATCCCGCCAGAAGTGACCGCCCGGATCAACGCCTTCGCCGTCGGGGTCTGCCTCCCGGATATGACATTCCTCCTCGATCTCGACCGCGCCACCGCCCTCGCGCGCATGGGGGACCGGGATCCCGACCGGATCGAACGCGAAGCCGAGGACTTTTTCAAAGCCGTCCGCCGAGGGTATCTCGAACTCGCCGCCCGCGAAAAGCACCGCATCCGCGTCCTCGACGGGTCGCTGCCGCCAAGGGAAATCGCGGCGAGGATCCAGACGCACCTCGCCGAGGCCGGATTCCTGCGCTGAGGCAGGATAAAATGCTTGAATGGCGGCAGTGACAAAATAGCATTTCGTCCCACGCAGCAAGGCACGACCCCAGGTGGGGCTTGGTGCCGGTGCGCGGAGCGAACACAACACCAACAAATCAATCTGCTATGTCATCTCCTCGACCTCTGAATGTCGGTCTGGTCGGTGGCGGCAAGGGCGCCTTCATCGTCCAGCCGCACCAAAAGGCCATCCACTTTGACGGCACTCGTCGCGTCGTTGCGGGCGCGCTGTTCCCGGATCCCAAGATCGCGCTCGAAGAAGCCGCGAACTGGCCCTACCCGATCAAGGGCTACGCTTCCTACGACGAGATGATCGCCGCCAACGCGAGCCTGCCCCCCGATCAGAAGCTGGATTACATCCTGATCGTGACGCCGAACTTCGTGCATTTCGATCCTGCCATGAAGGCTCTCGGCGCAGGGATCCCCGTATTTTGCGAGAAGCCCCTGACGGTCACCCTCGAGGAGGCGGAACAAATCGTGAAGAAGGTCCGGGAGAAGAAGATTCCGTTCGGCGTTGCCCACACCTATCTCGGCCATTGGACCAGCCGGCTGAGCCGGTATATCGTCCGCTCGGGCCTGCTCGGCGACATCCGCTGGGTGGACGCCTACTACCTGCAAGGCTGGCTGGCAACGAAGATCGAGGACACGGGCCAACAGCAGGCTTCCTGGCGAGTGGACCCCAAGAAAGCCGGCGGCTCCGGTTGTGGCGGCGACATCGGCACCCACGCGCTCATGCAATTGCGCTACGTTACCGGGCTTGAGGTTTCCGAGGTGTCGGCAAACTTGGAAATCTTCGTCAAGGGGCGCCCGATCGACGACCACTTCACGGCCTATTGCCGCCTGAACAACGGAGCGCGTGCGCTGGTCCGCGCTTCGCAGATTTCGATCGGCCACCTGAACGACCTGGGTATCGAGGTGTGCGGGGACAAGGGCACCCTCATTTGGCGGCAGGAGGATCCCGAGGCCATCACGATCAAGCTCATGGGCCAGCCCGACCGCACTTACTATCGGGGCGCTGTCAGCCCTGGAGACGGGTTCATCCCCCAGGACGCTCCCGCCGACTTGATGGCCGAGCCGACGATCCCGCCGGGGCACCCGGAAGCGTTTCATGACGCGTTTGCCCGGCTGCATCGCTGCTTCGAGGCGGATGTGCGCAAGTTCCAGGCGGGCGAGCCGTTCGCCTGCGACGGTTCAAAGTATGCGAACGTCGATGACGGCTGGATGGGCATGGCCTTCCTGCAGGCTTGCCTGAAATCCAGCGGCGGCAACGGCGCATGGACACCGATGCCTCCCAAGGTCTGATCCGGATGGCGCTAAGGGCGATGAGGCGAAATGTCAGGAATGCGGCAGTGTGAATGTTCTCAACTGCTCCAGAACAGCATAGGGCCATTCAGACGGCTTGAAAGCCGGTTGAAGAGCTGCCAGCATTTTGATCGCCCCGTCCCTCCCACCATTTTCCCATGCAAGGAGAACAAATAGCAGCGCGGTATCAAAACGAAAATTCAAGTCGTCGATGGGAGTCAAATCTCCCGCTGTAGGTTGTTTGTTGTTTTTGAGGAAGTCCGCCGCCACACGGTATTTTTCCGAGGATTTGACAAGATTCAGAGATTGCTTATGGAGTGCCGCCGCCAAGTCTTTCTGATCGAGTGTTATTGAAGTCAGCCACTCGACGAGGAGTCCCTGTGCCTTTTCAGGTCGAACTTCTTGGTATCGTTCCGCGTATTTTGCGGCGTCTTTCCAATCCTGCCTCACGCAATCCGCGTGCATTTTCAGCCATGTATCCCTGGGGGTGGCATTCGTCGGATCCAGATTTGGGCCGGGTGGAGGGATGATTTCTCGGGCCTCTGCATCGCGTCCCTGGCGGGTCAAATTGGCGACGAGCGGGAGCCCTTTTCCGCAGCAGCCTCGCCTTGCGCATAATCACGGTTGATGTATAGGAACATCATTTTCTCCAGGGCTTCCTCCTCCGGGGTGGGATCAAGGGAAGTCTTCAGAAATACGGGGTCTTGGGAAAGCGTCGCGCCGACTTCTTTTCGCAGGGTCAAGGGATCTTTGAGCCCTCCTGCCCATCGAATCACCCCCGAGGGATCCACGAGATACCACGCGGGCAGGCAGGCTGTTCGGAAGAAGTCCAAATCTCTTTTTCTGGCCACCAGCGCACGTATTCCTGCAGGCGTTCTGAAGCTGAAAAGCTGCACGTCCAAGCAAGTGGGATCATCAAAGAATTCGACGAGTTCGAACGGTTTCCCCTCCAGAGCCCTGCGGATGTGCGCAAAAACCTGCCCTGTTGCCTGCGAGTTCCTATGCCAGGCACCGCCGCACTGGACGAGTATCCATATTCCGCGGAGGCTGGAGAATTTGATGGAAGTCGTCTCTCCGGTGATCAATTCGATCTCGGGGGCCGCATTTCCGATGATGCGAGAAGCGGTTGCATCCACTGCCATTCCAGAAAGAGGAGCCAGGCACAGAGCGGTAGCCAGAACGACAGCCAGCCGCCGGGAGGAGCCCAAGAAAGCAGCGGGATCGTGTTCGTGATCGAGCATCGCGCTGTTGAGGCTAACGTGGTTCTGAAGAATAGAAAGCTCTTCCCTGCACGCAACGCCAGTACGGGTGCGATCAGAAGGTCATCGAAGGGGTCTTGCCAGCGATCGGTTTTCAGGAAGAAAAACCCTTTACATTTCTCGCTTTACATTGAATGTAAACACATGACGACGACCATCAGCTCCAAGGGGCAGATCACGGTGCCCGTCGGCGTCCGCGAGGCGCTGGGGCTTTTACCGGGGACAAAAATCGTGTTGAAGCTCGGGCCGAAAGGGACATTCATCGCGCGAAAGGCGTCCGGCGGCAGCTTCTTTTCCCGCTTTCAAGGGATCGGAAAGAAGGCGAGGGTTCCTTACCGGGACAGCCGTGCGGCCATGGATGTCCTGCGCGGGCCGGTCGAGAAAGGCGATCTGGACTGAGAGGCAAGGCGATGACGACCGCGATCGACTCGAATGTGCTGATCGACCTGATCGGCGAAAAGACGGTTTTTACGGATGCGTCGATCTCGGTCCTTGATGCCGCCAGGATGGCTGGGGCGCTGGTCATTTGTCCGGTTGTTGCTGCCGAGATCAGCGGGCATTTTTCAACGTCCGCCGCGTTGCTCTCCGCCCTTGCAGCCATGCAGATTGTGATTGAGGAGTGCGATGCCGCGGCCCTTCATCTCGCCGGGACAACATTCATCCGCTACCGGCAACGGAGCGCGAAACCCAAGGAGCGCATGCTCGCGGACTTCCTTGTTGGCGCTCACGCACAGCACCATGCGGACATGCTGCTGACGCGGGATCGCGGGTATTACCGGACCTATTTCCCCAAGCTGCACCTGGTTGATGCGGGAATGCCTTGATCGGGTGTTTGCCCGATTCCCTCCGCTCAACCCGGATCCGGCGATTGAGAAATTCTTTCAGAATGGAAAGCCCGGCCTCGGACGCTTCGCGTCCTGCGTTGCAACCTCAACAAGAAACGCTGTTTTCTCCGTTTCAGACCGGGGTCAAGAAATCGGCGGGCTGTTCCGCTTCTTGAGCTCGATGGCTTTTCCGCACCCGCACCCGGCGCACGCGTTTTCCGACCGGCGGGGCCGGTATTTTGCGAGCGTCACACCGGCGAGATAAACGGCGGCGGCCAGAACGATGGCGGCGAGGGCGATTTTTTCTTGGATCAGCATGGGCTCTCAGAGGCGGCTTCCGATTTGGTAGATCAGGACGGCGGCGAGCCAGGCAATAACGGTCATGGTGGTGAAAGAGGCAAGCGCCCATTTCCAGCCGAGTTCTTTGGCGATGACGGCGACCGTGGCCCCGCACTGCATGCAGAGCGCGAAGAAGACCATCAGACCGATGACGACCGGCAGCGTGTAAACCGGCTGGCCTTTTCGCGGTCCATCACGCCATTTTTCCCGGGCGATGTTCGTGCGGAGGTCGTCGGAGCCCTCGTTCACATCGGCACCGAGATCGTAGATGATCCCCAATGTCGCGATGATGACCTCGCGGGCGGGGAAACTCGAGAGCACGCCGACCGTGATTTTCCAGTCGAACCCGGCCGGGTCAAAGACCGGTTGCACCGCTTTGCCGAACTGCCCGAGGTAGCTCTGCTCGATGTAGGCGCTTTCGATCCGGTGCCCGAGTTTTTTGGAGAGGTCGGAGTCCGGTTTTTTCAGATCGGTCGAAAGAACATCCGTTGGCATGGTCTCGGATTTCTCGGCGACGAAGGCGGCGCGGGCTTTGTTTGCCACCTCCTCCGGGCGCGGGAAATACAGCAATGCCCACACGATCACCGAGATCGCGAGGATGACCGTGCCGGCCTGGATCAGGAACGCGCGGCCGCGTTCCCACATCCGGATGACAACATTCCGGAGTGTCGGGATGCGGTAGTCCGGCATTTCGAGAATGAACGGCTGGGCTTTGATTTTGAGGATGCAGCGGTTCATGAACCATGCGAGTGGCATGGCCACGGTCGCCCCGACAAAGTGCATCAGGAACAGCACGCATCCCGCCGCGAGTGGCCCATAAACCGGCTCCACAAATGCCCCGATGAGCAGAACATAGACGGGCAGCCTCGCGGAGCAGCTCATGAACGGGGTCATGAGGATCGTGGTGAGCCTCGCCTTCGGGTCTTCCAGCGTCCTGGCGGCCATGATCCCGGGAATCGCGCAGGCGTATCCCGAGAGCAGGGGCACAAAGCTTTTTCCGTTGAGCCCGCACCATCCGAAAAGCTTGTCCATGAGAAACGCGGCGCGCGCCAGATAGCCGGTGTCCTCCAGAATTGCGATGAAGAAAAAAAGCAGGAGGATCTGCGGCAAAAAAACCAGGACCGCACCCACACCGGCAATGATCCCGTCGGTGACCAGGCTCTGGAGCGCGGGAGTTCCCGCCAGCAATGGAGAAACCATGCTCTGGACCAGCTTGGTCCCGGCCCCGATCAGATTCATCAGCGGCCCGGCCCATGCGTAAAGGCTCTCGAAAACGACATACATCACCGCAAAGAAAATCAGGGTTCCCCAGAACCGGTTGAGCAGCAGGGCGTCCACGGAATCCCGCGAGCGGGCCACCATGTCATCGCCCTCGATCACTCCCTCGAGCAGGGCTTCGATGTGCCGGTAATGGAGGACCGGCTCCGCGGAGGCCGGGTTCAGCCCGTGCGAGCGGATCTTCTCGCGGGCCGCCTTGAGGAGGGGAGCCAGCTTTTCCCGGTGCCCGATTTTGTCCGCAAACGCGCTGTCGGTGTCGAAGATCATCCGGAGCGCCTCCGGCCCCGTGACATCGACCCCGGCTTCGGAAAGACCGTTCCGAACCGCGTCCCGCGCATGGTCCACGAAATCCGGCCAGAGGATTCGCGGGATCCGCCGCGGATCGGAAACAGCGTGCCCGATGGCCTTTTTCAATTCTCCCAAGCCCGCACCGCGTTTGGCGACCGTCGTGATGACCGGCACGCCGAGCCGGTCGGCGAGCAGGCCCGTATTGATCCGGAGCCCGTTCCGCTTGGCGGCATCCCACTGGTTGAGGACGACCAGCATGGGGATTTCCAGCTCTGCGGCCTCGGAGACCAGCAGGAGATTGCGTTTGATGTTCGTCGCGTCGAGCACGCACACGATCAGATCCGGAGCGCGGTGCCCGGCTCTTCCCCCCAGCGCATCCATGACCACGCGCTCATCGGGCGAGGCGGCGGCCAGGCTGTAGGCTCCCGGCAGGTCCAGGATTTCCATCTGGTGGCCGCCGAGAAGCAGCGCCCCGGTTTTCTTTTCCACCGTGATCCCCGGATAGTTCGCGATGTGCTGGCGCAGGCCGGTGAGCCGGTTGAAAACCGTCGATTTGCCGGTGTTCGGATTCCCCAGCAGCGCGACCCGCACAGGCCGCTTCTTGGCGTGAATAGCCGCCGTCATCTCAGGCGATTTCCTTCACCTCGATCAGATCCGCCTCCGCCCGTCGCAGGCTGATCTCCTGACCTTCCATCTCAATCGAAATCGGATCTCCCAGCGGCGCGATCCGCGAAATCCGCACGCGCCGCCCCGGAAGAAATCCCAGCGCCGCCAAACGCCCCGCCCGCCCGCAATCGCTGGAAATCCCAACGATCTCAACCGGCCGCGCATGCGCGATTTTTCCAAGCTTTTTTGCCGGCAAGCGATTCATTGAACCCACGATATGAGAAAGCGTCTCAATAGCAACAGGAATTTTGTGGGCTTCTACTCCCCAATCATTAACGATCTCGCGACGCTTTGAAGTGTGCCACAGGCTTTCCTGCCTGTGTTTGAACCGTTTCACAGGCTGGAAAGCCTGTGCCACCTGTTTGTCTTCAAATCTCTCTTCCGTTCAGCCTTCCGCCTTCTCTTCAAATCACATCCGCGAACGTTCGCTCCATGCGGCGGAAATACCAGACGCCGCTGGCGAGGAGGGCGAAGACCACGAAAACTGACAGAGCGAAGCCCGGCCAGTAGATCTGGGTATGGGTGCCGGCGATGGCCCAGCGGAATCCGTCGATGACTCCGACCATGGGGTTGAGAGAATACCAGAAACGCAGGTTTTCGGGGACAATCGAACTGCTGAACCCCACCGGTGAGACATATAGGCCGAACTGAACAAGGAACGGAACGATATAGCGGAAGTCGCGGTATTCGACGTTCAATGCGGCAATCCACAAACCCGCGGCCATCGAGGCGAGAAACGCGAGAAAAGTGAGCGGGACCAGCGCCAACAGATGCCAGGTCGGCCAGATTCCATACCAGGCCATCATGCCTGCCAAGATGACGAAGGAAATGAGGAAATCAACGAGGCTCACGATGACCGCGCTGGTGGGAAGAACGAGTCGTGGAAAGTAGATTTTACTGAGCATGTTCGCATTGGAAATGAGGCTGTTGCTGGCCTCGGTGAGCGAGCTGGCAAAGAACTGCCAGGGCAGCATGGCGGCAAAGACCAGGATCGGATAGGGGATGCCATCGGAGGGAAGCTTCGCCAAACGACCAAAGATAAAGCTGAAAACGATCATCGTGAGAAACGGGCGGAGGACAGCCCAGAGGACCCCGATCACCGTTTGCTTGTAGCGGACCAAAATGTCGCGCCACGCCAGAAAGGCAAAGAGTTCACGGTAGCGCCAAAGATCTGCCCAGTAGTGGCGCTCGGATTTTCCGGCCTCGATGATCATACGGGTAAAATTTCAGCGGGCGGGTGAGTTGCAGGTTGCGAAAGCAAAGGGGTTGCGGATTGTTGGGTGGCTTTCCATTTGAGATAGGACAATTTGACCATTTTCATGGAACCGATCCCGATAATGGCATCAGGCAAGGCATCCCCGTAGTTGCCAAAAACAAGGACGAAAAAAAACGGCGATAACACTGCGCCGACAGCCATAAAGAGAGCCGGAAATTGAAACGGGCTCCCTCTCGTCATTTTGGCGAGATTCCACCCATACATTGCCAGGGCAACGAGAAGGGGCAAAAAGAGTGCAAGCCCGACATAGCCGACAACGCGGATCGTGGTCACCGGCCCGCTATGGAAGATTCCTTGGATCATAAACGGCTCCATGGCCGAGTCTTCGCCCAAAAATCCCGCCCCCCCCCATGCGGACGCTTGCATGACTTTGAGTTCGGATGCGGGGAATCCAAACCCGTCACCCAAGACTTTGTTGTGGATATATTTGTCGGTCGTCAGGGCGAGCCTCCACATGGTGAACCGCCATTCCGAGCTGTTGTTCGCATCTGCCGCCGCCTCGTGCTCCCAATTCCCTGGCAACCAACTCATGGCCCGTTGAACAGTGCCGGGCATAGGAACTCCTGCAAAACTAGCAACGATAAAGAGGCCAATAGCAACGAGGGCGAGACCGATGTTCCGAACAAACTCCGCACCTTTTTCCTGAACGAATGACGAGACGGCAAACAGGGCCATGGCTGAGATAATTCCGCTTCGAAAGCCGCTGAGGAGGATGGCAACCAGACTCAGTGCAAAAAACGCAGCCCGGCCAAGGTGGATGATAGAAAACAAACTCGACGGCCGCCACTTGGTGACGGCAAACAAGACACCCGCACCTCCAATACCTGCAAGCGGGGTCAGCCGGGTCTCTCCCAACATGGTATCGGCCTCTGTCCCCTTGACCTCCTGTTGCAGATAAGTATCGACAGCAATTCCAGAATAGAACGGCGCGATGAAGGGCACCAATGATGGGATATATGTTGTCAGAATCCCAAGGAATGATACAATAACGTTACTTCCAAGCATCAATAAGGGAACTCTTGGTGCCATCTTGGGGCTGAAGACGACCTGCCGGAGGATAAAAAAGGCGCAGATGGCCAGAACCACAGCTTGATAGGGTTGGCCGCCAACAAGATCGGAGCCGAGCGCGGCTACGCCGACCGGGTTTCGTAAAAACGCGAAGCCGAGCCAGGCAACATTGATCCAAAGAAGGACATCGATTTTTTCCGAAAGCGGTTTGTTCCGCTGCCTCTTGAAGATCATCGCTGCAAGAAACGCGGCGAAGGCCGCGAAAATACCGAGATCGTGGACGCTGAAGGGAAGGGGCAGGACGTTGATTTTTCCGGTCAGCGGCAGGCAAAAAAGCATGAGCATCCACGCATTTTTCCCAAGCGTGAGGTAAACTGCCATCGCGGCAAGACCTCCGATGATGAGGGCGGTCGATTTGGTATCACCCTTGCCAATACCGTTGCCCAGATACAGGGCAAGCCCGAGGCCGAAGAGACTGGCAAAGATCACCGTAATCTGCGGGATTTTCTGGTTGAGGTAGTTCACAGAAAGGAAAGCTGTTCCCTATAGGCGGGATATTCCAACGAACACACACCCTCTCTCATCGCAAAAAACCCTTGGTCTCAACTTGAACGCGCCAACTATCGCGCAGGGGTGGATTTTCATTTAGTGACAGAACATGAGAGAGTTACGGGATATTTTATCAGACCTGTATCACCTTACCGCATTGATGTCACAGGCTCAAGGCAAATCAGGGGCCTGGTTTTGTGGAAGATTGTGTGGGATGGGCCGTTTGCCGAAAAGAACCTGCGACCTTGACCGCTACCTTTCGGGCGCTTGGAACATCGAGGTGCATGCCATCGGAAAACCGAAGGATTTCCTGTTCCCCAGCCATTGACCTGCCGATTTCCCAAAGAGGCAGATTCAGATCAGCGGCCAATTGCCGGACCATTGGCGGCGCGATTTCACCCCAACCCGCCCCCCTTGGGATGTTTAACAGAACCACGCTGCAACCATCTTTCTGAAAATCGCTTAACGCGGCACGCACGGGCGGGTATTGGTCCTCAGGGCTCCACGTTTGAGTGCGGTTTCGAGCAGTTGATTTGACGTCCGCCATTTCTTCATTTCGATGAGGCGGAAGTTCTTGTCCCAGTGTCGCGGATTCCTTCCGGGCTTTCACTCTGAAGTAGAGGATAGACGACGGCCTGTTTTCCGGCCGCATCGGGGGGAAGAACGTCGCAAGCTTCCAGCCCGTGCTGTGGACGGCTCCGCGAAGCGTGGCGTCATTTTCCATCAGGGGTTGAAACAGCGTGGAGGTGTCCACCAGAATCGTGGGCGGAAGCCCAGGACGCATGCGGATGACCTCAAATGCGAAAAGTGGCCGGCTGCCATCCAATCCAAGATTCTGGACTTCAATGCCTTGTTCTCGAAAATACGCGGGAAGCAACCTGCCTGCCACCGAAGATCCAGCCAATATGATCGGAGCTGGCTTCTCCCGCAAATACCGGCTGATGCGAATCAAATTCGACTGAAGATTCGACTCGGCCAGTTCGGCCCCAACTCCTTCGAAATGCACCAAAACCGCATATCCGCCGAGAAAAAGTGCCGCCAAAGCGAGGATTGCGAGCGCATTCCTGCCGGATCGCTGCGGGATGGCAGAGATTACGTTATTCGGTGGTTCAGTATTCAGGGAAGGCAAATTGCGGGTGGAGTGGGTTATGCCGGTTTTAAAACTGAAAATAGATAAATGCCCCCGCATTTCCACTGTTGGTCACGATGAGGAAAAGCAGAAGCGCGTAGGTGGTGTTCGCGAGCAAGTTAGCCAGGCCGGGTTTCTCGTTCTGGAATCCGTTCCAAACCATCGGCCGGATGGCGGCCCAGAGGTGATACAAGACCACCGGTGAGGAAAACAGAACGATGGAAAAGATGGGCTGCGGGTTGAAACCGCTTTTCCACATGGCCATTTCACGAAGATAGAGCACCGCTTCATCGAACTTTGGCAACTGGAACAAAAGCCAGAGAAAAGAAACGAGATGGAAGGTGAGGAGGATTTTGAAGAACCGGAAAGCGGAAACCGGAAAGCTGAAGGCGGAAAGCTGAGATCGGCGACCGACGACATCCGACTTTCGGTCTCTGAGGTCTGAATCCTTCGGCCCCACTTCGCCTTTGACGCCGAGGAATCGTTCGATCGCCAGGAAAACCCCGTGGGTTCCGCCCCAGACCATGTAGCTCCATGCCGCCCCGTGCCAGAGACCGCCCAAGAGCATGACGAGGATCAGGTTCGCGTATGTGCGGGCGGCTCCTTTTCTGTTTCCGCCCAGTGGAAAATAGAGGTATTCCCGCAGCCAGGAGGAAAGAGAAATATGCCATCTGCGCCAGAACTCTGTGATCGATTGCGAAAGGTAGGGGAAATTGAAGTTGATCGGGAGTTGATACCCAAACAGGCGGGCCAACCCCATCGCGATGAGCGAATAGCCCGCGAAATCGGCAAAAATCTGAAAGGAAAATCCGTAAAGCAGGAAGAGCAGGTTGATCCCCGGCATTCCGACAAATGCCGGATAGCTGAGCCCGGCGCTCGCTTCCCGGAGATTGTCAGCCACAACCATCTTGAGAAAAAAGCCGAGGATCAGCTTTTTTGCAGCATCGTCCCAGTTCACGCTCGCAAGGCTTTTGGCCGCGATCTGGTGCATGAATTCGTGCGCCTTCACGATTGGACCGGCCACGAGTTGCGGGAAAAAGGCTTTGAAAAAAGCCATCCTCATCATGAGCCATCCGCTCTCGCTCCTCGATTCGGGCGGGCGAAGCCCCTCGATTCCCTTTCCACCGGACCGGTAGATATCCACCACGAGACTGATGCCTTGAAAGGTGAAAAACGAGATCCCTATCGGAAGCGGAATCTGCGTCAGGTCAAACCCCCAATGCGACCACCAGCTATTCGGCAGAAAGGATTTGACGATCAGCGAGGCATATTTGAAAACCGCAAGGATCCCGAGATTGGAAAGGATGGCAAATGTGACCCACCGTTTGCGGGCGCGGGGATTCGTGCCCGGCTTGACCAGCTTGAGGGTGACGAAGGCATTGATCCAAGTGGAGGCGGCCAAAACCACCACCAGCCAAGGCGTGTGCCACGCGTAGAAGACGTAGCTCGCAACGGTCAACAGACCGATCTGGCACGGCATCCGCCAGCGGCCCGGCCATGGCAAAAAATGGTATGCTCCAAACGTCAGGAGCAGAAAGACCAGAAATGTCCAAGAGTTGAAGAGCATGGAAATGCTGAAAGCATGAAGCCTGAGAGATGAAAATGGAAGGAAGACATGGGAAGAAGTGGCGGGGGGCGGGAATTGTCAACGAATTGTGTGGGAATGGCCAACGCGCGGATTTTGGCTCGCCTCCCGTCCCTCGACTGCCTTTCACCAATGCCATATTTTACCCGCTACTCGCAACTCATAACTCGATCCATTCACGTGTCTTGTGCTATGGCTCGATCAGGTCGAGCGAGGGAAAGAGTTTCCGGAAATCGGCGGCATTTCTGGTAAGCAGCCCTTGGTAGCGCTGGGCAAATGCTCCGATAAGCACATCGGCAATCGGGCGCTTGGCCGACTTATGGCTGCGGCGTTTTTGCACGTGCCGCGTCCATGCCTGGCAAGCGTTCGCGGTATCTGCCGTCATCCAGCTTTCCTGGTGGTCAACCCCCAGATTGAAAAGAAATTCTTCCAGCGCTTCGATCTGCCCGGAGAATGCCGGAGCCAGTTCGACAAACGTCACCGGGCATACCACCAGCCCTTCGGCAAGTTTGGCATCCAAAAGGCTCTCGGAACCGGATGCGAACGTCGGGTCGTCAAGGCCGACATCAAGCAAGATGCACGTGTCAACGACCCATGCCATCATTCACGATCCCCTTCGCGCAGCAACTCCATCCATCCAGCAGTGGTTGCCGGCATGCCATGTTGGAATCGTTTCATGCATCCTCTCACGGAGTGGCCTCGTCGCTCAGCCGGTTTGCGGACGACAACCACCCGGCACTCGGTATCGGAGATCATCTTCCACATCAGGGGTTGGCCAGGGCGGAGCCCCAGCTTCTTGCGCAGCGCGGCAGGCATGGAGACCTGGCCCCTTTCGGTGAGTGTGGTGAGACCGTTTACCATGCGGGCAAACTATCATGTATCCGCATCATGTCAACCCTCGGAGCTCCCTGCCCTGGTCCAACACAGATTCCAAACTCTCCCTGACCTCTACCTCACTCCATAGAGAACGATGGGCTGCTCCCGATTTCAGGTGTCTCTTCAATGAGTGTTCAGAGTTGGGGGCCCTTGCATGCCGCCGGGGATGATTACGAACCACTCGATCGGGGCACTTCCCGCGCGTGTTGGAACTTCGGCTGACCAGATAACTTGTCCGTTGGTTACCTTTGCAAAATCTTGTGATGAGAGACAGAATCGATCATGGATTCCCGGCTCGGAACCCGCGATGCAGTCGAGGCCTGAAAGTGAGGGAACATGGCCGTTCACCGGGACGAGATCAATGACCTGCCTTTGTCCGAATGGCCGCCAGAAAGACAGTTCCGAGTCATCACTGGTTCCGGCAAAACCGATGACTCTCGCAGTTACCGGAAGGTTATTGCGGACAACCGCGAGGGCGTCATTGCGATCTTTATAGACCGAGTAAACAATTTTGATTCGCTCGACGAATGGTTGAGAAACATGGAAATATTTTGCGATGCTGACAAGTATGGGAGGTGAAACCAGGGGTCTCGAAGGGGTAAGGAGGACAGACGGAAGGATTGTCAGCACTGCCAGGCCGTAAAAGGCTCGTGCCCACGGTCTCGATGCAACGCGCGCCATACGGTGAACGGAGAAAAACGAGAGAAGGAGCACCGGGTAGTAGGGAAGCAGAAGGCGGGGCCCAGAGTCGTTGCCAAATTTTGCAAAAAAAACGCCTGCTGCCAGAATGCCGCCGGCTAATGTGACAAGGCTCCAACGATCAATTTTTTGGAATGAAGATCTGCCCCTGCCAAGATTCTTTTTTCTGAAAGAACAGATTGTGGCCAGAAAAGTTACGAGCAGGACCAAAGCAATTCCTAACCCCATGCCTGCCCCTTCCTCGTTGGGTATTTCACTCGCATGTAAAGCCAACCTCGGGAATTTCTCGCGCAGTCTCGAAATCGGACTGCTGGCATCCGTGCAGAGTTGATCTATGACGCTGCTGTTCCAATGTCCTGCGGCAGGAAAGACAGGGGGATTCAGGGAATTCACCAGCAATTGCAGGCTGTTGCCAATGATGCCGAAAATCGGCGATTCAATCTGGTATCGTCCCAAATTGAGCGGATCGCCGTTCCAAGAGCCTGTGTGGACATGGTTCGAGACCCCCGCTGGCACGAAGGAGAGAGGCACCGAGAATATCACGATGCCGGCAACCGCCGCCAGCCGCAACGGCCGGGATATCAGCCACGGCAGCAGGCGGCAGAGAACGATGGCAACCGGCAATACGAGAGGAATATTGCTGGCTTTCACTGACGTCAACAAAGCGGCCGCAACAAGGGCCATCGTGAAATCGAGCCAGGATTTCGTCTGAACGCTTCTGAGAGAGAAGGCCATTGCGGCAAGAAAAAAGAAAAGCCCGGGGAGATCGTTGCCCACGCTGGCAGCCTGCATGACGGCTCCGGCAAGACCGGGCACGAGCCACGCAACAACCCATCCGGCTTTGCACGGAATCCCGAGGCCTTGGACTGTCAGAAAAGTCAGCGCAGGAAGACAGGCATACATCAGGATGTTGGGCAGGAAAAACAGCCGGTCTCCGCGTCCGATCACCCAAAGCGGCAGCATCCCCCACTCCGAACCCGTTCCGGATAAATCCATGCGCCTGTTGAAACTGCCGGTCCAGTGCCAGGAGTGCCCTGCGATCCAGTGGAGTAATCGCGGATAACGATATGTCAAAAAATCGTAGTTGTTTGGGGGATGCAAAATGCCTCCCAGAAAACTCAGGCACAAAATCAGAAGAAATGCAGCAGGGAGGATGCGGTGGTAACGCCCTGGTCTGAAGCGGAGTAACGGAGGTGATGCAAGCCAGAGCGCCAGCCCTGTGCAAACAAACCCGAAAAACGAAACGGTGACCCCGGTCGCATCCAAAACCTTGAATCCAGAAAGCAATAACCCCGTTCCGACAGACCACGCGCAATAAAGAACGACCAGGCGCGAAAGAAATAGCGGTAATGAGGGTCGGGGGGTCATGCTGTCATTCAAATCTCCGGCAGGCCACACTTTCCGGTGGGGTCCCCCCTTCAAGAACAGGGGCATGAAACACCAAACCCACCAGGCTGTCGCTGCGAAACTTCACCGGAATATGACACATTTCTGCTAAGCGTAAAAAAATGAGCGCCATCTGCCACGGCACACAAACATACCATCTCCTCAGGTTTCTTTGCCTGGCAATTGTCCGCAGAATGCCGCCGATCGACCGGGGCACCGGGTGAGCCGCAGAGATAACCCCATGGGGCCTCTGGTCCCGGCAGACGGATTCCATGCACCGCCCCAGATCCTCCTCGTGAACGAGATACTGCGAGGGAGCCGGATGGCCGGCTAGAGTCGGCACGAGAGGGAATTTTTCAACAAGAGAAATAAGACTTCCCATCACCCCTCCCGGATGTTCGCCCCAGACCAGGCCCGGACGAATCACAACCCCGCCGCTTTGCAGGGCTTTCTCTTCGAGTAGAAGTTTCGCCTTCCCGTAGTTCGAACGGCATCCGCGATACGCGCTCATCGAACTGACGAGCACAAATCTTGGGACGCCACGCTTCTCCGCAGCATGGAGCAACCGGACGCCGGGGTCCACATTGCGGCGACAAACTTCGTCGAGTCCCCGGGAAGAGAAATCGTATGCGGCATGGATCAAGACATCGAATCCCTCGAGTGGCAGGGACGCCGGATCCATTTCTAAGCTGTAGGGGATCCATCCCCCATCCACGCGCCGACGCGAGAGACTGCTCACTTCGAATCCGCAGCCGCGCAAATAGCGGCAAAGCACCCCGCCTACGTAGCCGGAACCTCCTGTGACGGCAATTTTCATGGCTCCCCGGCCACGGTGGAAGCGATGCGGTGGGCGTTTGCCATCACACTCAGTGTCATTGGGGTCGCCTGAAATGCTTGAAGCCTCAGTTGAAAAGTCAAGCAGAGAGATAATCGGCTCATGCGTAGTTCAAATAACAGGATATGGTTGTTGCTTGTGGCGAGGAAACACATTTCGCATAGCTTTTCGACATGGTTGTTCTACAAAGAAAAACAAAAATGAAGCGAATATGACAATGGCAAGAATGTCAATGATTGGCGCAAATTCACCCAGTGCTGCGTCTGCCTTACCCAGAACAATCAAACATAACTCATGTATCATATATAGTGAGTATGAGATATAGCCGCCAAAGAGAAACAGCTTGGTGGAGCATAACCTCGAAACAAAGCACTGGTGGTTGGCCAACCCCAACACGATAATGCCAAGCAGTGGCACGCACCAAAATGCTACCAGTCCAAAAGCAGGCAACATATAATGGGAGGCTATTATAACGGAGACGACAGCAAGCGGAACAATATATTGCCAGGGAAAAAGAGAAGTGAGATTCGCTCTAAATATATGACATAAGGCGCACCCTCCTAGAAACTCGCCCGCAATACGAACAAGCCCATAACCCACATTCCCGTCAGCCTTTAGATACTGGCAAACCAAAGCTGTTCCAACAAGTGCGAGAGTGGCTACGACAGCAGAGCGACGGGGCGAAGCAACACATAATCTTGAAACAACCAAAATTGGGTATAGAAGGTAGGCGAGCCACTCGCAACTAATTGACCAAGCAGGCACATTCCAAGAACCTCTGGATGGGATGGCCCAACTCTGGACAAGAAACACATTTTTTACGAAATCGACAGCAGAATAAAGTTCCGGTTGCTTCGGATGCATTCCGAATATGCGTTGTGCAAATAAAAGCACTACAAAAAGAATTAATATTACGGCATGCACTGGCCATAGTCTTGCCAATCTCATCCATAAAAACTCGCCAATGGCGGGAATGCAAACTCGTGCAAGACGGTTGCCGTAGTTGTAGTGGATTATAAATCCGCTCAAGATAAAGAAGAGATCCACACCAAGATACCCATGGGCGACAATGGGTTTAATAAGGAAGTTTAAATTCGGATAGCATTCTGCAAGTTGCCGTTGCATATGATATAATACAACCCAAATGGCTGCTGCCGCGCGGATGCCAGTCAGCGGGTAGATTTCAGGCTGGAGACTTTCGTGACGGGCCATATTTTACTCACTTAAACCTTCGACACACAGCAGAATGGCTGAAGATCATATCGAATACATGGCACTGTGCAACCGTAGCGGAATCCATGATGTTAGGTTGCATCTGACTGGGGACTACAAAGTGCCTGATTGAGGGGAAAGTCTCAATAACCGCGATTTTCATGACTCCCTGGCTACCATCGAAGCGATGCGGTGGGCGTTTGCCATCACACTCAGTGTTATCGAAGTCGCCGGAATGCTCGGAAAGATGGAGGCGTCGATCAGGTGGAGGCGATCAAATTCATTGAAACAGCCCAGAATATCCGTTTCGAGTGGGCTGGGGGTTTTCCGCATCGGAAATGTGCCCCCACTGTGGTAGCCGCTGCCTGGGCGCGGAATCTTGATACCCGGGATGAGCGGGACAGCCCCGATGGAGGCGCTGTTCCAAAGGAACTTGAGAGCAACGGCCAATGCCTTGGCCTTCGTGGCCAATCTCGGCCGGTGCGAAACATTCAGGTAGCCCCTGCCTTCGGGATGTCTTTTCAGGACCAGTTCCAGAGCTCCCGAATCAAGGGAATGCAAAAAACCCTGCGCGATGATCAGGCGCCCAAGGAATTCCTCGTTGAACCGCCCGATTTTCAACGGCCATTTCAAGAATGTTTTCTCCAGTTCCGATTGAAGGAACCGGCTGTAACCGTAAATCTGAGTATGAATCAGGTGCCTGCTGATTGCCGGATCGTCAATTTCAACGAACGCCTGGGAAAGCGTGTGCAAACGCTCCTGACCTATACTTCCGGCTTTTCTCAACTGCATCATCGGGATGATAAAATACTGGCTGTCCAAGAGGCGGACCGGTGAGTCGTAAACGCCAAGTGACTCCAAGGCGATTTTTGCCGTGGGGAGAACTCCCGCAGCCAGCATGACCCTCCCGGCCTCATAGCTGAACCGGCTGTTGTCGGAGGCGTGGTGCCCCAGCACGCGAAGCCCGCTTCCGTTTTTTTCGATCCGCTCAACCACGCTGCCGGGAATGTAGCGGAGCCTATCGGAGGAAAGCAGCGACTCCAAAGTCTGCGAGGAGGAATAGATTAGCCGATAGGGGCATCCTGAAAGGCACAGCCCGCAATACATGCACGGCTGGTCCCTCCCGGATCCATCGCTCCGCACGGCGACGCGGGAATGCCCGTATGAGATCCCGTTATTTCTCAGCGCCTGCCGGGACGCATCCATTCTTTCAAACAGATACCGGCTCTGGCGCGACGGATGCAGTTCCTGGGGGTTGACTGCCCGTGCCGGCAGCAGACTTTCCAGATCGTCATTGACGAATGTGCCCGGCACGAACTTCATGACGGAACGGTAGTGCTCGTCAAGGTCCGACACGCCGATCGGCCAATCTCCGATATCTTCCTGCCGGTAGGGAAGCAGCGCCGAGCCCCAGATGTTGCTCAGTCCTCCCCTTGCATGGGAAAAGTTGAACCCTTTTCGCCGTTCCCAGTGGATGCCGCTCTGCTCCTCATCAACATCCGTGGCAAACGAAGACCCGTAGCTGAGTTTCGTATGGATCGTCTCCTCATTGCTGCCCCGCCGCCCCACCATGTTTTGAACATCGTCCTCCGCCCATTCCTCGAATGTCTGGCCGGCCATCCTGGCGCGCACCGACTCGCGATCCGCCTCCAAAGTTTTTCCCGCGTCAAGGATGGTCACCCTTCTTCCCGCCGCAACCAAGGCATGAGTGGCAGCGACTGCCGCCGGACCCGAGCCAATAACAACGATCATGTTCTGCTTTCCCTGCATTACCTGCGGGTTTCCAGTCGGGAAAGAATGGCATATTTAAGAACACATCGGATGGCACTGAATCCGTCTCTCCAACCGATTTTTTTGCCTTCCTCGTAGGTGCGCCCGTAGTAAGAAATGGCGACTTCGTAGATCCTTGCTCTGCTGCGTGCGACTTTCGCTGTGATTTCCGGTTCGAATCCAAACCGATCCTCCTCGATCCGGATTTGCTGGATGATCTCCCGGCGGAAGGCTTTGTAGCAGGTCTCCATGTCGGTGAGGTTCATGTTCGTGAACATGTTCGAGAGAAGGGTCAGAAACCGATTGCCGATCGAGTGCCAGAAATACAGGACACGATGTTCTCCAAATCCCAAAAATCTGGATCCAAAGACCACATCCGCCCGGTTTTCCAGAATCGGCCCCAAAACCTTCGGGTATTCGGTCGGATCGTATTCCAGATCGGCGTCCTGGATGATGACGATGGGTTTTGTCGCCAGGGCGATGCCGGTGCGCAGGGCGGCACCCTTGCCTCGGTTCACGGCATGCGATTCCACTCGGATGCGGGGATCGCTGGCAGCAAGCGCCTTGAGAACAGCGAGCGAGCCGTCGCCCGAGCAGTCGTCCACGCAGACCAACTCGGCGACGATGGGCTGGGCCAGAACCGTGCGGATGACTTCCGCGACCGTCTTCGCTTCGTTGTAAACGGGCATGATGACCGAGAGGCGTGGCTCTGTGGGTTGCACCCCGGAAGGATGCTCGATCCGGCGGCGAAAGTGAAATGGAAAAATTCGGGCTCATCCGAAAAAAAGTGTGTTCGTTCCACATTTCAGAAGATGGAACAATGGTCATGCCGCCTTCGGCGGGTTTGGGGTCGAATTCTTTGAACCACTGATGAATGCAATGTTCCGCCGCCCAATGGCGCGGCGGGAGAGGAGGCGGGAACCGGCTGGCCGGTTCGGCGGTCTGTGTGGTCGGGCGACTCTGCAAACTCGATTGCGAGATCGCCCGAGCACACAGACCCTGAATCGCTTCGCGATCCGCGCCTCCTCTCTCATTCTGGAAACAAACCGGCGGACGGGGCCATTGCCCCGGCCAGATCAGTGTCAATGAGTGGTTAAAAAACTCTGCAAATTCCGTCATGCCTCATCTCTCTCCGATTGACGGGGATCGCGGGTTGCTCTTGATTGAGATCTGTAGAGAAGGGCGTGACACGAGGGTAGCCCTCCACTTCCCCGGCAACATTCTTGATGAAGATCCTTTTGTCCGCCTTCGCCTGCAATCCCGTGACCGGCTCAGATGCCCATGTGGGGTGGAGCGTGGCACGGGCACTGGCGCAAGTGGGCGAAGTGCATGTCCTGACACATGGGTTCAGCCGGAAGTATATCACAAGCGCTGACGAATCGGGACTCAGCGGGGTGAAATTTCATTTCCTGGGCACGCCTCCCGACGAACGCAACCGCCATGCCTTGTTGGCGCGCTTGCTGTCATGGAGAGGCTGCATGGCCTGGCACAGGCGGCTTGCCCTGCCATACGCGGAATGCCTCCATGCCCGCGAAAAATTCGATGTCGCCCATCATGTGACGATATCGAGTTGGCGGCTCCCCTCCCCTCTGTGGCGGCTGAACATCCCGCTGATCTGGGGACCGCTTGGCGGAGGCGAAGAAATCCCCGGGAATTTTTTGGCGACGCTGAGCCCCGCCACGCGGGCATTCGAGATGTTCCGCCGGGTCGCGTCCTGGCGGGCCGGATTTTTTCGAGACCTCCGTGACTGCGCCCGATACGCCGCAATCTCTCTCGCCGCGAATGCGGAAACAGCGGGGCTCCTGCAGAAACTCGGGGCAACGAGAGTGGAGATTCTGAGCCCCGCATTCTTTTCAGAAGAGGCGATCGCGCGATTCACGTCCCGTCTTCCCGAAAAAACATACAGCGGGCCTCTCGAAATTTTCTCAGGGGGAAGTCTCGAAGGGCGAAAAGGCGTCTACCTTGCCCTGCATGCCCTCGCCGATCTCAAGAATGAAGGGTTGCGCTTCCGGTATCGGCTGGGGGGGCATGGTGCGGAGGGGAAATCTCTTCGGCGCCTTGCGAAGGAACTCGGGCTTGGCCCGGATGAAGTCGTCTTCTCCCCTGGTTATACTGGTTCCGATTACGAAAATGTCCTGCATGAGGCCCATATCTACTTGCTTCCCACTCTCCGCGAAAATGCGGGGCTCACGATGATGGAATCGATGCTCTCCGGGGCGGTTCCTGTAGTGGCCAAACTGGGCGGCCCGGGAGAAATCGTCACAGCGCAGTCCGGGTTTGCTCTCTCCCCCTCGGACCCTGCCTCCCTGATCGAGCAAATAAAGGCCGCAATCCGTCTTCTCGACGGGCATCGTGATCTCTGCCAAACGCTCGGGCTGGCGGCCAGCAGCAGAATTGCCAACTCCTACTGTGCGGAGGCCTATCTGAATGCCATCCGGCGCATTCATTCCGGCAGTCTTCATCTCCCAAAAAGGGGGATCAACCTCTCCTGACAGTTTGGGCGGTGGAAAAGAGGCTTTTTACACCGCGAAACATCAGCAAACATCGCGAGACGCTTTCCCACTTGGCCTTTTCCCAGGTTGTGAAAAGTCGTAAGTCGTTAATGGTAATAAAGAAAGGCGAGGGTCGGAATCGAACCGACGAATACAGCTTTTGCAGAGCCGTGCCTTACCACTTGGCTACCCCGCCGTTTGCAGAAGTGCTACCAATACACATTCAACGGCGGGATGACAACTGATACTTGTCCGCCGGTAGTGGTTCCCTCGGATTGGTCAAGGGAATCGACGATGTTGTCTTTGAATGTCACGGTGAGTGTGCCGACGGGAACTTTTACGTAGATCGTGCTGGCGGCAAGTCCCTGGTTGTTCTGGATCAGTGTTCCGCCGGGCGAGTTGGTGGACTTTTGATAGGTGATGATGGTTTGGTTGTTGACCGGGGCGTAGGTTGTCTGTGGGACGAGTTGGTATTTGATGAACTCCCAAATCTGCTGGGTTCCGGATTTGTCTGCCCGGCTGGTTTTTTTCTGTGGTTTTCCGAGGCTTCTCCCGACTTCATCGGCGGTCATTCCGATGGCGACTTCATTTCTGGAAATCAAGGCCTCGACTTCGATCCGCCGCGCTTCGCTCTTGCGGAGGTTTTCCGAGAAATTATCGGGCAGCGGTTCGAGGGACCGGGGATCGACCCATGCGACGATTCCTCCCTGCTGGGCATTGCCGCGCACCCGGATGAGGCCGTGGGAATTCAAGCCCTCGACCTGCACGGTTTGAGGAAACCGGAGTGTGCCCGCATATCTGGTTTGGGTGGCGTCAAAGTAGGCGGGGGCCGGCTCGAGCACTTTCAGATTAAGGGGTTTGATATCGAAATCCGCGAGGTAGATTGCTCCGGGTTCGCGGATCATCGGGGTTGCGGCGCCGGAAAAACAGGCGAAAGCCAGAACCAACGCAACCGGGAGAAAGCGTGCCATGGATGAACCATCGCAGATCGCGGGCCGATTGACAAATCAAAGCAAGCGATTGCGATTGAGTGCCGGGCGTGGCAGCCCGCGCGGTTGACAATTCCATTGATGCCGGATGGCGGGACGGCGTATCGCGGCTCAGCCCTTTTTGTGTTTGAAGGCGATGACCGAGAGCGGCGGGAGGTCGAGCATGATCGAGTGCGGCTTGCCCTGCCAGGCCCAGTGCTCGTCCGACCAGTGGCCTCCGTAGTTGCCCACGTTGCTTCCTCCGTAGGTTTCGGCATCGGTGTTGAGGACCTCCTCGTAAAACCCGTGGTTGCTGATGCCGACGCGATAGGCGCCGCGGACGACCGGTGTGGCGTTGACAATAAAAAGGATGTCCTCGCCGGTGCGGGACTTGCGCACGAACGACCAGACCGTGTTGTCGGCGTCGTGGAAATCGACCCACTCGAAGCCGTCGTAGGAATCGTCGAGCTCGTGGAATGACGGCTCGTTTGTGTAGAGCCAGTTGAGGTGCTGGACCAGGCGGCGCAGGCCGTCGTGCAGCGGAAAATGCGTGAGGTGCCAGTCGAGGCTGCGGCCGTGGCTCCATTCGAGCCACTGGCCGAATTCCATGCCTTGGAAAATCAGCTTCTTGCCCGGGTGCGCCCACATCCACGCGAGGAACATCCGGCAGTTGGCGAATTTCTGCCACATGTCGCCGGGCATCTTGTCGAGCAGCGAGCCTTTCCCGTGCACGACCTCGTCGTGGCTGAGCACGAGGACAAAGTGTTCCTGGAACGCATACAGCATCGAGAACGTGATGTCCCCCTGGTGGTAGCGGCGGTGGATCGGGTCCTTGCTGATGTAGCTCAGGCTGTCGTTCATCCAGCCCATGTTCCATTTGAACCCGAACCCGAGCCCGCCGGCGTAGGTCGGGCGGGAGACCCCGGGCCACGCGGTGGATTCCTCGGCGATCATGGTGATGCCGGGGAAGCGGTCGTAGCAGACCTCGTTGCAGCGTTTGAGGAACGCGATGGCGTCGAGGTTCTCGCGGCCGCCGAAGCAGTTCGGCACCCACTCGCCGGGCTTGCGCGAATAGTCGAGGTAAAGCATCGAGGCGACCGCATCGACCCGCATCCCGTCGATGTGGAATTCGTCCATCCAGAACAGCGCGTTGCCGATCAGGAAATTTTTCACCTCGTTGCGGCCGTAGTTGAAGATGAGCGTGCCCCACTCCTTGTGCTCGCCGAGGCGCGGGTCCTCGTGCTCGTAGAGGCAGGTGCCGTCGAAGTGCGCGAGGCCGTGCGCGTCTTTCGGGAAATGTCCGGGCACCCAGTCGAGGATGACCCCGATCCCTTCCTGGTGGCACCGGTCCACGAAATGCCGGAATTCGTCGGGGTTCCCGAACCGGCTCGTGGGCGCGTAGTAGTTCACGACTTGGTAACCCCACGACCCGTCGAACGGGTGCTCCATCACCGGCAGCAGCTCGATGTGGGTGAACCCGAGTTCCTTGACATACGGGATCAGCCGGTCGGCGAGCTCGATGTAGCTCAGGAACCGGTCGCCGTCCTCGGTGATCCGCTGCCAAGATCCGAGGTGGACCTCGTAGATGCTCATCGGCGCGGCGTAGGGATTCCGCTGCCGGCGCTTTTCCATCCACTCGGAGTCCGCCCATGTGAAACGGTTGAGGTCAAAAACCATGCAGCCGGTCTCGGTGGTGTGCTGAGCGAAAAACGCGTAGGGGTCGGTTTTCAGGAAGACCTCGCCGTGCGGCCCGCGGATCTCGAATTTGTAATGCGCCCCCTCGTGGACGCCCGGAAGAAAAATTTCCCAGACTCCGGAGGGAACCATCTTCCTCATCGGGTGGATGCGGCCGTCCCAGCCGTTGAAATCGCCGGCGACGCTCACCCGCTGGGCGTTCGGGGCCCAGACCGAAAAATGCACGCCCGGCACGCCGCCGATTTCCATCACGTGGGCGCCGAGCTTTTTGTAAACGTCGTAATGCGTCCCCTCGTTGAAAAGGTAAATATCCATCTCCCCGAGCACGGGGCCGAACGAGTAGGGGTCGTGCGAACGCCACTTCGCGCCGTCATGCCCCGTGAATTCCAGCGTGTAGCCGAACTCCCCGGTCACGCCGGGCAGCGCCGCCTCGAACAGGCCCGGTTCGTGGATCCGCGTCAGGTCGAAGGTCTTTCCGTCCGCGCCCACCATGCGGGCTTTCGCGGCGTCCGGGCGGAACACCCGCCCGATCCAGCGGCCCTGGAATTCCCGCAGCCCCAGAATCCGGAACGGGTCGCAGTGCCGCGCTTCGATCAGGGGATAAAAATCGTCGTCCGGAAGAAGTGAGGGATTCATGGCCGTCCAGCCTAGCGCCCGGCCGGGTCAAATGCACAGATTTTCTTGGCAGGATGCTCTGCCGCCAGCCATGGGATCCCGGCATTTCACGGGTTCCAACCGTATCCGCAAACCGGAACGCAGTGTAGAAATGATCTTGCCGCGTATTTTCGCCTTTTCCAACAGCCCCACGCGAAGCGGAAAATTCAGGGAAGAAGTGGCGGCAGGGCCGCTTCCACAGAGGGTTTCCGGCGAGTCGCCGAAAACAGCCTGCGAGTCGCAGGCGCTCCCCGGAATGCGCTGGCTGGGCCGCCTGGGGGCGTTTGATGGGTGAACCCTCCGCAGCCCGGGAAATATTTCTCCGGGTGCCGGAGGATTTTGATTTCCCGAATCCCGCCGGAGGCGCATAGTGTGCGGCTCAAACAAAAACGACCCGAACCATGGCAAAACCCGAAGATTCCTCCGCGGCAGACAAAACCGCCGCCGCCCGCTCGAAAAGCCTCGAGCTCGCGCTCCAGCAGATCGAAAAAGATTACGGCAGCGAGGCGATCCGCCGCCTCGGCGACAACAGCGTTTCGCCGGTCGAGGTGATCCCGACCGGCAACATCCTCATCGACCGCGCGCTCGGGGTCGGAGGGTTCCCGCGCGGGCGGATCGTCGAAGTTTTCGGGCCGGAATCCTCCGGAAAAACCACGCTCACGCTGACGGCGATCGCGCAGGCGCAGAAGCGCGGCGGCCTGGCCGGGTTCATCGACGTCGAGCACGCGCTCGACCCCCAGTATGCGCAGAAGCTCGGCGTCAACCTCGACGAGCTTCTCGTTTCCCAGCCGAGCTCCGGCGAGGAGGCGCTCCGGATTCTCGAGACCCTCGTCCGCTCGAACGCGATCGACATCATCGTGCTCGACTCGGTCGCGGCGCTCGTCACGAAATCCGAGCTCGAAGGCGAGATCGGGGACGCGGTCGTGGGTGCCCAGGCCCGGCTGATGAGCAACGCGCTGCGCAAGCTCACCGCGTTCATCTCGAAGTCCCGGACCGTCTGCATCTTCACCAACCAGATCCGCGAAAAGATCGGCGTGATGTTCGGAAACCCGGAGACGACGCCCGGCGGAAAGGCGCTGAAATTTTATTCGAGCGTCCGCGTGGACATCCGGCGCATCGGGGCAATCAAGAGCAGCGACGGGGCGATGACCGGGAACCGGACGAAGGTCAAGATGGTCAAGAACAAGGTGGCGGCCCCGTTCATGGAGGCCGAGTTCGACATCATGTATAACGAGGGGATTTCCTGCACCGGCTCCCTGCTCGACCTGGCGATCGAGAAGGGGGTCCTGGAAAAACGCGGATCCTGGCTCAGCTACAAGGGCAACCAGCTCGCGCAGGGCCGCGATGCCGCGAAGGAAACCCTCAAGGCCGATGCCGCCCTCTACGCGGAGATCGAGGCCGGGGTCCTCGCCGCCCTCGACGCGGAGAAGAAATAGGCGTTTCCATGGTGGAGGATCTCGACCCGTCGTTGCTGACCATCCGCTGCCTGGGGGACCGCAAGATCACTTCGCCGCTGGAGCGTCTCATGGCGGAGGGTGCCCCCGGCCATGAATTCTACACCGACGACCACCGGGTGCTCGTCCAGCACGAGCTCCCGGATGTTTCGCGGATGATCGCCGAGGGGAAGGAATTCCCCTGCTTCGAAGTCGCCGGACCGCGCAAAAAGATCTTCTTCGACCCCGCGCAGACAAACTGCGCGGTCGTCACCTGCGGCGGGCTTTGTCCGGGCCTCAACGATGTGATCCGCGCGATCGTCATGCAGGCGCATTACCGCTACGGCGTCCGCAGGATCTACGGCATCCCGTATGGGTTCGAGGGCCTGATCCCGGATTACGGTCATGGGATCGTGAACCTCACGCCGGATGTGGTTGCCAACATCCACGAGTTCGGCGGGACATGGCTCGGCACCTCGCGCGGACCGCAAGACGTCCTCCGCATGGTGGACCGGCTGCAGGAACTCGATGTCAACATCCTCTTCGTCATCGGCGGCGACGGCAGCCAGCGCGGGGCGATCGACATCGAGAAGGAAGCCCGGAGGCGCGGGGCGAAGCTGGCGGTGGTCGGGGTCCCGAAGACCATCGACAACGACATGATCTACATGGACAAGAGCTTCGGCTACGAGACCGCCGCAGCAGAAGCCGTGGAGGCCGTGCATGCCGCCCACACCGAGGCCCGCAGCGCGCGCGGAGGCATCGGCCTCGTGAAACTGATGGGCCGCCACTCGGGATTTATCGCGTGTGCGGCGACCATCGCCAGCGGCGAGGTCAACGCGGTCCTGATCCCCGAAGTTCCGTTTGCCCTGGAGGGTCCGCACGGGTTCCTCGAGGTGATCCGCCAGCGGGTGGTGACGCGCGGGCACGCGGTCGTCATCACCGCCGAAGGCGCGGGCCAGGAACATCTCGGATCCAGCGGCGAGACCGATGCCTCCGGCAATCTCCGGCTCGGCGATATCGGGCATTTTTTGAAGGAAAAGCTCACCGCGCATTTCAAAAATTGCGGGACCGCGCTGACGCTGAAGTATATCGACCCGAGCTACATGATCCGGAGCGTACCGGCCATGCCGCAGGACCGGATTTACTGCATGCGGCTCGGCCAGGCGGCCGTGCATGCGGGGATGGCTGGGAAGACCGGGCTCATTGTCGCGCGCTGGCACCAGGTTTACGTCCATGTCCCGATCTCCGTGGCTACGTCCGCACGGCGGACCGTGGACCCTCGCCAGGACATCTGGCTCTCCGTTCTGGAATCCACCGGGCAGCCGCCCAGATACTACTGAGATCAACTTTTGGAAACAAACAGACGATAGAGGCGGCCAGCGCAAAACAGGGAGCACAGGCGTCTCGCCTGTGAAAGACTCTCGCCCTCGCTTGCATAGTCAGCGCCCAAACGGGCGGGACGCCCGTTCTCCCTTGCTGCTGCGGAGTCTCCAGTTATCTCAAAGAGATAGTCCGAGCTATCCGCCTCAGTGGGCGAGTTGCTCGAACCGTATCGGGCGGCCAAAGTCCTTCACGAAAGGAATCGCGCGGGAAAACCGCCCGGTGAGGAGCCCGGGCCGCTGGAGTTCCAGCACCGCGCTGTAGTAATACCAGTCGCCTTGGGCGATGAGCAGATACGCGTGGGTCCCGCTGGCGACCCCATGCACGGTGTAGCTCCCGATGGTGCCGGTGATGTTGCGCCCGGCCTGGCTGAACGAGGCGTTCCCCCAGTCCTTGCTGGTCCAGTTGCCGGCGATGTTCAGCCCCGCCGAGTCGGTCTGGTCGGAGAGCCAGTTGTCGCCAGTCTTGTTGTTCCGGTTGTAGCGCGCGTCGTTGAACTCGGTCACGAACGAGCACCCGGCAAGGGCGGCGAGGACGACGAGTGCCGCGGCGATTCTTTTCATTTCAATTCACGATCTTGTCCAGGCAGACCGGCTTGCTGCCTTTTTCCACGTAGGGCATGTGCCGGGAGAACGAGCCGCACACGGTCTCGAAATTTTTCCGCTTCAGGATCATCGAGTGCCCGGCCCATTCGTCGTCCACGAGCACAAGAAAAGCGCTTTTTCCGGTCGCGATCCCCTTGATTTTGTAAATCCCGATGCCTCCGGAGAGCTTGCCGTCATGCTGTTTGAGGACGACCGTTCCCCAGTCCGGAGAGTAATAAACGCCCTCGAAATTGGTTGTGGCAGGCCTCTTGTTGTTGGCTTGGAGCCAAGCCTGGGCGGCCGCGTTGTTCTTGTTGTATTTTTCGGTGAGCGCGCAGCCGGAGGTCAGCGAGACGAAAGCCACGGCCACCAGCAGAAGGAGCGGAGTTTTCATGGGGAAACCGATAGCACTCCTTTTCTCCGCAGTAAAGCACGGTTTGCAGCGCGGCGGCGGAATCAGTATTTGCCGTTCAATGTCACGGGCGGAAAATCGTCCGTGCGGAACGGCGATGCCGGAAGTCCCGCGCTGTTGTAGAGGTTGCACGTCGGGTTGTCCGACCAGGCATAGCGGACGGCGACCGGGGCGGGGACTTTGTCCGACGAAACGACCACGGTTTTGCCATGGATTTTGGCGTCGGCCCAAACCCATTTCTTGTCCTCGCCGCAAATCGCGAAGCCCTCGATCTGGCAGCCCGGGCTGTTTCGGACGAGCGGGGCCGTCTCCTTGGTTTGGGATCTGACGTCGTAGGTCTCCGGCAACGGCTTGGCGACGAGACCGTCGGCCACTTGCTTGAAGCTGAGCACAGCCTTGCCGTCCGCGATCTTCATGGAATCGTAAACGGGGCCGGAATACGGCTGGGATTTTTTGTAATCCTTGGCGAGAGCGATGAGCGCGAGGCGTTCGCCCACGTCCTTTTTGTTGCGGGGATGGATGTCTGCTGATTCCCCGATATCGATCAGGATCGCCTGGCCGGTGTTCGGAAGTTTGAGGGTCAGGGACTGGGCTTCGCGCAGCTCGGCCCACAGGCTTTCGCCCGGGTCGGGTTTTTTCACCATGTAGTTTGCGAGCTGGCAGAAGTAGAATGGGAAATCTCCCTGGTTCCATTGCTTGCGCCAGTCGGTGATCATCAGCGGGAACGCTGTCCGGTATTGGTAGGCGCGGCCCGCGTTGGATTCGCCCTGATACCAGATCGCTCCGCGGATGGCATACGGGAGGATCGGGTGGATCATGCCGTTGAAGAGGTAGCTGGCCACGCCAGGCGCACCCGGGGGATTGGCCGGAGGCTGCGGGGCGGCGGCGATCTTCTGCGCGTCCAGAGCGGGGAAATCAAATTCCCCCTTGGCCAGCCAATCGCCGGCGAGCGAGATCGGGCCGGCTTTGGGTTCTCCGAAAAATTTCGCCGGGCTGACCGGTTCGTAAAGCCGGATCGCCACGACATTCTTCCCCTCCTTGACCTCGCCGGCAGGGATGTCGTAACGCCGGACACTACCGAGGCCAGGAAAGTCCTGATAGGTTGTTTCCTTGAGGAACTTGCCGTTCCAATAGACGCTGTCGAAACCGTCGATCGGCAGGATGAGCGGCAGATTGGCGGCGGTCTTGTCCGGGACATCAACCTCCTTGCGCAGCCAGACGGCTCCGGCATCGGGGAGCCCGCTGGCTGTCACGGGGCCTGGGATCTTCACGGGCACCCAGCCATCGGTGGAAACATCCTCGCCGGCGAATGCGGCGGCATCGGCAACCGGCTTGTCTTCGCGCCCGTTCTCCTTGATCCAGACACCGAGGCCATCGATGAAAGCCTGCTTTTTTTCCGGGTATTCTTTCAGGGCCGTCCAGAGCCGTTCGCGGCTGGCTTTGAGATCGGGGACGCTGTCGATCGCCTCGACGCTGGTCCAGGCCTCGGAGGGGGTGCCACCCCACGACGTGTGGATCAGGCCCACCGGAACTTTCAGGTTGTTCTGCAGCTTCTTCGCAAAAAAATATCCCACGGCGGTGAACCCCCCGGTCGTTTCCGGTGAAGCCGCCACCCAGGTTCCTTCGGTGTCCTCGAGGGCCTCGCTCGCGGGATTCTTTTTGACAAGAAACTGCCGCAGGAGCGGGTTCGCGGACTTCGCGATTTCTTCGTCCGCGCCGATGCTTCCTCTGGCCGAGAACTCCATGTTCGACTGGCCGGACGTGACCCAGACTTCCCCGACCACGACATCCGCGAGGGCCAGTTTGTTTTTGCCTTCGACCGTCATCTCAAACGGTCCGGGGGCCGAGTTCTTCAAATTCAGGGAGGCCATCCATTTCCCGTCGGCGTTGGCCGTGGCCTTGGCGGATTTCCCGTTCAGCGTCACCGTCACTTTCTCGCCCGGATCCGCCTTGCCCCAGATCGGAACCTTGGCGGATTTTTGCAGGACCATGTGGTCGGAGATGATGGCCGGAAGCTTGACATCCGCCCACGCGCAGGCGGTTGAGAGGGCGGCGGCAATGGCGAGACGGAAGGCGAGGGAGAGTTTCATAAGAGGCGCGGGTATCAATCCACCGCCTGCCGTTGGCGGCAAGAATATTCTGGGCCCTCACGGCGAGACCTCCAGGTTTTTTGCTCGCGTGAGGAGCGGTCCTGCAAAAACGGCGCTCGCCCTTGGGGCCGGGGGCTGCTACGGTGCCGGGATGAAATATGCGTTTTTGGGCGCTGGGAAAATGGCCGCGGCAATCATCCGGGGGATGCTCCGCGCGAAGGTCTGTGCCGCCCCGGACATCACCGCCTCGTGCCCGGAGCCGGAATTGCTGGAAAGCCTGAGGACCGCGACCTCGGTCAACGTCACCGCCTCGAATGCGGGGGCCGCCTCGTCCGCCTCCGTGGTGGTCCTTTGCGTGAAACCGAACGATGTGGCCGCCGCGCTCGGCCAAGCGGGAAAAGCGCTGGACGGAAAACTGCTTGTCTCGATCGTGGCCGGACAGAAAATCGAATCCCTGAAATCCCTTGCCCCTGGGGCCCGCGTGATCCGCGCGATGCCGAACACCGCCGCCATGGTCGGCCGGTCGGCCACGGCCTATGCGTGTGATGCCTCGGTCAACTCCGAAGACAGGGCGGTCGCCGAGGCCGTCTTCTCGGGCATCGGCGAGGTCTATCCGGTCGGGGAGAAGCTGCTCGACGCGGTGACCGGCCTGAGCGGCAGCGGGCCCGCGTATGTCTGCCTGGTGATCGAGGCGCTTTCGGATGGCGGCGTCGCCTGCGGGCTGCCGCGAAAACTGGCGATCGATCTCGCGGTGCAGACCGTTCTCGGGACCGCGGAAATGGTCCGCGCCACTTCCGAGCATCCCGCCGTCCTCCGGGAGATGGTCACCAGCCCGGCGGGCACCACGGTCGCGGGATTGAGAGCGCTTGAAACCCGCGGGGTCCGCAGCGCGTTCATCGAGGCCGTCCGCGCGGCGGCCAACCGCTCCGGGGAACTTTCCGGCGAATGAAATCCCGCATTCCCGGGGACGTGGGGCGGCCGTCCCGGCTGCCTGGAGGGACCGGCGCTGTCCGGTCCGATTTATTCCACGGACGACACGGCGGTCGTCCCTCCATTCAGATTGTCAGATGCTCCCGCCTGGCATTGGCCGCGCTGTTGGTCGCAACGGCGCCCGGTTTCGCCCAGTCGCCTTCGCCCAGCCCGGAATCCAAGCCCGTCAAGTTCGTGCCGACGGTCGCCAAAGTGGCCGAGTCCGAAGGGAACACGGCGTTCATGAGAAAAGACTACGCCGGCGCGCGCAAGGCCTACCAGAAGGTGCTCGATCTCGTTCCCGACAATGTCCTCGGACTCACGAATCTCGGGGTCGTGGAATTTTCCTCGGGCAACACGGCGAAGGCGGAGGAACTGCTCAAGAAGGCGGTCTCGATCCGCCTGCAGAATCCGGCCGCGTGGCTCACGCTGGGCATTATTTACATGGACCAGGAGCATTTCGATGAAGCGTTGGCGGCGCTGGCGCAGGCGGTCCTGCAGGATCCCCGCAACCCGCGGGCCCGGAATTATCTCGGCGTGGTGATCGGGCGGAAAGGCTGGATCGACGGTGCCCAGTCCGAGCTCCGGCGGGCCGTGGAGCTTGATCCTTCCTACTCCGACGCCCATTACAACCTCGCGGTTTTTTACCTGGAAGAGAAGCCGCCGGCGATCGAGCTCGCCCGCCGCCATTATTACCGCGCCATCGAGCTCGGGGCAGAAAAAGACGCAGCCATCGAGAAAGTGCTTAAACCCGACGCGACAAAGCAGTAGTGTCCCGCCCGTGAAAAAAAATCTTTTGCTCGCACTGCTCGTTCTGGCCGCCGGAACCCTGATGGCCGGGGAGCCGCCGGCCGTTACCGCCAAGTCCGCGGTGTTGTTCGATGCCAACACCGGGCGCGTGATTTTCAAGAAAAACGAGGAGGAGCGGCGCCCGGTCGCAAGCACGCAGAAGCTTCTCACGGCCTACATCGTCGCCAACGCGGGCGACCTCTCGAGCCTCGTCACCATCAAGGAAGTGGACACGAATTGCGAGCCGACCAAGCTCGGCGTCCGGCCCGGCCAGCAATACACCCGTGACCAGCTCCTCCACGCGCTGCTGATCCACAGTTGCAACGACGCGGCGCGCGCTCTGGCCCGCGACAACGCCGGCAGCGTGGAGGATTTTGCCAGCCGCATGAACTCCACGATGCGCTCGCTCGGCGGGTATTCCTCGAATTTTGTGAACCCGAACGGCCTGCCCGCCGACGACCAGTATTCGAGCGCGCGGGACATGGCCCGCGTGGCGAGGGCGGTCTACCGCGATCCCGTCCTGCGGGAGATCATCAAGACCCGCTCCTTCAATTTCCGATACAGCACGGGGAAGACGGCCACGTTCAAAAACACGAACCGCGTGCTGCGATACTATTCGTTCTGCAACGGCATGAAGACCGGCTACACCGAGAAGGCCGCGCATTGCCTGATCTGCAGCGGATCCTACAACGGGAAGGATGTCATCGCCGTCGTCCTCGGCGACAACAAATCCCGGATCTGGAACGAGTCCGCAAACCTCGTGGCCTACGGCTTGGGAATCCCTCCGGACAGAATGGAAAAATTCCGGATCCCCGGAGCCGAGTGACCCGTGGCTAGGGCTTACACACTGGATGCGCCCGCCGATTCGCCGGTCGATTTTGCAGCGGAGCTCAACGAGCAGCAGCTCGCGGCGGTGACATCGCCGCCCGGGGCCGCGCTGGTGATCGCTGGCGCCGGAAGCGGGAAGACCCGCGCCCTCACGTATCGCGTGGCCTGGTTGCTGGCACAGGGGGTTCCCGCCCGCTCGATCCTGCTGCTCACGTTCACCAACAAGGCCGCGCGGGAAATGATCGAGCGCGTCCGCTCGCTCGTCCCCGGCGCGGAGGGCGTCTGGGGCGGAACGTTCCACTCGATTGGCAACCGCATCCTGCGCCGCCATGCCGAGCGGGTCGGGTTCCGCCAAGGGTTCACGATCATGGACCGCGAGGACCAGGAGGACATGCTCGGCAGCATTCTGGCGCGCGAAGGGCTTTCGGGTGCCGAGCGCCGGTTTCCCAAGGCGGAGGTCCTGGCCGACATCCACAGCTACTCGATCAACACCGGGTTTCCGGTGCGGAAGGTCCTCGGAGAAAAATACCGCTACTTCATCCCGCTCGAGATGGAGATCGAACGCGTCCAGGCGATCTACGAGGCGAGAAAAAAGGAATCGAACGCGATGGATTTCGACGACCTCCTCTGCAAGACGCTCGAGCTTTTTCTCGCGAACGAGGATGTCGCGGCGGAATATCAGAGCCAGTTCCGGCACGTGCTCGTGGATGAATACCAGGACACGAACCGGATCCAGGCCAACCTGGTCGATTGCCTCGCGCGCAAGCACGGAAACATCATGGTCGTGGGCGACGACGCCCAGAGCATCTACTCGTGGCGCGGCGCGAACATCGAGAACATCCTCGATTTTCCCAAGCGTTATCCCGGCGCGCAGGTCTTCAAAATCGAGACCAACTACCGCAGCGTGCCCGAGGTCCTGAACCTCGCGAACGCGGCGATCCTGGGAAACGAAAAGCAGGTCCAGAAAACCCTCGGGGCCGTGCGGGCATCGCATCCGGTGCGCCCGGCGCTGGTCTGCCTCGACACCAACATCCAGCAGGCGGCATTCGTCGCCCAGCGGGTGATGGAATTGCGCGACGAGGGGGTCGGGCTTCACGAGATGGCCGTCCTCTACCGGGCGCACTACCATTCGATGGACGTGCAACTGGAGTTCACGCGGCGCGGCATCCCGTTCACGATCACGAGCGGGCTCCGGTTTTTCGAGCAGGCCCACATCAAGGATGTCGCAGCCTTTCTGAAATTTGCCATGAACCCCCGCGACGAGGTCGCCTTCAAGCGCATGGCCCGGCTGCTTCCCGGCATCGGCAACAAAACCGCCGAGTCGCTCTGGAACCAGGCGGCATCGGCTCTCGCGGGCGGCACCGATTTCCGGCGCCTGCAGGGGTTCAAGGTCCCCGCCAAGTGCGCGAAGGCATGGGCGCAGTTCGTCCACACCCTCTCCGACCTCGCCCCGGCTTCGGGCCCGCTGCCGCCCGCCGCCATGATGGAAGCCGTCCTCTTCGCCGTCTATGACGACTACATGAAAGAGAAATACGCGAACTACGACGCGCGGCGCGACGACCTCGCCACGCTCGCCGGATTCGCCGCGCAGTTTGAGTCCACCGAGGAATTTCTCTCCCAGCTCGCCCTGCTCGGCGGCGTCGAAACCGCCGACGCCTTCGCCGGGGACTCCGAAAAAATCACCCTCTCGACCCTGCACCAGGCGAAAGGGCTCGAATGGAAGGTCGTCTTCCTGATCTGGCTCGCCGACGGGATGTTCCCGATCGCGCGCAGCCTCGAATCCCCGGAGGCGGTCGAGGAAGAACGCCGGCTCTTCTACGTCGGCGTCACGCGCTGCAAGGACGATCTCTACCTCACGTATCCCGAACTCCGCCTCAACGCCGGCTACGGCGACAACTACCAGCGCCCCTCCCGGTTCCTCTCCGAACTCCCGGAAGCCCTCATGGAGACATGGGACGTCGGCCTCCCGGCGGCCAAGCCCGACGAAACGCCGTTCTGATTTGCATGTTTGTGTGTCGGCAAGTAGCTTTTGCTTCGACTCCCGCCTCCGGACGCACAAGATCCACAGCCGTCACCACCCGGCGCTCCAAGTATGATCCACTCCGATTTGCTCAGTATCCTCTGCTGCCCGGTGACGCATCTGCCGTTGCGGGAGGCATCGCGCGAGGAACTCCAGGCATTTGGTTCCGACTTGACGGCTGGCTTGATCCGCGAGGACGGGCGGGTGCTTTATCCGGTCAGGAACGGGATCCCGCACCTTGTTCCCGGCGAGGCGGTCCCGCTCACGCCGGAGCCATCGCCGCAATGACCGCATCCACCGGAACGGTTGCGGCGGTCGAGACCGAGTCCGAAATCGCGTAGGGGATGACGAGTGTTCCGTTGTGGATGAGGGCCCCGCAGGAATAGACGACGTTCGGCACATAGCCCTCGCGCTCTTCCGCCTCCGGCTTGATCAGGGGCTCCTTCAACCGCCCGATGACCCGCGAGGGATCGTCCCGGTCCAAGAGCACGGCCCCGATGCAGTATTTCCGCATCGCTCCCACCCCGTGCGTGAGGAGCAGCCACCCGGCCGACGTTTCGATAGGTGATCCGCAGTTCCCCATCTGGATGAATTCCCAGGGCTCGGTCGGGCGCAGAAGGATCTTCGACTCATACCAGAAATGCAGGTCGTCGGAATACATGATCCGGATGTTTTCGCCGTCCTGCCGCGACACCATGCAATACAGGCCGTTCACACGCCTCGGGAAAAGGGCCATCCCTTTGTTTTGGACCGCCGGCCCGTTCAGGGTGCAGACCTTGAAATTCAGGAAGTCGCGGGTCTCGAGGAGCTGCGGGAGGATCGTGCGGCCGTCGTAGGCGGTGTAGGTCGCGTAGTAGATGACGCTGTTGTCGGAATCCGTGAACCGCACGAACCGCGCGTCCTCGATCCCGTTGCTCTCGGTCGGAGAAAACGGGAAGACCAGGCGCTCGGAGACCGGCTGGTTCGGGTCGAAGGAAAACTCGTAGTTCGACTTCGCCACCATGAGCATCTTCTGCGCCGTGTCCGGGTGGGCGTGGTAGCGCCGGCGGATTTCGATGGCCGTGCGGAGCTCCTCCAAAGTGAAGCTTTCGCGCACCGCCTCCATCACGCGCAGGTTGAATTCGTCGGTCAGCTCGAGTTCCTCCAGCTTGCGCAGGAACAGCTCGCGGTTGTAGGAGGTGTTGGGAAAATACTTCGGCTCCCGGACGAACCGGGACGGGGGATCGATGATGATTCCAGCTTCCGCGTCAATGATCCCGGAGCGGAAAGTGATGGAAGAGATGTGGCCCTCGCCCGTCGCCCGCAGGCTGAGGATGACCCGTAGCGAGCCGTCCGGCACGCCGGTTTGGTCGGGGTGCGGGACGATGCTCGGGTTGAAGAGCGCGGCGCACTCGAACGAGTATTCGTTGGTGAAATATGAGCCCGTGAGGAGCTGCCGGTTTTTCGAAAGCGGGCGGCCGATCGGGAGATACATTTCCACCTGCCGGAACCGCTCGGAAAAAAATGTCTCGATTTCCTGGTGGCGTCCGCAGAAGTCGCGGAACACCTCGTCCAGCAACGCGTCCACTTCCGCATCGGTCAGCGACAAGATGCGGGTGAGGATTTTCAGAGCGCGGGGAGCATCCATCGGGTTCAGCGCCTGCTGCTCTAGGGCCGGGAAGAACGGGCGGACGAGAACCCTCCGGGGATCGGGCCTGAGATAAAGGGGCTGGCGTTTCAGAGGTAAAGACATGGCTCAAACAGGGTGAAAAGTGAGGGCCAGATCTTGGACCCGCTTCATTTCCGTTAACGACAGCAGGAAGGCCAGTGTGGATTCGGCCCCTTCGTTCCGGTTGACGCGGTCCACATGCAGCCCGTCCCGGCACCCGCCGGTCTGGGGGTTGTAAACCGGGATGCCGAGCTCGTTCGTGCCCAGGAACCAGTCGAATGCCCTCCGGGCTTCGAGCAGCCAGAAGGCGTCCTTTGTCACGCTGTAAGCCTCGAGGCAGGCGCTGACCATCGCATGGGCTTCGACCGGTTGCTGGTCGAATGGCGCGGGAGCCCCTCCCTTCTTCCAGAATCCGTCGGATCCGACCGGGCGGAAACATCCGCCCGAACCGGTCTGGTTTTTCGCCAGCCAGCGCAGGGTGTTGAGCCCGACCTCGAGCACGTCCCCCCGGTTGGTCCACTTCCCGCTCAGGATGAGCGCGTGCGGGATCTTGGCGTTGTCGTAGGTCACACTGTCTTCGAACCACATCCAATCCGGCGAAGAGACATTTCGGAAGAGGGTCATGAGCCGGTCGGTCAGCTCTTCGCGGAATTGGTTGGCCATGCGGTCGCCGGACAACGTGCGCAGGTATTCCTGCACGCCCAGAATCGTGAATGCCCAGGCGCGGGGAGAGGTGAAGTTCTCGACGGCGGTCAAGCCGGCCTCGAAAACATTGGCGGCCCAGCCGCGCAGATCCTCCCGCGCGGAGCGGCCCACGCACGTGCCGAGCGCCCAGAGCGCCCGCCCGTGGCTGTCTTCCGACCCCACCTCTTCTAGCCACTCCCGGTTGAATCCCATGAAATTGCGGAAGCGTCCGGTGTCCGGGTTGAACGCGTGCTGGAGAAACGCCGCGTAGGCTCCGGTGAGCGGATATTGCTGCGGCGTTTTTTCTCCCAGCTCCCGGAGGAGAGTCATCAGGATCAACGCCCGGGCATTGTCGTCCGTGCAATACCCGTGGCTGTAATTCGGGATCGTGAAAATCGCGTGCTGGAAAATCCCGACGTGATCCGTCATCCGGAGGAGGTGGTCGAACCGCCAGGTCGGGAGCTCGCCTTCGCGCTGGCCGAGGGTCGCGATGTGAAACGTCTTCCGGTTGGAATTCACATCCTCGCGGCGCGCGCGGGAAAATGTTGCCGCGTAGAGGTGCGCGACGTTTGACCAGACCATGTCGCGCCCCATGAGGTAGGCGTTTTTCCGCATCGCGTGGCGCTTGGTCTCGTTCCCCAGCATCTCCTTCACCGCCGAAGCGATCGCCGGGGAATCACGGAACGGCACCAGAACCCCGCGCCCGTCTGCCAGCAGTTCCTTCGCGTGCCAGTAGGGGGTCGAGATGACGGCCTTTCCGGCGCCGAAACTGTAGGCCAGTGTCCCGCTGGTGATCTGCGCCTCGTTCAAATACGGCGTGATGTAAATGTCGGCCGCCCCGATGAACTCCATCAGCTCGGAAAGCCCGACGAACTGGTTGAAGAAGATCACGTGCTTGTCCACCCCGATCTTCTTCGCCAGCCTCTCGAGCGAGAGCCGGTAGGTTTCCCCCTGGTCGCGGATCAGGCTCGGGTGCGTGGCTCCCAGAACGATGTAAACGACATCCGGAAATTCCGAGACGATGTCGGGCAGCGCGTTCAGCACATTCTCGATCCCCTTGTTGGGCGACAGCAGGCCGAACGTCAGCAGGACCTGCTTTCCTTCAACCCCGAACTGGTCTTTGAAAAAACTGGGATCCGTGAACGGCACATCCGGGATCCCGTGCGGGATGATGTCGATCTTTTCCTCGGTGACGTGGTAGACGTCCCGGAGAAATTCCGCCCCCTGGCCGGCCATGACGACCAGCCGCGAGGACAGGGAAAGGATTTCGTCGAAGATGTGCCGCTGCTCGCGCGATGGTTCCTTGAGGACGGTGTGGAGGGTGGTCACCACCGGCATGCGCACCGAGCGCAGGAGCCCGAGCACGTGCCCGCCGGAGGCCCCACCGTAGATGCCGAACTCGTGCTGGACGCTCAGCACGTCGATATTTCCCAAGTTCAGAAAATCCGCGGCCCGCTGGTAGGCGCCGACTTCCTGCCCCGGAATTTCGAACCGGACCTCCGGAGGGTAGTCGTATCCTTCTTCCCGGTCGTTCACCACCACCACCGGGCATTCCAGCCGTGGATAGAGGGAGCAGATCGCATTCCGCAGGTCGGAAGTGAATGTCGCGATGCCGCACTTGCGGGGGAGATAGTCGCCGAGAAAAGCGACCTTTCTCAGTTGGGAGGGGGACTCCGGGTGGTTGGTAAAAAATCGCCCGCCCCCGGCGGAATTCTGCTGCCTCTCGCCGACTGGATTTATCTGGGCCATAGTATTTTTCGTCTCATTCGTATCTGAAGAATTGCATGAGATATCGAAAGTATAACCTGCGGGCGGGATTCCGCCATAATGGTTTTTTATTGGGTCTTCACCTACCCTGTGGTTGATTGCTCGATTCCATGACTGATCTCGAACGCATCCGACATTCCTGCGCGCACGTGCTGGCCACCGCGATTTTGAAAATCTGGCCCGAAGCGCAGTTCGCGGCCGGCCCTCCGGTCGAGAACGGTTTCTACTACGACGTCGAGCTCACGCACCGGATCTCCCCCGAGGATTTCGCGCGGATCGAGGAGGAGATGAAGCGCGAGGTCAAGGCGAACCATGTGTTCGAGCGGGTCGAGGTCTCGCGCGACGAGGCGGTCGCGCTGGCCGAACGCGGCGAGCTCGCCGCTCTCGGACCGCGTGGCGAGGCGTCTAAGTTCAAGCTCGATATCGTCACCAACATCCCGGACGGCGAGGTCATCACGCTCTACCGCAACGGCGAATTCACCGACCTCTGCGCCGGCCCGCACGTCATGCGCACCGGGAACATCGGCGCCTTCAAGCTCACCCACGTTGCCAGCGCCTACTACAAGGGCGACGAAAACAACCCGCAGCTCCAGCGAATCTACGGGACCGCGTTCAAGAACAAGACCGAGATGCAGGCTTACTTCGACATGCTCGAAGAAGCCAAGCGCCGCGACCACCGCAAGATCGGCGCGGAGATGGGGCTGTTCGCGATCGACACCGAATACGTCGGGCCCGGGCTCGCGCTGTGGCTTCCCAGGGGCACCGCAATTCTTGAAGAACTCGAAAAGCTCGCGAAGGAAACCGAATTCGCCGCCGGCTACGTCCGCGTCAAGACCCCGCACATCGCCCGGGAGAAAATGTATATAACGAGCGGGCACCTTCCGTATTACGCGGAGTCCATGTTCCCGCCGATGGAGCTTTTTGATGATGATGTCGTCCAACGCGAAAAATCCCAAGCGGATTTAGCGCACGCAAGAAGCAATAAGTTTCTCAAACAGGAACTCCTGAAAAAGTTCGGATCTGAGAATGCTGTTTTCCAGAATATCCGGGATGAGGTTCCATTCGACGAGTGGGTTGAGACTCTCCCCGAACAGGAAAGGCCCTACTTCAAGAACTTGGCGTTGGGAGCACTCTCGGCCCGAGCGGCAGAGGCATTTACTTGCGAGCCAGACCGCTACTACCTCAAAGCGATGAACTGCCCGCACCACCACCGCATCTTTGCGGCGGAACCGCACAGTTACCGCGATTTGCCGTTGCGTCTCGCGGAATACGGGACGTGCTACCGCTACGAGCAGAGCGGCGAGTTGTTCGGGCTCATGCGCGTGCGCTCGCTCAACATGAACGACGCGCACATCTACTGCACGGAGGAGCAGTTCGCCGACGAGTTCCGCGCCGTGAACGACATGTATCTGAAGTATTTCAAAATCTTCGGCCTCGAAAAATACCAGATGCGCTTCAGCACGCACGCGGCGGATGGCCTCGGCAAGAAATACGTCAACGAGCCGGAGCTGTGGAAGAAGACCGAGGAAATGGTGCGCAAGGTCTTGATCGAATCCGGCATCAACTACGTCGAGGTCGCGAACGAGGCAGCGTTCTACGGGCCGAAGATCGACGTGCAGGTCTGGAGCGCGATCGGCCGCGAATTTACGATCGCCACGAACCAGGTCGATTTCGCCGTCCCCAGCAAATTCGGCCTCGTCTATCGCGACCGCGACAACACCGAAAAGACCCCGCTCTGCATCCACCGCGCGCCACTGGGCACGCACGAGCGGTTCATCGGGTTTCTCATCGAGCACTACGCCGGAAATTTCCCGCTCTGGCTTGCCCCGGACCAGGTCCGCGTGATCACCATCGGCGAGGACGAAGCCCTCGTGGACTACGCGAAAGAAATCCATCGCGAACTCCGCGCCCACGAAGTCCGCGCCGAACTCGATCTCTCGAACGATCCTGTCAAAGCCAAGATCGCCGACGCCGAGAAAATGAAGACCCATATGATGCTTGTCATCGGCAACCGCGATCTTGAGGCCGGAGCCGTGAGCCTCCGGGTCCATGGAAAAGGCAACCTCGGATCCAAGCCGAAGGCGGAGGCGGTCGCGGACATTCTCGCGGCCATTCACGAGCGGCGGGCATGACCCAAGGCTCATTTGCTGGGGAGCACACGCGACCCGCGTGTGGAGGTCGGCGACCCGCCGGCCGGATAGACCATAGAACGAGTGAATGGCGGGTCGCCATTCACGACACGCGGGTCGGGTATGCTCCCCGGAAGGACGCGATTCGATGCATCCTTTTGATGCGTTCGCCCCAGGATAGGATGGACTGGATAAACTTGTTGGAGCCTGTATCGTTGGTCGATGGTGTTCCGCAAGGTGCGGGGTGCCGGAACAATATTTCCTTATGAACTACGCCACTCCCGACCTCAGCCAATTCCCGCCCCGCAGTGCTCGCGCACGGCTCGGCGGCTACGTCATCCTGCCGCGCTGCCTCGACAAATGCCGCGCGGCCCTCACCGGAAAAAACGGCGAATACCACTACGCCTGCCCGTTGGACCAGCGGTTCTTTCAATTCACCGGAATCGATCCCGAGGCCCTCAAGGCCGAAGTGGCTGCCGGGCTGGGCGATTTTGAGATCCTGACCTGGATCCAAGCCAATGCTCCGCGCAAGCGGGAAGAATGGGAAATCGCCCAGTGGAGCGCCTTGGCGGAACAATCCGTTCCGGCGGACAACGAAACCCGCGAGTTTTTCAGCGGCCTTGTCGCCGGAGCCAAGGCGGCGTATCGCGAAGACATCAAAGGCTGGTTCGATCTCCTGGACGTGGACGACTTCGCGAGCTTTGGCGGGAAGCCCTGAGCCGGGAAGCCTTCTCGAAACAACGGCCGGAAATCCGGGCAACGGCGCGAGCATTTTCGCAGCATTTTCGCAGTTGCGGCGGTTCCCGGCACTGTGTAGCGTCTGCAACTCTCCGGATTGACCCATGGGCAAAATCTACAACAACATCGTCGAAACGGTCGGCCACACCCCGCTGGTCAGGCTGAACCGCATCACCGCCGGACTCCCGGCCACGATCGCCATCAAGTGCGAGTATTTTAATCCGCTTGGCAGCGTCAAGGACCGCATCGGCATGGCGATGATCGAGGACGCCGTGCAGAAAGGCATCCTCAAACCGGACACGACGATCGTCGAACCGACAAGCGGCAACACCGGCATCGCGCTCGCGTTCGTCGCCGCCGCCAAGGGATACAAGCTCATCCTCACGATGCCCGAAACCATGAGCGTCGAGCGTCGCACCCTGCTCGCGCTGCTCGGTGCCAAACTTGTCCTCACTCCCGGCTCCGAGGGCATGCACGGCGCCATTGTCCGCGCCGAGGCCATCGTCAAAGAAACCCCCGGTGCCTGGATGCCCCAGCAGTTCAACAACCCCGCGAACCCGGCCATCCACGCCAAAACCACCGCCGAGGAAATCTGGGACGACACCAGCGGAGCGGTCGATATTTTTGTCGCGGCGGTCGGCACCGGCGGAACCATCACCGGCATTGTCGAGGCTCTCAAAGCCCGCAAGCCATCGTTTCAAGCCATCGCGGTCGAACCGGCTGACTCGCCGGTGATCTCCCAGACGCTGGCCGGCCAGCCGGTCAAGCCGGGCTCGCACAAAATCCAGGGGACGGGCGCCGGGTTTATCCCCGGGAATCTCCATCTGAAATCCGCCGACGGCGCGGCGCAGATCGCCGAATGCATCCGGGTCAGCAACGACGACGCCTTCGCCATGGCCCGCCGACTCGCGAAGGAGGAGGGGATACTCGCCGGGATCAGTTCCGGGGCAAATGTCTATGCCGCCATCGAAGTCGCCAACCGTCCGGAGAACGCCGGCAAACTGATCGTGACCGTGGCCTGCTCGACCGGCGAGCGGTATCTGAGCACAGCCCTTGCGGATCAGGCCCGCGCGGAGGTCGGAGGGTGATGAGCGCTCCAATCCCCAACGACGATGCGGTCATCGAGCACGACGGGATCGATGCCGCGCTCTTCTGGCACACCCATAAAACCAATATCCTGCTCGGCATCCTTGCCGTTCTGGCGATCGGGGGCGGGAGCCTGGCCTGGTATGTGAATTCCACCATGACGGCCAAAAACTCCGTCGCCGCCCTGGCCGTGGCCAACAATGTCTCCCAGTTCGAAGCCGTCATAAAAAATTACGGCGGCACGATGCCCGCCGCAGACGCGATCCTGCTCGTGGCGGTCGCCAACCAGAAAGCGGGGAAACTCGACGAATCGACCGCCGCGTTTCAGAATTTCCTGAAATCCTTTCCAACCCACCCGCTCGCGGGCGGGGCTCTGCTCGGCATCGGACAGAACCAGGATGCCGCGGGAAACTCCAAGGACGCGATGGCCACCTACCAGCAGGTGGTCGAGAAATATCCCAAGAGCTACGCAGCTCCGTTTGCCGGCTATGCGCAGGCGGAGATCCTTCTGCGGGACTTCCGGCGCGACGAGGCGAAGGTCGTGCTCGACTCCCTCGTTTCCCAGTTTCCGGACTCCATGATCGCGCGCCTTGCCGCAGCCCAGTTGTCCCGGCTCGGGACCGCCAAGTAGCGGGACGCCCGGGTATGCTCCCCGGAAGGATGCGATTCGATGCGTCTTGTTAAACCTGTTGACGCCGTTTCCAGCGGGAAGTCCGAAATGCGCCCGGTGTCTGGCCTGTATGGTTTTTGAAAGTGTGAGCAAAGGCGGCAACATCGAAAAACCCGCAATGCACCGCGATTTCCTTGATGGAAGCCGAGGTGCAAAGAAGCCGTTCCTTGGCGACATGGATCCGCTTTTGGATCAGCATCTGGTGCGGCGTGCTCCGCGTGTGCTTTTGGAACTCGCTGTGGAGATGGGAGACGGACCAGCCGGCTTCCTTCGCCAGTTCTTCGATCCGCAGGGGGCGGGAGAAATCGCGTCCGATCCGCGCCATCACCTCGCCAACCGGCCCGGGGTATTGCGGCTCCCTTAACGCGAGCTCATAAGCCCTTACTTGATACAACAAACGGAAATAGAGGTAGTCGCGCAAGGCGTTGCGGTCGAATTTCTCGTTCCAAAACATGCGGGTGGTCTCGATGGTCAGCCGCTCGACTTCCTCCGTGTCCGTCCATTTTGAAAAACGCCGGATGCCCATCCCTTCCGGGCGGCTGACTTTGAATTCCACGGACAGGCAGCGGTGGAGGTTTTCAGGATCAGAACGGGTAGCGACTGGGTCGCCGGGCGCAAGCCAGATCAGATCGCCGGCGGTGACCTCGCGCCACTCCTCGCCGTCGCGCACCCATGTGCGACCTCCCAGGATCACTACCACCAGCTCAATGAATGGCTTTAAGACGTCTTCGCATAGGATGGAGTTGGGCTGGTGGTGGTGATGAAAAATCTTGCGCAGAGAAACCGGGGGAGGAATGGAGTTCATGGGAAAAATAACGGGGAGGATTTTACAGCACAAACGTATTTATTTACAACCATTGCTCCTTGTTCCAGTCCTGATGATTCTGCAAGGCTTGGACTGTTGCAAGAGTTTTATCATATCCAAGGGCAGAATGTGAGGAAGATCATCAACATGGATGAGGGGTGGAAATTTCATCTGGGACACGCGACCGACCCCGAGAAGAACTTCAAGTATGGGGGCCATGGAGCGGTCGATGCAAAACTCAGCAATGATCGTGGGTTAAAGCCTTATGCAGCTGTGCTTGCGACAGGCTTCGATGACCGCGAATGGAGGGCGTTGCAGTTGCCTCATGATTGGGCGGTGGAACTCCCCTTCGTAAAGCCGGCCGAATTCGAAACGTTTTACGCCTTTCATGGTTACAAGCCGATTGGCCTTCATTACCCGGAAAACAGCGTCGGCTGGTATCGCAAAACCTTTTCGCTGCCACCTGAAGCCGCCGATAAAAGGCATGTCCTGCAGTTTGACGGCGTTTACCGCGATTGCAAAGTGTTCGTGAACGGAGATTGCGTGGGCGAGAACAGGAGCGGCTACAACGGGTTCGCCTTCGACATCTCGAATTATCTTTATTTCGACAGGCCGAACATTGTGGTGGTGAAAGTGGACGCCACGCAATACGAAGGCTGGTGGTATGAAGGCGCGGGGATCTATCGCCACGTCCGGCTTATTCAAACCGATGGCATCCATATCCCCGTTCATGGCACCTGCGTCCGTTCGGAGATTGAGAAAGGCGACGCTACGATTCGACTGGAAACCACCATTGATAACAAATCGTTTGAGGCGACAGAATGCGAGCTGGAGGCAATTCTGATCAACAGCGAGGGAGCGACCGTGGCTGCGTTTAACTCAATCAAGGTGAATTTGCCGAGAAGCGGTGCAATACACGTTCCACAACAAGCCAGGGTTCCGAATCCACATTTGTGGTCGCTGGAAGATCCCTGTCTGCACAAGATTGTTTCCATCATCAGAAGGAACGGCATCGAGCTGGACCGTTATACCACCCGTTTCGGAATTCGGACGGTTGAGGCCAGGCCCGATGGTCTTTTCATCAATGGGAAGTATGTAAAAGTGAAGGGCTTTTCCAACCATCAGGATCACGCTGGCGTCGGGATTGCAGTGCCGGATGCCGTCCATTATCAACGAATCAAATGGATCAAGGAGATGGGGGCCAACGGGTATCGCTGTCATCATGCCAACCCGCCGGCTTTGTTGGATGCCTGCGACGAGTTGGGGGTGCTCGTTCTGGCCGAAACCCGCCAATTTGGAACCAGCCCCGCGGCTTTGAAGGAATGGGAGGATATGATTCTCCGGGATAGAAATCGCCCTTCCGTATTCATGTGGTGTGTGGGCAACGAGGAAATGCTTATACAACAGACAGACAGGGGAATGAGGATCGCCCGGGAAATGGTGGAAATCCAAACGAGACTGGATCCTACCCGTTCCGTAACGCATGGTGATAACAGCGGGGATTCTTGTGAAGGAATAAGCCTGGTTATTCCAGTGAGGGGGTTCAACTACAACGGCGATTTTGCGAAATACAAAAAGGAACATCCTGACCAGCCTCAGATCGGGACTGAAATGCATAACGCATCGCCAGCCGGCGATAAATTGTTTTCAGATGATAATATTCCTGATCTTGAAAAAATTAAAACCGCTGAAGATTGGCGGAAGCACACCGCCGAGATCTGGTGGAAAACAATTGATCAATATGATTGGTTTATGGGCGGATTTGCATGGACCGCCTTCGATTATCGCGGAGAAAACATATGGCCATTTGTTGTTTCGCATTTTGGGGCGATGGATCTCTGCGGCTTTCCCTATGACACATACTACTACTACAAAAGCTGGTGGAGTGATGAAGATGTCCTGCACGTGTTTCCGCACTGGAATTGGAGAGGCCGGGAAGGCCAGAACGTCAAAGTCGGCTGCTATAGCAATGCCGATGCGGTTGAGCTTTTCTTGAACGGGAAGAGTTTGGGTAAAAAATCAATGCCCCATAATGGACATCTGGAGTGGGTTACCGAATACCAGCCGGGCGTTTTGAAGGCCATAGCAGACCGAAAGGGCCGAAAAATGGAAAAAGCCATTGAGACCACCGGTGCCCCGCATCAAATCGTGGCAACCCCAACCCGGACCAGCCTCACGGCCGATGGTCAGGATGCGGTCATTGTGAATTTTGCAGTGAAGGATCATGAGGGACGTGAGGTTCCAGACGCCACGAACCTGCTTCATTTCAGGCTGACCGGTGATGGCAGCATATTAGGGGTTGGCAATGGGAATAGGGAAAGCCTCGAAGACGAGCGATGTTTGAACGGGGACTACCAACGAAAGCTGTTTCATGGAAAATGCCAGGCCGTTGTGCGGGCGGGAATGTCACCGGGCAATATCGAGATCGAAGCCACTGGAGAAGGCCTCCAAAAGGCGGCGTGTCTCATCGCACAACTCAAAATCCAATAAGATATATTTATGACAATACCAGCGAAACAGAAGAAACCAGCGAAAACGATGAAGCCAGTGGAACGAGCGAAGACCGACTGGTTTGTCCATGACCGGTTTGGGATGTTCATTCACTGGGGGCTCTACTCGATGGGTGCGCGGCAAGAATGGCTCAAGCGGACCGAAAAGTTCTCCGACGAGGGTTATCAGAAGTATTTCGACCACTTCAACCCGGACCTCTACAACCCGAAGGACTGGGCGCGGATGGCGAAGGATGCTGGCATGAAGTATCTCGTGATCACCACGAAGCACCATGAGGGATTCTGCCTCTGGGACTCAAAATTCACCGATTACAAGGCGACCAAAACCCCTTGCGGCATGGATCTCCTGAAACCCCTTGTCGAGGCGTTCCGCAATGAGGGCCTGCGTATCGGATTCTACTATTCGCTGCTCGATTGGCACCACCCGCATTTCACCGTCGATCATGCCCATCCGATGGCGGAGAACGAAGAGGAGCGGAAGAAAAACTCCCGGCGAGACATGCGCAAATACGCCGAATACATGCGCGACCAGGTCACCGAATTGCTCACGGAATTCGGCGAAATCAACCTCCTGTGGTTTGATTTCACTTACGCCAGGGGCGACGGCAAAACGACCGAGGACTGGGAGTCGGAAAAGCTCGTCCGATTGGTTCGCAAGCTCCAGCCCAATATCATGATCAACAACCGCCTCGATCTTCCGGGCGCCGCCGATTTCGAAACGCCGGAACAGGTCCAGCCTCTCGAAGGGGTGAAGGGCAGTGACGGAAAACCGCTCCTGTGGGAAGTCTGTCAGACGTTCTCCGGTTGCTGGGGATACAATCGCGATGAGCAGTCCTGGCGCGAGCCCGACGAGTTGCTGCGGGCGCTGATCGACAGCGTCAGCAAGAACGGCAACCTCCTTCTCAACGTCGGCCCGACTTCCCGCGGTGAGATCGACTACCGCGCACAGGACCGGCTGGCATTCTTCGCCGAGTGGATGAAGCGCCACAGCAGATCCATCTACGGATGCACGCAGGCCCCACCCGAATTCCAGTGTCCTCCGGGGTGCAGCCTCACGTTCAACCCCGTAACCAACTGTCTCTACCTTCACATCCTGGTATGGCCCTACAAACGCGTCACGCTGTCCGGCAAGGCTTACATCGACCGGGTGGAATACGCGCAGTTCCTGCACGACGGCTCCGAGGTTCGCCTCCAAGGGCTCGTGGATTGGCAGGTCGCCGCCGTCAACTCCAAACTCGGCGGAGGCGAAGGTTCCATCAACCTCTCCCTGCCTCAGACCAAGCCGAAAGCAGCCGTGCCGGTCGTCGAACTGTTCCTGAAATAATGATCGGATGGGAAAACCTCCGGCTTTCGCCACCAATCGCTAACCTCGTTAATGTCCATCAAAACTCTATGGAAACGCGTGCCCTGAATTTGAAATGCGAACATCTTCCCCGCCCGCTGGGCGTGGGAAGCCCCAACCCGCGCCTGGGTTGGGAGATCGAATCCGATGGAAAAGACTTGGCTCAAGCTGCCTACCAAGTCCGGGTCTGGGATGATGGGATCGACGGCGAACCTTTGTGGGACAGCGGAAAGATCAACTCTTCCCGCCAGCACGAGGTGACTTATTCCGGCGCACCGCTCCAAGTCCGCAGCGCCTACGTTTGGCGCGTGAAGGCGTGGCTCGATGACGGCTCCGAGAGCGATTGGAGCGAACCGGCGTCGTTCGAGACAGGATTCTTTGGCATCCGCGACTGGGAGGCCGACTGGATTGTTTACAGATGCTGGGGACGGAAGGATTTATATGGCAAGGAGTCGGTCAACTTCCTCCGTAAGGAGTTTGAAGTGACGGACGTCGCGCATTTGAAACGGGCGCGTGCTTTCGTGGCGGCCACAGCCGGGGCTTGGGGAAACGACACCCTGCGTATGAACCTGTACGAGCTTCGCCTCAACGGAGCCAAGATGGGCAACGATCTTTTCAATCCGGGGCAGCTTTCCGATCTCAAGAAGCGCGCACTCTATCGGGCCTATGATATCTCCGATCTTCTCAAGAAAGGGGCCAATGCCATCGGTCTGATCTTCGCATCACACAAGGTCAGCATCGAAGTGATGATGGAATACCAGGACGGCAGGGTTGAATGGGTGCGCAGCGGAGAAGGATGGAAAAGCACGCCGTTCCCAGGCCCTTATATTCAACTTTGGGACCACGATCTTTGGGAACGCGGCGGGAAAAACGAAATCTACGACGCCCGGGAAGAGCACACAGGCTGGGACCTGCCCGGCTTTGATGACAAGGAATGGGGCGGCACTTCCGGCGGAACCGCAACGCCGTGGAGCCTGGACGCGCAAATGCAGTCGGTCGAAGTTTACGATGTCGTCAAGCCGCAAAAAATCACCAGGTTGGCCGGCGACCGTTGGGTGGTCGATTTCGGGCATTGCATGAATGGACAAGTCGGAATCAAGGTCGGCGGACCTCGGGGAACGCAGGTGACGATGCGGTTCTCGGAAACCGTGAAGCCCGACGGTTCGATCCATCCCGCCTCCACCTACAGTTGGCAGGGCCACCGCAGCACCCAGCAAAACATTTATATCAAACGCGGGGATGAGATCGAGGCTTACACGCCGCATTTCGCGAATTTTGGTTTCCGTTATGTCGAAATCACCGGCTGGCCGGGAGAATTGCAGCCTGACGATCTTTATGCCAACGCCATAGGAAGCACCATCGGCAAGGAGTCGGCGTTCGCCTGTTCCGACGAGCGGGTGATGCAACTCCAGAAGCTTTGCGAGCGGACGTTTCGATCCAATTTGATGTCGGTTCCAACCGACTGTCCCACCCGGGAGCGGATGGGCTGGCCCGCCGATGCCGCCGCGGTTTCCTCGGCCGAATGCACCATGTTCGATATGCGGCTCTTTTACGAGCAATGGCTCGACAATGTGGCCGACGAACAAAACCCCGACGGCCATCTTCCCTGCGTCGTCCCTTCCGCGCAAACGCTCAGTGGCACGGATTTGGTTTACTGCGCTTGTTACCTGGTGATTGCCTGGGACTCTTTCATTGCTTCCGGCGACCGTGTTTTTATCGCGCGTTATTACGACATGTTCAGGCGCTGGACGGATTATGCGCTCTCCCTGCAAGGAAGTGACGGGCTGTCCAGAGGCCATTACATTTTTGGAGACTGGCTGATGCAGGACCAGGCCGACCATGGGCTCCTTGAAAATGTTTACACGTATCGGGCTCTCGACCTGATAGCGAAAATGGCGGAAGTCCTCGGCGATGAAGCCGACGCTTCGAAATACAGGGGCCATGCCCACGCGCTGCGGGGCGCTATCAACGCCTGCTATCTCCGCGATGGAGTATATGGGCATGGGACCCAGGCCGAAAGCGTCCATGCGTTGGCTTTCGGGCTCGCTCCCGAAACATTGCGGTGCAGTCTTTTTGCGCGAATCTGCCAACAGCTTGAAGACGAGCTTTCCTTCCGCACCGGCATCCTGAGCACCCAATTGTTGATGCGCCTGCTCGCCGACGAAGGCCGGAACGATCTGGCCTGGAAGATGGTGATGAGCGAGAGGCTCGGCGCATGGCGTTATTGGATCATAAAGCATGGAGCGACCACCGCGCTTGAATCATGGAACGCCGCCGACAGGCAAACTTTTGAAGACCGCGGCAACCATACTTGGAACCACGCGATGTTCGCCGGGGGACTCGCGGAGTGGCTCTACTGGGACTTGGCCGGGATCAAGCCGCTCACGCCCGGTTACGAGACGGTGCGCATCGCACCGTTCATGCCCGATGGCGTCGGCAGCGCATTGGCGAAAATCCAGACCCCCTTCGGGCCCGTGAAAAGCTCTTGGACCCGCGAGGGGGAGAAATGTCACCTCGACGTGGAGATCCCCGTCGGCGTCAAAGCCGAGATTCATCTCCCCGGCATTCCGGCCCGCAAGGTCGGTTCCGGGAACTATTCTTTCTCCGGGGAGTTGCACTAGCAATCCCCGCTTGTTTCCCCACAAAATGAGTTACTCAAAAAAACAACCTATGCGATCTGTCCCAAATCCGCGCGTAAGCGCAATCAATGGAGGGATGCCGCCCCCGGCATCCGCTTCTGCCACACCAAGGGCACCGAGGGCGATGCCCCTCCCTTCAAAAACCCATGCCTTGAATCTGAAATGCGAACATCTGCCCCGCCCTCTGGGGGTTGGAACACCCGACCCGCGCCTGAGTTGGGAGATCCAATCCGAAGGGAATGACCTGATGCAGTCCGCCTACCGCATCCAGCTCTGGAACGGCGACAAGGCCGAGGGCGAATCTTTGTGGGACAGCGGGAAGATCAACTCTTCCCGTCAGCATGAGGTGACGTATTCCGGCGCTCCGCTCCAAGTCCGGAGCGCCTACATCTGGCGCGTGAAGGTCTGGCTCGACGACGGCTCCGAGAGCGATTGGAGCGAACCGGCGTCGTTTGAAACCGGCTTTTTTAGCATGCGCGATTGGAAGGCCGACTGGATTATTTACAGCGACGTCGGCGGGGGCGGGGATGCTTTCGGAAAGGAATCGGTCAATTTCGTCCGCCGGGAGTTTAACGTGAAAGATATCGCGCACTTGAAAACGGCACGTGCTTTTGTGGCGGCCACCGCCGGAGCTTGGGGGAACGACACTTTGCGGATGAACCTCTACGAGTTTCGTCTCAACGGGGCCAAAGTCGGCAACGACCACTACAACCCCGGGCAGGTTTCCGATCTCAAGCAACGCGCGCTCTACCGGGCGTATGACCTTTCCGGCCTGTTGAAAGAAGGGGCCAACGCGGTTGGCATGGTCTTTGTGTCGAAGAAGGTCAGCTTTGAACTGATGCTGGAATACCAGGACGGGCGTGTCGAGTTCGTGCGTAGCGGGGACGGCGGTAAAAAGACACTTCGCCGCGGCCCATTCGTCCAACTCTGGGATCGTGCTATTTGGGAATACGGCGGCAAATGTGAGCATTACGACGCCCGCGAGGAATTCACCGGCTGGGACCAGCCCGGCTTTGATGACAATACGTGGGGAGGAACCAGCGGCGGAACCTCCGCACCGTGGATTCTGGCTCCGCAGATGATCTCGGTTGAAACCTACGACGTTTTCAAGCCGCAGAAGATCGTCAAGCTCTCCGGCGACCGTTACGTGGTCGATTTCGGCCATTGCATGATGGGCCTTGTCGAAATCAACGTCCCCGGCCCGAGCGGAACCAAAGTCACGATGCGTTTCTCGGAAGCCGTGAAGCCGGACGGCTCGATCCATCCCGCATCGACCTATGGCTGTGCGGGCGCCTTGAGCGTCTTGGAAAACGTTTACATCAAGCGCGGCGACGGCGTCGAAAGTTACGCGCCTCATTTCGCGGCGTTCGCCTTCCGGTATGTCGAAATCACCGGCTGGCCGGGTGAACTGCGCCCGGAGGATCTCCACGTTAACGCCATTTGCAGCGCCGTCGGCAAGGAGTCGTCGTTTGCCTGTTCCGACGAGCGGGTCATGCAACTCCAAAAGCTCTGCGAGCGGACGTTCCTTTCGAACCTGATGTCGGTTCCCACGGATTCGGCGACCCGCGAGCGGATGGGCTGGCCCGGCGACGCTTCCTGCGTCTCCGCGGCGGAATGCGCCATGTTCGATATGGGGCTTTTGTATGAACATTGGTTCGACCAAGTGGACGACGAGCAAGCCCCCGACGGCAATCTTCCCTTTGTCGTTCCATCCGCGCAAACGCTCGGCGGCACCGACATGGGCTGGAACACCGGCTACTCGGCAGTTGCATGGGACGCCTTCATGGCTTCCGGCGACCGGGTTTTTCTGGCACGCTATTACGACATCTTCAAACGCTGGGCCGATTACGTTTTCTCCCTCCAGGAAAAGAACGGGTTGCTGCTGGGTTATAACCTTTTTGGCGACTGGTTTGCGAAGGATAACCCCGATAGCAGCTTGCTGATGAACATTTACGGCTACCGCGCCTTCGATCTGGTGGCAAAAATGGCGGGGGCTCTCGACCTTGAGACCGACGCCGCGAAATACCGCGCCAGCGCCGATCAACTGCGGAACGCCATCAACGCGAACTACCTCCACGATGGGGATTACGGGAAAGGGACTCAATCCGAAATCGTTCATGCGCTGGCCTTTGGGATCGCACCGGAAGAAGTGAGGGAGCCTCTTTTCGAAAAGGTGCGCAAACAGCTTGAAGAAGAGCTTTCTTTCCGCACAGGGATCATCGGGACGCAGCTCTTAATGCGCCTGCTCGCCGACGAAGGGCGCAACGACGTGGCCTGGAAGCTGGCGATGAGCGAGAAGCTCGGAGCTTGGCGTTACTGGATTGTGAAAAACGGAGCGACTACCGCGCTGGAAAATTGGGACGGAGGCGATCGGCAGCTCAATGAAAACGCGCGTAACCCCACCTGGAACCAGCCTGCGTTTGCCGGAGGTATTGCGGAATGGCTCTACCGGGACTTGGCGGGGATTAAGCCGCTCACGCCGGGTTATGAAAGCGTGCGCATCGCGCCGTTCATGCCCGAGGGCTTCGGCAGCGCGTCGGCGAAAATCCAGACCCCCTTCGGCCCCGTGAAAAGCTCGTGGAGCCGCGAGGGGGCTAAATGCCACCTCGATGTGGAGATCCCCGTCGGCGTCAAAGCCGAGGTTCATCTTCCCGGTGTTCCGGCCCGCAAGGTCGGTTCCGGGAACAATAGCTTTTCCGGGAAGTTTCATTAACATTAATATAGTACGCCAAGCAGAATTAAAGGAAACGAGCAAAATGACAAAAGACGAAATTGTAAAAAAACTGACGCGAGTTGAACATGACCTTGATCAGATGACCAAGGAAACAAGATACGCTTCTGTCCTGGATTATGCCGGACTTGTCAGGAAAGCCGTGCAGGAGGACCGGAAGATAGTAATCTGGTCGGATGCGATTGAAAAGGCACTTGCGGAGTGCGGGTCTGTTTATTTCCCGGCGGCCAAAGAACCATATTTTATAGACCGCCCGATTATTTTAGACAGCAATATGCATATCAAGGCGGATCCGAGAGCCGTTATCCGCTCCGTTGAAGGCATGGAGACCTGTATGGTTCGCAACCGCCATCTGGAAGTCATACAGGAGATTCCAATGCCGAGCAAAGAATTCGTGCATGATGTCAATATGTCCGTGTCCGGCGGCATATGGGATCATGCGAAATTCAAGCGCAATCATAAAAAATGCCGTGAGGCGGTCGACTCGAAGATCCCGTATGCGGAGGGGATGTTTCTGTTTCTGAACGTCGCCAATATCGCTTTCACCGATCTGACCATGATGCGCTCGCCGGCGTATGCGTTCCTCTTCGCGAACGGGGAAAACCTCCTCGTCCGCAACATTCTCTTTGACGAATGTCACACCGACGGGCCGCATGTCGAAGGACCATTCCAAAATATCATCATCAAAAATCTCACCGGGCAGACGGGGGACGATTTTTTCACGTTGAACTCATGGTGCGACGAGGTCTGCTACGGCCCCGTTGATTGTGCCTGGGTCTCAAACCTCAAGATGATAGGAGGTTTCCGCGGCATGCGCCTGACATCCTCCACTGGGCGGAATAATGGCGGGCATCCCCTGACGAACATCGTGGTAGAGCATGTGTCCGGCACCCGTGACTTCAAAATGATACCATGCACGACATCAGCTACCCTCCAGTCCTTCAGGAAACTGGACCATGCCGGGTTCATGGATTGGATCTACATCGAGGACATCGAGTTTCTGGAACACTGGCGAACCAATAGCGGGCAATTCAATTTCAACGGCTGTGTCCAGCTCCATTCCAATGTCGGGCATATTTTCTTCAAGGATCTGCGCGGGCCCGCTCCGCATATCAAGGTCGGGCCTTATGGGCTTCCTGACAATTCCTCCGAAAGCTACAAGCTTCTCTATCAGAATGATTACGACTGCGTGGTTGAACATATGGCGCTTTCGGATTTCGCTGATAAAACCCAGAATGAGATCGTCCGGTGCGTCAGCGGGGAGAAGGGCCGCGGTATTATCAAGGAACTGGAATATCCTATGACAATACATACATGATTTAGGATTAATAAACTATATGTCGAACATAAAAGGAATGAAATGGCCATGAAGAAATTGATGTTGACTGCGATGGCATGCGTCGCGACTTCCGTCCTTCAGGCGCAGACCCCCAAACCGGTCTGGGAGCTTGGCGAAAAACCCCTCGACCCGGCGCTGACCAAAGGCAAAGCCGAACTGGCCGACGGCGTCGTGAAACTCGACGGCACGAACTCGTTTGCCGTTCCCGCTGCGGTGCTCGGTGCCCAGAACGACTATACCGTCGAGTTCGTCCTGAAACGGCCGCTCAAGTTCCAAGAGAATCTCTCCCTGGACAGCTTGTGGCTCGTGTCGAACTTTGACGCGGGGAAGGGCACGGGCTTCGAGCTCCGATACAACCCAAGTTGGAGCGCTATACTTTGTGTGAACGGCAATACGATCGCCGGGGGCGGACTCAACCTGAAGATCTTCGATAACCCGAAGGAAAACGGCGTCGAGGCCACGAAGATCACGTTCGTCGTCAAGGACAAGGGGCTGATGCTGTTCCGGAACGGGCTGCTGCTCCTCGCCACGGAGGCCGTGAAGCCCAGCGCGTTGCCGCTGACCTTCGGCGAGGTGGCGAAGGCTCCGGTGTCACCCTACGAGCTGAGCGGGCTTAAGATTTATGACACCGCCGTTTTTCCCACCGGTTTCGACGCGGGCGCCGAACGGATGCGGATTTACAGCGGCGACCACTACTTCATCCAGCGGGTCGAGGTCAAGGATCCCGCGTTGCCGCGGATACTGGTGGTCGGCGATTCGATCTCGATGGGATACCGCGGCTTCATCACCAAGCATTTCCAAGGCAAGGCCTACGTTGACTACTGGACGGGCGGCGGCTGGATCGGCGATGACGCCGCCAAAGGCCCGAACTCCGACGCCAAGCGCAGCTGGACTGGCGTTCTCTCTAACGGCCCCTACGACGTCGTAAGCTGGAACGCCATGACGCTCCATATGTGGAACGGCATGCCAGGAAGAGCCGACGAGGCCACTTTCCCGGAGCTCATGGAGGAGATGACAGCCTTCGTTCAGCAGTCCGCTCCGAACACCAAGCTCATTTGGGTAAGGTGCACTCCTTGGAGGACCACGCCGGACATCGGACGTCCCGAGATCGATCCTTCGCACAACGACCACATCGTCCGCCTTAACAAGGTTGTCGACGGGATCATGGAGAAGCATGGGATTCCGGAGGTTGACCTCTACTCGCTTTGCGAGAAGCGCTTCGGCACTCTGCCCGACGGCTACAAAGACGCCCTCCACTGGAACGAGAAAGTCTCGCAAGAAATGGCCGACTTGATCATCCCGGAGTTGGAGAAAGCCTTGGCGACGAAGCGGGAGGGGAAAGGGAAATGAGTTCAGCTTTAAGACTGCCCTCGGTGTTCGGCGACGGCATGGTCTTGCAGCGAGACATACCCGTGCCGGTTTGGGGCTGGGCGAATCCCGGCACCAAAGTAGCGGTGGCCTTCTCCGGGCAAGAACGGAACGCCGTGGCCGACGAACTTGGGGAATGGTCGATCAAACTGGCTCCCCTCGCAGCCTGCAAGGAGCCGCGGGAGTTGAGAGTCAGCGGTGACGGCGAGTTGGTGTGCAAAAACGTGCTCGTTGGTGAAGTGTGGCTTTGCTCCGGCCAGTCGAATATGGCGGCGGTGGTGAACGAGTGTCTGAACCTCCAGGCGGAGCGCGCAGGCGCCGACTTGCCGACCATCCGCCATTTTACGGCGAACCGGCTTTACTCCGTCCTGCCGCTGACCGACGGCGCGGGGCCACTCTGGGACGTTTGCTCCCCTGACACGGTCCCGTGGTTCTCGGGTGTCGGTTTCTTCTTCGCCCGGGAACTGGCGGCGCGACTCGATGTCCCCGTCGGTTTACTCAACAGCAGCTACGGAGCCACCCGGATCGAACCTTGGATAACCAAAGAGGGTTTTCACCTCGTGCCGGAGCTGGCAGACTTGGCTCGCCAAGCGGACGACTTGGAGGAGAGCGGTGCCAGGAAATACGCCGAGTATCTCCAACGCTTGAAAGCCTGGTTGCCGAAGGTGGAGCGGGCGCTGGTTGATCGGCGGCCCTTGCCGGAACAGCCCCTCTCGCCCGGTGCGCCGGGCTATGTGGAGGAGCGCCAGGAGCCCGCCCGGCTCCACAACGCGATGATCCATCCGCTGGCACCCTTCGCCATCCGCGGGGCGCTCTGGTATCAGGGGGAAAGCAACAACCCCATCTACGGCCTCGACAACAACGGCCTGTACTACCACAAGATGCGGGCGTTGATCGGCGGCTGGCGCAAGCTCTGGGGACAGGGCGATTTCCCCTTCTACTACGTGCAGTTGGCCAATTTCAACCGCTTGTCCCTCGACAACCCGGAGGGTGGCGAGGAATGGGCGGCGCTCCGGGAGGCGCAACTACGGGCGCTAGCGATCCCCAACACAGGCATGGCCGTGAGCATTGATATCGGCGATGCGGACGACATCCATCCCAAGAACAAACAGGACGTTGGCCATCGCCTGGCTCTTTGGGCGTTGGCGAAGGACTTTGGCGAATCGGTGGCGTTTAGCGGCCCGCTGTATCAGGGCCATACGGTCGAGGATGGCAGGATTCGGGTGGCTTTCGCACATGCCTCCAGCGGCTTGATGGCCGGAGAAAAGCGAGGATTGGAGCCGGTGAAGGAGATTTCGGACGGAAAGCTGGCCTGGTTCGCCATCGCGGGGGAGGATCGGAACTGGTTCTGGGCCGACGTCGCCATCGACGGCCAGACGTTGCTGGTGTCGAGCCCTCGGGTGAGGAACCCCGTGGCTGTCCGTTATGCCTATGTGATGAATCCCGAAGGGCTCCACCTATACAACCGGGACGGCTTGCCCGCCAGTCCCTTCCGCAGCGACGCCTGGTGAATTTGTGCGAACAACAAGTCTGGAACCTTTTTTTCGCGGAATGTTAAGTCCCGCTTATTTCCCTATAAAATTAGTTACCCCAAAATACAACCTATGCGATCTGTAAACTTAATATCGGCTCTGGCCTGTTTGATTCTCCCCGTCTCGGCATGGTCCGCCGAACTTTGCGGCCCGGACTTCGCCCCGCCCTTCGAGGTCAAGCAAACCAAGGCCCAGCCCCCGCACCTGGTCGCCTCCAGCTTTCCCGACGGCGACCGGAACAACCAGCCGACCGACGCGGCATCGCTGGAGGTCGGCAACAAACGGATTTCCGTCCGCGAAACAGCTTACAACCAGTTTACTTCCAGGAGTGACCAAGTGATCACTCTTTTCATCAACAACAAACCGGTCTTCTCCATTTCTTTTGACATGGGATACCTGGACCCGGACAAAAAATACGTCAGCATGTGTCGGGGATACAAGCCGGAGGACGTGAAGCTGGTGAGCGATCCGGCCGCTGGCACGATCCGGTGGTTGCGCATCTATCCGTTGCCGGACGGGACGCGAGGCACGTTCAGCTTCCAGTTGAAGCCCGTCGGCGAGGGCCGGGTGGAACTGAGCATCGATCCCGGTTGCCCGGAGGCGCAGAGAGAGGCGCTGAAACTCAACAACGGTTGCCTGACCTACTTCTCGATGCCGGAGGCGTATCGCAAGGCCGGGGTGGAGGTCCACGGCGCGCTGCTCAAATCGCAGCCGGACGACGCCCTCAAAGCGGCGGACACCAAGGGAGTCGAGGCTTGGCAGGGGAAGCTCGATAAGCTGGTTTACAATCCCGGCAAGCCGCTCGAGGGGTTCACTATCCTCCTGTCCGATGCGCCCGAGAGCGTCTGCACCGAGCAGTTTGCCTATGATCGGTATACGCTCGGTTTCCGTACGAGCGTCAAGATGCCGGGGAAGCTGATCATCGACCTCGGCGAAACCGCCGTGACGAAGAAAGACGCGCCGCCTGCTGTGGAAGGGAACGACTTCTGGGCGCAGGACGCGTTGCACTTCCCAAAATCGCCGACGCGCAACCTTTTCCCCAACCCGAGCTTTGAACAAGGTATGCGCTACTGGCGCTGGTGGATAGGCGGGGCGCATTACAATCCTTCCGAAGGACGCCGCTACGAGACCGACCCCACGGCCGGACTTTTCGGGAAAAGCGCGCTGGTGGTCAACCCGGTGCAAACTTCCAGCCAGAGTCTGATCAGTTTTTCCCTGCCCGGCAGGAAAGGGCAGGCCTACACGGTGAGTTATTACGCCAAGGCCGAAAAAGAGGGCGCGGAGGCGAAGCTGGCGTTGTTAAGCACCAAGACCGGCGGCCAGTTTTGCACGCGCGAATTTGGCAAACTGGAGCGGCTGACGACGCAATGGCAGCGGTTCTCGCAGACGTTTGTTTCGGACGGCAGCCCATTGGCGCTGATCATTTGCGCCGATAACCGCGGCGGCAAGTTATGGTTCGACGGCATCCAGTATGAGGCGGGCGACCACGCGACGGAGTTCGTCAGCGCGCCGCTGGAAGGCCGCCTCTTCACCTCGGACCCGGATGGCAACGTGGAGTTCGGGAAGAAGCTCGACGCGGCGTTCGAGGTTTACGGAAAAGAGGGAACGGCGGGCGAGGTGGAGTTCACCCTGTGCGATTTCTACAAGAAAACGGTCTGGCAAAAGACGTTCCCCACGAAAGCCGGCGAGCGCCTGGCGCTCCCCTTCGACGACCTGAAACTGGCGAAGGGAATGTATATTTTACGCGTGAAATACACGGTCCCCGGCACGGAGCCGTATTTCGACTTCTACCGGTTCACGCTGATCGAGTCGCTGGACGGCACCCAGGCGACCAAAAATCTTTACGGCGCGTTGTTTGGCACCTTGTTCGACCGCACGGAGGACCTCTTGAAGTTGATGCGCCGGTGCGGGTTTGGAGGTTCCACGAGTTATGGCGCGGGGAAATTGGTCGATCCCGCCAATTACGAGATGCGCGAGAAATACAACATCACCGACTACACCCACACGCTGGCGGACGGCGCATTCCTTACGGCGGAGGAGGCCAGCAACCGATTCCAGAACCCGGACTACCGGTTCATGATGTCGCTTGATTCCCGCATCTGGCGCACCCCCGAGATGGCCAAGGAAATCCCCTGGAAAGAGTCGTATTCGGAAGAAGACACCAAGCATCTCGAAGAACTGGCGTTCCGGGCGGCAACGCTCAACCCGCAGGTGCGCGTCTGGTCGATGGCGACCGAGGAGGAGGGGCTTTACGCGCCTCTGGCCAAACGTCGCGATTTCAAGGAATTCTCGAAGCTGCAGATCGCCTTTTACCGCGGCATCAAGCGCGCCAACCCGAAGGCGATCGTCATGCCGTCTGGCGGGACCGCCGGGTTCGGGAAGCTGCGCGGCAAGGAATACATCGAAGGCTACCTCGCCGCGACCCAGGGGCAGGTCAAATGGGACGCCGTCGCGGTGCATCCCTACGGCAACTGCGACGGCACGCTCGGCAGCGACGACCTGGACGAGACCGTCCAGTTGCTGAGCGGCTCCATGGCGAAATACGGCTACGGCAAGGAGACGCCGATCTTCTTCAACGAAGGGGGGACCACCGTGTGCCAGCCTTACGTCTTTGGGGATGGTTTGTCTTACTCGTATATCGGCGGGCATCCCTCTTACGACCAGGGGATGTGCGAGTATCTTCATGCCTGCACCCTGGCGCGGACATACATCATCAGCCTGAAATACTGGCCCCGGTTGGAAATTTTCAACACATGGCATGACGATGTGCGAAAGATCGTCGATTACAACCTGACTCCGACCTCCGCGATGCTGGGGATCAACACGCTCGGGCACCTGCTCGCCAAGCCGACATTTATCGCCGACATCCGCCAGGCATCCGGGATGCGCGGCTACGCGTTCAAAGACGACAAGGGCAACGGCGTCGCCGCGATCTGGTGCACGCTGGATAACGTGGATCAAGGTTTCGAGCGCGGCCCGGAAATGCGGGTCAAGTTCAAAGGCAAGAAGCCGGAGATGTTCGACCTGATGGGCAAACAGTATCCGGTCGTTGCCGATGCGGACGGCTATGTGCGGATCCAGCTCACGTCCGCGCCGCTGTTCCTCCGTTCCAAATCGCCAGAGAAGCTGGTGGCCGCGCTCAAAGACGCGGAGGTGAGCGGCGCGGGAACCAGCGTCAGAACCTCGTTCCTGCCGACCCTCGACGGGAAGGTCGCCGCGAAATTGGAAAACCAAACGGGGCGCCAGCAAACCGGCGAAATGGTTATCAACGGCCAAAAGAACGGTTTCAGTATCGCCCCGATGAAGACCGTCACGATCCCTCTCGCCGAAGGTGCGCAGCCGGAATTCGGGAAGATGTTCCGGTGGAGCAACAGCTATGTTCTGACCACCAACGGCAAGCAGGAGCCCGAGAAGCCGTGGAGCATGGATTACTTTTACGTCCCGCACGTCAACGGCGCGCCCGACTGGGAGAAGATCCCGGCGATCCCGATCACCAATCTGTTCCGGCCGGTGGTTGACGGGAAGCAGACGCCCGGCGGGCAAAAAGGCGACATCGAGGCTTCCTACAAGGTCGCCTGGGACGAGAAAAACTTCTACCTGCGCGTCGAGGCGGAAGACGATATTTTTAATCCCAACGATCCCGAGTTCTGGAACTCGCCGGAAGCCCGGCGGAAGCAGCTCTACATGCTCGACGGCTGCCTGGAAGTCTACTTCGACTGCGGCGCGAACGGGCGGCTGCGCAAGGGCGGCTACGATCTCGACGATTACCGGTATGATTTCTGCACCGGTAACCCCGAGGGCAAGAGCGGCCCCGGCTTGGTCTGCCGGCTCCAGGAAGCCTATATTGAATATGCGGGCGGCGTCGGCGTGATGCCGAGCAAGGAGGAGGCTGCGAAGCAGATCCAATGCGAATTCACGCGGATCTCGCCGACCCGCTATGCCTATACGATCACCTTTGAGCAGAAACACATCGCGCCGATCCATCTGCAAAAAGGAGCTGTGGCCGGGTTCGCGCTATTCCTTCATGACAAAATGGATGACGGCACTCCGGGGAGCAAGGGGCTTTCGCTGGCGACGGAGCCCGATTCGGCTTGCGACTACAACCCGCAGGTCTGGCCGCTCATGATCCTTGCGGAATAACACAGATTCGTCTTGTGTGAGTTTAATGGCGGTCCGATAAATAAAAGGAATGAAAACGGTAAAGATGGCCTTGGCCATGACCACCTTGGGAGTTTGCACGAACTCATTCGCTGATGTCTCAGCGTCGATGTTCACTGACAACATGGTGCTGCAACGCAGCATGGCTGTGCCCGTCTGGGGCAAGGCTGCGCCTGGCGAGACTGTCGCCGTCTCCTTCGCCGGACAACGCAAGACCACCAAGGCCGGCCCCGACGGGCGCTGGCTGGTCAAGCTCGACCCCATGGAGGCGTCGTTCGAGCCGCGGACCATGACGGTTTCCTCTGGAAAAACCACGATCAAGTTCGCGAATGTCCTGGTTGGCGAAGTCTGGGTCGCGTCCGGACAGTCGAACATGGAGTGGCCATTAAAAAAGTCCAGCGAAGCCCAAACGGAGATTCCGAAGGCAAATCGCTCGTCCATTCGCCTACTTTCAGTTCCCAAATCTATTTGCGAGAGTGAATCCGGCGATCTTTGCGGAACACATTGGACTGAATGCACCCTGGAAACGGCCAGGAGCTTTTCGGCTGTGGCCTATTTCTTTGGCTGCGAGCTTGGCGACAAGTTGAATGTCCCGGTAGGGCTCATTGACAGTTCGGTCGGGGCCTCCAGGGCTGAATGCTGGTTAAGCGGGCAGGCCATCGAGAAGAACCTTCCCTGCCTTGAAAAGGAACTCGCCGCGCTCAGAAAACTTCTTGCCGAGCCTCTGCCCCAGTCCGCCGCGGGAGCCGCAGGCGTGACTCCTCGCCGCGCGTATTCCACCGAACTCTGCTTCAATCTTGGTTGGGCCGGCGTGGAGAATCCGAACTCAGGCGACTGGAAGCCTGTCGAATTGCCGGGCTATTGGCAGAAGCGCGGGTATCATTTCAATGGCGTCATGTGGTTCAGGAAGGAGATCGATCTCCCGGCGGAATGGGAAGGCCGCGCTCTGAGCATCTCTCTCGGAGCCATCGACAAGGAGGACAACACCTACTTCAACGGCGTGAAAATCGGCTCTATAAAGTTTACCGCCGACAATAGCGACGCATACGCCCAAAAGCGCGTCTATGAAATACCCGCCGGACTTGCTAAGAAAGGCCGGAACGTCATAGCCACGCAAGCGCGCAGCGAATATTTTGACGCAGGCCTCTACGGCCCCGCCGAGCTGATGAGTCTCAGATGTCCGTCTCTTCCCGAGTCTCAGCCGTTGCGTCTCGACGGAACGTGGATCTGCGCCGTGGAAAGCGCGACGCATGGCGGGCTTTTCAACCCATCGTTTCTTTTCAATGGAATGATCGCGCCGCTCGCGCCTTACGCGTTGCGCGGGGCCATCTGGTATCAAGGCGAGTCTAATGCGGATGCAGCTTCCTCGCACTACTACGACATTCTTTCGACGCTGGTCGCGGACTGGCGCGCGCACTGGAAACGCGACGACTTGGCGTTCTACGTCGTGCAGCTTCCCGGTTGCGGCGAGAAGGCTCCCAAGGCCGACAGCCCTTGGGCGATTGTCCGTGAAGCCGAGGCCAAGGTCGGCCAGCTTCCTGGCTGCGGCATGATTTGCGCATTGGATCTTGGAGACGGTGGCCTTCATCCCAGTAGCAAAATGCCGGTGGGCAAACGTTTGGCTGCCGAGGCATTGTCGAAAACCTATGGTGTCAGGGATGCTGTCGCACGCGGCCCTGTTTTCAAAAGCGCGGCGGATGAAGGGGAGTTCATAAGGATTTCCTTTGCCGGAGCCAATGGCGGTTTGAAAACCAAAGATGGGGATCCTGTCAGAGGCTTCGCCGTCTCAGGCTCCGACGGCGCGCCCCATGAGGCCAAAGCCGTCGTCGACGGCAACGACATCCTGGTTTCGACCGAAGGGATCTCCTCGCCTTCCGAAGTGTTCTATGCGTGGGCCGACAATCCGGACTGCAATCTCTCCGATGGCGCAGGGTTGCCTGCCGAACCATTCAGGGCGAATCCGCATTCAGAGGCGGCGTCACCGGCAAGCGCTGCTGGCATTGCCGCGATCAAGGCGCTTAAAATCGACCGCGGAGCCATCACCAAGGTGGAGCGAGACGCATCGCCAACCGCAACCTTTTGCGGACACCTCAACAATCATGTTCCGCCGCGAACCGTCGTGAGGATCGTTCTCAACCCAGCGAAAGGGTCCAATATCAATGTCGAAATCACGTTGCCGGACCCAGGGGACTGGAGCGGCCGCCTCCTTGGAACCGGCAACGGGGGGCCGGCTGGAGGGATCACTGACGGACTTTGGATGATGACCTTCGGATGGGCCGTCGTAACGACGGACATGGGGACGGCTCCAAACCCTCATATTGGAGTCGAGAGCCCGGAGCAGGCTGGAATCGGAAACCAGGAGGTATGGAAGGACTTCGGTTTCCGCGCAACGCACCTCATGACGGTCGTCGCCAAACAAGTCATCAAGGCTTATTATGGAAGGGAACCTGATCATTCGTATTTCTTCGGCGGATCCACAGGCGGCCAGCAGGGGTATCAGGAAGCGCAACGCTACCCAGACGATTACGACGGGATTATCGCCAACGTCCCGGCGCACTGCCGCGTTCCTCTGCATGCTTATTTTCTGTGGAATGACCAAATTCTCCGCAAATGTCCCTTCACGCAGTCCCAGCAAGACAATGTCATAGCCGCCGGTAAAGATTACATGGCGAGTCGAGAGTTGACGCCCATGACCGCGGGCAAAATGGTTTCCGACCCACGACACGACAGTAAAGACATTGACGGGGTTATCGCGCTCGCAATGCAAAAAGACTCGACGCTGACGAAGGAACATGCGGAGGCGCTCCGCAAACTTTTTGACGGCCCAAGGCATGCCGTTACCGGAGAACGTATTTTCGGCGGCATCCCGTTTGGCGCTTCCTTCGACATTGCACGCGGGTATCTTTACCTTTTCCATTGGGTCTTTGGCGCAGGGAAAACCCTCGATGAGATGAATTTCGGCGAGGATATCGATCGGTATATCGCTGCGCTCGGACCTTATCTGAACGCGGAGAACCCCGATTTGAGCCCGTTCGAAAAACACGGAGGCAAGATGATTACGCTTGTCGGAACCGCTGATTCGTGCGTGCCGTTTCACTCGACGTTCGACTATTACGAACGGGTGGTCGAGAGTCTTGGCGGAATCGAAAAGGTTCGACAGTTCTACAGGCTCTATGTTGTGCCCGGCATGAGCCATGGAGTGCCGTTTGGAATTCCGGAGATGCTGGATCATATCGTCAAGTGGCGCGAAAAAGGCATTGCGCCGGATGTGATTCATGGGCTGTGCGTCGCGAACGGCAAGACCTCGATGGACATGCCTCTTTACCCGTATCCGGCGAAAACTGGCTGGGATGCCGCAAGCGACAGCTTCAAGCCGGTTGACGGCCCGCGCGGGGGTGTCGAACGGGTTGCGGCTCGGTTTAGACCACCAGCTGTAGAATAGCTTTATCATGATCCTCGTTTCCAACCCGTCCCTTGCCGAGCCGCTGGCCGTCCGCTACGGCTGGGCCACCAACCCGACCTGCAATCTTTACAATCAAGCCGGGTTCCCGGCCTCGCCGTTCCGCACGGACGACTTCCCGGTCAGCACAAAGTAACCACTTTATCCACGAACATTCATGATTGTCCATGGGTGCTCCCGTCATTTTACAACCCGCTTCTAATGAAAAATATTACATTACAACCCACTTCGGTAACGCAGTCATTCTCGAACCGGTCCGGAAAAAACGACGCCAAGCCCGCGCCTCAACCGGATGGTTTATTTCCCGATCCGGACACCGCCTACGCTCCCTCGGTATTCTGGCTCTGGAATAGCACATTGCCGCCGGAGCGCATTTCCGACATGGCCGCCGAGATATGTCGCCAACGGCTCAATCCCGGCTATGTCCATGCCCGGTTCAGTCCGGACGGCGACCGTGCGACCTGGAATGAAGAGAGTTGGAAGCAGATCATCGCCCGCCGGTGGATTTCCGACGAGTGGTTCAACGCCTTCGAAGCATCGCTGGAGAAGACCGCCGCCGCAGGGATGCACATGACCTACACAACGGGCGAGCCGAATATTCCCAAGTATCAAATTCTGGCCGCATGCCCCGAGTTGAAAGCGCAATCGGTCGGCGCGGCGATCGTTGATGTAAACGGCGGCGCGTCCCATGAAGTCCCCGAATCGTTCTTCACCGTGGCCGCGAAGGTCGAGGGCGAGCGGATCGTCAGCTCCAGTCTCCACATTGTGGGCGAGGGGGCCCCATTTGTCTGGGATGCTCCGGAAGGCGCAACCTGGCGGCTCTACGTTTTCACCAAGTATCATGACGTCACCCCGTCCGGCGCTCCCGTGAACTTTCTCGACCGCCGATTGGCGGACGCCTGGATCGAGGTCGAACACAGCAAATACGAAGCGCGGGTGGGCCAACACTTCGGCAAGACCATGGGTGGTATCTTCATCGACCACGAAGGCTGCTACGGCTACAAGCTCGCCTGGTCGGACGATGTGGCCAGGGATTACCTCGAGAAAAAAAGCCGGGATATCCGGCTCTGGATGCCGCTCATGCTCGACGAGGATGTCGAAGGCATGTGGGGGAAGGCGCGATGGGACTGGTTCGACACGATCACGCGGCTCTACGCGGAGTGTCTCATGGCCCCCATCGATCAGTGGTGCCGGGACCGCAACATGTATGTCACGTGCCATTTCTGGGAATCGACTCTCTTCGAACAGGCGATCCAGGCGGGGAGTTTCTTTCACATGCAGCGCTCCTATTCGCTGCCCGGAACCGATGCCCTGTTTTTGCAGATCCTCGACCCAAGGCATTTCAAGGAGACGCAGTCGGTCTGCGAATTCGAGGGGCGGCAGAGTTTCTCGGAGATGCTCACCATCGCGGGATGGCACGTTACCCCGGCGACTTTGAAGAAGTCGGCCAATTGCGGCATCGCCTGGGGTTTGACCCAGCTCACGATGCACAGCATCAACACGAACACCGATTTGCTCAAGGTGGCGTATCCCCCGGATTCCTTCAACTGGAACCCCTACTGGCACCATCTGCATCGCCTGACCGATTTTGTCCGCCGGGCCGCCTACGTCAACGACCACGGGCGGCTCCGGCCCGAAGTGCTCATGTTTTGCCCGATGGACAGCGTCTGGGCGCTGCTTGGCGACGGCATTTTTGATCCCGCCAAGCCGCACCATTATTATTTTGAAAACATGAAAGGCTTGGACGGTGCCCGCCATGCCGACGAGATCCGGCACATTGACGCGGCCTACACCCAGGCGCAGGCGGAACTCAGTGCGGGGCGTGTCGAATACCTCATCGCCGATCATGTTTACCTGGAACAAATGGACGTTTCAGCGGAAGGTAGGCTGACCTATGGAGAGTTCGTTTTCCGGACGCTCGTGTTGCCGCCGCTTTACCTGATTCCGCTCGGGGTCGCGCGCAAAGCATTGGAATTCGCGCAATCGGGCGGCCACGTGTACGCGCTGGGGCGGTTGCCCGAGGGTTCGGTGGAAAACGGCATCTATGATCCCGAGATGAAGCGCCTCATGGACGTCCTGCGGAGCGCTCCCGGATATGTCGAGGCCAAGGAAGGATTGGCGGCATTGATCGGCACTCCCGGTCTGCCGCAAAATGCGGTGTTTGAAACCGGGGCGTTTCCGATGCTCTCTTCCCAGCGGACCATCAATGGGCGCAGCTTTACCTGGCTGGTCAACAACGAATCGGCCCGCCAGGAATGCGTCGTGCGCATCCGGACCGCCTCGGGCGAGGCCTCGATTTGGAATTGTGAAACCGGAACCAAGACCCCCATCGCATCCGAGGATCTGCCCTCCGGCGAAAGCCGCGTGACGCTGACGATGGAACCTTACGAAGCCTTCTGGCTCGTGCACGATCCCAGTAAACCAACCATCGTGTCCCGCGGTGAAGGCAAACCGTCCGTGAAGACCGTTCTCACCCTGGACGGGCAGTGGACGGTGAGTGTCGATGCCGGCGACCAGCCGGCCATCACGGATCAGCAAAGAATTGCCGCCCCGGCGTGGCTCCTGGAGGGTGGCGCACAACGCCCGCTCGAATCGTGGCTCAAGTGGGACTTGCATCAATTTTCGGGATTTGTGGACTACGCCACCTCTTTCGAGCTTGACCGCGTTGCGGGTAACGAAATTTTGGATTTGGGCGAAGTCAGCCACATGGCGGAAGTCTGGATCAACGGCCAGCCCGCAGGCGGGCGCCTCTGGGCGCCTTTCAGATTTGAGATCGGTAAATGGCTGCGTCCCGGCTCGAATACCGTCCGCATCCGGGTCGGCAACCTGGCCCTCAACGCCATCACCCAATACAAAAACGTTGCTTGGTCATGGTATAAGGCCCCGGACGATGAAGCCCTCGACGCCGGGCTCATCGGCCCCGTGACGGTTCAACTCGGGGGCACCCTCTAGCTGTTTATCCGAACAACCAACCCAACTCTGCTCACCATGAAAACAAATATTCTGCCATTCTCGGAAACTTGGGAAATACCTGCGATCGCTTTCTTTCCCCAGGCTATAATGAAGCTCTTCCATATGCATTTCAACGATAATTATCGAACTTGGGACGACCTGGGTATTTACTGCGAACGATTTGCCTTGCGCCCCCCGTGGGTTTGCCCCATGTTCCTTCCCTCCTCCACGACCCTATCGTCCAGTGGCCTAGGACACCGCCCTTTCACGGCGGCGACACGGGTTCGAATCCCGTTAGGGTCGCCACTCTGAAACACTCTGGAAGTGGCTTAGATAAAGGATTTGCTGGCTTTTTCATCGGAAGTCGTTCCAACCCATGCCTACCGATAAAAACGAGAAAACGCTTGAAATAATAGCTACAAATAGCTACACCGGTTGTCCATGACCACGCATTTCCGGATTAAACCCTACAGCCACCCGCGTCTCAAATGGGTGGTTCGCGGCAAAGTTGCTGGAACCTGGGCCAGAAAATACTTCAAAACGAAACCGGAGGCAGAAACCTACCGGGATCTGAAAAATGGTGAACTTTCCAATCAGGGGGTCGAGGCCATTGAGTTCTCCACTGAATTGCGAGTCATGGCCCAGAGATGTTCCGAGAGGTTGAAGCCGCACGGCAAGACAATCGAAGAGGCCACGAGGTTCTATCTGGATCGTCTGTCGAAGCCACAGAAGGCACTCCCACTCAAGCAGGCCATCAAGGAACTCATCGACAATCGAAAGGCGACTGGTTCATCAAAAGTGTATTGCTACGACCTCTCCCTGAGACTGGGGAGATTTGAGAAGTCATTCACAGATCGAGTGACAGAGGACTTCTCAACCAACGAAATCGAACGATGGCTCTTGAAGCTGAATGTTGAAGCAGTCACCAGGAATACGTATCGGCGTGACTTGCTGACGATGTTCTCCTTTTGTGTGCAGCGCGGGTATTCATCGGTGAACCCCGTTTCAAACACACGTCCATCCAAAGAGGTTCAAAAACCGGTGGGGATACTGACGGTGGCGGAAACTGTGAGACTGCTGGGTGCTGCCCTCCCAACAACCGTTCCATATTTGGCTATAGGGGCTTTCGCCGGATTGCGAGCAGCGGAGATTGAACGGCTGGACTGGTCGGAGGTTGATACGGATCTGAAATTCATCGAGGTGACAGCAGACAAGGCCAAGACCGCCCAACGACGTATTGTCGAAATTCAACCGAACCTGAAGACGTGGCTGCAGCTTCATCAAAAACCAACGGGATCGATTGTACCTGCCAATCTGAGGGCATTGCTTCTTGATGCCCGAGAAAAAGCCGGTTTGAAGAAATGGCCCCCCAATGCCCTCAGACACTCCTACGCAAGCTATCACCTTGCCCATTTCCACGATGCGGCAGCACTGGCGCTTCAAATGGGGCATACAGGGACCAATTTGATCTTTCGACATTACCGGGAAGTGGTGAAGCCGAAAGACGCTGTTCAGTATTGGAAGGTCACCCCTGATTACCATGGTGATGAACCCCATGAGTCGGAGGTGACAGAGAGCACGATGAAAAAGCAACGCGCCAAGGGTATTGCCGCTGCGTTGAATACCAGTGAACAACAACCCGGCAATGACCAGGGAGATCAGGTTTGAGGTTGACCTTCACCGGCACAAAGGAACGTAGCTGCCGATGGTATTGGTTTTACCGACATCCTTTTGACGGAGGATCCCACCATCTCCACCCATCCTGAAGACCACGAATCCTTTGTTTCCAAATGGTGTGGATGTGCTGATGAGCGGATCTCCCCCGGTGGGAGTATTGGTAAAATTGGCAGACGAGAAAAATACCGTCGAGGCATCGGAGTTCGTGCTGACTGCATAGATGAGCACGGCGGTGGTGTTGGTCACCGGGATCTGGCCCAAAGGAACAATTCTCCCAGGTGCAGAAAGCAGTTTGGAGAGGTCATTCGTCGTCAGATATCCGCCTTTGAGAAGCTGACCCGTCCAATTTGTAAAAGTCCCACCCGTATCGCCCGGCCACCCCAGGTTCGTATTGCCAGTTTTGTCGCGATCCAGCGCCATCTGTTGAGTCACCAAATGAAGTCCTTTCATGTTTTCCAAGCACCAGATTCGCTGGAATTTGCTGAGTTGATATCCGATTGAGGGGAGAGCCAGAGCGAACAGGACAAGGACGATTATCACGAAGACAACAACCTCCATCAAAGTGAGACCGGCCTGGTTGCGACGGTTCATCTTGGACATTCTCGGCATTCAAGTGAAGAAGGTCAACCTTAACGAATGGTTTGCTCCAGTGCGGTAATGGCAGTCAAAACGGCGGGGGGTTGGCCAATGATGAGTCGGCGGTTGTAGCGGTATCATGTGCCGGTGCAATACCAGATTCGCTGGAACTGCTTCGTGGCAAGGAGGTGAACCTGTGCCTGGACAATGACAAGGCCGGCGAGAATGGCACCAAGACGCTGGGTGCAGCGATCAGTGGATTGGCATCGAAACTCTCCGGCTTCAATTGGGGAGGTGTCAAATGAGCAAGGACATCGGTGATTTATCCAATAATGTGGGCAGGGATGCACTCCCAGCCATAATCAACAGGGCAATTGCTCCTATAAACCCGGAACCAGAGCCGGATGATGCTGCCAGTGTATTCGGCGCTCACTTCTCGAAGGGCAATCAAGCGGGAAAGGAATCTATAGACCGAATTTCCGGTTCTGGAGTGTTCGCAAGAGATCCCGACACCATCCTGGTCATAGAGGTGGCGCGGAAAGCGGAGCCAAAGGGAGCCGTTTTTTAGTTAGCTCGGAGAGGTCTCCATTGGGTTGGTTGTTGTTGTAGGTTGATTCTGCTCCGGGGGCAAGGGTTT
>Ga0316231_1000280_pt1 | contig 78896 bp, 75 predicted proteins | sample TBH18027metaG_FD_206002 | JGI IMG/M metagenome (GOLD analysis project Ga0316231, IMG submission 206002) | Freshwater microbial communities from Trout Bog Lake, Wisconsin, USA - TBH18027 | ecosystem: Environmental > Aquatic > Freshwater > Lake > Hypolimnion/Profundal zone | place: USA: Wisconsin... | reverse complement strand
GATTCGTGCGATGCTATTGAAAGGCAATGGGCCAGTTTGCCTCGAAAGGAATGAAATTGGCGGATATACATAAGTTTGTAGCTGGCTTCGAGCGGTTTCAGGAGAGATACTTTGGCAAGGACGAAAGTGTCTATGACCGCCTTCGTCAGGGGCAGAGCCCTCGCGCACTCGTCATCTCATGCTGCGACTCGCGCACCGATCCGGGAATGCTGCTGGACGCTGGACCGGGCGACATCTTCGTAGTGCGCAACGTGGCCAATCTTGTCCCTCCTTACCGCAATGGAGCCGAGATGCCAGGCATTCGTGCCGACATCGAATTCGCTGTCAAGGGCCTCAACGTGGAGAGAATTATTATTCTGGGCCACTCAAGCTGCGGCGGAATCGCTGCGTTGATGCAGGGCGAGGGCATTATCGCCAGTAACTTTGAGTTTATCGGTGCATGGGTCAGCATTGCGGCGGAAGCCCGCGAACAGGTTCTACGCGATCTAGCCGATCAACCGCCGGACGTACAGGCAACTGCATGCGGCAAAGCCGCAATTGCCCTGTCGCTGCAAAATCTCCTCACATTTCCTTGGATTCGTGAGCGTGTCCAGGTCGGCTCACTCACCCTGCATGGCTGGTACTTCGACATAGAAAAGGGAGAGTTGCTGGAACACTCAGCAGAAAAAGGGTGCTTCTTCGCACTTGTGGCTAAAGTGTAACGAGTGTTTGCGAACTTAGCGTGGTGTCAATGTTAACGTGTGAGTGTTGGTCGGCTTACTGGCTTCAGGTGTGAACGGCAACGTATAGGTAGTACCGCGCAGCCAGCTCTGCAACTGGTCCATGTACCACGGGCTGGCTGGATTGCCGGACTGCCCCAGCACCAGATTGAGCGTGGTGCGGTCGGGGTCGCTAAGGTCGGCAGTGAAGCGCTCAGAAGGGCCAAAAGCGCGGCCAACCTGTTTGACCGTGCTGTCGTCCCCGCTCTGCGATTGCAAGCCGGTTCCGCCAGCCTGCTTGATTCCCAGCAACCGCGCAACTGAAGGAATGCGCGAGAAAAGGGGATGTTCGATTTCCAGTGGAAATGCGCTTCCCTTCTGCCAGCGGCTTAAATCGTTAGGGGCTTGGGCCTCGCGCAGTCCACGCTGTACAACCGCTGCCAGAAAGTCATCCCAGGTAGCATATCCGGAGGGTAGCCAACGCGCGGGCGCATGAGTCACAAGTTCTTCTTCCACACTGTCGCGTTCGCCCCATCGATACAGTTGCCACAGGTTGGCATCGCGTTCAACGTCCGAGGTCAAACTCCTCACCTTGGAGAGATCGGCACCCTGCACCAAAAGCGCCCCGGCCTGCGGAGACAGTTTGGGGATCAACAGCATCGGCCACAAAGCCGAGCGTGCTGCATCGACGATTGCGGGTGCCGCGGCATGGGCCTCCACATTTCCATCCCAGTCGCGCAGCAAGTCGGCAGCCTGATGTAGCTGCGCATCCTTCATCAGCGGCCCCGTCGCATGATCGATGGAGTAGGCAAAGCGCTGTGCCAGTATCCGGTCCAGCTCGGAGTTGATGTCGTTCTGTAACAAAAGCATATCTTCCGGCGTTAGCTTATGGCTGGGCGCAAACATCTGGCCTGGAACGCTGGATGATTCCCACTCAGGTGCAGGCTCTAATTCCCTGTACAGACGCTCGGTGCGGTAAGGAGCCATCCAGTTCAGTGTGATGGGAAATCGGTAGTCGCTGGCAGTGACACGTGCGTTTGCTGTTACTAGAACACCGTCAGACGGGTCAAAAGCCTGCGGAAGCTGATCAAACGGTATGGTCCCTGCCCACTCATGCAAGAGTGCGTCGGACGCGGTAACATCCGTCGGTACAGGTGAAAGTGCGCTTGGATTACCAGGGTCGCCGCGTATTGGGATCCGACCAAGTGCGTGGTATCCAATGTGTCCCTGATCGTCGGCATATATCAGGTTCAGCGTCGGCCCGCCCCAGTCGGCGAAGGCGCTCAGCATACTGGTCCAGTCACTTGCGGAATCGACCGAGAAGAAAGGTGTAGTGACATTGGCCGCATCATAGATAGTCCAACGCAGGCTGATACTACGGTGTTCCGTGGGGAAGATGCTACTGAGGATGGGTGTATCTGTTTCTCCATGTCGAGTGAGCGGTACATTCAATCGAACGTCCGTGCCGCCACGAATTTGGATCACCTCAGTCTGATAATGGATCGGCATCCACGAGCCATTTGCGGTCTGATACTCAGCTCCATCACGAGTGCCGCGCGTGTGCTCAATGTACAGGTCCTGCAAATCGGCACCAAGGTTGGTGAATCCCCAGGCAATATGGCCGTTATGTCCTGCTAGGACGAAAGGAGTTCCTGGCAGGGTTACTCCGGCCGCATGAAAGTCGGCCCGCGGAACTAAGTTCGTCGCTTGCAGATCAGCTTCGTACCACAATTCCGGTACGCTCAGCGATAGGTGCATGTCATTGGAGAGAATCGGCTTTCCAGAGGCCGTGCGAGTGCCTGAGACCGCCCATCCATTCGATCCGGCAACACAGCCGTCGCAGATCGCATGAAATAGATCAAGGTTCTGACGTAGAGCAAGTTGATCAGTTACAGCCATAGTGTAAGGTGCGGAACGGTGTAGCTTCGATTGCGACTCGTCCAGAGGTATGTCGTTGTACTCAGGCTGTGGAGCGCTGACATCGGGCATCGCTTGGCCTGGGAAGTGATCGCGCCATGAGCCTTCGGGGTACAGATCGGCGATCAAGTCGGAGGAGAGATGAGCGGCTAGCGCCTCTCGTCCTAATTTCTCCGGAAAACCCGTTGTAAGATCCTGAAACATAGCCAGCTCCACCAGAATGGAATCTCGTGGAATCCATTGGGCAGGCTTGTATCCGAGTAGTCGAAACTCGATGGGCAAGTGGGCTTGTTGGGCTACGATCGAGGCATTTACTCCGCGCGCATAGACCTCCAGCCAGTGCCTTTGATCAGCCGGCAGAGCGACAATCGCCCGGTCGGCAGCGGCGCGTATCTGTAGCATGCGCTGCATGCGATCATGCTCCAACATGGAGCGGCCGAGAATCGCGGCTAGCTCTCCGGCGGCGTGGCGGCGTATCAGATCCATCTGCCACAGACGGTCCCCTGCGGTTACATAGCCCTGCGCAAACACGAGATCGTCCATCGAACTTGCCCGAATATGAGGTACACCCTGGGCATCTCGTTCCACCGTCACCGGTGCAGCAAGTCCGTACACAGTCAGTGTCCCGTCCAGCTTCGGCAGGTTCTGTTGCATCGCACAACGCACAAAATAGCGCCCTCCGAAGACTGCCATTGCTGCCGATAGGGCGATCAGACCCATAATCAGCCCAAAGTAACGAAGTCTACGGCCAGTAACTGGCTTATCCGATTCCGATGTTGTAACGGTTAGCTTGGCTTCCATGCTCTCTACTTTGTCTAGTACTGCCTTATCAGCTATGTCCTGCGCGTGGCGCGTGGTGTCCTTGGCGTTCAGTTCGTTGTTGTCTGAATCGTCGCAGGCGTTCATGTCACATGAATTCTGGTCATCTCTGCTCATAGCATGCGAAAGTTTACTGCAACACTCGTTGGTCCACGCTTGTGGCCAGGTCATGTTGCGAGTCCGGCAGCGTAAGCATAATAGCAACGCCACTCAGCGCGAGAATGGGCAGGATATATATACTTCCCTCTGGTCCAGTAAGACCTCCTGAATAGATCGGCTGACCCAAAGGATGCGTACCGAAGAGATGATGCTGCACCATGGTGCCGCTGTCAGCCACACCATAGAGAAAAGACTGCGCCCAGTCCCATGCCGCATGGAAGCCGATGGCCCACCATAGCGATCCGGTTCGCCACAGGCTGAGACAAAATACCACGCTAATCAAACCGGCAGAGAGCATACCAATCGGCGATTCGCCCGAATTTGTATGATGCACAAATCCGAACCCGAAGGAGACCAACACCGCTGCAATCCAAAAACCTGGTGCCTGTTGGGCATTCGGTCTCTGACCGTTCTCACGGGGTCCAAAGGCTCGTATCCAGTCGTAGAAGCCCTGGATTCCGCGCGCCAGCGTGAATTGAAGATATCCCCGGAATAAGCATTCTTCAAATAGGCCGACCAGCATAAACGCGGCGAACCAACCCAATCCATAGCCAACCGTGCTGCCCCCGAAGAGCAGGCGCGCGTCAAATACCAACAAACCAGTAGCGCGTAGCGTGAACACCAGAAATGACAGCATCGCCAAGCCCCATCCAAGTCCGGCAACAAAGCTAGGCAACCGACGCCTTCCGCCCAGACCATAGGTCGAATAGGGTCTGCGCTCGATCTTTCCCATCAGCCAGGTTGCTACCGTCACTGCGAAGAGCGAAATTCCTTCAGTAATCAGTGTTGTATTGATTGGCATCTGATCGGAGTCAGTGGTTGTACTAGGATTGGAAGCCTGAGCGGTAGCGCTTGGATTGGATGCATCTCCGCGATGACGCCAGGCATGTACCACGCGACCGGTGCCAATCATCAACACCGCTAACATCGCAAGGTATATCAGCAGGCTCCAACCAGCTCGCAGACCATCCGTTCCAATGAATATCTTGTGAAAGGGAAAGTCCTTAGGGGACGATGCCAGAGGGGCGATCTCCTCGCCTGGAATGTGAATCCGCTCATCCGTCACGATTGATCGAGATTCGTGGAGTATCGTGTGGTCCGAGTCAGGCATTGGATTCTCCTATATTGTTTTAAGTCTAGTCGGTACTAGCAATACGTTGGTTCCTCTAAGCGGATTGGCATGAGGATTTCTGAGTTTTTTAGTAGAGATTCAAAGACAGATTTCATTTACTGCTATGGTCATGAAGCCAAAGACTTGACATGGGCGTGCGCTGCGTCAATCCTTATAGATTCGCATAGATGCAGACTTGCGTTGCGCAGGGCATAGCCTGGCTTGCAGATATGAATATGGACTTGGAGGGTCTTCCGCTTGAACTGCCGCGTCTTCTATCACGATCACTGCTTCGATGGCGCATGCTCGGCGTCTGTATTCACGCGCTTTCATCGTGAATGCATCGGCACTGTACAGCAGTTTTCTTACCTCGGGCTGATGCATAGTGCAGCGGGATCGCTCTTCGACGAATCTAAATTCGTCGCGGGCGAAAACGCCATTGTCGACTTCAAATACTCGGCTTCGCCAAAAGTAACGTGGTGGTTCGATCATCATCAAAGCGCGTTTCTGACCACGGAAGACCGACGCGATTTTTTGGCCTGGCAAGCGCAAGCGAACTCATCCAGGGTTCTTACCATTCGCAAGGCTACCAGTGGGGGAAAGTTTTACGATCCTGCTTACGTCTCCTGCACCAGCCTGATCGCTGACGTAGCGCGGGAAGAGTATGGTTTCAATACCGAACCTCTGGCGGAGTTGATCTACTGGGCCAACATCGTCGACGGAGCCAAGTACAAAAGCGCACAGGCTGCGGTTGAGATGGCGGAACCTGCGATGAAGTTGACCATGGTGATCGAGAGCTCTGGCGAGAGATTTGTGCCTCGCGTGATCCCCTTGCTCACCGAGATGAGCTTGCAACAGGTGCTCGACCAGCCCTTTATTCAGGCGGAACTTGGACCACTGATGCAACGCCACATAGCAGGCATTGAACTGCTGCGCGAGCGTACTGTACTCACCCGCGGCGTCATCACCTTCGATATCACGGACCAGCTTACAGAGGGATACAACAAATTTATCCCCTATTATCTGCATCCATCGGCCACCTATAACGTAGGCCTGAGCCGGTCTAGCTTCCGCACTAAGGTCGCAGTCGGAACTAATCCCTGGAGCACACTGCAGGAATCGAATCTGGCAAATATTGCTGAGATATGCGAACGTTACGGCGGCGGCGGGCATGCGCGCGTAGGCGCGGTCAGTTATTCTCCGGACAAGGTGGTGGAAGCACGTAAAGCAGCCAACGAGATCGCGACGTTACTGCGGGAACAGGGGTAGGCAGAAATACGCAAAGGTACGTTCTGGGAGCGAAAGACAACAATGCAGGTTCCAGCTTCGCCCGAAGGACGACTACATACTTTATGTGCGCCGCTCCAGATGGATAAAGTTAAGAGAGACTGCATCTAGACTTAGAAGCCCTCAACGCGCTGCGAGCGCCTCTGTAGGTTGGGCTGTCCTCCATCCATAATCAATGCGGAAGCCTATGTTTGCCAGCTCACTGTCCACATAGTTACGCTCCATCTCGTTTACCCCGAACTGAGCGCCCGCGATGGAATTGGTATTGATTTGCGTGTAACCGCCTGGCTGCACCTCGCCGCAGGAGTAGGTGAAGACATCGCCATGCAGCATATTGCGCAGATTTAACTCGAACGTCTCGCGCGTCTGTAGCCAGCGTCCAACATGAGGCATCGCGATCTTGTACATCATCAAGGCAGTCTCGTGCGCGCGGTCACTGACTGAAGTGGCAAGATGCAGTTCCCTTCCCGCGATAGGTTTAAGTCGCGCTGTGCCCATGACAAATGGAGCGCATCCATATTCCTCTGCGAAGTAACGCACGCGTGACACCTGCATCAATGCGTCGTAGCGGAAGTCGGCCAACCCGAATAGCGCGCCTGATGCCACATCCAACCCCGCGTTGATCGCGCGGTCGTGGTTGTCCATTCGCGTTCGGAAATCCGCCTTACGGGGGCTGGCCGAATGCCAACGCATGTAGGCCTGCTCGTCCAGCGTTTCGTCCCACTGCACAATGCCGCTTAGCCCAGCGTCTGCAAGGGCCCGGTAAGCCTGGCTGGACAGATATTCTGTACACAGAAGAACGCCACCCCCATCCAACTCCCGCACAGCCTCCACGGCACACGCGATATCGCGTACCAGTAACCGCGTGTCATACTCCGGATCCGTGGCGTATACCAGCTCCACAACTCGCGCATCGCGTGCCAGGACCAACTGGATTTCACGCTGCAACTCACCCAGGCTCAGGCGATGGCGCACCGTGTCCTTGCGCAATGCAGAGAAGTTACAGTACGGGCATGCGTCAACACAGTAGCTTGAGACATAGATTGGCGCCACATAGCGAACACTGTTTCCACTCGGTGCACGCCATCGCATGCGAGTGTGCTTCCGTAGCATATGGAACTGCTCGACCGCGCTTTCAGTTGCTCCGATCTCCGTAAGTTCTGCGAGCTCAGACAGGCTTAGATCGCAGGTTAGGCTCTTCGCCAGAATCTCCTCGACCCGGCTCTGCGATGGACAGACGATCTCATCCAGTGCTGCGCGCACCTCGGCATTCCGCTCTGCGTAGACCGAACTGAACAAACTCATGGCTCTATTCTTTCACGGTCGGCAAGATTTTTTCATGTTGGGGATCGAGTGTATCTAGCCCAGAAGTTCATGTGTGCATCTTTACCGTGCGGACGGCAAAGCGTTACAGCTTCATCTTGGCGAAGATCGGCAGTTTGGTGATGTCGTTGAAGATGACAAATGCGGCGAAGAGGACGATACAGACAAAGGCAACCTGGAAGATGCGTTCCTTGATCTCGATCGGCAGGTCGCGTCGGAAAGCTCCTTCCACAAGCAGGAGGAAGATCATCCCCCCATCCAGGATGGGAAACGGCAGTAGATTAACCATGCCCAGGTTGATCGAGATCATCGAAACGGTACCAATCAGCGGCGTCCATCCCGGTGCTTGTGCGGCCTCATGCACCACCTGCCCAATTCCAATAGGACCTGAAAGGCTCCGTACCGAGACATGACCCTCAAACATGCCTTTGACTACGTCTCGGATCAGCATCAAATTCTGTTTGGTAAAATCCCATGATTTGCTCAGCGACTTGGCGAATGAAAGTTTCTCCACTTTCACTGGTGGAGGCACCGGGTGGAAGCCCAGCAAGTAAACCTTCGTGCCTCCCTCCTCTGTAAGCTGAGGGGTGATATTCAGAAGCATGGTCTGACCTTTGCGCAGTACCACGATCACAGCAGGTGCACCCTTCCGGTCTTGCATGTAGGCAAGCAACGTATATACGGAATGTAGGTCGACCCCGTCAATGCGAACAATTCGGTCCTCGGGCTGCAGACCCGCCCGCATAGCAGGACTGTCGGGCATCAGCGATGACACCTCCACCGGTGTGGGCTGCATTCTGGGTACAAAGCCCAGCGTGTCTGGGGAGAACTCATCGGGTGTAGCGGCCTTCGAGGCAACAAAAAAGCTGGTATCCACCTGTCGGCCGCCGTCCATAAACGAAAAAGGGACCGTCTGATTGAGGTTCAGCAGACAATGGTTGTATACGTCATCCCAGGTTGGGTTCTCCACAGTATCGAAGCGGACTATGGTGTCGCCCGAGTGGATGCCGGTTTTGGCGACAGCGCTTCCTGGCGATATGTAGTCGGTAACAGCAGCGCCAGAGATATATTCGTTCACCTCGTTGTGCACCATGTAGACGCTGGCCATCATCACAAAGGCGAGTACAAAGTTTGCGAATGGTCCGGCAAGGGCAATCAACATGCGCTGCCAGCGCGGATGGTTATTCAATTCGCCAGGATCATTGGAGACTTTTTCACCTGGAATTTCGCCCGACATCTTTACATATCCGCCCAGAGGCAGCAAGTTGATCTGGTAGTCGGTTTCGCCACGTCGGAAGCCCACCACCCGCTTGCCGAAGCCGATAGCGAATGTCTCCACCCTTACGCCGCACAACTTGGCCAACGCAAAATGACCAAACTCATGCACCAGCACCATGAGGCCGAGTACCAGAAGAAGTTCAAAAACGGTCGTCATAGATGCTTAGAGTTCCCTTTAGGTTGCTGAAAGTAAATTACAGTGAATCATGCGTGATGGCCATGCGCCGCGTGCTGCGCGATCATACTACGAGCACACTCTCGTGCCGCCTCGTCCGCCGCAAGCACATCCTGTATAGACGTAGGGTCGGTGGATGGGGTAGCCTGCAATACCTTCTCGATTGTACGCGGTATACCCCGGAATGGAATGGCTCCCTGCAGGAATGCTGCCACCGCGACTTCGTCTGCGGCGTTCAGCGCAATGCAGGCTGCCTGGCCGGATTCTGCCGCTTCATAGGCCAGTCGCAGGCATGGAAAACGCAACGGATCTGGCTGCATGAAGTCTAGTTGGTTCAATGCAGCAAGGTCGAAAGTTAAAGCAGGAGCTGCATACTTAACCTCCACACGCTCCGGATAGGAGAGCGCGTACAGAATCGGCAACCGCATGTCCGTTACTGATATTTGCGCCAGAATCGAACCATCAATAAACTCCACCAACGAGTGCATGGTGGACTGGGGATGAATCGTCACGCGTATCCTGTCCGGCGGCAGGCTAAACAGGCGGCATGCCTCAATAATCTCGAAGCCCTTGTTCATCATCGTCGCCGAATCGATCGTAATGCGCTGCCCCATCACCCACGTCGGATGCTTCAACGCCTGAGCGGGCGTAATGGCATCAAACTCCTCGGTGGGTGTGTTGCGGAATGGGCCGCCCGATGCCGTCAGCCATATTTGTTTGACCTCAGAAGCTCGCCCGCCACGCAAGCACTGATGCACAGCATTGTGTTCTGAGTCGATGGGAAGTAGCGCGACCTTATGTTTCTGCGCCGCGGCCAGAATCAGTTCGCCTGCTGTCACCAGGCACTCCTTGTTGGCCAAGCCAATTGTCTTACCCGCACTGACCGCCGCATAGGTTGCTTCCAATCCAGCTACGCCCACAATTGCCGATACCACGAAGTTGACCTCATGCAGCGTCGCTACGCGTACCGCGCCTTTGCTCCCGTGGACAACCTCGGTCTCGTTGAGGCCAGCCACATTCAGTCGTTTACTGAGTTCGCCAGCAAGTTCTTCCGTCGCCAGCGAGACTACGCGTGGATTCCAGCGTACACACTGCTCATAGGCCACATCGAGGTTGCGTCCGGCGGCCAGCGAGACTACCTCGTATCGCTCTGGGAAAGATTCGCAGATGGAGAGGGTGCTCTGTCCGATGGAACCGGTTGAGCCCAGGATAGCAATCTTTTTCACTTCCCTATTTTCGCAGATACACACAGATTGCAGTTATCTGTTCTTTACATGCCTAAAAGCACCAAGGTTATTGGTGTTGTTATGCTGGGTTAGTAGACCCATGCGATTGCTAGAATCTACCTAAGCTGAATGCATCCTTCAGCAGCAGTACGCACCACAGCGCGGGCGCAGCTATCAGCAGCGCGTCGATGCGGTCCAGAATACCGCCATGCCCCGGCAGCATGGTTCCTGAGTCCTTGACTCCCGCACCACGCTTGATGGCCGACTCCAGCAGATCGCCCAACTGCGCGGCGAAATTGATAATTACAGCCAATACAATCGACTGCCATACAGGCTCCAGGATATGCAGCACCGTGTTGCCGTAGTAGGTCGATAGCAGTTCGCCACTAAACACCACAGCGAGCCCCGCCAGCACACTACCCGCGATCGAGGCAATCGATCCCTCCCAACTCTTGTTGGGGCTCAACCTCGACAGTTTGTGCCGACCATAGCGACGGCCAACGTAGAGTGCGGCAATGTCGCCTGCCCAAACACACACCATGAGGAATAGAAGCAGTGGCTTTCCGTCGTCCCGGTTCCAGATCATCGGAATCAAGGTCAGGGGATAGGCCACATAGATCAATCCGAAAAGGCCACGTGCAGCATCGGGCAGAACTCGGTCCAGAGGGGCACGAAAGCCCGTCCATGCCAGTAATATCAGCGCCATAGCACTCAATGCGGGCAACTCCGCCTCATTATGGAAGTTGGGCAAAGTGAATAGAAAGACCACGGCTGTGCCGCAAATCATCCACCAGGCCGGGATATCTGCAACGCCTGCGTTTGCCAGTTGAAGGTACTCATACGCGGCCAATTCCGCAATCAGCGCGGATGCAAGTGTAAGCATCCAGGGCTGCCCCCGAAAGATGAGCGTTACTACCAGGAGGATCAAAAGGGCTGCGGTCAGGATTCGTTTCATAAGGGAAGATAAGGGCCTAAAGCAGAATACATGCTGCGGCACCTGAAAATCCCGCTATAGCATGTTCACGCACAGGAATTTGCCTCCCCGGCTACTCTTTAGTGGACGTATATCGCCCCATCTGGCGGTGCTAAGAATCTCCGAGTCTTCCAGCACCCCTGAAACGTCTGATTCTGTATGCGCTCTGATACGCGATGGGAGGGCACTCTGTAGTAGTCTCGGGTCCCCATCATTAGCAGCGTAACCATATACATGGGTCTGGGTTTTCCAAGGGCCGCGCATCATTTTTATTGTTGTATCAGGACGATCCTTACTTGCTTCGTGTGCAAAAGAGGTTTGTATCTGTGCCTCAATGCATGGGATGCAGTAATACCACGGATAACCATTCTGCCGAGGTTCGGCGTCGTACAGCGCAGAGCCGGCTCAGTCGGACAGTCTACCAACCAAGGGCCACCGTAAGGAGTGTACAAATTGGCACAATATACAGGCACGGTGAAGTGGTTCAACAACGCGAAAGGCTTCGGCTTTCTCGGGCGCGATGGCGGGGCAGACGTCTTCGTGCATTACAGTTCCATACAAAGCGACGGGTACAAGAGCCTTAAAGAAGGCGACGAGGTCGAGTTCGATATCATTGAGGGAACCAAGGGCCCGCAGGCTGACCATGTCGTCCGCATCAATGGCATCAATTCGTCACCTGCTGCGCCCGCTACTGCGACGCAACCCGAAGTTACACCAACCGTTGCCGAGGAGCCGTCGAAAGATCAGTCCTGAAACTTGCTGACTTGTAGCGGTGCAATACGCCTCGGGTCGTCCTCATGGGTTCCGAGGCAATGCGTAGTTTTCTGTCTTGTAACCACTTCTCTGCAAAAGCAGTACCAACAGGATCAACGCACCAAAGTACATATAGCTTTGCAGCACATTTGCCACAGGGATCGCTGCCAGTAAATTCAGCGGTGACAGAAAATCTGCGATCAGCACCCAGGTCAGCGCCACTGTCCATACTCTCCCTGATCCACGACGGTAGATACCAAACCATAACCACACGAAAATGGGCAACATCACGCCGTAGTGGTGTTCCCAGGCCATTGGCGTCGCTATCACAGATACCACCGCAATGGCCGAAAGGTCCGCCACTCCACTCGTCCTCTCTCTCCACGGATACGCCAGCACCAGCAGTACCAGCGCCGTGGTTGTAGCCAATGTCACAGCGTAGATCCAAGGTATGTATAGCGGGTAAATATAGGGATGATAGGGTATATTCTCGCCGTTGAAAATGGCGCGATTAAGCAGCCCAAAGATGGATTGATTGGCGTAGTGTGTCTGCGCCTTGCGGCTCAGGCCAGCTAACACGCCTAGATAGTCCAGGTTATTACGCACGCCGAACACAAACAGCGATAGCGCACCCCCCAATCCAAGTATTGCCATACCGGAGGCCAGTGCATTCCAGCGCCGTCGCAGTGCCGCCCACAACAGCAGCAGTCCAAACTGCGGCTTTACCATCGTTAGCAATGCCATCATCGCACCAGCAGACCGCTCTTTGCCCTCCATCCAGAACAGCATTAGAAGGCTAAAAAATAGATCGAGAAATATCTGCGCCTGCCCCAAGGAATACGCCAATGTGACGGGCATAAAAAAGAACCCGCCCAACACAATTGCCAAGAGAGCACGCCATGTCAATCCGTCGTGTCTGGCAACTACGGCCGCAATCCGCACCTGCAACGCCACCACTGCGACCACCGCGATCCACGACGCAATCATCAGGGTGTGCAATATTCCTGAGTCGTTCATCCCTGCCTGTTTCATCCAGAGCAGTGGCAGAATCGACGTCAGTGGATAGATCAGCGTGTCGTATAGCTTTGCCTGATATATTGCCAGGCCTGGATGTGCCAGAAAGGAATTCACAGAGCCCAGCATGGGCGTCCATGAATCGGTCCACTGCTGGAAGTGGAAGAAGTACCAGTAGCGTATCCTCATCTCCTCTACGGCGGTATGAAATATAAAGTGCACGATCAGCCTGAATCCCACGTTCACAGCCAGAATGTTGAGCAGCACAAAGAGCAGCAGCCTGCGATCACTTCTGCCCGGCATAACATCGGTCCTGCTCGCAGCTCTATCCATCGTCGTCTTAGTCCCTGCCTGCGTTTTATACCCTATTATCGTAATTCCCAAGGTCTCTCGTCCTGACAATCAATAAATCCAACAACATGCATATACCCAGGTACTACTCGCAGGTTTTGTGCAACTTCATCCCTGATATGGAGTCTTAACCCATTACGAGGTTGCAATGTCCGTTCGGCAGGAGTGTTGCCATGGCAAGTAGAGAATGGGGTACAACGATTCAGGAAGATTGGGGCTGCGATCTCTGCGGTAGGGACGCACTCAAGCGCAGTCTATCCGGACACGCAGTAACCCGTCGAGGTTTCATGAAGAATGGTGCATTGGCGCTGATTGGCACCTCGGCGATTCCATCCTTTTTGGCGCGCAGTGTACTCGCCGAAGCCACCACGGCCGTCGCCAACAACAAAAAACTGGTTGTGGTATTTCAACGTGGCGCAGTGGACGGTCTAAATGTTGTCATTCCCTATCGCGAAAAAAACTACTACGCCATGCGCCCCTCTATTGCGATTCAGCAGAGAGAAGGAATCGATCTGGATGACGTTTTCGCTCTGCATCCACAAATGGCCTCGTTCAAGCCCCTTTACGATGCTGGTCACCTGGCAATCGTTCATGCGGCTGGATCGCCGGACCCGTCGCGCTCCCACTTCGACGCCCAGGACTACATGGAGAGTGGCACTCCCGGTGTCAAAGTAACGGACGATGGCTGGCTGAATCGCGCACTGCAGGCAGAGCCGTTGCCGACTACACCTACGGCGTTTCGTGCCGTGGCTCTGGGGGCGCAGGTTCCACTCACCCTGGCAGGCCGAGTGCCGGCTATAGCACTCAATAACCTGGCAAATTTCTCGGTTGCAGGTCGGGGCCCGCAGGTTGCCCCTATTGCCAATACATTTCAGGCAATGTACGACGCCAGCTCCGACTCCGTATTGCATGGCACCGCCTCGGAGACCTTTGACGCAGTGAAGATGCTTCGATCTGCCGATCCTGCGCGATATCAACCCGCTCCTGGTGCACTCTATCCAACCACTCCCTTCGGCAATAGCTTGAAACAGATTGCCCAATTACTGAAAGCCAATCTCGGAGTCGAAGCCGCATTCACCGATATCGGAGGTTGGGACACACACCAGAACCAGGGAGCAGTAACCGGGCAGTTGGCCAATAGATTGAAGGACTTTTCTGAATCGATCGCCGCCTTCTGGCTCGATATGGGAGCAGACTCCGAGAACGTGACCCTGGTAACCATGTCAGAGTTTGGTCGAACGGTTCGCCAGAATGGAACCGGTGGCACCGACCATGGTCACGCAAACGTGATGTTCCTGCTGGGTGGACAGGTCAAGGGTGGAAAGGTCTATGGCAAATGGCCAGGCCTCTCAGATGAGCATTTGAACGAAGGCCGAGACCTTGCGGTCACAACAGACTTCCGTAATGTGCTTGGCGAAGTCGCATCCAAGACGTTAGGAGCACAGAATCTTGAGGCAGTCTTTCCAGGTGCGCAGTTAAAACAGGAAACATTCCTAAACTTCATTTGAGTTCCATTTTGTAAGGAGTATAGCGAACTTCAATACAATCAACAAAAAGATGTTCTGCAACGTTCGACAATATCGCGATTATTCTGTTTTTGGAATATAAATAAATTTAAATATCCATTTTGAAGAATATAGGGCAACTTTTTCTCAGCACTCGCGTCTCATTGAATGTACCAAGTAATCTGTCGGGCCAGCAGTTCCCACGGTTCCGGCTTCCCCTATCCGCATTATCTTTCCCTACCTATATGTAAGACCCCCAGAGCACCGGGGGTCTTCACTCCTTAACAGAGTCTGCTTAAGTGGAAAAGTGGGAATCCCTCCAGCCTTCACGGCTCGCGCAAGCATTCGTGGTAATGCCAATCGGGACGGACGCGAAAGTGATAACAAATCCATGGCATAAGAAAAATCAAAAAGTGTGGATATCCGCGGTCGCGGCATGAGAACTGTCTCTCCAATGCTGATAGAATCGATTGAATCCACTCCTTTGGGATTCCGCAGGAGAGGCAATGCAGGCAATTCTGGCGCTCGAAGATGGGCGCATCTTTCGTGGTATAGGCTTTGGTGCGCCGGTAGAGGCATCAGGCGAAGTTGTCTTCAATACATCGCTGACCGGCTACCAGGAGATCTTCACCGATCCCTCGTACGCGGGTCAGATTGTGGTATTGACCAATCCCCACATCGGAAACTATGGGACAACACCGAGTGATGCAGAGTCCGCACGCCCCTTCATCGAGGCACTGGTAACGCGCGAGTTCTCGCAGATGAGCTCCAATTGGCGCGCCACCGAGGTGGCCGACGATTATCTGGAGCGCAGCGGTGTGCCTGTACTGGCGGAAGTGGATACGCGTGCCATTGTGCGCCACCTGCGTACCCATGGCGTCATGCGTGGAGTCATCGCGACCGGCGAAAATATCGACGCAGACGCGCTGGTGACCAAGGCGCGGGCAATCCGTAAGATGGAAGGTACCGACCTGGCCAGTGTCGTCACCACCAAATCCATCTATCAATGGGACGAGAACGAGCCCCGCAACCAAACGGGAGAAGCATTACTGCCACAGCCCGATGGCACCACCGACGGCGCTCCGTTGCATGTGGTTGCGTATGACTTTGGCATCAAGCAGAACATCCTGCGCATGTTGACCCGCGAGGGCTGCCGCGTCACCGTTGTTCCGGCCACAACAACCGCCGAAGAGACGCTCGCACTCAACCCCGACGGTGTCTTCTTCTCTAACGGCCCCGGCGATCCCGAGCCGCTGGACTACGCTATCCAGACGGTGCGCACGCTGAAGGGCAAAAAGCCGATCTTTGGTATCTGCCTCGGTCATCAAATCTTTGGACTCGCTCTCGGCGGAAGTACCTATAAGCTGAAGTTTGGACACCATGGCGGCAACCACCCCATCCTGAACCACCGGACTGGAAAGGTAGAGATTACCGCGCAGAACCACAACTTCAACGTCGATCCCGCCAGCTTGCCCGCGGATGTGGAGCGCACCCATACCAACCTTAACGATCAGACACTGGCCGGCCTGCGGCATAAGACGGATCCTATGTTCAGCGTGCAATACCATCCAGAAGCCAGCCCAGGCCCCCACGATTCGCACTACCTCTTTCGCGATTTCCGCAAGATGATGGAGGACTGGAAAAATTGAAGCGGCGGACGTCGGGTGTATTCGCGATTGTGTTGGCGGCCTCGTCGGTGGCGATTGCCAAGGAGCCCAATGCGAAGCCTGTATATTGCACGCTGGGAGCCGATGGCGAGTGGAGTCTGCATGAGTTCAAGCCTTTGATCGAGGTGCTGGGCGGCACAGTGTTTGCAGAAATGACTTTCAAAGGGAGTGTGTTGCAAGAGGTAAAGTTGCGCAGATTCTTTGCAGGCTCGGAGTTGTCGTTTGATTATACGTTCGATGTTACGGGTCGGCTGACTAGTCTACACGGCAATGTCACGGTGAAATCCGTGCCACCTCCGGGGGCAGTCGTTCCACCGGGCTTTGTACTTGCGGATTGGCTGGGCGACGCGGACCTGATGCCGGGAAGCGACGGCAAAATTCCGCCGCATCATGTGCTCTACAGTCGCGAGAAGGACCGCATTGAAAAACCGTTCGATGCAGAGAAATATGTTGTTCGATTCAATGACGCACCTGTCTATTGGACAATCCAGAGTGTCCCCTGTGCGGCCATGTTGAAGGAAGCGGAGAAGATGAATGCCACGCAGGAATGACATTGCGAAGATATTGGTGATCGGCTCGGGGCCGATTGTGATTGGCCAGTCTGCCGAGTTCGACTACTCCGGCACGCAGGCCTGCAAGGCGCTCAAGGCCGAGGGCTACGAGGTGGTATTGGTCAACTCCAACCCGGCCTCCATCATGACCGATCCCGAGTTTGCCGATCGCACATACATCGAACCACTCACCGCAACTTATCTGGAAGAGATCATTCGCGTCGAGTCGGAGAGGATGATGGAAGGGACTGGCATCTTTGCCGTGCTTCCCACAGTTGGCGGACAGACCGCACTAAACCTCGCCGTAGAACTGGCGGACTCCGGTGTCCTCGACAAATATGGCGTTGAGCTGATTGGGGCCAAACTACCTGCGATCAAAAAGGCCGAGGACCGGCTACTCTTCAAAGATGCGATGAACCGCATCGGGCTCGACATGCCGAAGTCTCAATTGGTGGGCAATGTGAGTGATGGGCTTGCCTTTGCCGCAAAGATCGGCTTCCCGGTAGTCATCCGTCCCAGCTTTACCCTTGGCGGATCGGGCGGAGGCATCGCCTATAACCGTGAGGAGATGACCGATATCCTTTCGCGCGGCCTAGACCTGTCGCCCGTACACGAGTGCCTCATCGAAGAGAGCGTGCTGGGCTGGAAGGAGTATGAGTTGGAGGTCATCCGCGACCTCAAGGACAACGTCATCATCATATGCTCCATCGAGAACTTCGATCCCATGGGCGTACATACCGGCGACTCCATCACGGTGGCTCCGGCGCAGACGCTTACGGATCGCGAATATCAACGCATGCGCGACGCGGCCATCGCCTGTATCCGCGAGATTGGTGTCGAGACCGGCGGCAGCAACGTGCAGTTCGCCGTCGACCCACGCAATGGGCGTATGACCATCATCGAGATGAACCCGCGCGTCTCGCGCTCCTCTGCGCTGGCCAGCAAAGCTACCGGATTCCCAATCGCCAAAATTGCTGCCCGGCTGGCCGTCGGTTATACGCTGGACGAGATTCAGAACGACATTACCAAGGCGACTCCGGCCTGCTTCGAGCCAACTATCGATTACGTTGTGGTTAAGATTCCCAAATGGCAGTTTGAGAAGTTTCCCGGTGCCGACGAGGGTCTGGGACCGCAGATGAAGTCAGTAGGCGAGGTAATGGCCATCGGTCGCACCTTCAAGGAAGCCCTAATGAAGGCTGTGCGTTCACTGGAGACCGGCAAGAAGGCCACTGCGGCAGACATTGAGCCGCGCCGTCTGACCCAGCGCCTGGTGACACCTCATCCGGAGCGGCTGGCGTATATTCGCTACGCATTTGAGAAGGGGATGTCGGTGCGCGATGTTGCCCGCATGACCTCGATGGACCCCTGGTTTCTAAATCAGATGAAGCAAATCTCCGACGAAATCAAGTCGGTTGCAGCCGTCGGTTTCGACGCTGCAACATCCGACCATCTGCGCGCTGTCAAGCGCATGGGCGTCTCGGATGAGCGACTTGCTTCGGAGTGGAAGCTCAATAGCACGGATCAGGTGCGCGAGTTGAGAACCAAGTTGGGTGTAAAGCCGGTCTTCAAACTGGTGGACACCTGCGCTGCAGAGTTCGAAAGTTACACGCCATACCTCTATAGCTGCTATGACGAAGAGGATGAGGCTGCGCCTACGTCGCAGCGAAAGATTATTATCCTGGGCAGCGGACCGAACCGTATCGGTCAGGGCATCGAGTTCGACTACTGCTGCTGCCATGCGGCCTTCGCGTTGCACGAGGACGGCTACGAGACCATCATGGTCAACTGCAATCCGGAGACCGTTTCCACCGATTACGACACCAGCGACCGACTCTACTTTGAGCCGCTCACCCTGGAGGATGTCTTGGCTGTCTACCAGCACGAGGCTTCCAGCGGTGCCGAAATTGGCATGATCGTGCAGTTTGGCGGACAGACGCCGCTCAACTTGTCTCTCCCGCTCAAGCGCGCCGGCGTATCCGTCATCGGTACTTCACCAGAGTCGATTGACCTCGCCGAAGATCGCAAGCGTTTCGGTAAATTAATTACTGAACTAGGGATTCCCCAGCCCGAAGGCGCCATGGTCACTTCCGTCGACGAAGCGCTTGCAGGAGCCAACCGCGTAGGCTATCCCGTACTCTTGCGTCCCAGCTATGTGTTGGGCGGACGCGCCATGGTTATTGCCTATGACGACGAGGAAGTGCTGCGCTACATGAGCACGGCCATTGAATACTCACAGGAACGCCCGGTCCTCATCGACCACTTTCTGGAGGATGCCGTCGAATGTGATGTAGACGCGCTCTGCGACGGTACGGACGTCGTCATTGCAGGTATCATGCAACACATCGAAGAAGCTGGCATCCACTCCGGCGACTCCTCGTGCGTACTTCCCGCGGTCGACCTTAGCAACGATGTACTGCGCACCATCCGTGAGCATACCCGCAAGCTGGCCATGGCATTGAATGTTATTGGTCTGGTGAATATACAGTTTGCCATTCAGCGCGGCAAGGTCTTCGTCATTGAGGTGAATCCCCGTGCCTCGCGCACCGTTCCCTATGTCTCCAAGGCAGTCGGCGCACCCCTGGCTAAGATCGCCTCACGTCTGATGGTTGGTCGCACGTTGAAGGAGCTGCTGCCTGATGACGTGGCACGTGGACAGGACCTCGATACCGGTGCGCACTTCTATGTCAAATCGCCCGTATTTCCCTGGGGCAAGTTCCCCGGTGTGGACACCGTGCTGGGGCCGGAGATGAAATCCACAGGCGAAGTGATGGGGGTGGCAGACAACTTTGGCGAAGCATTTGCCAAGGCACAGATAGCTGCCGGACAGGTACTGCCCGTCAAAGGGACCATCTTCCTGAGCGTGAACGACCACGATAAGGATGGTGTCGTTGCTTTGGCACGAACCTTTGTTGAAATGGGATTCCATCTGGTCGCAACACATGGCACCGCTGAGGTTCTGGAGGCGGCAGGCCTGCAGCCGGAGCGCGTCTACAAAGTTAAGGAAGGACGTCCCAACGTAGTCGATCTCATCAAGAGTGACCGCATTCAGTTGATCGTCAATACACCGCGCGGACAGGAAACCTTCTTCGATGAGAAGGCAATCCGCCGTGCGGCAGTATTGGCACGGATTCCCACTATCACCACACTTGCAGCCGCACGCGCCGCAGCGGAGGGCATCGCAGCACTACAGGAAGGTACGCTGAGCGTCTTTGCTCTGCAGGTGTTACACGCGACACGCGTCCCTGCAGACAGGTGACTTTCAACGCATAAATTCCACAGTAACCCTGACCTGTAATTCGTTTATGTCCGCTTGATGATAAACGCGGTCTTGTCATCGATCTCGTCGCTGTGGCCTTCCTGCCGCAGCTCTGCATCTCGCCTCACCGCATAATCCAGGATTGCGTTGCAGATCTCCTTCGCGGGCTCGTGTTCGTGCTTGCCAATGATCGCTTCAATCCGTTGGCGTTCATGTTCATCGCTGCCATCGTAGACGCCGTCCGTATATAGAAATAGTATGTCGCCTCGGCCCATCAGCGTGATCACTGCAATGTCGGAGGCATCCATCCGCCGCTTCCTCACTTTGACCGAGATGTAACGGTTCCGGTCAGGATGGTCTTCGGGTATCTCCAGCCCAAGCGCCAAGAACTGAACCATGCGGTCGCTCGCGATTCGCATGAACCGCTTGTATTTTGCCGAGAACACCAGCGGCGGTGGATGTCCGAAATTAACAAAGCGAAATTGTCCGTTGGAACGGATTTCGCCGTATAGCATCGTAGCAATCTCACGTGAGCTTGCATCCATATTCCGCCCCAAGGCATTGCGCGCGGTTGCCGATTGCGCAAGCCGCAGGTTCAGTTGCTCAAACAGCCTCGGCGTAATCGTCCCGCTGCGGTCCAACTCAGACAGCATGAACGCCTGTAGCGTGTCGTGTACGGTAGACGCAATCTTCGCCGCAATAATGCCATGCCCCTGCGCATCCACCAGCAGTACACCGGCGGTTGTAGATAGTTCCCTCAGGTTCTCCGCGTTCCTCAACTGCTCCGAACTCTTTGCCCGGCGGAACTGTATTCCATCCTCCGCCGTGTAGCCGGGACGTGTCTCCATCCACTGCACATGTACATCCACGCCGTTGCCCGCCTTGGCCCCGGGGGCAAGCGGTTCCAAATACTCTTTCGCCAGCCGCTGAGCCTGGGCTATGCGCGCATCGATGTTGTAACGTTGTTGAAAGTTGATGTATTCAAACACGTCACCGCCCACGATCTCATCCGGAATCGTGTTTCCGTACATGTCGATGCCTGGTAGATGTGGGATAACTCCCTCTACCGGCATCAACTTCTTCCGCAGATATTCATCAATGCTCAGCGGATGGTACGCGCGGGCGGTTTCGTTCGATGACACAGGTTTACAATCTCCGGTTGGTTCTGTTGGGGCGTCTATACAAGCTTATATCAGCGCTAGTTGAGCTTAACGCCTCATACTCTCCCTCCGCCTGCTGCGGCGGTCCTTCGGACTCGCCCGTCGACGGCACATGGACCGCAAAAACTTCCACAGACTCACCTTGTTATATTCGCTTATTATTCGTCTATGTCCATCCACTACTGCCAACAGAATAAGGTGAGCCCCAGTACCTATGTGGTGGCATGTAAGAGATGCGCTCGCAGCATCTCAGCCGAAACGAAAGTATTTCCACGGAAAAATCTGGTAATCCGTTGCCGGCTGTGTGGCGAATTGCGCCGCTACAGACCCTCCGAGGTCTATCTCGGGTTCCCCATGCTCAATGGAATTTGTTCCGTACAATCGCCCGGAGAGTATCGTCCTAACTGATAGATGTTTATGGCTCCTGAGGTAGGACTCGAACCTACAACCCTTCGGTTAACAGCCGAATGCTCTGCCATTGAGCTACTCAGGAACATCTGTGCCGCGTCTTGTTGCTTCGCCGCACAACTTCATAGTTATAACAAACCCATCTGTCAGGGTCAAAGATTCAGACCATAACCAGATAGATACACTCACTCTCCTTCACATAGTGTAACGATATGCGCATGCACCACACGGTCCACCACACTAACCTTGGCCAGGGTCACTGGTAGATCGAACCTCCTCGGCCCGGCGCTGCCTGGATTGAGATATAGCACCCCGTTTCTAACATGCTTCTCCGCGCGATGCGTATGACCACTCACTACGACCGCAATGCCCGCAGCCGCAGGGCTCAAGTCGATGTCCTCTACCGAATGTACCAGGTAGAAATACCGCCCGCCCAATTCAATCACATAGGTACTTGGTAGAGTTCGGCATACGCCCGTAACGTCCACATTGCCTCGTATTGCGGTCAGCGGAGCAATCCATCGCAGCTTGTCCAGAATAAGCGGGTCGCCTACGTCTCCAGCGTGCAGAATATGGTCTACGCCAATCAGCGACTGAATCGCCTCCGGACGCAGCAACCCGTGCGTGTCAGAGATCACTCCGATCGTAATTCCCTTCTTTGCCATTCCCTTCACAGTCCCGCCGTCATTCGCGTGCGAGGATCCAGAAAGTCACCCAGTGCATCGCCGATAAAGTTAAACGAGAGTACTGCCAACATCACAGCAATCGCGGGAAACACCACCAGATGCGGCGAATCGAATAGATGCGAGCGCGCGTCATTTAGCATCACACCCCAACTTGCTGTCGGCGGAGGTACGCCCAGTCCCAGAAAGCTCAGTGTCGCTTCGGCCAGCACCGCGCCCGCCATACCAATGGCAGCTTGCACTATCAGCGGTTGCACAATATTGGGCAGTATGTGACGGCACAGCACACGGACATCCGACGCGCCCAAGGCACGAGCAGCTACAACATACTCCCGTTCCTTCACTGCCATTACCTGTGCTCGCACCAGCCTCGCGTAGCCCACCCAACCGGAGATCGAAAGAGCAAGAATCAGGTTAAACAGGCCCGGCCCGAGAAACGCAACAAACGCAATCGCAAGTAAAATCCCGGGCAGTGCCATGAATGCATTGGTCACATACACGTTGATTGCAGTGTCAATCCATCCGCCATAGTAACCTGCCAGCGAGCCCGCAATTAGACCGATGCCCAATGACAGCGTAATCACAGAAATTGCCACCTCCAGGGATATCCGTGCTCCATACAGCGTGCGCGATAGAATGTCGCGGCCAAGCTCATCCGTGCCGAACCAATGACTGTGCCCTGGTGCCAGCAGTCGCGCTCTAAGGTCTAGCTGAGCCGGGTCTTGTGGGGCCAGCCACGGCGCCAGCACCGCGCACAGCAAAAAGCATGTCAGTAGCACAACCCCCACCATCGCCAGAGGCTGCTCTTGTAAGAGCCGGCCAAGACGCGATCGCTGCTGTATGGGCGTAGAGCTACTCATAATGTCTTACAATCATTTCACAAAGTCTCGCAGGCTGATGGTAGGACAGGTTGCATAGAGTCTGCTGTTACACCTCATACAGTAGCGAATTGCGTCGGCGCTACGTCAATAATCTGCACTCTGTAATACCGAGGCCCTGTTGCGAATGGAGAACACCATACCAGCTATCCACCACGCCCGTAGAACGATCCTCGGCATCTCCTTCTTTGGCGGGATGGCCAGCGATGCGATTGAGGCTATCCGCGACGGTGGCCTTCTGGTCTCGCCTGCTGCCCCCGCACTCAAGGACTTGGATAGCGATGCCGGATACCGCGATGCACTGCTTGGCGCTGACCTCGCAATCACTGACAGCGCGTTGATGGTGATGGTGTGGAACTTAATGCAGCACGACTCGATGCGCCGCCTCTCCGGGCTCAAGTACCTGCGCGAACTAATCTTGCAACCCGATGTGCGTCAGGCCGGTAATACCCTATGGATCATGGCCAGCCCAGCCAGCGCAGCAACCAACCTGCAATGGCTGGCGGATAACGGCTTCGCGGTCGAGCCGGAATTTGTATATATTGCACCCTTCTACTCGAGTCAGATCGAGGACCCGCCGTTGCTTGCTCTTCTCAACCGTCTGCGCCCGCAACACGTCATCATCACCATCGGCGGAGGCACCCAGGAGCGACTTGGCCTCTACCTAAAGCAGCATCTCTCCTACCTGCCCGCCATCCATTGTATCGGTGCCGCCATAGCCTTCCTTAGCGGCGATCAGGTCAATATACCGGTCTGGGTAGACAGGTTTTACCTCTGCTGGCTCTTCCGCTGCTTCTCTGAACCAAAGCGTTTTATCCCCCGCTACTGGAGCGCTCGCAAGCTGATCGTTCTTTTGTTGCGCTACCGAGACCGCCTGCCGCCCATGCGCAGTTCCTGAGAATAACTTCTCACCACATCCTTTCGCCGGATTTCGGGTTGCATCTAAGTAGGAGGGTCCTTTCCTGCATGAAGCTGTTCTGCATACCAGCGCATTGTATTTTGATCGTGGCACTCGCCATGGCAATACTTCCCTGCGCTCTCGCACAGCGATCCGTCAACGCCACTGATACTCCCACCATCGCAGAACAATATCTTCTCTCCGCCGCTAACCAGGAGCGCGCCGCACACAGCCTGCCCCTGCTGCACCGCGATTCCAACCTCGTTCGTGCCGCTGCGCAGCATGCAAAGGTGATGGCCCATCACGGATCCATCTCCCACCAGTTTCCCGGTGAACCCGAACTAAGCTCTCGTGGTTCAGCCATGGGTGTTGCCTTCAGCCTCATCAGCGAAAATGTTGCGGAAGCCCCCAGTGCAGTCCAGATCCACACCATGTGGATGAACTCCCCTGGCCACCGCGCCAACCTGCTCGATCCAAACATAGACGCCGCTGGCATCAGCGTCATAGCTCGCGACGGAGAACTCTACGCCGTCGAAGACTTCGCCCGCACCGTTCCCACGGTCAGTCTCACACAGCAGGAGTCTGCCATAGGCTCTCTCATCACCCAGCAGAGCCGAATCACGCTTGCGGCCTCGTCTGTAGACATCTCCTCCGCACGACAAACCTGCGCGATGTCCACCGGTTTCTCCGGGACACGTAAGCCCTGGTTCGTCATGCGTTTCTCCTCCAGCAGTCTTACCCAACTTCCGGCAGAGCTTAAAACCATGATCGCCTCGGGGCGCTATCACCAGGCCACCATCGGCGCCTGTGCCACAAATTCCTCTGGCCCATTTACTTCCTACAACATCGCCGTTCTGCTGTACCCTTAACTCAACATTCTGTTTGTGGACTACAAGCGGTCCTTGTTGTCGGGGGGTTACTGTGTGAGCAGGAGAGAAGAGAAAATCGGCATAGACCGCAGAAAGTTTTTGCTCTCCAGCGTAGCAACCGGAGCCACGCTGGGACTGCACGCAGCTAAGGCCGAAGCCGCACCTGCACATATTCCGTCCAAGGCTGCTGCCAGACCAAACATCGTTGTCTATATGTCAGATCAGTTTCGCTGGGACTTCCTTGCAGCAAACGGACTCAATGGTTCCACGCGAACTACAAATCTGGACGCACTGGCTGCTGAAGGCAAAAACTTCTCCTATGCGGTCACTAATCAACCGGTATGCGGGCCTTCCCGTTCAATCATGCTCACGGGGCGCTATGCAACTGAGACCGGGGTGTGGCACAACGGTCCCGCACTCAACCAGACGCTGCCCACCCTGGCCACGGAGCTGCACAAAGCGGGGTATAGCACCAACCTGATCGGCAAGTGGCACCTTGCCCCCAGCACAGAGGCAGCGGGCGGCGGCGTAGGCTTCGTCAAGCCGGAGTATCGCGGTGGGTTCATGGACCTCTGGGAGGGCGCCAACGCGCTCGAACATACTTCCCATCCCTACGAAGGATCCATATACGATAACGACGGCAAAGAGATCAGCTACAAGGATCAGTACCGCGTAGACTTCATCACCGATCGCGCCGAGCGATTCCTCCGCCAGAAGCACGACAAGCCGTTCTTCCTCTTCATCTCGCAACTAGAGCCGCACCAGCAGAACGATATGGACAACCGCATAATAGGCCCCAACGGTTCCGTCGAGAGGTTCAAGAACTCCTACGTTCCGCCAGACCTGCGCAATCTTCCCGGTAACTGGCAGCAGGAACTGCCCGACTACTATGGTGCCTGCGAGGCCATCGATCTCTCGGTAGGCCGTGTGCGCAAGATTCTTGAAGAGGAGAAGTTGGCAGAGAACACCATCTTCGTCTTTCTTAGCGATCACGGTTGCCACTTCATGACCCGCAACCAGGAGTACAAACGCAGCGTACATAACTCCTCAAGCCGCATTCCACTCCTCATCCACGGCCCTGGCTTCGAAACCGCGCAACAGATTGTTCAGATGGTCGGTATCATCGACATCGCGCCCACCTTGCTCGAAGCAGTGGGAGTCGCCGTGCCGCCCACCATGAAGGGAACCAGCCTATTGCCTCTGCTACACGACGAAAAGACGCGTGCTGCATGGCCCAACGAACATCTCATTCAGATCAGCGAATCCATGACAGGCCGCGCCATACGCACCCGTGACTGGACTTACTGCGTCGCCGAACTCACCGGGACCACTAACCAGCAGGCAGCCCCCATCTATCAGGAATACCAGATGTACGATCAGCGGAACGACCCATACGAACAGGTGAATTTGGCGGGGCGTAAGGAGTATCGTAAGCAGGCCGACGTGCTGCGTGACAAACTCATCAAAATGATTGTTGCCGCCGGCGAACCTGCGCCGCAGATCCGTCCCGCCAGGCTCTACCCCTGAACTCTTCTAACTCACCACCGGAACCACGCCCGCCTCGGCCAGTTCCTCCGCACTTGCAGGCTGGGTCGGCTCCATCTGCAGCAGGTCGTTAAACCGGTTGAAGTAGTTGAATAGCCCAATGGCCGCCATCAACTCCACCACCTCGCCCTCGCTGTAGAAGCTGCGCAGCCGTGCAAACTCCGCGTCACTGTAATTGTGCGGGTCGCGCGTCATCGACTCCGCCAGGTGGATCGCCACCCGCTCCCGTTCGTCGAACTCGCCGCTCTCGTCTGCGTCATACAGCGCCTGTAGATGCGCGTCCGTCCATCCCAGCCGCTTGCAAATCGCCGTATGCGATGCCATGCAGTACGGCGTTCGGTTCACCTGCGACGTGCGCACAATAATCAGCTCCTTCAGCGCCTTGCTCAGCGTCCCCGTATTCAGCACCGCATCCATATGCGTAATGATCGTCTCGAAGATCTCCGGCCTGTGTGCCATGGTGCGAAACATATTCGGCACATTGCCGCGGTCCCGCAGCGTGCGGTCGTAGATCGCCACCGACGAAGGACGTACCTCGCTCCTCTTCAACCTCGATATCCGTGGCATAACCCTCCTTCAATCGCAACTCATTGCTCGAATCATACCGCCCGCCCACCGCACCTGCCAGCGCGTTGCACATTGCTCACTATTCATAGCTCATTGCAGAAACAAAAAGCGCACCCGACAGTATGCTTACTTTGCATCAAATCGCATCGTCCCCAGGATCGCCTCCAGTCGCCCGCGCACCTGATCCAGTTCCTGTTCCGTAATGTCCTTTACACCAGAGGCCTCGCTGCAAAACGTATTGATGGCCAGGTCGAAGCGGTAGCAAGCACCGTGTCGCAGCGTGGTATATACCTCGTCGCGCTGCACTATACAGATCGCTGTCTGCTCATCATGTCCGTGGGCAAAGCTGATCCCCGCGACTTCGCTCTCCCCGCCCCGCGTTCCCTGTGCCGCAGCGCCTGCCTGCCGCGCACACGCCGCATCGTTGCTGTGCGGTGTCACACTGAAATAGAGGTACGCCCCGCTGAAGGTCGATGCCGGAAATGGGTTCTCCGGCATACTTACCACCGCGCGCATCAATGTCGTCCGCGCCACCCTCCGCGCGTCCAGGTGGAACGTGCTGAGCTCGTGATCGCGCCGCGCAAAGTTCCACTTCGTCGGATAGTTAAACGAAATTTTATAAGTCGGATCATGAAAACTTCGCTGCCCTTCCTTAGCAGGCGCTGCAGGCTTCTCGACTGGGCGCGCGCTCTGCGCCGTCAGCACATGGCCAAGAAGCACCATCGCGGGTAGTACCATCCCACATTGCCATCGCTTTATCCAGCCATCTCGTTTCTGCGGTATCACTATCGAAATATCCTCATTTCCTCATGCTTGGATTGGCAAAGGTATATGCCACATCGGTCAGCAGGTTCACCGCGACATACGTCAACCCGACTGCCAGTATGCATCCCTGCACCAGAGCATAATCGCGATTGGAGATGGCCGAAAGTGTCAGCCGTCCAATGCCCGGCCAACTGAAAACCGTCTCCGTCACAATCGCTCCTGCCAGCAGACTACCGAACTGCAATCCCACCACTGTCAGCACCGGAATTAGCGCGTTTCCCAGGGCATGACGATATACAACCTCGCGCTCGCTCAAACCTTTCGCCCTGGCCGTGCGGATATAGTCCTGCCCCAACTCTTGCAGCATCGCGGTGCGCACCATGCGTGTCAGCACTCCAGCCAGCCCGCTGCCCAGCGTAATGGCAGGCAGAATCAGGTATACCCAGAATCCCGCCCCAAAGATCGGTCCCGTGCCCGCGCCCGAAACCGGCATCCAACCCAGTTTAATGGAGAAGATCAAGATCAATATTGGGCCCAGTGCAAAGTTGGGAAACGAGAGTCCGCCCAGGCTAACCACGCCCAGTACACGGTCTGGCCAGTGGCCGCGGTGCAACGCGGAGTAGACGCCCGCCGGCACCGATACTGCGACCCCAATAAGAAGTGCCGCCAGCGTCAACGCCAACGTATAGGGATAGCGTTGCGCTACCAGATGCGTCACCGAATCGTGCAGGCGCAATGAATCGCCCAAATCTGCATGTAGCACTCCGCGCCAGTAGTGCAGATACTGTGCGCCCAGCGGCGCATCCAATCCATACGCATGGCGCAGTACCGAGACATCTGACGCCGTCGCTCCTTCACCCAGCATCTGGACGATTGGATCGCCTGGAACCAGGTGGATCAATATAAAGACAACCGAGACAACCACCCATAGCACGGGCAGCGTAATCAGGATGCGGCGAACGGGTTTGGGCAGTGTCGTCAGTGATTGGCCCTCATAGATCCAGTTTCAGTTGTGCGGAATCTTCCGCAGTGGGTTTCAGGGCCTCCACACGCACCCTCGCTATGCGTCGTCCTGCCATTTCGGCCACCACATAGCGCCGGTCACCGTATTGCACGCTCTCGCCCGCCTCGGGCAAATGCCCAAGTTGTGCAAGCAAAAAACCCGCCAGCGTCTCCACCCCAGCCTCGCGGGGAAATATCCATCCAAGTTGAGTGCCCAGGTCGCGCAGTGTGGTGCTTCCGTCCAGCGACATCACGCCCGCAGCGTTGTAGTCGGCCGTACGCGCTGCAATATCGAACTCATCTTCCAGTTCGCCCACCACCTGCTCCAGCACGTCCTCCGCCGTCACAATTCCCACCGTCGATCCAAACTCATCCACCACCACCGCTATCTGCCTCCGCCGCTCTTGAAACTCCTGCAGCAACTCAACCGCCAGCTTCGTCTCTGGAACCACAAGCACGTCACGCATTACATGGCGCAGTGTTTGCCCGGCATCCACCGCTCCGCCAAGCCCCAGCGCCACCGCGCGCAGATGCATCAGCCGAGAGATGTCCTTCGAATACACCACGCCGACGATACGATCAGGGTCCGCCACCGTCCCGCCTGCCGTATCGCTTACCCCTTCATATACCGGTACGCGCGAGTGCTGCTCCTCCACTATGCGCGCACTCGCCAGCTCTATCGGCATATCGGCTGCCAGGGAGAATATCTTTCCCCGCGGTGTCATAATCTCGCGCACCGTCACATGATTTAGCTCGATGGCGCGATGGATGATCTCCTCCTGAAACACAGGCAGCAGCCCCATGCGACGTGTTGCTGTAGCAATCATCTTCAGCTCCTCCGGCGAGTGAGCCTTACCCTCGCCGTGCAGGGGCGCGCGAAACAACCACAGTACCTGCGCCGCCGAACGATTCATCAGATGTACTGCAGGTCGAGTCATACGAATGAAGACGTCCATGGGCGCGGCTACTGCCAGCGCGATTCTCTCTGTCCGCTGTAATGCCAGTGACTTCGGCACCAGTTCGCCCAGCAGCACTTCAAAGTAGGTGATCGCCGCAAACGCTATCGCAATGGCCAGCGTGTGCGCATATAGCAACGCATGCGGTGGCAACACCGTCAGCCAGCGTTGCGCGCTGTCCAGCAGAATCGCCGCCACAGCGGGTTCGCCTATCCAACCTAGTGCCAGTGATGCCAACGTAACTCCAAACTGCACCGCAGGAAGAAAATCGTCCAAGTTGTGCTTCAGGTGCAGAACGGTACGCGCGCCAGGCCTGCCCAGTGCCAGCAACTGCTCCATGCGCGTTTCGCGTACGCTGATCAACGCAAACTCCGCAGCCACAAAGAAGCTGTTGGCCAGGATGAAGAAGGCCACCATCACCAAACGAAAAATCGTCCATTCCAGCATTCGTGCTGAGTCTAGCATCCCGCGTGCTGAATATTGCGCTTCTGCATGGAAATGCCCGACAGCCTACAGCCTGCCGGGCAATCTCTACACCTGACTTCATGCGAATACGTTATGCCAAAAGCTTCACAATTGACTTGTCGATCGTATCCTTGGGAACAAAGCCCACAATCTGTTCGGCCACCTTGCCACCCTTAAACAGCAGAAGTGCGGGAATTCCACGTATGCCGTAACGCATCGGTGTGGCCGTATTGCTGTCCACATCCATCTTCATCACCTTCAACTTACCGTTATAGAACGAGGCAACCTCATCCACTACCGGTGCCAAAGCACGGCATGGCCCACACCAGGCGGCCCAAAAGTCCACCAGTACGGGTTGCTCCGATTGCAGTACTTCCTTCTCAAACTCCGCGTCACTTACCGCCGTCACAAACTGTCCAGCCATCCGTTACTCCTCTCGCCCCTCGTCCCAACAGACCATTGGCGGCTTTCTCAATCAAAGATTCGATCCATCAACATCATAGACTCGTATTTCCTTCATTCTGCTTAATAGATGCGCAAGTTCTTCCATAGGTTCAAACAGCGCATAAGTCGTCAGGATGGAACTCCTTGGATTACAACATAGCCACATGCATGCCATTGCCAAGGCAACTTTCGATGATCTCAAGCTCCGGGTTGTCGGCGACTAGCCGAATCCGAGCGCATATCTCGGTGGAATCGGCACCCGCATCCACTACCAGCAGAATCCCAGGCCCAGCTCCGCTCAGCGCCACTCCTAGCACTCCCAGTTCACCTGCCAAAGGCAGTAGTTGGGACAGCAGAGGACAGGCCTCCATACGGTATGGCTGGTGCATGCGGTCCTGCATCGCCACCCGCAGCAATTCGCCTCTACCCAGCGTAAATGCAGCCACTAGCAGACCGGTTCTCTGCACATTTGCCACCGCATCGCTTCGGCTATATTCGCAGGGCAACATCGCCCGCGCCTTCTCCGTCGCCAGACTTATCTTGGGAATCGCAAGCAGAAGCTTCCATCGCAAGCCTTCTCCACAGATGGCCGATAGCACCACTCCATCCGCAACCGCCGAAACCGTCATGTGTCCCAGAGCACACGCGGTAACATTGTCCGGATGACCCTCCCGTCGCGTAGCCTCATCGATACATGCGCGCATACTCCAGCCCAATCCGCCGAAATGGTTCGCCAGCATCACGCCGCCAAGTCGAGCCGCCGCACTCGATCCGCAACCCACGCCCAGCGGAATCTCGTTGTGTATGCGCATATCTAACGACAGTAAATCCAGTCCCGCACCCTGTAGCACCTCGCGATAGGTCTCAAAAATCAGGTTGTTTGCGGTACGTGCACAACGCTCCGAATCACGCCCGGTTGCCACAATCGTGAGTTCGGGACAATGCTCAATCGGCTGTACTTTCGCCTCAATCGTCAGCAACATCGATAACGCCACACCAACCGAATCGAAGCCTGGACCAAGATTTGCGCTGGTGGCAGGCAGTCGTAAACGTATGCCACCTGGAATGTCGCTCATACTTCGGCCTATATTTTGTCCCCCACTCACGCTCATGCTGGACTTCCGTGCGTAGTATTCGTATCCTCTGCATTCGCCGTCGCCATATGAGTCTCCAGAGCCTTCAACACCACGGCCTCCTCCGCCTCCAATACCATGGGGGGCTTGCGCAGCGCCTCATGTTGCGCGCGTTCGCTGACGGTCGCGACCGCAATCTCCGCCGCCGTCAGTAGCTCGCCGCGATGGTAGTCAATGGTGTACTGCGGGTCTTTCAGCGTATGCCCGGTCAACAGTAGTACGACACGCTGCTCGCGCTTAACGCGGCCTGCAGCTACCAGCTTTTTCAATCCCGCAAGCGTCACTGCCGAAGCCGGCTCACAGCCCACGCCCTCGGCCCCGATCTCCGCCTTAGCCAGTGCAATCTCCTGTTCACTCACCTGCTCACACCATCCACCCGTCTCTTCAATAACCCGAGAAGCCTTCTTCCAACTCGCCGGATTCCCAATACGAATCGCCGTAGCTCGCGTCTCCGCCTGTACCGGCTTCATCTCCTGATTTTCGTCTGTGAACCAGCGATACAACGGATTCGCACCTTCTGCCTGTATCACACTGATCTTGGGCACGCGTTGGATGAGCCCTAGATGCTTCATCTCCAAAAAACCTTTGCCCAGTGCAGACGAATTACCCAGATTTCCACCCGGAACCACCAGATGTTCCGGCACCTGCCACTCCATCTGTTCCATCATCTCCATCGCTGGGGTCTTCTGCCCCTCTAACCGGTACGGGTTCACCGAGTTCAGCAGGTAGATCGGGAACTGCCGCACCAGTCTGGTCAGCAGATTCAAGCAGCCGTCAAAATCGGTCTTCAACTGCACAGTCAACGCGCCATAGTCCATCGCTTGTGACAGCTTGCCCCAGGCAATTTTGCCGTCCGGGATGAAGACAATACAGCGCAGCCCCGCGCGCGCCGCATAAGCTGCCATCGCCGCCGACGTGTTGCCGGTCGACGCGCAAGCTACCCACTGGAAGCCGCGCTCCACCGCGACTGACAGAGCTGCCGTCATACCTGTGTCCTTGAACGATCCGCTCGGATTCATCCCCTGGTGCTTGGCCAGCAGCCAATCCACGCCCGTCAACTCTGCGCAGCGAGGCATCTCGTATAGTGGGGTGTTTCCCTCGCGCAGCGTCACCACACGCTCTACATCCTGCACAATCGGTAGCAGTTCGCGGAAGCGCCATACCCCGCTCTGGTCTACCGCCATCGTCGAAGTCTTTCGCTCCTGCCACAGATGGCGCAATCCACCTGGATTCGGCAACCGTATCTCTGAGGAAGACGTCTCGGAAGACCCTGCAGAAGTATTAGCAGGAGAAGTCGCGTTCCACGCCCCTGCTCCGTCGCTCCATGGATAGATCACCTCATACAGGCCATTGCACTCAGTACAGCGAAAATCGCTGCGCGCCGCCTCGCTGGCTATCCGCGCACCGCAGTTTGTGCATCGTAGTTGATGTGTTGTGCTCATTGTCTTTGTCTTTAGCCTATCGCATGCAAACAATTCTGCCCAAGAATCCTTCGTGCGGAACCCGAGTACTGCTTTTCAGCCTGCTCCTCTCTCTGTCCACCCTTCACGGCCAGACCACCCCACGCGAGATCCACATCGCCGCCGCCGAAGACCTCCAACCTGTCCTGCCCGCGCTGGCTGAAGCATTTACCCATGCCACCAATATCAAGCTGATCGTCCACTATGGCTCCTCTGCATCCCTAACCAGCCAACTGCTGGAGGGCGATCCCTCAGACCTATTACTAGCCACTGATTGCGTCTCTCCTGAGCAAATCATCGCCCGTGGCCTGGCCGACTCACCCAAACCCATACCATACGCGCGCGGCATCCTCGTCCTCTGGGCGCGTGCCGATTCCCCGCTCCAGCCACTCAATCAAAACACCCTTCGCGACCCGCGCGTTCAGTCCCTCGCCATCGCAGACCCCGACCACATCTCCTATGGAATCGCAGCCGTCGCCACCCTCCGGCGTATGAAGTTATACGACCAGCTCAAACCCCATTTCGTCGTCGCCCAGGATCTCGCGCAGACCGAGCAGCTTGTCGAATCCGACAAAGCACAGCTCGGCTTCATCTCACTTATCGCAGCCTCTACGCCTCATAGCAAACAAATTGGCTCATTCATCCTGATGCCACCAATCGCCTATGGGGACATCCGCTACTGTGCCGTGGTCCTGGATCAATCCAAACAACGCGACAGCGCGCACGCCTTCCTCGACTGGCTTCTTTCCGCACCCATCCAGCGGGCCCTCCCAACCTACAACCTCAACCCCATCGAACAAACACCTGTACCCCATCCATGATGCACATAGATTGCCTGCTTTAAGCCCGTCATTCTGGCTCAAAGAGTCAGAATCTCAGTAGTTGTCTCTTCGTTTTGTCATCCTGAACGAAGTTTGACGCGCTCAGCGCACACCAGAGAATCCCTGTTCAGCCCCTGACCTTTTGGTCTTGCTGGTCTGGGATTTCAAGTCCCTTATCTCTCAAATCCCAGCAGCACGGGTTCCTGTTCCAGCCGTATACCAGTCCGCTCCCTCACTCCTTCGATCACCGCATCTCGTAGCGCCACAATCTCCACCGCTGTCGCCCCGCCGCGGTTCACAATCGCCAACACATGCTTGGTCGATAGTCCCGCCCGCCCCATCGCAAATCCCTTACCGAATCCCGCAAGCTCCATCAGCCACGCCGCTGACAGCTTCACCACGCAATCCTCCGGCTCGTATCCCCAGCCAGCCGGAAACTGCGGCACGTCTGCAACTCGGCAGCCCGCAATTGCTGCCAGCCGCGCCAATACATCCACCGTTACTACCGGGTTTTTGAAGAACGATCCGGCGCTGTGCGAGTCCGCATCGTCTGCAACCAGCAGCATCCCCTTGCGCGCACGAATCTCTCGCACCGCCGCAGCCGTCTGCGCCAGCGTCGGCCGTGCAACTCCGCGCTCCGCAAAATAATTCTTCACATCGCGATACTCCAGCAACGGCTTGCCCCCCATCGCCAGCGTGTACTCCACCTGCGTAATCGCAAATCGCCCCTTCGCCGTCGAGTTGAAGATGCTCCGCCGATAGCTAAACCCACACTCAGTCGCCGTCAGTTCTACAGGCTTCTGCGCCACCAGGTCCAGTGCTCGTACGCGAACAATCGTCTGCGACACCTCCTGTCCATAGGCCCCCACATTCTGCACCGGCGTTCCACCTACGCTGCCAGGAATCCCTGCCAAACACTCCACTCCTGCCCCGTTCTTCTCTGCCGCAAGTCGCACCACGGCGTCCCACTCCGCCCCTGCGCTCGCCGTAATGCGCCCCCTCGCATCGCCCGCCTCGTCCCATCGCGGAGCCTCGCCCACCAGCCGCACCACCACCCCGCCGAACCCTTCGTCGCTCACCAGTAGGTTGCTGCCTCCGCCCAGCAGGAAGTACCCAACGCCCTGCGCTCGTGCAAAGCACACCGACGCCAGGATCTCCTGCTCGTCGCCCGTCTCCACAAACCAGCGCGCCACCCCACCCACCCCCAGCGTGGTGTATTGCGCAAGCGATACATTCTCCAGAATCGTCACGCCTCCAGAGTAGAGCAACCTGCAGATTGCAGCCAGCTAATTGATAGAACGTTGCATCCGTCGCTCCACCGCAATCATCAAATAATGCAGGTGGCAGCAGCGCGCTTAAGCGCACATCCCCCAGGAGGCTTCATGTACCCAGAGATTATGCTAATCCCCATGCGCGAAGAACTCACCCGCGCCGGCATCAAGGAAGCTCGCACCGCCGCCGAGGTGGATACGGCACTGGCACAGTCCGGAACCACCCTACTTGTGGTTAACTCCATCTGCGGATGCGCCGCCGGCAAGATGCGCCCTGCCGTGCGCATGGCCCTGCAACACAGCAACACACCAGACCAGGCCATCACCGTCTTCGCAGGGCAGGATGCCGAGGCTACCGGGCGTGCCCGCGACTACTTCGCTGGCAATCCGCCCAGTTCACCGGCCATCGCCATTCTGCGTGAAGGTAAGCTCATCTATCTGATGCAGCGCTCCGCCATCGAGAGTTCCACTGCACCTGCTATCGCACAGGAGCTCACCCGCGCCTTCGATACCCACTGTGTCACCGTAGTCGCGTAGACCTTCCTGGTCTCGCTTCACCCACCCGGTCTGATTCACCCATCGTAGATCTGTGCCTCTCGCCTGGTCTTTTCCATCTGTATCCCTCATCTACCGCCCCTTGTGCGCCGATGAGTACAGAAGGCTATGTCGAGCAATCAATTCAACTCCGCGGAAACTCTTCAGCAGCCGTACTCGCAAGCGGAGTATCCCAATTCTTCCCTCCCATATGATCCGGTCCTGCTGGGCGATAGTTTGGCCATTCGCCGACTTCGCTCGCAGATTCAGCGCATCGCGCCCTACTTTCATACGGCCCTGCTCCGCGGCGAAACCGGATCAGGCAAGCAATTGGTCGCGCGTGCCATCCATGCCCTCTCGCCTGGTGCCGATGGCCCATTCATCGTCGCTAACGCTAGCGCGCTCGCTCAATCTGCCGCCGACAGCGAAACATCTCACTCCACAACTTCCCTATTCGCCACCTCCATGCTCGAATCTGTACAGGGTGGAACTCTCTACCTTGAATGTGTCGGTGATCTTCCCTTCGCCCTGCAGACTGCCCTCTTCCGCTTCATCCGAACCTGCCTGGAACGCCGCGATAATCATCGGCCATCAGGATGCAACCTTCGTCACCGCAGCAACCCTCTTCGATTAGACACTCGTATCCTTGCCTCCACAGATCGCGACTTACGCGTTCTCGCCGCCGTCGGCCAGTTTCGGCAGGATCTTTACACCTCCTTTTCCGCGGTCGAAATCCTCGTTCCGTCGCTTCGCCAGCGTGTCGAAGACATTCCACACCTCGTCGACTGGCTTATGCACAGGATCGCAGCCGATTCCGGCCAGGGTCCCAAGCTGCTCGACAAAGCCACACTGGCGCAACTCCAGAAACGACTCTGGCCCAATAATCTCCGCGATCTGGAACGAGTCGTCACCCAAGCCGCCGCTCTGGCCGGCGGAGCCTGCGTCGAGCCGCGTCATCTGCTGGCCTTGGTCGATCCCCCCGCCACCACCCCACCCCGCTCCCCCGCTATCCACATCGAGCGCCTGCACGATGTCATCCAGCAGCACGTCCTCGACGTACTTACCCGCTGCGGCGGAAATAAACTGCGTGCCGCCCAGTTGCTTGGCATCAGCCGTTCCACCCTCTACCGCATGTTGGACGCAGGTACCACCTCCACAGAGAAGAACCTCTAGTTATCCGTGGGAACTCGCTCGATGTGATCGATCACAATCGTATCGACTGGTACTTTTTGCCGCTGCAGCGTAAGCCCAAGTGTGCTTTGAAGAGCCGTAAAGATAGACGGCGCCTCATTGGCATCGCTGCCGGTAGGGCTGCTCATGTCGTCACTGGCCCAGCGGAGATTGAAGTCGTAGACTCCATCAAGACCGGTCATGTCCACCACGACTTCACCCATGCTGTCCGCCAGTTCGTAGGCTAATGTAGCCATCTCGATCTTCGTCGCACTGAAGGTCCACACACGGCCCTGGTTGCCCCCGACGGTATTCCCTTCTCCCGGCTCAGAGGGCTTGAGCTTAAAGCCGCTCTTGGCCACGATAAGAGCATACCCAGTCATCTCTTTCGACTCGTGATGCACAGCTAGCTTAAATCTGTCTTCAAGAAGAGAGCGCAGCATCAGCCATCGGTCGCTGAACTTGGTGCCTGGAGGATATTTGGCAGTGATATCGAAGCACACTGATTCCATCCATGCCGGACCACTGACCTGATAGGGCTGAACGCTATAAGCCAGCACAACAAGTTGCTTCAGCGTCTGGTCGGTGGAGATTAGCTGGTCCGCACTCGTCCGGTTCGATTTCTGGCCACCACAAGCATCAAGTTTGACGGTTGCAACATCAAAGGTCAGTCGTTGGCTCTGCAACTGCGCGGGAAGTGCGATCGTTGTCAGCAGTAGGATTGTTACGCAAAAATAAGCACGCATCATAATTATCTATACGAATGTATTCCGCCGACGGTTGCAGAAAAGTGAGTCCGGTTGACAGTCCTTGATAGAACCGGCATCCCATGGAACTGGGAGCTCGCATAAGATAGAACTTGGCTCCTTAATATTGCCGAGGCTGAATGAACAAGTTTTACTCAATTCTTAGCGTCCTATCCATTGTCGCGTCCCTCACCCTCGCGCCCCCGCTCCACGCCCAGCCCGGCACCACCGCCGCGCCCACTGCCGCAGCCTCCACCGCGCAGGACATCGCCGACCGCTCGCGTCAGCTCTCCCGCCTCTTCGAAGAGATCTGGCAGGATAATCTCAGCCATAATCCCGAGTACGCCACCTTCCTCGGCGACAAGCGCTTCGACGATCAACTCTCAGACTTCTCCCCCCGTGCCTACAACGACTCGCTGGCCCGCGGCCGAACCTTCATCCAGCGCCTGTCTGCCATAGACACCACAGGCCTCTCCCATCAGGAGCAGCTCTCCGCCCAGCTCATGCTCCGCTCCCTCATCGAAGACCAGGAAGCCGCACCCTTCAAGGAATGGGAGCTCTCCGTCAACCAATACGAGGGCCTGCAACTCGACCTGCCTCAGCTCGTCGATCACACCTCCTTCGACACCACCGCCGACTACGACAATTACATCGCCCGCCTCGCCAAAGTCCCCGCCGCCTTCTCGCAGATCATGACCAATCTTCAGTCCGGCCTGGACGACCATCGCACCACCCCACAGTTCCTCATGCAGAAGGCCCTCGCCGAGACCCAGTCCATCGCCAACCAAAAGCCAGCCGACACTCCATTCGCCCTCCCACTCAAAAAATTCCCGGCCAGCATTACAGCAGCCGACCGCAAGCGCATCTCCGACGATGTGCTCAACGCCATCTCCACCCAGGTTCTGCCCTCCTACCAGCGCTTTGCCAAGTTTCTCTCCGTCACCTACATTCCGGGTTGCCGCACCGACCCAGGCATCTCCGCGCTGCCCGACGGAGAAGCCTACTACGCCTTCCGCATTCGTCAGTCCACAACACTGGATAAGTCTGCCGCACAGATCCACCAGATCGGCCTCGACGAGGTCAAACGTGATCAAGCTGAGATGCTGACCATCGTGCATCAACTAGGCTTTGCCGACCAGGTATCCTTTACCGCCGCGCTTAAGGCCAACCCCAAACTACACCCCACTTCTACCGACACGCTGCTGGCAACCTACAAGGGTTACATCGCACAGATGCAGTCTCGCCTGCCCCAGCTCTTCGGCACATTGCCCAAAGCCAAGCTCGAAGTGGTCGCTATGCCCGACTACATGGCCCCCAATCAGCCTCAGGCCTTTTACGACCAAGGCACGCCCGATGGCAAACGTCCCGGACAGGTCGATATCAACACCTATCACTTCGCAGACCGATCCCTGACCGATGTGGAGGCCGTCGCCTATCACGAAGGCATCCCCGGTCATCATCTGCAGATATCCATCCAGCAGGAACTCACTGGCCTTCCCACCTTCCGCCAGCAGGCCTACTACACCGCATTCACGGAAGGATGGGCCCTCTATTCGGAACGGCTTGGCAAGGAGATTGGCTTCTACCAGGATCCCTACTCCGACTATGGCCGCCTGGAAGCCGATATGTGGCGAGCAATCCGTCTCGTCGTCGACACCGGCGTCCACTCCCAACACTGGACCCGTCAGCAGATGGTCGACTACTTCCACCAGTACTCCAGCTTGGACGAGACCAACATCCAGTCCGAGGTCGACCGATACATTGCTTGGCCAGCGCAGGCCCTCGGCTACAAGATGGGTCAGCTCAAGATCCTTGAACTACGCGACCGAGCCAAGACCGCCCTCGGCCCCAAGTTTGACCTTAAGGCATTCCACGATGTCGTTCTCGACTCCGGCGCACTCCCCCTCGACATCCTCGAAGCACAGGTCAATGCCTGGATTCAGTCCCAGCTACCCGTACAAAAGCCAGCGCCGTAGTTTTGAACCTACTTCTTGGCGAATGAGCGTATCAGAATCACCAGATTCCACACATCGTCAGGCTTGGCCCGATCCCCTTCAGCGGGCATCTTGCCCTTACCATCACGGATCAAAATATATAGGTCTTTGTCCGACATGCCTTGCAGCGTAGACGGATCGCGCAGGTCCTGCATCTTCAAACCCATGTCGGCTACGAGGTCGCCTTTGCCATTGCCGTCGGTTCCGTGGCACATGGCGCAATCGATCTTGTACGTCGCGGCAGCGCGAGCCTGCGATTCTGCCGTGGGCTTTACAGGATTGGTATCCGGCACCGGGCCAGCCTGTGCTGCCACCGGTACTACCGGTGCTGCCGGTTCGGGTGCTGCTGCTGGTTCGGGAGATGCCGTTTGCGCAAAAAAAGTAGCTTGGGTATGGGGCGCTGTCACGGTATGTGGAATCAGTGCCAGGGCCAACACGGGCGGAACCATCAATAGAAGTTTCAGCATGCTAACCTCCAGGAAGTCAGCCGAAAAGTTCAACAGCAGAATCCCTTGCCTCAATCGTGTTCTACGGAACTTTTTATTTGCACGGTTAAGAGGCTTTCACCGCCATAGTACGCCACTCCTTTCTTATTTGTATGCAGCATCCGGGGGATCAAGGAACATGGTGTGTCGCCCGTCACACAAGACGGAATCTTACCGCTTAATTAGGCAGAACAGAGTTGGATATTTTCGTATTGAATACAAGCCTTGCGGTAAGGGCATTCACCCTTCTCACATCCAGCACTCCGTCCCACAATCACTCCGGGTGCATTACCTGGAATCGCGCCGTCGTATATCCAAGTGCAGCCCCCAGAAAAACATCCGACGGGAAATGAGCCAGTGTCGTCACCCGCGACAGACTCACCGCGGTTGCTAATCCATACGCAAGCCACGGGACCCACTTATGGTTCTTATACCGCATGGCAACCACCGTACACACAGAAAACGCTCCGGCAGCATGTCCTGAAGGAAAGCTGCTTCCCTTTAATGGAGACTTTGAGCCCGCAAAAAAAGTATGGTTGAAGCCTTCTCCATAGGGGACGTCGGTTGGCCGCTCTCGACGCGTTACTGCCTTCGTAGCGAGGTCCACAACTGCCGAATCGGCATAGGCCTCGCCCGCCAGCATCGCAGTACTGGTCATGTAGGAGTCGTGACGAATGTACCCTATACCGAGCAACGATACCGGTAGCGTCACCACTTCTCCTGTCGTGGTCCATGCTTCGAATACGTCGTTCAAGTCGTCCAGATTCGTCGCATGGTCACGGAAGTACGGCATGATGTTCGGGTCCGCCTCGATCATTCCCGCCGTTCCCCCCGCAACAACTAGAGCCGGTATCCACGCCCGCCCTTTATCCAGTTGACGCGGTGAAAGCCAGATCTCTTTCTGGTCATGGGCAAAGCGCCCCGGCATCTCCCTCCACGTCACCACCCCGTTAAAGTATGTGCCGTCATCCGGATGCTTCGACTCCATCGCCGGCTGCGGGCTGTTAGGCAGGCTGACATCCGGCGTCTGCGTCCAGGCAATGCGAGGCACACACCCAATGCCCGCAAACGATAAAAGACAAATTAGTAAGTAAGTCACCGTTTTTCTCATCCATCTTCTTGGATGCCGGTTGCTTGCCAAATGGAATTGCGTCACTCATGGAAATAGGACGTCCCCTCCTCCAATTTCCCTCTCCGCCCTCCGCGCCAACTCTGGTAGCCTGATGGAATGAGCGATGACAGCTATGAACTTCCCGTCCCCGCGTCTGTACTACCCAACCTGCGTGTCGCCATTCTGGGTGCCGGCAAGATGGGCGGCATCCTGTTGCAGGCCTTTCTCAAGAACAACCTCCTGCTTCCCGATCAATTGGTCGCCACCGTCCAACATCCCGACCGAGCACTGGCGCTCTCCGCGCAATTAGGTGTCAACGTCGGCACAGATAACCTGGCAGCCGCCCGCCAGGCAGACGTCATCCTGCTCGGCGTCAAGCCCATTCAGGTCCCAGCACTCATCGCGGATATACTCCCCGCGCTGACCCCAGCCAAACTGCTGCTCTCCTTCGCCGCCTCGGTCAAGACTCGCTCCATCGAAGACGCTGCTGGCTGCGATCTGGCCGTCATCCGCGCCATGCCCAATACTCCTGCGTTGCTCTCCGCCGGAGCCACCGCGCTCTGCTCCGGACGATTCGTTTCCCCTGAGCAAATCGCCCTTGCACTACGCATCTTCTCCACCGTCGGTCGCTCAGTCGTAGTCGATGAAAAACATATGGACGCGGTCACCGGCCTCTCCGGCTCTGGCCCAGCCTTCCTCTACATCATCATTGAGGCCCTCGCCGAAGCTGGCGTCAACGTCGGCCTCCCGCGAGATGTCGCAACCATGCTGGCCGCGCAAACGGCCTACGGCTCCGCTCGCATGGTGCTCGAAACCGGCTACCACCCAGCTCTGCTCAAGGACGCAGTAACCACCCCTGCTGGCACCACCGTCGATGGAATCCTTGCACTTGAAGAGGGCGGCTTGCGCGCGACTCTCATCCACGCCGTCAAGCGGGCCACCGAACGCGCCAGAGAACTTGCCGCAGGATGATTTACAACTATCTCGTAAACAGTAGTGGCGGTTATAGTATTAGGTCGTAGCATGGTTCTCGATAGGCCATGCCGCACGATCTGTAACATGGGACAGAAAGAGAGCATCTTCAACATGAGACGACTGTCGAGTGCAGTAATAATCGCAACCTGTTTATTTGTGGCTGCGGCCATCGCCAATGCTCAGCAGATGATCCACGCCGTATCGGGAACGGTCACTACCATTCATCCCAAAATTCAAATGACAGACATCCAAACCGACGATAACTCATCGGGCAGCTTCGAGTGGAACAAGGCCGGAGTATCCATGACCTTCGATAAGAGCGTCAGCGCGGATACTATTGCCCCGGACAAATTCACCTCATTGCAGTCCCATGTCATCGTCTACTACTACGGAGCAGGCGATGTACGAACCGTGGTGGCCCTGCATGATGTCGGGGTCGGACCGTTTGTTCAGAGTACTGGAAGAGTCGTGAAGTACGACCGCCGCGCCCATCAGTTGACGCTCCAGAATAGCAAAGGCGGCGAAGAAATCTTTGCCATCGATCCTAAAACGGTTGCCGATACAGAGACCGGAGTGGCAACGAACTTCAAGTTTGATTACAACAAGGGCGTGCAGGTGCATGTGTTGGCAACGCAATCCAATGGTGCCCAGACTGCGTTGCTCATAGCCCCCATTATCTAACAGAAGCAACCGCATTTACCATTTTCCATCCTTCGCTGCATCGCATCAAACCATGTCCGACGCCTCCGCAAATTCGGCACCCCATAACAACCTCCTAGCGCGCTTCGCGTGGTTTGTCGTCTTCTTCAATGTCGTCGTCATTGTATGGGGAGCGCTGGTGCGTGCCAGCGGATCAGGTGCTGGTTGCGGCAACCACTGGCCCCTCTGCAACGGCCAGGTCATCCCAGTCTCGCCCGGCTTCCATACCGTCATCGAGTTCACCCATAGAATGATGGTCGGTGGCTCCGCCTTCTGTGTTCTCGCACTACTGGCGTGGAGCTTCCGCGATACCATCAAGGGTCAGGCCGCACGCGCACTCGCCGTCGCCTCAACGCTTCTTCTCCTCAATGAGGCCTTCCTCGGTGCACTCTTGGTCAAGCTCGGCTACGTTACCGGCAACCAGTCCACCGGACGCATTCTTCTGCTCTCCATTCACCTCGGCAATACGCTGCTTCTAATGGCCGCTCTCACCCTGACCGCCCATTTCCTTTCCACCGGTCAGCTCTGGGCCAATCTCCCACTCACACGTCGTTTCGTCGGCATTGTGGAGGGCCTGGTCACAACCATCTTCGTCGGCATCACAGGCTCCATCGCCGCGCTTGGTGACACACTCTTCCCCGCCCCCTCGCTGCAAGCCTCCTTTGCGCAGGATTTCGCTACTGGCTCACCCATGCTGCTGCGCCTTCGCATCCTTCATCCCGCTCTTGCTTTCGTTGCTGCCCTCTTCGCACTCTGGTTGGTCTCCTTAGCACGCAGGTCTGCTCCAAATCAGCTGCCCACGCAGCACTCCTGCGCCAAGAACCTCTCCAACACGCTTCTCCTTCTGCTCGGCATCCAGTTCGTACTTGGTATTCTGGACGTAATTCTGCTCGCGCCCGCATGGATGCAGCTCCTCCATCTGCTCGGCGCAGACCTCTTCTGGATCGCTCTGGTCCTACTTGCCGCCAATACCCTTTGGCCTCCACTGTTAGATCCGGCAACCGCTATGCCGCCAGTTTAGATATATAAACGCACTGCATTCTGCCCCAGTGAATGACATGCGTAGGCCGAAATGCGTATATTTTTCTAGGTTCATCAGAATGGTCCTCTGAATCAAACAGCCCGGTCGAAGCACACGATAACTTTACCGGCGGAATGGAAGCCTGAGCCCAATGCACGTAATACCGATCCCAGCCGTCCTTCTGTTCGTTACCACCCAGTTGACCCACCTCGCCCCGGTGGACGTCGCCATCCTTTTGCTCTACTTCGCCATGGTCATCTTTATCGGCTTCTATGTGAAGGGATCGACCAACACCAGCGAACAATTCTTCCTCGCCGGGCGCGAGATGACCGCCTGGATCGCGGGCCTCAGCTTCGTCTCCGCCAACCTCGGCTCGCTCGAGCTGATGGGCTGGGCCGGCGCAGCCTACCAGTACGGAATCCTCGCCACCCACTGGTATTGGATCGGCGCCATTCCCGCCATGCTCTTCCTCGGCATCGTCATGATGCCTTTCTACTACATCTCCAAGACGCACTCCGTCCCCGGCTATCTGCAACTCCGCTTCGGTGAGGGCGCACGCGGCTTATCCGGCGTCTGCTTCGCCTTCATGACTATCCTCATGTCCGGCGTCAATATGTACGCCATGGCCGTCGTCATGCAGGTCGTTCTCGGCTGGAACATCAACTTCTCCATGTGGGTCGGTGCCATCACCGTCGCCATCTATGTCATGCTTGGCGGCCTGCGTTCCGCCATCATCAACGAGGTACTGCAGTTCGTCCTCATCTGGGCGGGTGCCATGCTCATCCCCATCCTCGGCCTCATCGAGGCTGGCGGCTGGCACAACCTTATGGCCCAGATCACCCTGCGCATGGGCTCCGAGTACACTCACCTCTGGTCCACCACAGGCAGCTTCGCCGCCAACCCCATGGGTGTCCACTGGACAGGCATCGTCTTCGGCCTTGGATGGGTCATCAGCTTCGGCTACTGGACCACCGACTTCCTCGTCGTCCAGCGCGTCCTCTCCGCCAACAGCCTTCGCTCCGCTCGTCTCGCTCCCATCATTGGCTCGGCCTTCAAGATGTTCGTTCCCTTCTTCGTCATCCTTCCCGGTCTGCTCGCCCTGGTCCTGCTCAAAGACCCCTCTGGCCATCTCATCCAGCTCTATCCAGACGGCAGTGACATGGTACTCAACCACGGCGCGCACAGCTTCAATGAAGTCCTCCCGCTTATGATGGTGCGGTACCTCGGCCCCGGCCTGCTTGGCCTCGGCATCACCGCTCTGGTCGCCGGCTTCATGTCTGGTATGGCGGGTAACGTCAGTGCCTTCTCCACCGTTTGGACTTACGACATCTACGGCGCATACATCAACAAGAAGGCCTCCGACTCACACTACGTCCTTATGGGCCGCTGGTCCACCATCGTCGGAATGGCTGTCTCCGTCGGTACTGCATACCTCGTCATGCGTTCGGCCAGCATCATGGACTACGTGCAGCAGCTCTTCAGTTTCTTCATCGCACCGCTCTTTGGCACCGTCATCCTCGGCATGTTGTGGAAGCGCGCCAGCAAGGCGGGCGGATTCTGGGGTCTCTTCTCCGGCACCGCCGCTTCCGTTGTCATGTGGGAGATGGTGCGTCTCAACAAAGCCAACATCCGCTTCATGATCCTGCAACCCCACGCCTCCGCAGACACCATCCTGCGCGTTCAGGCTATGGCAGAGAACCTCTACCGGGCCGCTTGGTCCTGGCTCATCTGCGTCGCCGTCACCGTTGTCGTCAGCTACTGCACCAAGCCCACGCCAGAGGCCCAGCTCACCGGCCTGGTCTACGGATCAACCGTCGTTCCGCACGACGGCTCAACCAACCTCTTCGAGAAGCCCATCTTCTGGGCCATCGTCGTCGCCACCGTCCTATTCATCCTCAACCTCTGGCTCTGGTAGCACAAGCCGGATGTCGTCATTCAGGCGTAGCCAGAATCTCTGTAGTTGTTTTTTTGCTTGTTCTTTCCGTTGTCTGTTCTAGTTCGTTATTCTGGCGTAGCTAGAATCTCTGTAGTTGATTTTTGCTTGTCATTCTGAGCGCAGCGAAGAATCCCCGCATTCGCCTTTTTGCGGGCCAATGGCCCGCGCTATTCTAGCCTGGGGCGCAGCCCCAGGTTAGGGCCACAGAATCCAGCGGGCTGAAGGCCCGCGCTAAAGGTCGAATCAGAAAGTCCAAGCACCCCCAAGGAGCACCTCATGACCACCCCTCATCACATCGATCCCAGCACCGAGCAAGCGCTCTCCATCTGGTTCTTCGTTGGCATCCTCATGCTCGCCAGCGGAGCCATCATCCTCGGTCAGGGCATCTACGAGTTCTCTCATCCCGCCTCCACAGTCCTCGCCAACCTCCACCCCGCCTTCTGGTGGGGCCTCCTCATGACCGCCTTCGGAGCCTTCTACACCCTCCGCTTCCGCCCCGGCAAAGACTAATCTGTTAATCGTGACCAGCAAGTTCAGGCCAAGGAGCTTCAAGCAATGTCCAAGCAAATGACCATGGGAGTTCTCGTAGGCAACCGCGGATTCTTTCCTTCGCATCTCGCCACATCAGGCCGCGTTGAAATCATCGCCGCCCTCGAAGCCGCCGGCATCAAGCCCATCGTGCTCACGCCCGAGGTCACCGCCCACGGCGCGGTCGAGACCTACGAGGACGCCAAAAAGTGTGCCGCCCTCTTCAAGTCCCACGCCGACGCCATCGACGGCCTTATCATCACCCTACCCAACTTCGGCGAAGAGCGCGGCCTGGCCGACGCCATCCGTCTCGCCGATCTGCGCGTCCCCGTACTCATTCAGGCCACGCCCGACGCACCCGCCAAAATGTCCATCGCCCACCGCCGCGACAGCTTCTGCGGCAAGATGTCCATCTGCAACAACCTCACCCAGTACGGCATCCCCTACTCGCTCACCACGCTGCACACCGAGTCACCCGATTCGCCCGAGTTCGCCTCCGACCTCGCCTGGTTCGCGGCCGTCTGCCGCGTCGTTCGCGGATTGAAGAACCTCCGCATCGGGGCCATCGGCGCGCGCCCAACCGCATTCAACACCGTCCGCTACTCGGAAAAACTGCTGGAGCGCAGCGGCATCACCGTCGAAACCCTCGACCTCTCCGAAGTCATGGGCCGCATCTCGCGCATGAAGGACACCGACGACTCAGCGCAAGCCAAGCTCGCGGCCATCAAGAAGTACATCCCCGTCGGCTCAACGCCTGAAGCGGCTCTGCTCAAGATGGCCAAGCTCGGCGCGGTCATCGATGCCTGGAAAACAGCCTCTGAGCTTACTGTCACCTCCGTCCAGTGTTGGACCAGCATCGAGGAGTTCCTCGGCATCGTGCCCTGCACCGTCATGTCCATGATGAGCGAGAACCTCTTCGCCTCGGCCTGCGAGGTCGACACACTCGGCACGCTCTCCATGCACGCCCTCGCGCTCGCCAGCCAGACGCCCTCCGCCCTGCTCGACTGGAACAACAACTACGGCACCGACCCAGACAAGGCTGTCTGCTTCCACTGCTCCAACCTTCCCAAACATTTTTTCAATCCAGGCGTAAAGATGGACTATCAGCTCATCATCGCGGGCACGGTCGGCAAGGAGAACACCCACGGCACGCTCGACGGCCGCGTCAAGGCTGGCCCCATGTCCTTCGCCCGCTTCTCCACCGACGACTTCGCCGGCCAGATCAAGGGCTACGTCGGCCAGGGAGCATTCACCGACGATCCGCTCAACACCTTCGGCGGCGCGGGCGTCGTCCACATCCCCAACATGCAGGCGCTGCTGCGCTACATCTGCGAGAACGGCTTCGAGCACCACGTCGCCGCCAGCTTCTCCACCTCCGCCGCCGCCATCCACGAAGCCGCCACCCGCTACCTCAACTGGCCCACCCACTGGCATAAATAGATCGCTTCACTATCGCTATAAATAATATTGAATTGTCATTCTGACCCTGAGCCTGCGAAGGGGAAGAATCCCCGCATTTCGTCCGAATCGAAAGCAGGGGCTTTTGTCCTTCGGAGGGAGCAGGGGCCTTTAGGCCCCTGAATGCATTGCCTTAATCAAGGGCCTTCAGGCCCGGACCTACAAGACCACGTCTTTGTCTTCGGACAGACCACGTTTTTGTCTTTCGGAGGGAGCAGGGGGCTTCAGCCCCCTGAATAGAGCCAATCCAATCGTGGGGCTTTAGCCCCGGGCCTTCGCTCAATGCAGATGAAGAGGCATCGAATCCAATGAACGACCCGCCGAACTGAACGGATACGCGTTCGCCGTCGCAACGAGCCCTCGTCGAACCGGATTCTCCTCGATATACCGCACACAGCTTATGTACTTCTCTTCGCTCAGGATCTGGCTCTCGTTGAAGCTGCGCATCCAAACATCGTGTTTGCTCTTCAATCGAAAGGAAAATCCACCTTTGATGAACTGCATCGCTTTCTCCAGCGAAACATCCGGAGCTGGCGTGATCAGAGCGTGGAAATGTTCCGGCATGATGACGAATGCGTGCAAGAGGAACTTCCCCTGGCCGCGATAGTCGAGCAGGGTCCGCTCCAACAACTCCGCCGTGGCCGTTACCTGAAAGAGGCTGCGACGTTCGGCTGTAATAGCCGTCACCAGATAGGTGCGAGTCTCCTGGGATGCGAACCGCATCTGAGAAGAATAGACGAAATGCCCGTGGCTAAAGCCACTTTATTCTCAGGCCGCATTCAGGGGCCTAAAGGCCCCTGCTCCCTCCGGCGCGACGCCACCACCCGCTACCTCAACTGGCCCACCCACTGGCACAAATAGACTCCGTGGGAAGGCTATCTAGCGGAATCCGAAATTCGCCGTCGCAATCGGCGTTTTCATTAGTAATCGGTTCTTTTGTTAGGGAACCAACTCCAGTGAACTCATAGTTAACAACGAGTTCTTGTTGACAATTGCCAAGGATTGTATTATGACTATAGTCATATATGACTGTAGTCACTTCACGACGCGAAAGAAAGAAGATCGCCGTGCGGTCTCAGATACTATCCACGGCGATTGAACTCTTTTCGCGTCGCGGCCTCGACGTCGTAACAATCGACGAGATAGCGGCGGCGGCCGATGTCGGCAAGGGTACGGTTTATAACTACTTCACTACAAAAGAGGATATCGTGGTGGCGTTCATGGCCGATCTGGAGGCGCGCATGGCGCCCAAGATCGCCCGTTTTAGGCCGGGAGAACGGCCGGTACATCGCGTCCTTGCCGATTACATACTTCTGCACTTCAAGCTGAAGGAGCCATATCACGCTTTCGTGCGCGTGTTTCTGGCACAAATGTTCATGGATATCGCGCACTTTTTTCCGTACATGGTGGAGATGCAGCAGTACATCGATCCACCGCTCCATTCGCTCTTTGCCTCGCTCGAAGAGCGCGGGAAGCTGCGGACCGGCATTGATCTTCCGCAGCTCATCATGAGCTTCAAGACCATGCATCTGGGTCTCACGGCTCTCTGGGCTGTCGAGGGCCCGCCCTTTGAGCAGACCGCCCGTGTGGTTCGCCAGCAAATGCAGTTTTTCACCCAAGGCATAGTGAGGAAAACTCAATGAAATTTTTGTCTGCCGTACTCGCAGTTCTTCTTGTCTCCACGCTCGTCTCTGCGCAAATGCCCGCACCGGGCGGCGGTCCGCTCACGCGCCACTATCGCGACGGAGAAACGCTCACGTACCACATGACAGCCGCCAACGACGACTGGCGCTACACCGCCGACGCCGCCAGCGTGGCGAAAAAGACGGCCAGTGGCAGTTATATCGAGGAGTTTCGCTGGACCGGCATGACATCCAACGGGCAGCACATCGCGCTGGCGCCGGCGATGGCGCAGTTTCGCCAGTCCCTATCGCTCGACCCCAACTGGATGCCTTCCCCGTCCGATTTGAGCAAAGTGGACCTACAGTTTGTGGGGCCAATTACGGACCTGATGACCTTCTACGTAGACCTGTGGCTCACGAATAAAGTCGGCATTCTGCAGCGCCCTGGAGATCACTTCTACGTGCCTAACCCACAGGTTGCCTCATGGGCGGACGGCACGCATGTGCTCATCGGAACGGACCACGTCGACTTCGATCTGAATCTTCAGTCGATCGATTCGGTGAAGGGGACGGCTGTGGTTGTGGTTCGCCATGTACCGCCATCAAGTCCCAATCTGCACTTACCGGCGGAGTGGATGCGGGCCCCGGTGGCGGACACGCCGAATAACTGGGTCGAGGTGACGAAGACAAATGACGGGAAGTATATGGCGGAAGTTGGCAAGGAGACCTTTGACGTCTCAATAATCGTTAGCACGACGGATGGCAGAATCCTCTCCGCAAGCATGGACAACCCCGTGGTGATGAGCGCTCGTGAGTGCGAGGACGCAGAGCTGACAAAGTGCGGCGATGCGCATCCGCACACAGTTCACCGGCATGTTGAGATTGCCCTGCAGCATTAAGGAATCTCTGAATAAGTACCCGTTTTGAACAGGGCGAAACTTTAGGTCGCCTAGTTGTCCATCCTCCCCCTCCCCGAGTACACTGGTTGACCGAGACTGCCCCACCCAAATTTCAAAGGTGAACCGATGAACCTCCGATCCCTCCCGCTCCTCTGTGCATCTTTTCTGCTCGCTGCCGCCACACTACCCGCCCAGGCTCCGCCCACACCCGCCGCTCCGCCCGCCGCCGCCGCACCCGGCGCCTCCGGCGCACCCGGCGCTGATGCAACTATGCCGCCGCGTCGCCCGGGCGCGGGCCCGTATGTGCAACCTGCTCCGGTTGCCCCCGGAGACCTCACCACATGGCCGCGCGGTGTCTCGCCCGCCGAGGTCGGCAAGGCGCTCTCCGAGCACTTCGTCACCGGCACGCAGGGCGCGCGATTCTCCGGCTACCCCTATGTATGCACCTTCTACGGAGCGATGACCTTCGCTGCCCTCACCCATGACGACGCATTGCGCGACCGCCTCATCACGCTGTTCAACCCAATGCTGCCCGGTGGCACAGGCCGCCAGCCGCAGCGCCACCACGTGGACGACTCCATCTTCGGCGTCATGCCGTTGGAGATCGCCATCCAGACCAAGGGCCTGCCCACCTACGATCCGAAGTATCTGCAGCTCGGTCAATCCTGGGCCGACCGCCAGTGGGCGCCGCCTACGCCCGACGTTACTTATCCCGAAGCGGTCGTGCCGCTCGACAATCTGCAGGGCCTCTCGCCCGAGACGCGCTTCTGGGTCGACGACATGTATATGCTCAACATGCTGCAGCTCGAAGCCTACCGCGCCACCGGCGACCGCAAGTATCTTGACCGCGACGCTCACGAGATGGTCGCTTACCTCGACCGTCTACAGCAGCCCAACGGACTTTTCTTCCACGCGCCCGACGTCAAATACTACTGGGGACGCGGCGATGGCTGGTTCGCTGCCGGCATGGCGGAGATGCTGCGCTCCCTGCCTGCCAATCATCCCGACCGTCCGCGCATCATGGCCGGCTACAAGCTCATGATGGCCGGTCTGCTCAAATATCAGGGCGCGGACGGCATGTGGCGCGAGCTCATCGACCATCCCGAGGCCTGGCCGGAATCATCCAGCACCGCCATGTTCGCCTTCGCCATGATCACCGGTGTCAAGCACGGATGGTTGGATTCAGCCACCTACGCTCCCGCCGCGCGTCGCGCCTGGATCGGTGTGGTTGGCTACGTCGACCAGAACAAGGACGTCACCCAGATCTGCACCGGCACTGGCAAGATGGACAACATGCAGTATTACCTCGACCGTCCTCGTGAAACAGGCAACCTGCATGGTCAGGCCCCTGTCATCTGGGCCGCGGTCGCACTGCTGCGCGACGAGAAGTAATCCTGCTCCACACAACAGATGTGACTAAAATCACATGTCAACCGCACTACAAGCGACTAGGCTCTAGTCCTTGGGGCTAAGTCGAGCAACATGTGCCAACCATTCTGCCGCCGCCTCCACGGGGCGGCGTGGAATTTAAAATGCACTCCACAATCCACGCTCCCGCATTGCAAAATCATGCAATCTCCGCCATACTTAGGTGTTGGGTTGTGTGAGCTTGGATCCCGCCTGTTTCAACGGTTATTCCTGCCTTCCACGGAAGATCGCTCGATTGCATCTCTTCGCCCAAACACATCATTGTCTTTGAGAGGATTCCCTAAGTGTTGATGATCCGTCTGGCGCGCGTCGGCGCCCGCAAGCAACCCCACTACCGAGTCGTTGTCATCGAGAAGGACCGCGCACGTAATGGCCGATCCGTCGAAGTCGTTGGAACATACAACCCGCGCACTAATCCCGCATCACTTGAGCTCAAGCGCGACCGCATCGATTACTGGGTCGGCAATGGCGCATTGCTCTCCGATCGCGTCGGAAAACTCTTCGCCGCGCCAGTTCCGGTAGCCGTCACGCCTGTACCTGCGCCTGTTGCAGTACCAGTCGTTCAAACGGTGGCAGAGCCAGTTCCCGAAGCCACCGCTGTCGTCTAGCAGACATAACAAGTCACTACACTATTAAGTGTTTACTAATTGGTTATCAAGTAACCAGTTTCCAATGCCAAAAGATGTTGCTAACTGCTGTATTTCCCTCTTTTTTTCTATTTTGTCACGTAGACTCTTCGAAGGGCCGTTTACACAATAAGCGGTCTGCGTGTCACTTTAGAACTCTCCAAAACGCGACACGGGTCTGTACCGGCTGCTGTGGTTTTTCCCTTATAGCCTCAACTTAGATTGAGGCAATGGGACGAATCAGGTCGGCGCAGCATACTCCCAAGAGGTGTCTGTGATGAACGAAGTGAATCCCGCAACAACCGGCCAAGCATCTGAACGAATGAAACAACTCATTCTGGAAATCGTACAGGCCTTAGTTGATAGCCCAGAGAGCGTCTCCGTCGAACTGATAGACGATCATGACTCCACTATTCTCCAAGTCCGCGTTGCACCCCAGGACATCGGCAAGGTAATCGGCAAGCAGGGGCGCACAGCGCGTTCGCTGCGCACCATACTTGGCGCTGCCAGCATGAAGCTACACCATCGCTTTTCGCTCGATATCCTCGAGGATGACGAGGACGAGGACGACATCGAGGACGGCCAGCAGCCGCAGATCAGCTGATCCCGTCCGCTCAAACCAGTTCTTCTCATCGCATACGATCCGCCGCAAGGTAACATGGAGCCCATGGAATCTGCCTCGCAATGGATTGTGCTCGCACACGTCCTTCGGCCCCAGGGGCGCAAAGGAGAGGTCATCGCTGACCTCTTCACCGACTTCCCAGGCCGCTTCCGTCTTCATCCCCGTGTCTGGCTTGCACCATGCGGATTTGCAGATTCCGCCACCGCCGATACATCTTCCATGGATCTCTCGTCTTCCTCTCAGACCGTTGCTAGCTCGGCGCGCATCGCCGAGGTTGACTCCCACTGGCTTCCTGTAGGACGCAACGCTGGACGCGTCGTCCTGCATTTCAGCGGCATCACCACCATCGAGCAGGCCCAACAACTCGTAGGCAATGAGGTCCTCGTTCCGCGCTCCGAGCGCAAGCCTCTCGAAGCAGATGCTTCCTATATCTCCGACCTTATTGGCTGCACTGTCTTCGACCGTGATCGTGCCCTCGGCTCCGTTGCAGACGTTCAGTTTCCCACTTCGCCAGATGGTTCACGCCGCCTCGACGACGCCGCACCCTTGCTCTCTGTCATCACACTATCCGGCGATGAACTCCTTATCCCCTACGCCCGCGCCTTCTTGCTTTCTCTCGACCCTGACGCAAAGTCCATCCACATGGCTCTACCGGATGGCCTCTCTGATCTCAACCTTCAACCCAATCCAGGCGCCCAGGAATAATGCCCATTCGCTTTGACATCCTGACCCTCTTCCCCGGTTTCTTCGATGGCCCACTCCATCACGGAATCCTTAGCCGCGCTATTGCCACGAATGCTGTACAGGTTGCCCTACAGGACTTGCGCGACTTCACCCACGACCGACATCGTACCGTAGATGACCGACCTTTTGGTGGCGGCGAAGGCATGGTGCTCAAGCCCCAACCCATCTTCGAATGCATCGAATCGCTGGGAACTAAACATACGCTATGCAGCTCACACGAGAATAATAATCAAATAGATAGCGCTGAATGTGAAAGTAATAGTTTATTTGATGCAGTTGCTCCAAAGGCCACCCGGGATCTCACCCGCCAGTCTGTGATCTTGCTCTCTGCACAGGGCAAGCCATTTATGCAAGCCTCCGCGCGCCATCTTGCCACCCTGCAGCGCGTTGTCCTCATCTGCGGCCGCTATGAGGGCGTGGATGAGCGTGTAGCGGATCTCATCGCTGATCAAGAACTCTCTATCGGTGATTACGTCCTCTCTGGTGGCGAGCTGGCTGCATCTGTCGTCCTCGACGCTACCGTGCGCCTTCTCCCCGGAGTTCTGGGCCACGCCGACTCGGCGCGCTACGAGAGCTTCGGCGCAGACGATGACCTTGCCGACACACTTACGCTCGATGGCGTTCCCCGCTCAACTCATGGTGCTGGCGGTATCCTCGACTACCCCCACTACACCCGCCCGGCCGACTTTCGCGGTGTTGCCATTCCCGAGGTCCTCACCAAAGGCGACCATCTCGCCATCCGCCGCTGGCGTCGTCAGGCTGCCCTTGCCAAAACCCTCCGCAATCGCCCTGACCTTCTAGTACACGCCCAACTCACACCCGATGACCGTGCCTTCCTCGCCACCCTCAGATACAGGGCTTCCTGAACAAGCACATGACGCACATATCATCCTTTTCGTGTAAACTATAGCTTCGACTCTCGTACAGGAAAGTATCCATGTCTATTCATCCGATTATGCAGAAGCTGGCCGCCAAACTTGAGCGGACCGATCACCCCGCCTTCGGCCCTGGCGACACCGTCCGCGTCCAGGTCCGTATTCACGAAGGCGAAAAAGAGCGTCTCCAGGCCTTTGAGGGCATGGTGATCGCAACCAACAACGGACCGCAGGCCACCTTCACCGTGCGCAAGATGAGCTTTGGCCAGGGCGTAGAACGCATCTTCCCCTACAACTCCAAGGTCGTCGAGCGCATCGAGAAGCTGCGCTCCTACGAGGTTCGCCGTTCCAAGCTCTTCTACCTGCGCGGCCTGCGGGGCAAAGCAGCCCGCCTGCACGAGGTTGCACGAGCCTCCTAACGTCTCGAAGTCATTTCAATTCACTAATAACGCAATGGCCACAATGGATATTCATTGTGGCCGTCGTCATTCTGATGCAACCCTACTTCGGTGGTTGTTCTATTGTGGCAGATGATGTCTCCGCACTACTCCCTGTTGCGGTTGCAGGCTCCGCACTGCTCACCGTGGTGGTTGCCGCATCTGTCGCAACCGGCCTTATTGGGATGGAAACGCACGGCTGCTCTACTTCGATCTGCCCCGGTTGAGCGGGCGGCCCTGTCTTCCGAATCATCCCCGTCGGGCAAGGCGATAGCGGTGCTGCAACCATATCGGCCGGAAGTGGAGGCAGTTTTCGCATGTATACTCCCGCTTCTTGCCCAGACTGTTTCGATCCTGGCCATACATAGGGCGCCTGTGTCGTCATCCCGAACCCAATCGTCGGATACTTGGTCGGCAGTACAAAATCCCTGTCCACCGACACCCATGCTTTCTGCGCGCTCCTTCCAAGCAAAGTCCGATCCGATGTCAGTTCAATCGGATGTCCTTCCACCGTAACCCGTAGCGAATTATCCTTGAACGCCCCTGTCTGCACCGTCGCCCCAGGAAATGGTCCTGGTGACACAATCGTGGTTCCAAGTCCCGGGACATACACATACAGGTACTTCAGGTCGGGAATGTTGAAGTTGATACCGGCCTTGTTCGTCCACCCATCCACGGTCAGTGTCGCAGATCGGATGGACACCGGAGTTTTTTTGGGCTGTTTTTCCTTCTTGACCTCGATCCGCTTACCTCTTTCGTCGTATCCCATGTTCTTCGCACTCTGATACACAGGATTGCCGGCTTTGTCGAACACCGGGTGCCCTTTCTTATCGCGAATCTGCTGTACTACCGGATAGAACATCAGATTTCCGTCAGGATCAACGCGCTGTTTTCCTTCTTCATTCAGCATGGGCTTCGCGGGCAGAACCTCCACCGTGTTTGGCCCCGTGTATACGTTCTTGGCCGCTTTGGGAAGCTTCGCGGGCTTGGGGGGCTTGGCTTGCTTGCCCTGTCTGACTTGTACAACTGGAGTTGCTTGCGGTGCCGGCCTTACCGGCATTGCCTGTGGTGTTGGCTTTGCCGGGGTTGACTGCGTAACCGGCGTTGCCTGTGGTGCTGGTTTGACCGGTGTTGTCTGTGTAACCGGTATTGCCTGTGGCGCTGGCTTGACCGGTGTTGACTGTATAACCGGAGTTGCTTGTGGTGCTGGCTTGACCGGTGTTGACTGCGTAACCGGAGTTGCCTGTGGCGCTGGTTTAACCGGTGTTGCCTGCTTGACTGGTGTTGCTTGCGGAACTGGCTTGCTCTGCTTGCCCTTATTGGCCTTCGCCTGTGCAGCTGCGGCCGCTTGAGCGGCGGCCTGCGCCTGTGCGGCGGCAAGTGCCCTGGCTCGCGCGGAATCCTGTGGTGTGCTACTTGTGGCTGCAGGCGTAGATGTGCTGCTAGACGTCTGTGCCATCGCACAGAACCTGTCCGGCATCCCTTCCTGCATTCCCAGTGTTGATCCAACTACCAGAAATGCAATCGCTGCGCGCACAAATCTTGCCCTGCGAATCAGCGGTCTAAGGGCCGGTGAAACCTTCGCGATGAGCATAGAAATACCCTCGACCGAATCATCCTCTACGTGGCCTACACAGCGCAGACGTAAACCAGATAATTTCGCAGAGAAATAAGCGAGGCCCACGCTGTGCCAAGAGAATACAACAACTGAATCCGTCCAAACCATCATTTTTCCACTGTTAACAGGAATAAGCTCGTACCTGAATGGGTACTGTATACGGCATCTCCGCGGCTCCAGCACTTTGCTCCGCGCGGGACATTTCTGCGGCTACTGCCAAATATCGCATGCTGAAGCTTCTGGTCTGCTCCTATGAGCACGAGCGTGCCCTGCACCGCAAAGGATTTCGCTCCATCGCTGGCGTGGATGAAGTTGGCCGGGGCGCTCTCTTTGGCCCTGTCGTTGCCGCCGCCGTCATCCTCCCCAAACGGACTACCTCGCTGGCAGATGCCGGTCTAAAGGATTCCAAACAGCTCACCCGTACGCAGCGCGAATCCCTCGACCAACTCATTCGCTCTTCTGCACTCGCACTCGCCATCGCCGAGATCGACGCCGCAACCATAGATCGCGTCAATATCTATCAAGCCACGCGTCTCGCCATGCTGGCCGCCGTCCGCGACCTCCCCATCGAACCGGATCATCTGCTGATCGATGCCATGCACATCGACCACCCCTGCGCGCAGACCCGCCTCATCTACGGCGACGCGCTCTCGCTCTCCATCGCCGCAGCGTCCGTCATCGCCAAGGTTCACCGAGATCGCCTCCTATGCCAGCTCGATGCAGATCATCCAGGCTACGACCTCGCCGCACACAAGGGATACGCAACCGCCCGGCACCGCCAAGCACTTAATCTGCTCGGCCCCACCCCGCTTCATCGCCTCACCTTTGCACCCGTCAGGGCCTGTTCCCCACCATCCCTTCCGCTCGCACTGTCATCCTAAGCGGAATTTGGCATGCACTTGCGCCAAACGGAGTCGAAAGACCCCGACACTCTCCATCCAACCACAACGGAGCGCCCTTTCTCCCATGGATTCTGGATCCCACTCATAGTCGAACTATTATCATTTGCCCGCATTTGCACCCGCAGAATGCCTTGAATCATCTAACAGGCAGTCCAGCATGCGTTACCCTTGATATATCCATGACAGAAAAATCCACCCTCAAACTTCTCTGCGTTACCGCCCATCCCGATGACGAGTGCTTCGGCTTTGGCGGAGCACTCATGCTGGCCGCCGAACGCGGCATCGAAACCTCCGTCCTCTGCTTTACCGACGGTCAGGCCGCCACTAATCGTGGCACCGCCGCCACTGCCGCAGAGCTGGGCCGCATGCGCCGAGCAGAGTTTGCCGCTTCTTGCAAGATCCTCGACGTCGCCCACTACGAAGTGCTCGACTACCAGGACGCTCAACTCGAATTCGCCACTTTCTCTCAGCCCGCCGCCCTGCTCGTCGAACGAATCCGAGCCTATCGCCCTCAGATCGTCCTCACATTCGGCAGCGATGGTGGCCAGAACACCCACGCAGACCACACCATGGTCTCCGCATTCACAACCGCTGCTTTCCACTGGGCCGCACAGGCAAAGCGTTTCCCACACCTCGGCCCCATCCACACCGCACAGCGCCTCTTCTACACCACAAGCAGCTTCTTCTTTCCTGGCCGGCCATCGCCGCTACCCGCGCCCTGGACCGTCACCCTGGACGTCAGCCGAGTCCAGCACCGCAAGTTCGAGGCCTTCCGTGCCCACACCTCGCAGCTTCCTCTCATGGAGCGCTTCGAGTCCTTCTTCAAGCAGCGCGCCAGCACAGAACACTACACGCTCGCGGCCACACCCCAGACTCAACCCGCCGTCCATGCCACCGACCTCTTCACTGGCCTATAGAGCATCTTCATGACTGCTATAGACCTAAAATGAATTGTCATTCTGAACGCAGTGAAAAATCCCCGCATTTAGCTCGCTACTCGACGGTCAATGCATTTAGCAAAATAATTCACTAACCATAAACTTGCAACTGCCAATCTCCTACCGCATCTGGAACTCCGGTGACCCCATCAACATCGCCGTCATCCGATTCAGTAGATCGTCGGGCCCCACATTCTGTGCTGCCGCCTGTCGGTTCGCCCCGCCCGCCTGCGTATTCGACTGTGCAGTCCACTGCGCAATCTGCTGGTGCATCAATGCATTCGTCTTCGCAGATATCTCGCTCCCGATCATCGTAGATTCCAGAATGCTAAGCGCCGCATCCGTGCCCGTCTGCTTCTCCACTGGCGTTTGTTGTTCATTCAGCAGTCCCAGTGCCACCACCTTCGCCCCATCGAACTTCTGATCAGGCACGCGGTTGTACGTCAGCTGCACCGCAAAGTTTAACCGGTCCACCAGAGCATTCGTATTCATCCACTTCTCCGCCGTAACCGCGTAGCCTGTCGGCGGCAGTGCATGGAACAGCTCCATCCCCATCTGTCGCATCTGGTTCACCAACGGCTGCGGATTCGTCGGCTCGGTCATCGTGCTTCGGTATGCCGAGGTCAGGAACTCCATCGGTGTCTTTACCTTATTGCGAAAATACTTTTTCGAGTTGAACTCTGGGCTAGCCACCAGCGTTCTCAACACCGCCTTGATGTCGCCATCCGACGAGAGAAACGTCTTTGCCATGCGATCCACCAGCGCGGGCGGTGGATCGTCTGCCACAAATCTCTGCGCAATCTTCCAACTGATAAAGTGTGCCGTCTGCGGACTATGTGCCAGTACCTCCAGAGCGTCTACGCCCTCCTTCATCCCTTCGTTGCCAAGTGCATTGGCTGTTGCTATGGCCTTCTGCTCTGCGCCTCCACTCATCTCCATCCCCATCCCAATTCCATTCACACCCATTACCGGATCATCCATCGGCGACGCCGTCTTAACCGCTACCAGCGCGGCCTTAGCATTCGTCCCCTGAATCACAAACGGCGCGCCGTATCCCACCGTGTGTTCCATCCACGTCTTCGTTCCCGGCTCATGTCTCCGCGCATCGAACATGAACCCGCCTCCCTGATACGGACGGTCCACCGTCCACCCTGTCAGAATCGCCGCCAAATTCGTCACGTCGGCCTGCGTATAGCCGCCATCCACGCCCACGGTATGCAGCTCCATCACCTCGCGCCCGTAGTTCTCATTCAATCCCTTATTCCCCGGCTTAGACCGCGGATTCATTGGGTTCACCCCATTCGCCAGCGAGTCCGGCCCAATGCTCTCCCAGTTATCCAGATACACCATCATCGCCGGACTCTGCGCCGTCGCCAGCAGCAGGTCGCCAAACTTGCCCAGTGCATTCTTGCGAATCGTATCCCGTTCATAGCTCGTCGTATACCACTGGTCCGCATCCTTCGTAATATCCACATTGAAGTGATTGAACCAGAAGTCCGTCATTACCTCTTGCAACTGCCGTTCGCTCAGAATTGCGCGCACCATCTTTGCCTGTGCCAGTTCCTGACCAATCTGGTACGACGCACCCACATTCGCGGCCATCGCCAGAAATATCTCCCGCTCATGCGGCGTGAAGTCCGCCAGCAACTGCGTCCGTTGGTCGCCACTCACATAACTCGTAAACGCTATCCGGTCCTCCACGGGCATCTTCGCCAGAGCTATCATCCGCTGGTTCTTAGGTAGCGCAAATAGTTCACCAGCAATCTGGGTTGCCGTAGCCTGCCCCTGTGCTTTTTCTGCAGCCAACTCCGCGTCGGTCGGCGCAGCAGCAACTACGCCATTCGCGTCCGGCTTGCGGTTGTTCATCTCCTGTTTTAACTTCGTCTCAAGCACCTCATACTCCGCCGCCAGCAGCGGATCGGTTGGCATTGCTCGCACCCAGTTCGTCACCTGTTGCAGTGTCTGCCGGCTGGGAAACACCGTCAGTGCCTGCTCCGCTGTCATATTCAAAGTAGGAAAATCCGCCAGCCGCCGGTCCAGCGCGCTATTCGGAATCGAATCTGGGTTCAGCTGCTGCTCCAACCACTTGTCGCTTCCCATGGCTATCACATGATCTACATCGCCCGGCCGAGCACCAAAAGTAAAGCGGCTCAGCAGTTGCTCTGCGCGCTCGCGCTCCGTCAACGGAACCAGCACCTCAGCCTTCGGTGTGTCACTCTTCGCCAAAGAACTCCTCGTTGTCGCTGTTTTTCCTGTACTCCCAGTGCTCTTCGCTCCCGCTGGCTGTCGTACCACAGGGGCTGCCCCACCCTGTGCCGCCATCGTTTGCACCGTCAGCAAGTTCATAGAAATCAGTAATATGCCGAAAGCTAACACTCGTATCATGGTCATGGCCTGCCTCTGCCTTCTTCAAACCACGGTTTTGCCACGAAGTTGCGTTGTCGCCGGCCTGCTCCATCGCTTCTTCGCACTCCAACCCACCCGCGCCAGCAGCAGCGCCGTCAGTACCAGCGTAAATGGCATGGGAGCCTGTACCCCCTTCTTCACCAGCCACCAGTAGTGAATACATCCAGCAGCAGCAGCCACATACACCAGCGCATGCACCCGCCGCCACGCCTTGCCTCCCATCCAGCGCAGCACAAACGCAGGCGAAGTAACCGCCAGTACCAGCAGCAGAACCCACGCAAAGATCCCCACCTGGATAAATCTTCGCTTCGTCAAATCGTCCAGAATCGTCGGCCACACCTGCTTCCACTGATCCAGCACCACACGCAGATGCCCTGACTGCACTCCCGCCCACACCGTCGGCAGGTCGTAGCCAGAGAACAGAAAGATATACGTCGCCAGGTGCAGCGTCGCATAGAAGAACGCATACAGCCCAAGCAGTCGCCTGAACCGGATCAAATTTCCTAGCTTCGGATGCAGCCTTCGCACTGGCGTCACCGCCAGCGATGTGATCAATAGAAACAGCGCCCAGTAGCCAGTCTGGTGCGTAATCCAGTTCACTGGATCAGCCATCAGCCCCAACTCGCCCGAACGAAACTGCTCCAGCAGCCTCAGCACAGGAAGCAGGCATGCCCCATGCACCAGCACCTTAATCCACGGAATCCAACGGGTCGGCATCGTGTGGCTAGTCTATCGTGTCAACGCTCACAGTGGATGCTTCTGCATCTCGTATGCAAGCACACGACCAATACCCGAGAAGTCGCCCAGAATCTCCTGCGCGCGCACCAAAGCATCCTGGATATGTGGCAACACATTTTCCGGCCCAAGATGCATGGGTAGGTCCGACCGCGCAATCATCTCCGACGGCTGTTCCCGCGCGCCGCACAGCAGCAACGTCTTGCCTGCCTTCTGCAGTCGCGTGGAAAACTGTTCGATGGCGTGCACACCCGTCCCATCCAGCGCAGACATATTGCGCAGTCGAAGCACAACCACGCTGCCGAGTTCATCCAGGTTCCTGGTTGCCTCCAGCAGCTTCTCTGTGCAGCCAAACAAAAATGGGCCGTGGATGCGCAGTATGGTCACACCAGTGGGAATCATCTTGTCTTGCAGAATGTGCGGCTGCCCATCCTCCAGATACTCCGGCGTCACTGTAGCTACTGTCGTCGTCTCGGCCACCCGATAGATATACAGCAGAGCCGCCAGGCCCATGCCCACGCCCACTGCTACCGTTAGATCAGCCACCACGGTCAGCACAAAGGTTGTCACCCATACAGCGATAGCGGTCCCCGACAGCCGCAATATGCTGGCCACCTCCCGCCACTCGCTCATGTTGTAGGAAACCACGAACAACACCGAAGCAAGCGCGGCCAGCGGCACAAACCTCGCTAGCGGTGCCGCCACCAGCAAAATTAATAGCAGAGTCATCGCATGAACCATGCCCGCTATAGGAGTCAGAGCTCCGGAACGAATGTTGGTCGCAGTCCGCGCAATCGCCCCCGTCGCCGGTATACCGCCAAATAGTGGCGACGCCATATTCGCCACACCCTGCGCTACCAGTTCCACGTTGGAGTTGTGATGGTCTCCGCTCATTCCATCGGCCACCACCGCCGACAGTAAGCTCTCTACCGCGGCCAGCAGCGCCACCGTCATCGCCGAAGGCAGCAAAGGTAGGATATGTTCTGCTCTGAACGGCGGTAACGCAAAGTGCGGAAACCCTTGAGGAATTCCCCCAAACCGGCTCCCAATCGTCTCAATCGGCAGATGAAATGCAACCGTCGCCCCCGTCGCCAGTAACAACGCAACTATGGATCCAGGTACCCTCCTGGTCACCTTCGGTAACAATAAAATCACCGCCAGCGAACCCACCGAGACGGCCACAGCCTCCCATCGGATCGTTCGGGCACAGTGCGCCAGCAACGCCATGCGTTGCAAAAACTCGCTGGGAACCGGCGGCGTCCTCAAACCAAAAAAATCCTTGATCTGCGTCGACGCAATCAGCACAGCAATCCCGTTTGTGAACCCGATGGTGACTGCACGCGGAATGAATTTCACGGCCGCGCCCAGGCCGGTCAGCCCCATCACCACCAGCCCTACGCCAGCCATCAGGCTCACCAGTGCCAGGCCATCCAGTCCAAACTTGGCCACAATGCCCGCAACAATGACGACAAAGGCACCAGTAGGCCCGCCAATCTGCGTGCGTGAACCTCCCAATGCGGAGATCACGAACCCAGCCACCACGGCCGTATACAAACCCGCCTGCGGAGGCACTCCCGATGCAATCGCAAACGCCATCGCCAGCGGCAGCGCCACCAAACCCACCGTCAATCCCGCCACCAGATCATGGCTGAACTGCCTGGGGCCATATCCCTTCAAACACTCAATCGAGCTTGGAATCCACTGCCGAGTCGCACTCAATGCGCCACCTCGCTTAGATTCTCCGCATCCAGCATCCCCATCGCTTCTTTCACCCGGTCTTGCAAATACACCCGCATCAGCCCCAGCACCTCGTTGATCAACGGGTCGCGCACCGAATAGAAGACCTGGTTCCCTACCTTGCGGTTCGTCACCAACTGCTTCGCCCGCAGGATCGCCAGATGCTGCGAAAGGTTTGACTGTTCGATCCCCAGCTTCTCTATCAATGCACTCGAGGATTGCTCGCCCGAACCCAACAGTTCAAGAATGGCGATCCGCGTGGGATGCGCGAGTGCCTGAAAGATGTCCGCTTTGAATTGTCTCAACGAATCTGGCATATATGACTATATTAGCATTTTCTAATATATATTTCCATCGTGCCGATCTATAGCTCATATACCTCCCCATGAACTACTTGGCCACGCTCAGAAGTTCTTCCTCAGGTCCATCCCCGCGTACATGCCTGCCACCTGGTCGGCGTATCCGTTGAACGGCAGCGTAGGGATCGTCTTGGGAAACGCACTCGAATCGATCCGCCGCTCATGCGCCTGCGACCACCGCGGATGGTCCACGCTCGGGTTTACGTTCGAGTAGAACCCATACTCCTCCGGCGCGCTCTCGTTCCACGATGTCTTCGGCTGTTTGTCCGTGAAGACGATCTTCACAATGCTCTTGCCATTCTTGAACCCATACTTCCACGGACTCACCACCCGCACCGGCGCTCCGTTCTGGTTGGGCAGCACCTCGCCGTAGCAGCCAAACGTCAGCAGGCACAGCGGGTTCGTCGCCTCATCCATGCGCAGCCCCTCCGAGTAGGGCCAGTCCAGCGCGCTCGGCTTGTTCGGCATGTCGCTGCCCTTATCGTCGGAGATGAACTGGACATACTTCGCGCTGGGCATCGGCTGCGCCCACCCAATAAACTCGCTCAGCGAGTAGCCGTCCCACGGAATCACCATCGACCACGCCTCCACGCAGCGATGCCGGTAGACCCGGTTCTCCAGCGGCCTGTACTTCATCAGCGTGTCGATGTCGATCGTCTGTGGCTTCTTCACCAACCCCGCCACCTGCACCGTCCACGGCCGCGTATGCAGCGTGTGTGCGTTCTTCGCCGGATCGCTCTTGTCCGTGCCAAACTCGTAAAAATTGTTGTAGGTCGTCGCCTTGCTGAACGGCGTCTGCGCATCCGTCACCGTGTACTTGCTCGCCACCACATCCAGCTTCTGGTCCGCATGAACGGCCTTGGGATGGATCAGCCCCGGCACCTGGTCCAGCAGTACCGCTCCCGTACCCAGCGCCGCCGCTCCGTAGATAAACGTACGCCGGTTCAGGAACGCCTCCTTCGGCGTAATCTCCGACGAAGCAATCTTCCCCTCCAAACTCCCGCCCCTTCGTATCACCATCTCATCACCTCTCGACTTACTAACTTGTCATTCTGAGCGCGTCGTTCGAGCGTGAAGAATCCCCGCATTTGATTTGTCATTCTGAGCGCGTCGTTCGAGCGTGAAGAATCCCCGCATTTAATTTGTCATTCTGAGCGCGTCGTTCGAGCGTGAAGAATCCCCGCATTTGATTTGTCATTCTGAGCGCGTCGTTCGAGCGCGAAGAATCCCCGCATTTTGCTTTGCATTTGCTTTCGTCGCTGACACACTTGTTTGTCATTCCGTAGCGCAGCTTTGTTTGTCATTCCGCAGCGCAGCGGAGGAATCTGCTTTTGTCTCTCTCAGCCACATCTAACTGTGACCCGCATATTAGATTGCCCATCCAGTCCTCAGGGTTCGCCTATCGCAGGTAAATTCTCGCCCGGTTGTCCCTCCGCCGCATTCCGACGACAATAGCTGCATGAATGTAAACTTCGCCGAGCGCGCCCACAACCACAACTGGAAGCTCGACCCCATCGTCCGCTCACTGCTCGACACCGACTTCTACAAGCTCCTCATGCTCCAGTTCATCTGGAAGAACTTCCCTGCCGTACCTGTCACCAGCGAGATCGTCAACCGCACCGCGCGCGTCCGCCTCGCCGACGAGGTCGACGCGCCCTTGCTCATTGCGCAGATGGACCACCTGCGCGGCCTTCGCTTTCGCAAGTCCGAGTTGATCTGGCTCGCCGGCAACACCTTCTACGGCACGCGCCACATCTTCGAGCCCGCCTTCCTCGCATGGCTCGAGACCGACTTCCGCCTCTCCGACTACACCGTCGCCGAGCAGGACGGCCAGCTCATCCTGCGCTTCAGCGGCCTGTGGACCGAGGTCACCATGTGGGAGGTCTACGCCCTCGCCCTGGTCAGCGAGATGCGCACCCGCTCCGCGCTCGCCCGCCTCAACGAGATGGAGCTCGACGTCCTCTATGCCCGCGCCAAAACCCTCCTCTGGCAAAAGATCGAGCGCCTGCGCGCCACGCCCGAGGTCAGCATCTCCGAGTTCGGCACCCGCCGCCGCCACAGCTTCCTCTGGCAGGAGTACGTCATCGAGTCCCTGCGCGCCACCGTCGGCCCCAGCCTCGCCGGCTCATCCAACACCTTCCTCGCCTACAAGCACGACCTCGAAGCCATGGGCACCAACGCGCACGAGCTTCCCATGGCCATGGCCGCGCTCGCCGATGACGACGCCGCTCTCCACTCCGCACAGTACCGCGTGCTGGAGTTGTGGCAGCAGAGCTATGGCGGCGAGCTGCTCATCCTTCTGCCCGACACCTTCGGCACCACCCAGTTCCTTGATGGCGCGCCCGACTGGGTCGCCGACTGGACCGGCCAGCGCGTCGACTCCAAGGACCCCGTCGTCGCCGGAGACGAGTACATCCAATGGCTGCACGCGCATGGCCGTGACCCGCGCCGCAAACGTCTCATCGCATCCGACGGACTCGATGTCGATGAGATTCTCAGGCTGCACAATTATTTCAACGGCCGCATCCGCTTCTCCGCCGGATGGGGCACGCTGCTCACCAACGACTTCCGCGACTGCCATCCCCGCGGCGAGCGCGACTTCGAACCCATCAGCCTGGTCTGCAAGCTTATGACCGTCGAAGGCCGCCCTGCCGTCAAGCTCAGCGACAACCCCCGCAAATCCACCGGCCCCGACTCTGAGATCGCCCGCTACCGCCACGTCTTCAACTCCCCCGCCGCCATACCCACCGAAGTCCTCGTCTAGTTGCTTGTTTCCGTCCACAGTTATACTTTCTCCATGCGCTCCTTCCCTATCGTTGCTCGCCTCTCTGCCGCACTCCTTCTGCTCCCACTGCTCACAGTTCAACCCGCATTCGGCTGGGGCAGCGACGGCCACATGCTCATTAATCGCCTCGCCGGTGCCGCTCTGCCCTCAGATGTTCCCGCCTTCCTCCGCATGCCTGCTGCCCTCGACGCGCTGGAGTACTACGGTCCTGAACCAGACCGTTGGCGTTCGACCGCCGAGCCAGAACTGAGCGCCGCACAGGCTCCCGAGCACTTCATCGACCTAGAGTGGGCTGATCTCGTCGGCCCGCTGCCGCGTCGCCGCTACGACTTTATCCGAGCACTCGCCGCCGCTCAGCCCAAGCATCCCGACCTTACTCTCACTCCGGAAAAGGTTGGCCTGCAGCCCTACGTCACCTCCGAAGTCTACGAGCGCCTGCAGAGCGCCTTCCGCGACTATCGCGCCCTGGTCGTCGCCAAGCAGGACACCAAACCCTCCGAGGCAGAAATCACCTTTCTCGCCGGTTGGCTCGGCCATTACGTCGGCGACGGCTCCCAGCCCATGCATACCAGCATCCAGTACAACGGCTGGAACGGACCCAATCCGAACGGCTACACCACCGAACACCGCATCCACTCGCTATTTGAGTCCACTTTCGTCCACGCCAACATCAAGCCTACCGACGTTCAACCCCTCGTCGCCGCCGCTAAGCCCGTAATACTCAAAGATGTCTTTGCAGACTACCTCACCTATCTGCGCAACACCTCTACGCTGGTCGAGCAGACCTATCAACTGGAGAAGAAGGGTGCATTCGCTGGTGCGGGCACTCCAGAAGGCAAGATCTTCGTCGACCAACAGCTAGCCGCCGGAGCCATCGAGTTGCGCGACATGATCTACACCGCCTGGATCAAATCCGCCACGCCCGTCCCCGCCTATGCAGGAAATTGAGCGCCATCACCCATAGTCGTTACAACGGCTGGTGCCGCCGTATACGAGCTTGTATCCGTTCCAGCAATGGAGTAAGCACCAGCGCCACCAGAGGCACTGCTAACACAGCAATCGCCGCCCACAGCACGAACGCATGCCACTCCCACATCCACAGGCTGCGTATCAGCGCGTATGGTGCATGGCGAGCCTCTTTCACCAGGATTCCAGGCGCAAGCGGCATCGCCGCCGTATGAAACACGCGTGCACCCATACGAAGGAACGGGACCATCAGCATTAGCTCCACAGGGAACATTGCCTGCATCGCAATCTGCGATGCAAGGATGTTCAGCCGAAAGCTCACCGCAATGGCCAGGCATAGCAGGGTGGTCGTGCCTAGTACGGGATTGATTCCCAGCAGCACTCCCACTGCAATACTCCACGCAAGGCTGCGCGGAGTCGCACCCATGCGCAGCATAGCCAGAATAGGTAGCACGCCATGGCGATAGATCCAGTTGTGGTGGGTAGCTGCAACGGTGTCGGGCACTCAATCAGGATAAACTGGTCGTATGAACATCGCGCGATGGGCTGCTTCTGAAAGGTGGGCCCGGTGCTTTTAGTACGCTCTGTAGGTAGAAGCCTGATGCTGATTGCAGTCTTCGCCTACGCCACAGTGCAATTGATAATTCAACGCCCGGCTACTCCCCGGCAAAGGGCAGAATGGTTGCACAAATTCTGCCTGCGGGCCAATCGTAGACTAGGTTTCGCGGTACGCCAACACGGTATCTTTCCTCGTAGCGGCGTTCTCATCTGCAACCACCTCGGCTATCTGGATATCGTCGCCATAGCTGCATCGCATCCATGCGTCTTCGTCGGTAAGTCGGAGATTCGCAACTGGCCCTTCCTCGGCTGGATTACCGCCATGGGGGGCACAGTCTATGTGCGGCGCGGAAAGGGAGGCTCCGCCGGACGTGCCCAATCCGAAATGAAGTCGGCCGCCGACGCTGGCGTTCCCATCGTCGTCTTTCCTGAAGGCACCTGCAGCCTCGGTGACACGGTACTACCCTTCCGTAGCGGCCTTTTGAGCGAAGCAATCGCGGCTGATATGCCTGTCACTGCCGCACACATCCGGTATCGCCTCACTCAGCACAACGAAACCAATCGTTCTCTCTCCGATGTCAGCTTCTGGGACGATACGCCGCTCTTGACCCATATCTTCCGCATGCTCTCCATGCGCGGGATCGAAATAGAACTGACCTTCGCCGACGCTCCCATCGCATTCTCTGTCGGCGCCGATCAACGAAAGATCGCTGCCGAAGAAGCCCGCGCCGCCGTATTGCAACTCCGTGCCGCAGACTTTTGAAGTCGTCATTCTGACCTGAGCGAATTCGAAACTTATAATCTCCCACATCACACTGAAGTCGTCATTCTGGCGTAGCCAGAATCTTCGTCGTTGTCTTCGTATTCTTCCCTTACAAGGAACAGTGACGATTCAGCCTCGGATATTAGCCATCGGGCTGTCCTGGTGCAGCCGCTTCATGATCTGCTCTACAGACCAATCCAGCGCATCCGTACCCTCTACCGTAATCGACGCGCGCACCGCGGATGGTATGACGTAGAGCTCTGCCATCGGCTGCGCCGTCGCAGCAAACTGCTCACGCACCGATTCCTCCGTACGTCCACGCTCACTCATGTCGCGATGGATGCGTCGCACCAGGCATACGTCATGCGGAGCATTCACATAGATGGAAAACCCGTAACAAGGCAGCAGTTCCTCGTAGTGCAGCGCCAAAATCCCTTCCACGATCACGACGTCCGTTGGCATAACCGTGTCAAACACACCAGCCACGCGCGTGTGCGTCTTGAAATCATACACTGGCCGCTGGATAGTCTCGCCTCTCGCCAGCGCACGCACATGCTCCACAATCAACTCGCTCTCCAGAGAGTCAGGATGGTCGAAGTTCTTCTTGCTTCGCGCGTCCAGTGGAAACTGCGACAGATCGCGATAGTACAGATCCAGAGGAAACGGTGTCCCATCCAGTTGAGTCGCCAGTTCACGCGCCAGTGTCGTCTTGCCTGAACAGGAACATCCTCCAATCCCAATCACCAAAGGTGGATGCGGTAGCGATAACTGTTCTGGATGATGCATGGCCTTCCTGGAGTCTAGCGTAAACATCGAGGTTAGCTTGCGACTGCAATCTGCGGTACCAGTGCCGTCAGCAGTCCGGTAAACTGCTTCTCCACTCGCCGTCCAATCTCCATCACCTCGTCGTGGTGGATCGGCTCATCCAGCACTCCTGCCGCCGCATTCGTCACCAGCGAGATCCCCAGCACCTCAATCCCCATGTGCCGCGCCACAATCACCTCATGCACCGTGGACATTCCCACCAGGTCCGCGCCCAGTGTGCGGAACGCGCGAATCTCCGCCGGAGTCTCATAGCTCGGTCCCAGCACGGCAAGGTACACGCCCTCGCTCAACGAAATCCCTTGCCGCTTTGCCTCCGCGTGCGCCAGCCCGCGCAGCCTGGCCGAGTAGGCCGATGTCATATCGAAAAACCGCTCGCCATATCCAGGCATGCATGCGAACCTTGGCTCATTCGGCCCTAGCGCCGCATTCATCCCAGTCAAATTGATGTGGTCGCTGATCGCCACCAGCGAGCCCTGCGCAATGTCCGCGCGTATCCCTCCTGCCGCATTGGTAACAATCAAACTTCGGCATCCCAGCAGCCCAAGCACGCGTGTCGGAAACGTTACCTGATCCATTGCGTAGCCTTCGTACGCATGCACACGCCCCTGCATCACAGCCACCGGCACGCCGCCAATTGTCCCCAGCACCAGCTTGCCCGAGTGCCCCACCACGGTCGATTGCGGAAAGTGTGGAATCTCACCGTACGCAATCGAAACCGCATCCACCACCTGCGATGCAAACCCGCCCAGTCCCGACCCAAGAATTATCCCGACTCGTGGCGCAATTTGTGTGCGCTCGCGAATCGCCCCAACTGCTGCCTCTGCCTTGCTGAAGAGATCCATGCACTCTGCTCCAGTTCTGTTCTTGCTAGTGTACGGGAGCTGTAGCCTTACTCCTCCTCGTCGTCGTGAACCGGCTGTTTCGCCGCCGCCAGAACCTTCTCCGCGATCGCCTGCGGCACCAGGTCGTAGTGGTCCATCTCGATACGGAAGCTCCCCCGGCCTTGGGTAATCGCGGTCAGCGTAGTTCCATAGGTCAGAATCTCCGCCATCGGTACCTCAGCACGTATCACCGTTCCAGCATCGCTGCTCTCCATCCCCTGCACGCGTCCGCGTCTGCCTGTCAGATCGCCCATCAACGCTCCAGCAAACTCGTCCGGCGCCTCGATCTCGATCTTCATTACAGGTTCCAGGAGTGACGGCTTGGCCAACTCCATGCACTTGCGGAAGCCTGTGCGCGCTGCAATCTTGAACGCCATCTCACTCGAATCCACGTCATGATAGCTTCCGTCGAACACCGTCACCTTGATGTCCACCACTGGATACCCTGCAAGGTAGCCGCGTGCTGCCGACTCGCGTACACCCTTCTCCACCGCAGGAACGTACTGCCGTGGAATCGATCCGCCGAATATCTCGTTGCCGAAGACAACGCCCGTCCCACGCGGTTGCGGCTCGATCCTCAGCTTGCAATCGCCAAACTGCCCGTGTCCACCAGACTGTTTCTTGTGCCGGCCCTGCGCCTCGGCCTTGGCACGCACCGTCTCGCGATATGGCACCTTCGGCTCGTGCAGGATCACGTTGGTGTGATAGCGCCGCTTCAGTTTCGACACCAGCGCCTCGATATGCGGCTGCCCGGCTCCCGCCACCAGAAATTCATTGGTCTGCAGGTCGCGGAAAAATCGCAACATCGGGTCTTCTTCCATCAACTTGTGCAGCGCAGGAGCCAGCTTGTCCTCGTCGGCACGCGTCTTCGGCTCAATGGCATACGTCATCGCAGGCTCGGGCATCGACACCGGTTCAATAAAGAGCTCATGCGACTTGTCGCCCAGCGTATCTCCGGTCAGGGTCACGCGTAACTTGACCGCCGCACCCAGATCGCCAGCATGCAATTCCTGTACCTCCACCGGCTTCCGTCCCTGCATGACGTACAAATGCGCTATGCTCTCCGACTCGGACCGCGTGTAGTTCATCACAGTACTGTCGGCCTTCATCTTGCCGCTGATCACCTTGAAAAAGTTGACCCTGCCCGTGAACGGGTCGGTCATCGTCTTGTAAACGTATAGGGCAAGTGGCTCCTTGTCGTCTACCGCGCGCATCACAATCTCGTCCTGCCCCTCTACCGCTACCCCGGTATTTCCGCCGCCATTGCCCGCTGTCGTCTGGATCTTGCCGCGCGCCGCTACCGGTGCGCGCTCAGTCGAAGCAGGCGCATATGCCTTCAGAAAATCCAGTAGATGATCCGTGCCAATGTTGCGCAACCCGCTCATGTAGAGCACCGGAAATATATTGTCTTCGCGGATCGCCTCATGCAGCGCCGCAATCAAGTGGTCCTCCTGCAGCGTTCCGGAATTGAAGAACTCCTCCATCAACTCGTCCTTGCCCTCAGCCACCAATTCCACCAGAGCCTCATGCGCGGCCTTCGCATCGTTCTGCGACGCATCTGGAATCTTTGTCTCTTCCCCCCGCCCATTGCCATCCGGCTCATACACAAACGCCTTCATCGTCACCAGGTCCACCACCCCGTGAAAGCCCTTCTCGTCCACAATCGGTAACTGCACCGGCACCACCTGCCGTCCCCATCGCTCCTGCATCTGCTCAATCATGTGTTGCCGTCCAAGACGGCTATCCGCCTTGGGATGGTCCAACTGGTTCACCACCACAATGCGTGGCAGATTCACCTCGGTGGCATACTTCCATACCCGGTCAGTCACCGCTTCAACGCCGTTCTGTGCATTCACAACCACCAGCGCCGCCTCCACAGGCAGCATCGCGGCGCGAGTCTCATGTAGAAACATATGAAATCCCGGCGTATCCACCAGGTTCACCTTCACCCCGCTCCACTCAACGAACGCCGCTGCATTGGCCATCGTTGTGCGCCGCGATACCTCTTCCTCGTCATACGCGGTCACTGCCGATCCGTCGTCCACACGCCCCTGCGTCGTGGTCATCTTCGCCGCTTGCAGCAACGCCGCAATCATGGTTGTCTTGCCACTGTGTGCATGCCCTACCACCGCAATGTTGCGAACGTCCCGCCCAAGATAGTTCTTCATTCCCCGCTCCCTTTTTGCTTCCGACCTGGATACATCCTTGCGTAGGTCTCAACCTCTCCTGCGCATTCGCAACGCGCAACCACCCACACGCCAGCGAAGGGGCATCCTATCACAAACACAATATGCCTTTCGCGTCCGCCGTCACAACATAGAAAGGCCGCCCCCAAAGGGACGGCCAGTCTATGTGTCTTCTTCTTTTTCCAATCCGTAATTCTGCTCGCTTGTACCCGTTCCGCAGCAAGTGCCGGGGGTTACTCCCCTTCGCGCTCCGAGCGCTTCCAATTGATCAAATCGCCCAGTGTCGTGCTGCTGCTACTGGAGGACGAGCTCTTGTGCTCCTTATGGTCCTTGTTGTCTTTGTGGTCTTTATGTTCCTTCGTGCTGCCATGTTCCTTGTAAATCTCTACTTCAGCTCGGCTTGCCTCTTCGCCAACCGCGCGAATGCTCAAACCAACCTTCTTCTCTTCCTGGTTCATCTTCACAATCTTGAACTCGTGCTCGGTGTCCACATCCAGCTTCACCGCCACGTTGTTCTGGTCCACTGCCTCGGAGACATGGCACAACCCTTCAACTCCCTCGGCAATTTCCACAAACGCGCCAAACTGTGCCGTACGCAGAATCTTGCCCTTGATCACATCGCCAATCCGATGTTGCGCAAAGAACGTCTCCCACACATCCGGCTGCAACTGCTTCACGCCCAGCGACAGACGCCTGTTCTCCGGCTCCACGCCCAGCACGATCGCTCGCACCTTCTCGCCCTTCTTCAATAGCTCGGAAGGATGCTTGATGCGCTTCGTCCAGCTCAGGTTCGATACATGTACCAGCCCGTCGATGCCGTCCTCAATCTCAATGAACGCGCCAAAGTCCGTCAGGTTGCGCACCCGACCCTCAATAATCGCCCCAATTGGATACTTGTCCTCCAACTGCTCCCACGGATTGTCTTGCAGTTGCTTCATGCCCAGGGAGATGCGCCGGTCATTGGGATTCACGCTCAGAATGATCGTGTCTACCTCGTCGCCCGGCTTTACCATCTTCGATGGGTGCTTCATCCGCTTGGACCAGGTCATCTCCGAGACATGGACCAGCCCCTCGATCCCCTGCTCCAACTCCACAAATGCGCCGTAGTCCGTCACAGACAACACTCGTCCCCGCACCTGAGCCCCAATCGGGTATCGCTCCGTAGCATCCAGCCATGGGTCCGGCGTCAGTTGCTTGAAGCCCAGCGACACGCGCTGCTTCTCTTTGTCGAACTTCAGCACCTTCACCTGGATCTCGTCACCCACATTCACCAGATCGCGTGGATGGGTCAGCCGTCCCCAGCTCATGTCCGTGATGTGAAGCAGTCCATCCAGCCCGCCCATGTCCACAAACGCACCATAGTCAGTCAGGTTCTTCACGGTTCCGGTCAGCACGCTACCCTCTTCCAGTTGGGCCAGCGTCACTGCCTTCTTCGCATTCTGCTCCTCTTCCAGTATCTCCTTGCGGCTAATCACCACATTGCCGCGCTTCTTGTTCAGCTTGATGACGCGTACTTCAATCTCAGTACCGATATACCCGTCCAGATTGCGCACAGGACGAACTTCAATCTGTGATCCAGGCAGAAATGCCTTGATCCCGATATCCACGGTCAGCCCGCCCTTCACGCGGCTCACCACCATGCCCTTAACCGGAATCTTGTCGTTCGCGGCCTGCTCCAGCTTGTCCCATATCTTGTGCCGCAACGCCTTCTCGTAGCTCACCAGGTAGCCGCCCTCTGGCTCCTCGCGCTCCACCACTACATCCACAGCATCACCCGCCTTGAACTTCGGCTTGCCCTCGTGGTCCAACACCTGATCCAGTGGAATGAGTCCTTCAGACTTCAATCCAATGTCGATCACCACATGCTTGTCGGTAATCTTCACCACCGTCCCCGTCACCACTACCTCTTCGGCAGTCAGGTTCTGCGCGGCTGCCGTCTCCGCAGCCTGCTCGCGGTCGAAGTTGGCCAATGCTGCGGCAAAGTCCGCAGCATCGTAATCCGGTTCCCCGGAAGACGCACTTTCGCTTGCCTCAGGAAGGCTCGCATCTTCCGCAGACGCAACTACGTTGCTCAGCTCGGATGAGGTCGCTTCCGTCGACTCCGCTGGGTTAAGGGTGAGTTCGGATGACAGTTCGGCTTGCTCCGCTGTCGCTTCGGGCGCTAGGGTTTCCAGTTCAGTAGTCAGGGGATTACTCTCGGTTTGGTCAGGATTATGGACGTCTACGGTCATTAAGCGTTGCTCCGGGATCCATTCTGCTTGCTGCTTCGTTCCCTTCGTGCGGATGTGTCGGCGTATCAGGCAACGGTCGCAGGATACGACGCGTTGCTCGCTACTCCGAGGCTGATTCGGCAGGGAGGAAATGAATCATCTTGCAGAGGAGCTGCTGCAATGGATCCCACACACAGCGGCTCATCTAAAGAATATAGCTCGTGAAGCGCGGAGTCAATGAATTTGCGCACCGTAATTCCGCCATTTGCAGCGTCCATCATACCCCTCCCCACAGTTCCCACCACACCCCCTGCAAGCTGTATACTTCGCCCCATGGATCGTCTCTGGACACCGTGGCGCTATGACTATGTCAGCCGCATCGAAGTTGCCTCCCGACCGGGCGTGCCCCCCGCACTCGATGCCTGGCCAGGCTTTCCCGACAACTCCGAATCAACTCAGAATCCCTGCGATTGCGTATTTTGTAACATGATCGCCGCCGTCGATTACGCCATCACCCACGGCTCACCCGCCGAGCAGGCAGAAAAGGCAGCCCACATCCTCACACGAGAGCCCGCCTGCTTCTTATGTCTCAACGCCTTCCCCTATACCACTGGCCATATCCTCATCGTCCCATACCGCCACATCGATTCGCTCACAGCTCTCCCACCCAACGAAGCACAGGAGATGATTCTCCTCGCCCAGCGCGTCGAACAAGTCCTCCGCCAGGTCTACAATCCCGCAGGTTTCAATTTCGGTATTAACCTCGGCGAAGCAGGGGGTGCGGGCATAGCCAGCCACATCCATATGCATGCCTTACCTCGTTGGATCGGCGACACCAACTTCATGACCGTCATCGGCGACACCCGCGTCCTACCAGAAACCCTCGACACCACATGGGAACGCATCCGTCAGGCATGGCGAGCCTGAAGCCAGTCCGGCCGAATATCTGGCAAGCCCAATGTCTTCCTTATGCGCAGCCAGAATCTCTTATTGTTTCTATTGAATAAGCCGACATCCCCACGCCAGAATGCAGCCAGAACCCTCTTCTAACCCCGCTCTTCCCGCCGTTCCTTACTGCACACCCGGTTCATCCGGATGACGTCCACCCTCGCCATTGTGTGGATTCGGCCCTCCAGGCCCCGAACCGCGCTCATTCGGTGGCTGTAAAGCAGGCGGGCCCACCCTGGTCGCCTCAAAGTTCGTAATCTGCCATGTCCCAGACGGTTGTCGTAGATACACCCTCGTATAGCGAAAGGTCCCATGCATAGGCTCCCCTTCGTTGCTTCCCTCCACCTCGGCCATGGACGTTACCACGGCCGTCGTCATACCAATCAGTTTCACATGTTCTATCTTCAGGTCGATCCGGCTCAGCGCCATGGTCCGTCTGCGCAGCCGATCCAACTGCTGCATCTTGGTCACCACCTGGCCGTTCATCGTAATCCCGACAAAATCATTCGACAGCAGCTTGTCCATGGCTGCCACATCCGCATTCAGCTCGGCTGTGCGCCAAGCCTGCTCCATCTCCTCTACCTGGTGCTTGAACTGGTCATTTCGCCGTGGATGTGGCTGTGCCTTAGCCAGATCCGGCATCACGATGAGTGCCGCTGCCAGTAACGCCGATGTCATCAGAACCGTGCCCGTCCGATATACCCGAGAATATGTAGATTTTTGCGCCATAAAATAATCCCGAATCATCATCCGTCGTGACGGATACTAATCCGGTTTATACCTGTCAGTCAAAATAATGTAGGGTTACAGCGCTTTTCCCCGAACCAGCCGTGGTTCTTACACAATCGCATGCAGATATTTAACCTGCTGAGCCCGCATCAGCCGGTAGAATCCCTCAGCCCCATATTCCCGGAAGTGCTGTGTCTTCTGGTGAGCTTCCAGCGCTGCCTCGTCCACGTATTGCTCGTAAATCAGCACCGTCCCAGGGTCGCCATCCACGAAGTGCGCAACATAGGTCACACATCCCGGTTCCTTCCGCGACTCCAGCGTCAGCTTGCGCAGCATCTCATCCACCGTGTCGTGGTCCGCCTCGGCAAACTTCATCCGTACAGTAAAACTGATCATCGTTCCTCCGCTTATGCTCGCAGCTCTTCTTCAAATTCAGGAAGCATCATCGTCTGATCTCGCTCCGGCCCGGTCGAAATCATCCCAATCTGCGCACCCGATTCCCGCTCAATAAACTCAAGATACTCCTGCGCCAGCCTGGGTAGCTTCGCATACTCCGTAATCCCTTCTGTCGAGCAGTTCCACCCTTTCAGCGTCGAATACACCGGCTCAATCGACTCAAACCCGCGCATGTCCGCCGGTATCGTCTCCGTCACCTTGCCATCCATCTTGTATCCCGTGCATACCGGAATCTCCGCGCATTCGTCCATCACGTCCATCTTCGTCACCACCAGCCACTTGGTTCCATTAATCATGTTGGAGTAGCGCAGCAGAGGCAGATCAAGCCATCCGCAACGACGAGGCCGTCCCGTCACCGCCCCATACTCCTGTCCGCGCGCCCGCAGCATCGTCGCCGACTCGTCCTCAATCTCGCTCGGGAACGGTCCCTCGCCAACTCGTGTTACATACGCCTTGGTTACGGCAATCACCGTCCCAATCGACGTCGGCCCCACGCCCGTCCCGGTCACAGCTCCGCCCGCCGTTGAACTCGAACTCGTCACAAACGGATACGTCCCGTGGTCAATGTCCAACAAAGCGCCCTGCGCCCCCTCAAACATCACCTTCTCGCCATTCCGGATCGCATCATTCAGCAGCACCGCCGTGTCCGTCACAAATGGCGCAATTTGATCAGCCGCCCGCGCATACTCCTCGTACATCGTCTTTGGGTCCAGCGGAGCCGTCCCAAATAGCGCAGCCGCAATAGTGTTCTTTTCGTCGCATGCATTCTTGATGTGCGTCCGCAGCAGTGCCGGATTCAACAGGTCAATCACCCGCAACCCATTGCGATGGATCTTGTCCTCGTACGCAGGCCCAATTCCCCGCCGAGTCGTCCCGATCTTCGTCCGCCCAGGAGCCGTCTCCGCCGCCAGCTCAATCATCCGGTGGTACGGCAGAATCACCTGCGCCCGGTTCGATATAAATAGCTGCCCATCAGTACCACCCTTGATCGGCAGTCCAGCATCCCGCAGCTTCTTCACCTCGCTCAGGAACGCCATCGGGTCCAGCACCACGCCGTTGCCAATTACGCCACGGCACTCCGGCCGAAGCACACCGCATGGAATCAGTTGCAGCACAAACTTCTTGCCCGCAATAATCACGGTGTGCCCCGCGTTGTGTCCGCCCGCATAGCGAGCCACCACGCTGAACCGCTCGCTCAGCACATCCACGATCTTGCCCTTGCCCTCATCGCCCCATTGCGCACCAAGGACCACTGCCGATTTACGCTGACTCACGAATGATTTGCTCCGGTAGGGATGGGTCCGCGCAGTTACCTTCGCCACACGCCCATAACCGATTCTATACCGAGGCTGGATGCATCATCCTCGCCACTGTCTGATCCCGACAGGTGTGGGATCTCGGGTGCCCCGTCCTAGCTTGCTAGGGCGGGCTTGCCGGGTTCCCCATGTCTCGCTACTGAGACATGGGAATCGTGCGGTTGCGCGACCCGGAGGGAGCAGGCGGCTGCAGCCGCCTTCCGCGTGCCTCCCTGCTGCACAACGAATCTGGCTAAATCCTCTCGACTGCGAAAGCTAAGTCGGGCATTCTTATGAATGT